>Ga0307477_10001228_pt1 | contig 22405 bp, 22 predicted proteins | sample atmos_gasesECM2C_FD_203316 | JGI IMG/M metagenome (GOLD analysis project Ga0307477, IMG submission 203316) | Hardwood forest soil microbial communities from Morgan-Monroe State Forest, Indiana, United States - atmos_gasesECM2C_515 | ecosystem: Environmental > Terrestrial > Soil > Temperate...
GACCCGACCGCGACTCTCGCTCCTCGACGGCCCGCCGACAGAACCCTCGCTCGGCGCAGGCCGCCGGATGCTCCAGGCCGGGCGCGAGGGTAAGCCGACGCCGCTGCGGTAGATCTCAGCCTCCGCTCACGTCGGCCACCTTGGTCTTGCCGGCGGCGATGAACGGCATCATGGCTCGCAGCTCGGCGCCGACCTTCTCGACTGGGTGGTCCCGACCTGCGGCTCGCAACTCGTTGAAACGCGGCCGGCCCTTACGGTTCTCCTCCACCCACTCCTTGGCGAAGCTGCCGTCGCGGATCTCGCCCAGGATCTTGCGCATCTCGCCGCGGACGGCGTCGCCGATGACGCGCGGGCCACGCGTGAGATCGCCGTACTCGGCCGTGTCCGAGATCGAATAGCGCATGCCGGCGATGCCCTCTTCGTACATCAGGTCGACGATCAGCTTGAGCTCGTGCAGGCACTCGAAGTAGGCGCTCTCCGGCTGATAGCCGGCCTCGACCAGTGTCTCGAACCCGGCCTGCACCAGTGACGTGAGCCCGCCACACAACACGACCTGCTCGCCGAAAAGATCCGTCTCGGTCTCCTCGTCGAAGGTTGTCTCCAGCACCCCGGCGCGGGTGGCGCCGATGGCGTCGGCATACGACAGGGCCAAGTCGCGCGTCTTGCCGCTGGCGTCCTGAGCGACGGCGATGAGCGAAGGAACGCCGCCGCCCTCGGTGTAGGTGCGCCGAACCAGGTGACCCGGACCCTTGGGGGCAACCATGCCCACGTCCACCCCAGCGGGGGGCTTGATCAGCCCGAACCGGATGTTGAAGCCATGAGCGAAGAACACGGCATCGCCCGGCTTGAGGGACGGCTCGACGAAGGCCGTGTAGGCGGCCGCCTGCTCAGTGTCCGGTAGCAGGATCATGATGAGATCGGCCTCCTGAGCCGCCTCGGCCAGCGAGGTGACCCGAAGACCAGCGGCTTCCGCCTTGGCCCTCGACGACGACCCGTCCCGCAGGCCCACCCGCACGTCGACTCCCGAGTCCGACAGGTTGAGGGCATGGGCATGGCCCTGCGAGCCGTACCCGAGGATGGCGACCTTGCGGCCGGCAATAAGCCCGGCGTCGGCATCCTTGGCGTAATACACGTTGGCCATCGGTCAGCCCACCTTTCCTTTGACGGAACGCAGTCGGGCCGCGCCCCGCTCGAGCCTGGGCAGCGCCACCCGGCCGGTGCGCTGCAGTTCAACGATCCCAAACGGCCGGATCAGCTCCTCGAAGTCATCGAGCTTGCTCGGCATTCCTACCATCATCAAGGTCAGCGCTCCGGCGCCCACGTCGACGATCTTGCCCTCGAACACCTGCACGAGCTCGATCACCTGGCTGCGGGTGCTGGCGTCGGCGGCCACGCTGGCCAGCATCAGCTCACGTTCGACGGCTTCCGATGGCGTCAACTCGGAGATCTTGATGACGTTGATCAGCTTGAACAGCTGCTTGGTGATCTGCTCGATTGGCGCCGACTCGGCGTCGACCACGATGGTGATCCGGCTGAACCGCTCGTCGTCGGTGGGTGCCACCGCCAGAGACTCGATGTTGTAGCCGCGCCGGCTGAACAGCCCGGAGACGCGGGCCAGCACGCCGGCCTTGTTTTCCACGAGCACGGACAGGATGTGGTGGGTGAGAGCCATGTCACGCTCTCTTCATCGGCTGCACCCCGACCGCGGTCTGGATGTCATCGTTTGACTGGCCGGCCGCAACCATCGGGAAGACCTTCTCCTCCGAGTCGGTGCGGAACTCAACCACCACCGGCCGGTCGTTGATCTGGTTGGCCTTCTCGATGGTGGGCAGGACGTCCGAGGGCGTCTCAACCCGGAAGGCGGCGCAACCCATAGCCTCGGCCCACTTCACGTAATCGGGAAGGTCGGGAGAGAGATAGACCTCGGAGTATCGCTCGGCGTAGAACATCTCCTGCCATTGGCGGACCATACCCAAGTAGGCGTTGTTGAGAATGGCGATCTTGACCGGGATGCGTTCCGAGGACGCGGTCACCAGCTCTTGGGCCGTCATCTGGAAGCAGCCGTCGCCGTCGACCGCCCACACCATCCGATCGGGGCAGCCGACCTTGGCCCCAATCGACGCGGGCACGGCGAAGCCCATGGTGCCGAGCCCCCCGGAGTTGACCCACGTGTAGGGGTGATCGAACTTCCAGTACTGCGACGTCCACATCTGGTGCTGGCCGACGCCCGACGCGACGATGGTGTCCTCGGGGCAGGCATCACGCAACGTCTCAATGACCATCTGGGGCTTGAGGTTGTCGCCGTCAAGGGGCTCGTCGTAGGCGAGCGGGTACTCGGCCTGCCACGCCCGCAACTGCTCGAGCCACGGGCCGCGATCGGCCTGGGCCCCGGCCCCCCCGAGGTCGGTCACCGCCCGGATGAGCTCCTCGACGACGAGCCGGGCCTCACCCACGATGGGAACGTCCGGACGCCGCACCTTGCCCAGCTCGGCCGGGTCGATGTCAGCGTGGATGATCTTGGCGTCGGGGGCGAACGTCGACACCTTCCCTGTCACCCGATCGTCGAATCGGGCCCCGAGAGCGATCAGCAGGTCGGCCTTCTGCATAGCCGCGACAGCGGTGAAGTTGCCGTGCATGCCGGGCATGCCCAGCGCGAGCGGATGACGATCCGGGAAGGCGCCGCGGGCCATCAACGTGGTGACCACGGGGATGCCGGTCAGCTCGACCAGCGCACGCAGCGGCTCGGCCGCGCGCGACTTGAGGATGCCGCCCCCGATGTAGAACACGGGCCGCCGGCTCTCGCCGATGAGCCGGGCCGCTTCCTTGATCATGCGCGGGTGCGGCTTGGTGTTGGGCTTGTATCCGGGCAGGTCGACCGAGTCCGGCCAGTTCCAGGTCATCTCGGCCTGCAGCACATCCTTGGGCACGTCGATGAGCACGGGGCCGGGCCGTCCGGTGGTGGCGATGTGGAAGGCCTCGCGCACGATGCGCGGGATCTCGTCGGGGTCCATCACCAGCTCGTTGTGCTTGGTCACCGGCCGGGTGATCCCGACGGTGTCGCATTCCTGGAAGGCGTCAGTCCCGATGGCCGGCCGGCTCACCTGCCCGGTGATGGCCACAACGGGAATCGAGTCCATGTAGGCGTCGCACAGGGGCGTGACGAGGTTGGTCGCGGCCGGCCCGCTGGTCACCAGCGCGACGCCGGGGCGTCCGGTCACGTGGGCGTAGCCCTCGGCCATGTGGCCGGCGCCCTGTTCGTGTCGTACGAGGATGTGGCGGATGGTCGAGTCGATGATCGGGTCGTAGGCGGGCAGGATGCACCCGCCGGGCAGGCCGAACATGACCTCGACGTTCTCCATCTCGAGGCTCTTGATGAGGGCTTGGGCACCGGTCAGTTTCATTGGGCTCCTGGGGCACGAAAAAACCTCCCCGGAGGGAGGCTGTGGCGCACGACGCGGAGAGGGCGGCGTGCGCTAGGTGATAAGTACGAGGACGAGGCGGCGGAACACGTCGCACAGCATGCCAGCCCCGGCGACGGTTGGCAATTAGGAGGAGAACGTGACCTGGTTCCAGGTGTGGCCGCCGTCAACCGTCATCAGGAGGCGGTGGTCAGCGGTCATGGCCACGCCCTGGGTGGGGGTCGTGAAGCCGAGTTGTTCGACGGGCGAAGGGTCTACCTGGCTCCATGTGTGGCCGCCATCGAAGGTGGCCGCTATCCCACCGTCGTCGCTGGCGACCAACACCACACCCTGCACCGGCGTCGCAACCGCGCTGGCGTGCCTGACCGGGACAGTGCCCTCATCGATGAAGCGCCCGTCGGACTGGCGCTGGTACCAATGCTCGCCCTGGTAGGAAGCCCAGAGGCCGACGTCGCAGGCGGCGACCACGTTGGTGTCCGACGAGGCGGCAAGAAGGGCCGGGCCCTGCACGTCGAGGCACGGTGGCAGCCAGGCGGTCCAACGCCCGCCGGCCAGCTGAGCGGCGCCGACAACCGTGCGGTCGACCTCCACGACCCACCCGGAGCGGCCCGAGAGCACGATCTCGGCGCGGGGCACAGGGCCCCCTCCAACCGGGATCGACATGCCGGCCACGGCCCACGAGTCAGTGCCGATGGGACTCGTGGCCATGCGGACCTGGGCCGAGTCAGTGAACACGGCCGCTTGCGCAGACCCGGCCGACGCCTCGACCGCCGAGACCTGGACAGCCCCTGGGATGGCGACCGTGTGCCAGGTGGCACCGCCGTCGTGGGTAGACCACAAGCCCGGCCCGTAGGCCCAGCCGTCGAGGCGATCGGCGAACCGCACCGTGGTCAATGTCGTGCTCGGTGGGGCGGGGATGCTGGCCCAGCTGTGCCCTCCGTCGCGTGTGCGCAGGATGGCGGTCGACGACGCCGCGGTCCCGAGCACCCATCCTTCCTGAGCCGAGACGAACGTGACCGACATCGCCTCGAACCCGGCCGGCACCGGCCCTCCCGGAGGACCGACGGCGGGGACGCTGGTCGTCGTGGTCGTGGACTCGGGCACGGTTTGCGGCGGCTGGGCGCCGACGCTCACGCCCCGCGAGTGCCCCCGCGGGAGGGCGACGAAGGCGATCACTACGGCCGCGGCGATCCCGATGACAGCCATGGGAACGATGGCGCGGTTGCGGCGCCGGTCGCGCGCGGCGGTCACGTTCCCTGAAACGAAGCGCTCCCACGCATCGGGCCCGGAGGTGATGCGTCCCGCTTGCGTGCGCAGTGTCGTTCTGAGCTGGTCTACGAGCTCGTCGTCGTTCATCGCTCCATCACGTTCCTCAGGTCGGCCAGGGCCCGGTGGGTCAGCGACTTCACCGTTCCCTTGCGGCAGCCGAGCGTCTCGGCGATCTCGGCCTCCGAAAGGTCGAGGTAATAGCGCAGCACGAGCGCGGCGCGGCGCCTCGGCGCGAGGCGGGCCAGCGCGTCCCACATCTCGTCGGGTGCGTTGTCCTGCGGCCGGGGCGCTTCGACCGGCAGCGCCTCCTCGCGGCGGCGCCGGCGGTGGTACGAGTAACAGGCGTTGGTGACCGTGCGCCGCAGGTAGGCCGCCGGCTGGTCCAGGGCATCAAAGCGCGGCTGGACCCGCAGGAACGAGTCCTGCACAAGGTCCTCCGCCACAGCGCGGGACTGGGTCAGCAGAAAGGCGAGGCGCAGCATGGGCTCGTGTTGGCTCCGGTAGAAGTCCTCGAAGCTCAGCGTCGGTCGGACTCCCACGAGGGTCATCATGGGTCAGACGCTCGACGGCGGCGCCGGGTTCCGAGGTTGTTTACGCTCGGGCGCCATGGAGGACGCCTTTCGGCAGGACGTCGGGGCGTTCCTGGCCGCACGGTTGGCGCCCCGGCCGCCGAGCAACCACGTGGTGGTGATGGGCGCCGGGAGCGACGATCTCGAGGGCGGGCGGGCGTTCCTGGCCACCTTGGCTGAGAAGGGCCTGGCTACCCCGGGCTGGCCTCGCGAGTGGGGGGGCCTCGGGGCCAGCCAGCAGCAGCTGACGGTCGTCGCCGAGGAGCTCAGCCGGTTCGAGAGCCCGGACCTGTACCCGTTCATGGTCGGCATCGGGTTGGTCGGGCCGACGTTGATGGCCCACGGGACGGCCGAGCAGTGTGCGCGGTGGCTTCCTGGCATCCGCACGGGGGCGGAGATCTGGTGCCAGCTGTTCTCCGAGCCCGACGCCGGTTCGGATCTGGCCGGGCTGGCGGCGCGGGCCGAGCGTGATGGCGACACCTGGTTCGTCAGTGGAGCAGCCGGGCGCACTACTCACGTTGGGGGCTGCTGCTGGCCCGAACCGACGCGTCGGTCCCCAAGCACGCGGGGATCTCGGCGTTCGCCCTGGACATGCAGGCGCCCGGCGTCGACGTGCGGCCGTTGCGCCAGATGAACGGGGACGTGCATTTCAACGAGGTGTTCATGGATCGGGTGGCCGTGCCCGATTCGGATCGGATCGGGTCGCCCGGCGACGGATGGCGGGTGGCGATCACGACGCTGACCCACGAGCGCAACTCGATCGGGGCCGGGTGGGGCACGATCACCCGCGGCCAGGTCATCGACTTGGCGCGGGCCACGGGCGCGGACCGTGATCCCGTCAAGCGTCAGCGGGTTATGCAGTTGGTCATCGATCTGGAGATCAACCGACTGACAACGTTGCGGGCCAAGGCGGCCGCCCTCGCCGGGAAGCCACCCGGGCCGGAGGGGTCAGGGGCCAAGATCCGCAATGGCGACTTCCTGCGCGACCTCGGGCGCTTCGCCGTCGACGCCCTCGGTCCTCATGGCGTTGCCGGCGTTGCCGGCGTTGCGGGCTCGGGAGAGTGGCAGACCCTGTTCCTGACGGGCCCCTCGTTCGCCATTCGAGGCGGGACGGACGAGATCCAGCGCAACATCCTGGGCGAACGTGTGCTGGGCCTGCCCCCCGAGCCCCGCGTGGACAAGGACCAGCCCTTCTCTGAGCGCCATCGCTGAGCCGCCTACGCTTCGTCGGCGTGCAGGACGCATCGGCGCGGCTGGCCCACCTGACCGGACGCTTGCCAGCCATGCTGGACGCGGTCGAGCGGTTGGTGCTGGCCGAGTCGCCGTCCGAGGACGTCGGCTTGCTGGAGGCGTGCGCGAAGGAGGTGTCCGAGGTCGGCGCCGATGCGACGGGCGCGCCCGCGCAGATCGTGCGGGTGGACGGCCGGCCGCATCTGTCATGGCAGTTCGGGGCGCGCACCCGGGTGGCGTTGATCGGGCACTTCGACACGGTCTGGCCGGCGGGCACGCTCTCGGTGCGGCCCTTCTCGGTGGCGGGGGGCATGGCCACAGGGCCGGGGGTGTTCGACATGAAGTCGGGGATCGTTCAGCTGTTCGAGGCCCTGGCCACGCTCGAGGACCTCGACGGGGTGACGGTGGTGCTGACGTCCGACGAGGAGCTGGGGTCGCAGACGTCTCGGCACCTGGTCGAGTCGGCCGCGGCCGGGGCGGCGGCGGCGCTCTTGTTCGAGCCCAGTGCGGCGGGCGCCCTCAAGACGGCCCGCAAAGGGACCGGGATGTACACGCTGCGGGTTGACGGGCGGGCTGCGCACGCCGGACTCGAGCCCGAGAAGGGCGTCAACGCGCTGGTCGAGGCCGCGCACCTGGTGTTGCGGGTTGCGGCGTTGGGCCGGGATTCGGAGGGCACCACGGTGACGCCCACCATGGCCGCCGCCGGCACGGCCACCAACGTGGTACCCGATCGGGCCGTGGTGGAGGTCGACGTCCGGGCGTGGTCGGCAGCCGAGGCCGATCGAGTCGACGCCGCCGTCCGGGGGTTGGCGGCGACGGTTCCCGGGGCGGTGCTGACGGTCGCCGGGGGACCCAACCGGCCGCCGTTCTCCCGGGCGGCCTCCGAGGGGCTGTTCGCACTGGCCGAGGCGGCGGCGTCGCGGCTCGGGGTGCCGGACCTGTCGGGCGTCGCGGTGGGCGGCGGTTCGGACGGCAACTTCACGGCGGCCATGGGGACGCCGACGCTCGACGGGTTGGGAGCGGTAGGAGATGGGGCCCATGCGGTGAGTGAGCACTTGGTGGTCGACTCGATGCCGTGGCGGGCGGCGCTGGCGGCTGAGCTGTTGACCGATCTGTTGGCTGTGTCGGCGCGCTAGGCGTGGCCGATCGACGTCGGTTGGAGTGATGTCGCGCTGGTGCCGCTCAGGGCGGCTTGAGCGCGACATCACTTGCGGCCATAGGGGTCAGGCCTCGGTAATGGCTCCCCGCTCGGCGCCCTGGGCCAGCCGGGCGTACTTGGCCAACACCCCGCTCGTGTAGCGCGGCGGCGGCAGCTTCCAGGCCTCCTTGCGCCGCCCGAGCTCGGCCTTGTCGACCCGGAGGTCGATGGTCAACGCCCGCACGTCGATGGCGATCTGGTCGCCATCGCGGACGAAAGCGATAGGCCCGCCGTCGACGGCTTCGGGGGCGACGTGCCCAACGCAAAAGCCGTGCGTTCCGCCCGAGAACCGACCGTCGGTGACCAACGCACAGTCGCCCCCGCGGCCGGCTCCCTTCATGGCCCCAGTGACGGCCAGCATCTCTCGCATCCCGGGCCCGCCCTTGGGTCCTTCGTAGCGGATGACGACAATGGTCTGGGGCTCGATGCTGCCAGCGAGGATGGCCTCCATGGCGGCGTCCTCCCCTTCGAACACCCGGGCCGTGCCGACGAACTCGAGCTGGTCGATGCCGGCCACCTTGACGACGGCACCAAGGGGGGCGAGCGAGCCCCGCAGCACGGCAATGCCGCCCACGGCATGAATGGGATCGGTGAGCGGGTGCAGGACCGAGCCGTCCGGCTTGGGCGGGGCCAGGTCGGCCAGGTTCTCGGCCATGGTCTTGCCCGTCACCGTGAGAGCGTCGCCGTGCAAGAGGCCGGCGTCGAGCAGCTCCTTGAGCACGACCTGGATGCCGCCGACGCGGTCGATGTCGGCCATGTGGTAGCGGCCATGGGGCTTGGTGTCGGCCAGGTGCGGCACCCGGCGGGCGACGGCGTTGAAATCGTCGAGCTCGAGCTCGACTCTGGCCTCGTTGGCGATGGCCAGCAGGTGCAGCACGGCGTTGGTCGAGCCGCCTAAGGCCATGACCACGGCGATGGCGTTCTCAAAAGCGTCCTTGGTCATGATCTGGCGGGGGCGAATGCCGAGCTCGAGGAGGTGAACCACCGCCTCACCGCTGCGACGAGCGATGTCGTCGCGCCGCGCATCGGGGGCCGGCGGCGACGACGACCCGGGCAGGCTCATGCCCAGCGCCTCCGCCACCGACGCCATGGTGTTGGCCGTGAACATGCCGGCGCAGCTGCCTTCGCTCGGGCACGCATGCGTCTCGATAAGGGCCAGCTCGGCATCGGTCAACGAGCCAGCGGCGTGGGCGCCGACGGCCTCGAAGACACTGACGATGTCGAGGGCCGGACCGTCCGGGGTGACCCGACCCGGCAGGATCGACCCGCCGTAGACGAAGACCGACGGCAGATCGAGACGGGCCGCGGCCATCAGCATGCCGGGCAGGCTCTTGTCGCAGCCGGCCAAGGTAACCGAGCCGTCGAAACGCTCGGCGTGGATCATGCACTCGACGGAGTCGGCGATGAGCTCTCGACTGACTAGCGAGGCACGCATGCCCTCGTGGCCCATCGAGATGCCGTCGCTGACGGCGATGGTGGTGAACTCGATCGGGAACCCGCCGGCCGTCCGCACGCCGGCCTTGGCCTGTTGGGCCAAACGGGCGAGCGGAAGGTTGCAGGGCGTCACCTCGTTCCACGAGGAGGCCACCCCGATCTGGGGCTTGTCCCAGTCGTCGTCGGTCATGCCGATGGCGCGCAGCATGGCCCGAGCCGGGGCCCGCTGTGGCCCGTCGGTGACCTCGGCGCTCCGGGGTTTCAGAGGATTGCCCATGCCCGGAGGATAGAGGGCTCGTTGGGGCCCGCGTCTGGAGCCGCGGGGGCGGCCGGTAACGTCGGTCGCCATGCCACCCGTGGTGCGGGCTGTGGATGTGACCAAACATTGGGGCTCGACGCTGGCTCTGAGCGGCGCCACGTTCTCCATCCACGCTGGTGTCACTGGTCTGTTGGGCGCTAACGGCGCCGGCAAGACGACCTTGCTCGGGCTCATCCTCGGACTTCACCGCCCCGATGGCGGCGCCCTCGACGTGCTCGGGCACAACCCGTGGGAACAGGGACCGGAAGTGCGGGCCCGGCTCGGCTACGCCCCCGAACACGATGCCTTCCCACCCGACGTCGCCGCCCACGACGTGGTGCGCCACCTGGCCGAGCTGCACGGCCTACCCCGGCGGGAGGCGACCGGGCGGGCCAGCGACGCGCTCTGGGAGGTGGGGCTGGGCGAGGAACGGTTCCGGCCCGTGGGCACGATGAGCACGGGGCAACGCCAACGGGTCAAGCTGGCCCAGGCCATCGTGCACGACCCCGACCTGGTGCTGCTCGACGAGCCCACCAACGGCCTCGATCCGGGACAGCGCAGCGACATGTTGGCGCTCATTCACCATGTGGGCGCCGACCTCGGCATGCACGTCGTGCTTTCGTCCCACCTACTCGAGGAGGTCGAGCAGGTCAGCGACGCGGTCGTGATCCTCGATGCCGGCCGCGTTGTCGCCGACCGAGGCATGGCCGAGCTGCACAACGTAGGCAACGAGATCGTCCTCGATGTCGACGGTGAGTCGGCCGCGGCCGATGTCGTCGCTCGTCTGGACGCCCGAGGAGTAGCGGCGGAATCGCCGGCGCCGGGCCGGGTCGTGGTGAGAGTCGACCGGCCGGAGGTGCACGACGCGATTCGCGACGTGCTGGCCGACGGCCAGTTCTCCTTGCGGCGGCTGCAGCGGCGCACCGCCTCACTCGAAGACGTCTACCTCGCATCGAGCGAAGCAGGCGGGCAGGCATGAGCCCGCGCCGGGCTCCGGGCGGCGGCGACATCGTGGCCGCCGACGGCCGCGCCCGGATCCTGGAGGCCGGCTACCGGCCCTATGCCGGCCCGAGGTTGGGGCCTCGGCACGCAGTGGCGACGCTGGCCCGGCACTCCTTCGAACGCATCATGGGCCTCAAGCGACCGGCCCGGTACAAGGTGCTGCCGTTCCTCAGCGTCGCCATCGCCTACCTGCCGGCCATCACCTTCGTTGGCATCGTGGCCATCATCTCGCGGGCCCGGGCCCAGGCGATCGAGTTCATTCCTCAGCCCGGGCGGTACTACGGGTTCATCACCGCAGCGATCATCCTCTTCACCGTGGTCGCGGCACCGGAGGCGCTCTGCCCCGACCGGCGTACGCGGTTCCTCGGCGTGTACCTGGCCTCGCCCCTCACGAAGTCCACCTACCTGCTGGCTAAGGCGATCGCCATCGTCACGGCGTTGCTGCTGGTCACGATCGGGCCTTCGCTCCTGCTGCTGATCGGCCTCGCCCTGCAGAATTTCGGACCGCGAGGCGAGGTGGCGTTCTTCGAGACGTTCGGCCAGATCCTTCTAACCGGTGTGGCGCTGTCGTTGATGTTCGGCGCACTGTCGCTGGCCATTCCCAGCCTGACGGACAGGCGCGCCTTCGCCTCCGCCGGATCACTGCTGTTGATCCTCGGGTCGGGCGCGGTGTCGGGCATCCTCACCCGGGGCCTGCACGCCAGCCAAAGATTCGAGCTGCTGGCCCTCAACCGGTTGCCGTTCGACCTGGCCCTGCGCATCTTCACGTTGCACGGGATCCAGTTCGAGGACCGTCCGCCGCTGCCCACGGCCAGCGTGGTCGCGGCCAGCGTGGGCGTCACGGTCATCGCCGCGGCCGTGGCCTGGTGGCGGGTGGTCGGGGTGGAGGTGCAACGATGACCGCCGACGGGGCCGGCGGGGCCACCATTGAGGTCCGCAACGTCGGCAAATGGTTCGGCCAAGTGGTCGCGCTGTCCGACGTGACCTTTGACGTCGGGCCCGGCGTGACGGCCCTGCTTGGTCCCAACGGAGCCGGCAAATCCACCCTGTTTCGGATCCTCTGCGGACTGGCCCACCCGTCGCAGGGCAGCGTGCGCATGTTCGGCGAGAACCCTCAGGGCAACGCCGCCCTCACCCGCCGGATCGGGATCGCTCCCCAGCAGGAGGGCCTGTTCGAGAACCAGACGGGAAAGGAGTTCGTCGGCCTCGCCGCCACCCTGTACGGGCTCGACGATCCCGATGCCGCGGCCTGCCGAGCGATCGAGCTGGTCGAGCTCGATCCCGACGACCCGCGGCCGCTGGGTGCCTACTCCAAGGGAATGCGCCAGCGCATCAAGCTGGCTCAGGCGCTCGTGCACAGCCCTGACGTGGTGGTGCTCGACGAGCCACTCGAAGGCCTCGATCCGCGGCAGCGGCTCCGTTCCATCGAGTTGTTCCGCCAGCTGGGCGAGGAGGGCCGCACCGTCATCATCTCCAGCCACGTGCTTGATGAGGTCGAGCGATTCGGATCCCGAATCCTCGTCATAACCCAGGGCCGGCTCGTCGCCGAAGGCCCGTTCGGCGCCATTCGCGACCTCATGGATGACCGGCCCCGCATTCTCCGGGTCGGCACCGACCGGCCGCGCGAGGTAGCAGCCGGCCTCCTGCGCAACGGCGCCGTGCTGGGCGCCCATGTCGGTGACGGCATCGTTCGCGTCGAAACCGATCAACCCGCGCTCTTCAGGCGCACCGTGGCCTCGGTGGCGCGTGACGCCGACGCCCGACTCCTCGAGGTGGTCGCCCTGGACGAGGACCTCGAAAGCGTCTTTGCCTATCTCGTGGGCCGACGGTGACGCGATGAACAAGATCTTCTCCGTTCTCGTACGGACGCTGGCCACCAAAGGGCGCCTTATCGCTCTCGGCCTGCTGGGTGCGGGGGCGATCGCTCTCGGATTCGCGGTGCGGTTCTCCAGCGAGCCGGACAAGGCAAACGCCACGTGGAACCTAGTCGACGCCTACGGCCTGTCACTGCTGGTCCCGGTTGTCGCCCTGGTCTTCGCCACCGCGTCGCTCGGCGATCCAGCTGAAGACGGCACCCTCGTCTACCTGTGGTTGCGGCCGATCGCCCGTTGGCGCCTGGCGCTCGCCGCCTTCGCGGCCGGCCTCGCGGTGTCCGTACCTCTGGCCGTGCTGCCGATCATCGTGGCCGCCGCCATCGCCGGCGGCGGGGGCAAGCTCGTCGCGGCCGCCGCCGTCGGGACGCTCCTGGCCGCAGTCGCCTACTCGGCAGTGTTCTGCGGACTGGGGCTGAGAATGCGTCGTGCTCTCGCGTGGGGACTGGCGTATCTGCTGATCTGGGAGCAGGCGGTGGCGCGCGTGTCCCACGGGGCGGCGCGGGCGTCCGTCTTCGTCAACACGCGATCTCTGGCCGCGTACATCGCCAACCAGGCCCCACCGCGCAACGCCGTCGCTCCGATCACGGGGCTCGTCGTGCCGGTGGCTTTCAGTGTCGCCGCCGTCGCTTTGACCACCCGGTCACTCGACCGGGGCGAGGTCGCTTGACAATCGGCGCGCCTGCCTCGGCGGTCTAGGAGCCTCCTCGGCGGTCTAGCCTCCTCGGCGAGCCTGCAGCAGAGCGGTGACCGCCTTGCCGTCAGCCTGGCCGCCCGTGGCCTTCATGACCTTGCCGACGAACAGACCCGCGACCTTGTCTTCGCCCCCGCAATAGCGGGCCCACGCCTTGGGATCGTCGGCTATGGCCTGATCCACCGCCGACGCAACCGCGTCGGTGTCGAGGGGCCGGAAGCCCTTGGCGTCGGCTATGGCCTCAGGGTCACCACCGGACGCGACCAACTCGCCCAGCACTTGCTTGGCCTGGGTCGCGGTCAACCGCCCGGACGCTTCCATCTCGCACACCTTGGCGAAGACGGTGGGTGCGAGACGCCGGCCCTTGTCGACATTGGCCGCCACCTCGTTCTCGGCCCGGCGCAACGCGATGGCTGGGTCGGCTCCGGCGGCGATGGCGCCAAGGACGAGTGCGTCCAGGTCGAGGCTCACGACCAACGCCACGTCACCGGGAGCAACGCCCGCTGCCGCGGCGAGCCGCTCGCGCCGTTGCGCGGGCAGGACGGGCAGACCGTCACGCACCTGATCGATCCAGGCCTTGTCCGGCGCCAGCGGGACCAGGTCCGGCTCAGGGAAGTAGCGGTAGTCCTCTGCTTCCTCCTTGGTGCGCCCGGCGATCGTGCGACCCTCGTCCTCGTTCCAGTGACGGGTCTGTTGCACGACTCGTCCACCGGCTTGGATCACGTCGATCTGCCGAGCGGCCTCGTAATCGATGGCCCGACCCAACGAACGCAGCGAGTTGAGATTCTTGATCTCGCAGCGCGTGCCGAAATCCTCGCCCGGTCGACGGACGCTCACGTTGGCGTCCACCCGGAGCGAACCCTCCTCCATCTTGCCGTCCGAGGCACCCGTCGCCACGAGGATCGAACGAAGCTCGGTCACGTAGGCGCGAGCCTGCTCGGCCGTGCGCAGATCCGGCCGGCTCACGATCTCAACCAGGGGGACGCCAGCACGGTTGTAGTCGACGAGCGAATGGTCAGCGCCGTGGATACGACCAGTCGTACTCACATGGGTGCTCTTGCCCGTGTCCTCCTCCATGTGGGCGCGTTCGATACCCACCCGCGTCCCGTCGGCAATCTCCAACCACCCGTCGGCGTTGAGTGGCTCGTCGTACTGCGTGATCTGGTAGTCCTTGGGCATGTCGGGATAGAAGTAGTTCTTGCGATGAAACAGCGAGGGGCGGATGTCGCAATGAAGCGCTCCACCGATGCGCATGGCGAGCTCGACTGCGGCCCGGTTGAGAACGGGGAGGGATCCAGGCAGGCCTAGACACACTGGACACACGTTGGTGTTGGGCTCATCACCAAACGCGTTGCGACAGCCGCAGAACAACTTGGTGTGCGTCTTGAGCTCGGAGTGCACCTCCAAGCCGATCACGAGCTCCCAACCGTCGTTCATGCCGCCACCTGAGCAGCGGGCGCGGCCGCCTCGAGGGCTGCCGCCACCCGGAACATGACGCGCTCCCCCAGCGCCGGTGCCAGCACCTGGACGCCAACGGGCAGGCCGTCGTCGCCGACGCCGAACGGCACGCTCATGGCGGGATGACCGGCCAGGTTGCTCGGAATGGTGAACACATCGGACAGGTACATGGCCAGCGGGTTGTTCGTCTTGGCGCCGAAGGCGAAGGCGGTGGTCGGCGCCGTGGGCGCCAGCAGCGCGTCAACCTCTTCGTAGGCTCGCGCGAAGTCGCGGATGATCAACGTGCGCACCCGCTGCGCTTGCCCGTAGTACGCGTCGTAGTAACCGGCCGAGAGGGCGTAGGTGCCGAGCATGATCCGGCGCTTCACCTCGGCACCGAACCCTTCCGCCCGCGTCGCGCCGTACATCGACCCGATGTCAGGCGCATCGACGCGCAGGCCGTACCTCACTCCGTCGTACCGGGCCAGGTTGGACGACGCCTCGGCAGGAGCGATCAGGTAGTACGCCGACAGGCCGTAGATGACGCTGGGAATGCTCACCTCTCGTACGTCGGCTCCCTGCGACCGCAGGGCCGCCACCGCCCCGTCGAGCCGGGCCAACACGTCCGAGTCGGCTCCCCCTTCGAGAAACTCTCGCACGACCCCGATCGTCAATCCGCTGACTCCGTCCCCTAGCGTGTCGCTGACCGAAGGGATGCCTTCCGGCCATGACGTCGAGTCGAGCGGATCGTGCCCGGCAATTACGTCGAGGAGGAGAGCCGCGTCAGCGACGTTGGCGGCGAACGGGCCGATCTGGTCGAGCGACGAGGCGAAGGCCACCAAGCCGTGTCGGCTGACTCCGCCATAGGTCGGCTTGGCCCCGACGACCCCACACAGCGCGGCGGGTTGGCGGATCGACCCTCCCGTGTCGGATCCCAACGCGAGCGGCACGAAGCCGGCCGCGACCGCGGCGGCCGACCCACCGCTTGATCCGCCCGGGACGCGGGAGGGGTCACGCGGGTTTCGGGTGGGCCCGAAGGCCGAGTTCTCCGTCGACGATCCCATGGCGAACTCATCGAGGTTGGTCTTGCCGACCACGACGGCTCCCGCCTGCTCGAGGCGGGTGACCACGGTGGCGTCATACGGTGGGCACCAGCCGTCGAGAATGCGCGACGAGCAGGTGGTCGGGGTGCCGCGCGTGCAAAGGTTGTCCTTCAGGGCGATCGGCACACCCGAGAGCGGGCCCGGGTCTTCGCCTCGGCCAACGGCGGCATCGATGGCCTCCGCCCGGGAACGGGCCCGCTCGGCGATCACCAAATTGAAGGCGTGGATGTCCCCGTCGCCCTCCGCGATACGCCGGAGGTGATCGTCCACGACGACGGAGGCCTGGTTGGTTCCGGCCCGTACGCCGGTGGCGAGCTCGATGGCGGTCACGGCGCTTCACCCAGAATGCGAGGCACGCGGAACCGGCCGTCCTGGACGTCGGGCGCCATGGCCAGCACTTCCTCGCGCGACAAGCTTGGGCAGACCTCGTCTTCACGCAGGACGTTGACCAGGTCTAGGGGATGGGCGGTCGGTGGTACGCCGTCGGTGTCGAGGGCCTCGACGTCGGCGGCATGCTCGAGGATGGCGGCGAGCTGGACAGTGAACTGATCCAGCTGCTCGTCGCTGACCTCGAGTCGAGCCAGGCGGGCGACGTGAGCGACATCAGAACGTGACAGCGGGGCGGCCATGGCTGGGCATGGTAGGCGGCACCCGCCACACGAACGGCCCTATTCGCGGCCTCGGTCGACAGCCCGCCAGCAGTACCAGGCGGCCACGCTCCGGTAAGGCCGGAAGCGCTCCCCCAGCGCCTCCAGCTCCTTCGGCGACGGCATGGGTACCGAATAGGCCAGCCCGTATCCCTTCCGCACCCCAAGGTCCCCGGTCGGCCAAACGTCGAGGCGGCGCAGCTGAAAGATCAGGAACATCTCAGCCGTCCACCGCCCGATGCCCCGCACGGTCGTCAGCCGGGCGATGACCTCATCGTCGGGGATGCGCCCGAGCTGGCGCCCTTCGAGCGGGAGCGTCCCGTCGAGCGCCTTGGCGGCCAGGTCGACGATCGACGCTGCCTTGTTGGCCGACAAGCCCGCGGCGCGCAGCGCGTCGTCAGGGGTGGCCAATACCCGCTCCGGCGACACGTCCCCGTCGAGGGTGGCTACCAAGCGCCCATGGATGGTCGCGGCTGCCGCTCCCGCCAGCTGCTGGAACGTGATCGAACGCACCAGTGCGGCGAAGTGGGTGTCCTGAGGTGGTCGCAGCTTGGGCGGCCCGAGCTCGGCGAGGAGGGCAGCCATCACCGGATCGGCCAGAGCGAGCGCCGCGGCTGCGGCGGTGTGGCTGACGCGCGCCACGTCCTCAGCCGGCCAAGACCTTGGCCGCGAACTCCAACGACCGCGCCTCGATGTCGGCCCGGTCGTAGTCCATCGTGGCAACGTGATAGCTGCGGTCCAAGAACACTCGCTCAACCGGGCCCGAAACCGCGCCAGCCAGAACGTCGGAGGACACCGGGGGGACGACGTGATCGTTCCTCGACGTGAACAGCAGCACCGGACACCGAATCGACGCCAGATCACCGGCCAGGGCGTCGAGGCCCTCGAACAGCGACAGCGCCGGTTCCACTGGTGTGCCGGCGTACGACAGCTCATGCTCATTTGGATCCGCGATGTCGGAGCCGATGCCCGGCACCACCGACTCCCCGGCGTCCCGCACGCCTCGCAGGACATCGCGGAACGAGTCGGCCGGCGGGTCGATGATCGGGTTGACGACGATGACGCCACTGATCTCCGGGTGACGGGCGGCCAGCCACACCGTCAACGCCCCACCCATCGACAGGCCCGCGACGAGCATCCGTCGTGATCGGCCCGCGAGCTCGAGGTAGGCCGCCTCAGCCGCTTGACACCAGCCCGACCAGCGGGTGGGCAGCATGTCGGAGATGTCGGTGCCGTGACCCGGGAGCAAGGGGAGCTCAACCGCGTAGCCGGCGCCAGCGAAGGCCTGCGCCCAACGGCGGACCGAGCCGGGGCTGCCGGTGAACCCGTGGACCACCAGCACAGCATCGCCGTTGGTTCCGGGGGCGGAGAAGGGCTCAGCGCCGGCGAGGATGGGATAGGTCATGACACCTCCCGTGTCAGGGTTGGGTTCGGCGGGTCAGGGTTGGGTTAGGCGGGTCAGGGTTGGTTCGGCGGGTCAGGCTCACGTGCGCCGGGGGATGGTTCTCAGCTGCGCCGGTATGGATCGTCGCCGCTCCCGGGCTCCTCCCACCAATCCTCGGGCGCCGGCTTCCAGTCCGGGTCAGGGTAGATGCAGTCAACGGGGCATGGCTCGAGGCACTTGTCGCATCCGGAGCAGAGCTCGGGGACGATGATCACGTCGATCCCGTGGTTGAAGATGGCGCCGAATTGCGGAGGGCAGTGACGGATGCACGTGTCGCAGTTGATGCACTCGCTCATCTCGATGCGTAGGGGGGGGTTTCGCCATTTGGGGTTGCGCTCGCGAGCAGCGATCCGATCCGTTCTGGTCGGGGCTCCCACGGCCGTCGATCGTACCGACCCGCACCCGCCGCCCGACCGAGGGGGGCACCGGCCCGCCCTCCCCAGGCTGCCCGCTAGCGTCATTCTTGACCAACCCGACGAAAGGGAGCACGACGTGGCGAAGCACCCGTTCCTCAGTGACGACTGGATGACCGAAGCCCGGACCATCCGGGAGAACTACCGCGGCAAGGGTGCACCTGCTGCCCACAGCGTCCGGATGAACCTGCGCATCAGCGACGTCCCGTTCGGCGAGGGTCAGATGGAGGCCCATGTCGACACCAGCTCCGGCGAACTCGAGATGGACCTCGGCCACCTCGAAGCGCCGGACCTCACCGTGGGGGTGGACTACGCCACCGCCAAGGCCATCTTCGTGGATCAGAACCCCCAGGCGGGCATGCAGGCGTTCATGGCCGGCAAGGTCAAGGTCGAAGGGGACATGACCAAGCTGATGGCCATGCAGGCCGTCAGCCCCGACCCCGTCGCGATGGAGATGGCCGGCAAGATCAAGGACATTACGGCCGATTGAGCCGCCCGCGGCGCAGGCGAACACGAGGTCGCGAAACCGAGAACGAAAAACAGGCGCAGGGCCGGAGGGAGCGGCGGCACCGGCAGCGGCTGGGGAACACTGCCTCAGCTACGCCGCCCCCTCGGGCCCTGCGCCAAGTGAACTTTACCTGACCCTGCGCGGTTGACGAAGGGCCATTTCTCCTACCACCCAAACGGACTAGTCAGCGGCTCAACGCCACCTCATGTTAGCACCGATTCGCGTCTCAACTCGACGAGGCGACGGAGCCATCAGCCAATTAGGCGCTTCATTTCCAGGTCCAGCTCCGCGACGGTCCAACGGTCGCCCTTGTCGATCTCCTCGGTCATAGTCCACGGCTGGAACACCGCGACCCGACCTCCTTGCACGAAGAACACCCGCCCGGTGGCCGGGCACTCCTCTGTGGCCAGCCAAGCGACCAGAGGAGAGATGTTGGCGGGATCCCACACGTCGAACTTCCCTGGCTCGGTCGGGGCCGCGACCACCTCGCCCAGGCCCGGCGTGGATTCCGTCAATCGGGTTCGGGCGGCAGGAGCGATGGCGTTGACCCGCACGCCGTAGCGGGAAAGCTCCTTGGCCGTGATCTCGGTGAAGGTGGCGATCCCCGACTTGGCCGCGCCGTAGTTGGACTGCCCCGGGTTGGCCAACAGCCCCGACGTGGACGACGTGTTGATGACCGACGCCCTAATCGTCTTGCCGGCCTTGGTCTGTTCCCGCCAATACGCCGCCGCGTGACGTGTCGGCACGAAATGACCTTTGAGGTGAACGGCGATCACAGCATCCCATTCGGCCTCGCTCATGTTGACAAGCACCCGATCCCGCAGGATGCCGGCGTTGTTGACGAGGATGTGAAGGTCGCCGAAGGAGTCGAGGGCAGCCTGGACCAGGCGCTGCCCGCCATCCCAGTCAGCCACGTTGTCGGCGTTGACGACGGCCCGTCCCCCCATGCCAGTAATCTCGTCGACGACCTGCTGCGCGGGCGTGCGGTCGTCCCCCGTGCCGTCCATGGCCCCCCCGAGATCGTTAACGACCACGCTGGCGCCCTCGGACGCGAACAACAGAGCGTGCTCTCGCCCGATTCCCCGCCCGGCGCCAGTGATGATGGCAACCCGTCCGTCCAGGCTTCCCATGACGGCCTCCTCCTTGTCGGCAGCGAAGGCGGACTCTACCGGGCCGTGTACAGATCGACGGCCGTGCCGTGGGGGACACGACTGTCTGGGCCTGGGCCGGTGTCGAGCACCCGCTTGCCCTTGGCCGGGCCGTAGATGTTGCCGACCTGCAGGCCGGCGGCGTTGAGGGTGGCCGTGGCCTGGGCCACGGTCTGGCCGGTCACGTCCGGAACGGTCACGATCTGAGGTCCCTTCGAGACGTGGACGACGATGGTCTGCCCGCGTCCGTCGCCACCCGCAGGCGGATCGGTTCCGACGACCTGGTCAGCTGGAACGGTGTCGTCAAACACCTGGTCACTGGTGACGGCCGTGAGGCCAGCGGCAGCCAGCTTGGCCTGAGCGTCAGTCAGGGTCATCAGCCGGACGTCGGGGACCGGGATCGGGGTCTTTCCCTTGGACACAACCAGGTCGACCGGGGTGCCCTTGGCCAACGACGAGCCGGCGCCGGTCCACGAGATAACGACGCCGGCGGTGACGGTGTCGCTGTATTGCTGCGTCAAGGAGCCCGCGACCAAGCCGGCCGCGGCGAGCCGAGCCTGGGCCGAGGGCTGGTCGAGCTGAGTCAGGTCGGGTACGGACACCAACGTCTGGCCGTCGGACACCACCACGTCGATGGACGAGCCCGTCGGTCGCCGAGCGCCGGCGCCTGGATGTTGGGCATCGAGGAGTATCTGGCCGGCCTTGGTGCCGTCGCGACGGGTGTGGATGACTCTCACTCGGAATTGATGGGGCAACGGTCCCGAGGACAGGGTGGTGACGGCGGGCACGGCGTAGGTGGGCGTGAACATGCGCACCGCGCCGTAGGCCAGGCCGGCGCCAAGCACGAGCGCAGCGGCCACGATGGCGGCCACCCGCGGCCAGCGTCGCCGCCGCGAAAGCACACCAGAGGTGGTCGGGACGTCCACTGAGCTGACGCTCGCCTCGCTGTCGAGCCAATCCGCCACAGCGGGCGGCAGTGGCGCGCCGGGCGCGTAGCCGAGCTCGCGGGCCAGTTCGGGGTCGGCCGATGCATCGAAGACCGAGCCGCCTGCACCGGCCTCGGCGGGCGCAGGGGCCGGCGAACCGGACGCACCGAGGACGGTGGGGTCCTTCACGGCCAGCGTGAGATCGACGGTCTGGTCCGGTTGAACGGGCAGGGGCTCGGGTCGAGGCAGCCGCCGGGCGGCGCGGTCGAGTGCCGTTACGAGCCGCGCTGCGTCCACGCGCTCGGCGGCCTCGAGCGTCCCGGCAGAGCGGAGGGCGTCACCAAACGGTCCGAGATCCTCGGGGACGGGAATGGGCCGATCGAGCCGTGCCATCAACGTGGCGATCGTCGTGTCGGCCGAGAACGGGACGGTGCCGGTGATCGACTCCAGGATGACGAGTACGAGCGCGTACACATCCGCCTTGCCATCCACGGAGTTGCCGCGAGCTTGTTCGGGTGAGGCGTATCGCACGGTGCCAACCACGGCGCCGCTCGGCTCGGTCCACGTAGCCTCGGCCAGGGCGCGGGCAATGCCGAAGTCGGCAACGCACAGACGGCCCTCGTCGTCGAACAGCAGGTTGGCCGGCTTGATGTCGCGATGAACGAGACCGCGTCGATGGGCGTAGTCGAGCGCCCGCGCCGCTTCGAGACCGACCAGCAGCCCCTGCGACGGCGACAGCCGATGGCCGCGGTCGAGCAGGTCCCGCAGGCTCCCGCCGCCGAGATACTCGAGCACGAGGTAGGGACCGTCGGCCTCCTCGCCCCAGTCATAGACCGCCATGATGTTGGGATGGCGCAGGCCGGCGACGGTCTGGGCTTCGGCGCGGAAGCGCTTGAGAAAGCTCTCGTCGCCGGCCAGGGCCGCGTGCAACACCTTGACGGCCACCCGACGGCGCAGCGTGACATCGTCGGCGAGGAAGACGTCGGCGGACGCGCCAAGGCCGAGGGGCGCGAGCAGCCGGTATCGACCGCCGACCACTCGGCCGATCTGGCCCACCATCCGTGACGTGGCCACGGCCCAACGCTACCGGCTGGCCCCAGGGGGCCTGCGGCACCGGCCCGCCGAGCCCCACCCGGCACGCTGGGACGCACGTTGGAGCTCTGCGTCGGCGATGATGGAGCCGTGCGCATCGAGCTGGCCGACGAGTTGGAGGAATTCGTTCGCCGAGGCCAGTTGTGGGACCCGGCGGAGCTCGAGGCCCTCGTGCAGCGCCTCGAGCAGGAAGCCGTCGACACCCACGACCCGATCCCGTCTATGTTGGCCCGGCCCTTCAACTCCCTGCTGGTACGACAGCGCATCGGCAACCTTCCACCCCGGATGGCCCACGACATCGAGGGCATCGTCTACCCCCGCCTCTGGAAGGTGATGGAAGCGGTGCGCGACGGTATGCCCGACGGTGAGCTGCGCACTCGGGTCGAAGTGATGAACCGCCGGCTGGCCCGCCGCTTCGCCCAGGAACACCAGGAGCGATCTGGTTGAGCGACGTACCGCACACCCGGCTCGGCGACATCGTCACACCTTGGCGCATCGGCTACACCGTGGCCCTCTCCGCGGCTGTGCTCCTGGCCGTGTTCGCCTTCCAGTCGGCCAAGACCAACGACAAGGGCAGCAGTTGCGCCATCGGGGTCATCCAGCGCGTGATCCCATGCCCGGGTGAAACCGACCTGCGCCAGGGGATCATCGGCGCGTCGGTCGAGGTCGGCTATCAGGCCGTGCTGTTCGTCGACGGTCAGCA
>Ga0307477_10001230_pt1 | contig 22383 bp, 28 predicted proteins | sample atmos_gasesECM2C_FD_203316 | JGI IMG/M metagenome (GOLD analysis project Ga0307477, IMG submission 203316) | Hardwood forest soil microbial communities from Morgan-Monroe State Forest, Indiana, United States - atmos_gasesECM2C_515 | ecosystem: Environmental > Terrestrial > Soil > Temperate...
GGCGACGCCTACTACAACCAGCAACAGGATGTGATGGACGCCGTGCAAGTGATGCGCCAGCGCGCGCAAGATGCCGGCAATCTTACGAGCACGCCCCAGCAAACCGTAACGACGCAAGACTCGACCATCATCATTGAGCCTGCTAGCCCCGAAGTCGTTTACGTCCCCGCGTATGATCCGTGGTTGGTTTACGGAGGACCCATAGTGGCGTGGCCGGGATGGTATCCGTATCCCGGAATCTGGTATGGCGGCCCGTATCTCTCGTTCGGAGTCGGCTTCGGAATCGGGTACTTCGGAGGTTATGGCTGGGGCTGGCATCATTGGGGATCTGACTGGCATAACCGCACCGTAATTTATAATCACAACACGTACTACTCCCGAAGCAACACCTTTTATAACCGGAACAACTATTACCGAGGGGGAGGCGAGCGCGGAAGAGTTAACGGCGAGCGCGGCGGATTTAATGGCAACCGGGGCGGAGATCGTGCCCGAAACAGCGAAGGGAACAGGCCTCCCGGCGGGAACGCCGGCGAGCGCGGTGGAGTTAACGGCGAGCGCGGTGGAGTTAACGGCGATCGCGGCGGAGCTGGTATTCGCACCAACGAAGGGAACAGGCCCCCCAATGCGAACGCCGGCGGCCGCGGCGGGGCTGAAAACCATCCCGGCGCAACGGCCAGGCCTTTTGAAGGAAACAATAACGCTGCTCGAGGCTACGCTGAACCTCACGGTCAGAGCGGCGTCCGCTCGGGTGCCTTCAGCAACTACGACCATGGCGGACAGGAAAGGAGCTTTTCGTCACGCGGAAGCGCCAGCTTCGGCGGAGGAGGAGGGGCGCGTGGCGGCGGAGGATCTCGCGGCGGCGGCGGCAGACATTGATAATCAAAGTTTCGTCCTGTTCCTTGTACTTTGCAAAATTTACAACTGGAGGGAAGCGACATGCGGCGTACGAAGCTGAACTTCGACAAATTTGATTGGACCAATCTTCTTGAAATGGCCGCTGTCGGCATCTTGTTGGCGGGGGGCTTTCCAGTGCGTTCCGTGGGGCAGCAACAGAGGCAGAAAACATTTTCATCGCCGGAAGACGCGAGCAATGCGTTCGTCACGGCAGTGCAGAGTAACGACGAAAAAGTGATGCTCGATATCCTCGGACCAGACGGACAGCAAATCGTCTCGTCGGGGGACGAAACCGAGGACGCCAACAGCCGCGCTAATTTTGTACAGAGATATCAGGAAATGCACCGTCTGGTGAAAGAACCGGATGGAACTATTATCTTGTACATCGGCGCGAAGAATTGGCCCACGCCCATACCGCTGGTGAACAAAGGCAATTCGTGGTATTTCGACACCGACGCGGGCAAGAAAGAAATTTTGTTCAGGCGAATTGGCCGGAATGAAATATCGACCATTCGTGTTTGCCAGGAGCTCGTGGCGGCGCAAAAGGAATACTATTCCACACAGCACAGCGAGTATGCCCGGAAAATCTTCAGCGATGCGGGGCAGCAGAATGGTCTCTATTGGAAAGCTGCTGATGGCGGTCCCCAGAGCCCCATCGGGCCGCTGGTAGCGGCCGCTGTCGCAGAGGGCTATGCCAGAGATCAGAATGGCGCTCCGACTCCTTACCGCGGCTACTACTACCACATCCTGACGCGTCAGGGGAAAAATGGCCTGGGCGGCGCGAAAGATTACATCGTAACCGGCAAAATGACCGGGGGGTTCGCTTTCGTGGCCTATCCCGCGGAATACAGGTCGTCCGGCGTGATGACCTTCATCGTTGGAGAAGATGGAGTGGTGTATCAGAAGGACCTCGGCAAGAAGACCGATGTTCTCGCCAAGGGCATGAAGGAATACAACCCCGATTCCAGTTGGCGAAAGGCTGAAGAACAGCCGGAGGAGACTGCTGGCGAGCAGAAACCCAACTAAAATGCATCACAATGCTTCGCAGCTAGTTCGCGCGCGTTACCGCGGATTACCTGCCTTGCGAATATAGATTTGGCCCTGAAAGTTTCTGAATTGAATTTCCGGGCCGCCGCCATTGATCGTCCCGTGCACCGTTTTATCAATCTTCACCCGGTATTTGCCGCCGTGTCCGCGGCCATCCTCCACCACCGGCTGCGCAGACGCCGCCTTAAGCTGGATGTCAAAATCGCTGAACACATCTCCCTGGTCCGAACGAATGCTGACATTCGCCTTCAAATCCGCAGGGAACGTAACGTCAATGTTTCCATTCAACGAACTGAAAGCCATGGCCTTCTGCGGGTCGACTCGTGTCAACGTCGCGTACACATGACCATTCAACGCATGTGCTACCACACTGCCGGAAACGTTGTTCAACGTAACCGCTCCATTTATGTCATCCACGTCCAGGTCGCCGTCCACACCCGTAACAACGATATCCCCGTCATTCACCGCGCGCAGCTTGAGCGAAGTGTGCATCGGCACCGAAACTGTCACATCGATCGGGTGCATATACGAATCCGTGTTGATGCTGACGTCGTTGTTTTCTTCTTCCACGGAAAGTCCGGTACTTGAGATCATCAGTCGCTTCGGCCCGCCTTCGCTACGCGAATTCTCTCGGTTGCGCACGCGCGCTTCCACCACCACTTCCTTGCCCTCGTACGCCTTCACCGTGATCCCGCCGTTCACCAGGCTGACCTTCACGTGCGCCGGCCGCGAGGGATCGCTCAACGTGACAGGAATGCGGTCGCCGCCCGCTTGCGTTTGGCCCTGCGCGACCGCCCTCTCCGCGGCCGGCCCCAATGTCACGGCCGCAATCGCCGCCAACGCCAACCCCGCCGACAATATCGATGAGAACCGCGTCGTTTGCCTATTCATGGTTTTCCAGAATTCGAATATCTCCATTTAAATTTTCCACCTTGATCTGCGGACCACCCGCATTAATCCGCGCTCCCGTATACCGGTCCGCACGAAAAATCACTTTGCTGCCGTGGTGCTCCTCCTGCATTCCCTGCACCGGCAGCGCCGTCACCGGAAAATCGCTGTAAATCCCTCCGTTGAACGTCTTGAATCGAAAATCTGCTGACAAGTCGCGAACAAACGCCAGCTCGATACTTCCGTTCACCGTCTGGAAATCGGATGCCTCCCGCGGATTTTGCCGGAACGACACCTTCACCGGTCCATTGACCGTGCGCGCCGTACCCGATCCCGCGATATTGCGAATCTGTATGTCCCCGTTCACGTTGCGCACCAGGAAGCTGCCGTTGATGTCGCGCACCGACACCCGCCCCTCATTTACCGTCTTGATCTTAATGTCGATGTCTCGAGGCACCTGCACCTGAAAATCCATCTTCACGACGTACCCTTCAGACTCCCGCGAACGCGAGCAGTCGTGACAATCGCACCGGAACGGCCCGTTGACGTACAGCTTCAGGGCATCCGCCTGCTGCGTGATGTCCAGCGTCACTTCTTTGCGCGCCAGCTCGATCTTTCCCTTCGACTCCGCGCGGATGCTCTTGTTCACCGTGAGCTGCGCCTTATCCGACGCCGCCCCAACCACTTCGATCGATCCCCAAACGTTGTCGATCTCCAGTGTTCGCCGCCCCGTTCCAGCCGGCATCGCAAATGTCTTCTCGATTCTTTCCTGCTCATGCTCCGTTAAGCTCGGCTCATCGTTATCGATCTCTTCGCGGTCAACGTCCTCCTGATCGGAATCTGCGTCCATCTCGGGCTCGTCTCGATCCGCGTCCATGTCCACCTGCGGTTCCTCGATGTCCATGTTCATGTCCGACTCAACGTCCATATCGATATCCATATCGGTGGCGTTCGGCTCTCTATCCACATCGACATGAACGGCAGGAGGCTTCTCCTGTTGCACGGACCGAACAGCTTGTTTCTCCGGAACATTGCGCGCCGCCTGCGCCGGAAACACCAGCAATGCCATTCCGGAGATCAGCACCGAGAGAAAATATGTCCTGCTCATACCCAGTTCCTCAATTCAACTTGCTGATGGCCCAGTCAGCCCTCTGCCGCACCGTCGGATTCAGATTCGGCGTTTGCCGCAGTTTCTCTAGCCGCGGAGCCGCCTCCGCATCGCGCCATTCCACCAATTGGTCGATCAGCGCAACCTGCACCAGCGGCGATTGCTGCTCCTGCAAAGCGTCTACCACCGTCTTCTTCACCTGCGGCTGTCCGGCATGCCGGCTCAGCGCGTCCAGCGCCGCTAGCCGTACGTCCACGCTCTGGTCGTACCGCAACGTGTGCACCAGCGCCGCAAGCACCTGCGGATCAAGTTGCCCCTCGCGCCGCGTCCACGTCACCCCTTCCAACCGCTGGCTCGCCGATTGTTGTTGCAGCATCGAAAGCGCCACGATCTGCCGCATGTTAGTCAGCTCCGTGTGCATCGCCGCCAAATCCTGCGAGTTCGTTTTCGCGCTCCCTAACTGCAATCCCAGGTACGTTCCTACCGCGACCAGCGCGATGTTCCACGCAACCGCTCCCACCGGCGAGCGCAGCCACTGGAACACGCTCCAAACGGATGCCCCTCGCTCCGGCGCACGCCGCGTCACGCCTTCATCTCCCCTGCCCGTCTGATAAGCCTGCAGCATCGCCTCGAATCGCTCCCGCCCCGCCGCGCTCGGCTTCTCGTCCGGAATCAACGCCAGCTTCTTCCACAGCCCGGCCACCTCGCTGCACTCCATGCAGCTCTCCAGGTGCCGCTCCACAATGTTCTTCTGCTCCGCATTCAAACCCTCTTGCAAATAATCCGGCAACAGCTCTGCGATCTCTTCACACTTCATGTCCCAACCTCCGCGGTGGAAAATTTTGCCGCGCATTCCGCTGCGCGGGTTTAGTCGGCGCAGCCTGCAATTGATGAAACGCTTCCCGCAGCTCCATCAGCGCACGATGGATGCGTACCTTCACCGTCGCCACCCCACACCCCACCAACCGCGCCACTTCCTCGTACGGCAACTCCTGAAACCGGCAGAGCACCAGCAGCTCGCGCTTTTCCTCCGGCAGCTCCATCAGCGCCCGGTGCAACAGCTCCGATTCCTGCTGTTGCTGCGCCGGATCCCCCGGCGCCACCGTCGGCGCCATTTCCGGTTCGAACAGCACCTCTGGCCGGCTTTTCCGAAAATGATCGATACGCGCATTCCGCGCGATCTGGTATATCCACGCGCGAAACGGTGTCCCCTGCCTAAATGTCTTCCGGTGCCGCAGAATCCGCAAAAACACTTCCTGCACCAGGTCTTCGCTCAGCGTTCGGTCGCCGGTCAGCTTGGTGTAAAAGTTGTATAGCGGCGCGTGGTAGCGGTCGAACAACACCCCCAGCGTTTCACCACCGCCATCACGCACCTGCAGCATTAATTCCTCGTCAGTTGCCGAGTGCATTCTCGGGTCGTTTTCTCTGCCTGCGTCTTGCCCCTGCATACAGGAATACCGCCTAACCGGGAAAAGGTTACATCAGGAAGGTGCCGAGCCGGCGCTTGCTACCCGCGCCGGCGTCTCGGCGGTAAGTTTGGAGTGCGGTAGCTTGCTACCGCTTTCAAGGCTGCAACATCATCGAGGCGGCTGCAAACCAACCTAGACTCTCAAGTCTGCCTTCGCCTGACCGGCCTCGCTCAGCGAATCCTGATTGGCGTGCCTTTGCGCGGGATGAAGATCTTCTCAGGCGGCGTGATGTTGAATTTCCTCGCGTAGCTGCCCTGGTTGACCGCAATCCCCACCCGGCCCCGCGAATCGATGTACAAAAGCGTTTCCCCCACCGGAACGTCCATGAACGTCTTCGCGTAGGGCAGCGCGACCGCCTTCTTATTTATTTGCACAAACACTTTATCCCCGAGGTTGTAACCCAATTGCTTGAAATCCTCGCCCGGAATGTCCGTGATCAGCGATCCGTAAGGATCATCCAGCCCAATAACATCTCCATCGATGCCCTTCGCGGACGTCGCGGAAGTCTTGGGAGTCAACCGCACAAGCTGCTGCACCGGCGGCCCCACCAGATCAAACTCCCAGCCCTCCGCCAGATGCGCCGCCGCGGGAGAAAAAATATCCCGCCCGTGAAACGTTGATGACAGCGGCGCCTGGATCATCCAATGCTGGTTGGTGATTTCCCGCGCCGATTCCAGCCCGTCGCGGTCCAGTACCGGCGTGATGACTCCATTGTCCGGAAGAATGAAATATTGGCCCTTCTTCGACTTCACCGCGATCGCTTTCCGCGATGTCCCCACTCCCGGATCGACCACCACCAGAAACACCGTCCCTTCCGGATAGTACGGCGTAACTCCGTACAGAAAGCGCGAAGCCTCTTCAATCGAAAACGGCGTCACCTGATGCGTTATGTCCGTGATTCGCACGTCCGGCGCGATTCCATAAATCACCCCCCGGCAAATCGCGACGGCATCGTTCGCTGTTCCAAAGTCCGTCATGAACACAATCGCAGGCCGTGGCGCGGACGCCTGTGCCGATGCAGGCGCAACCGGCTGCCGCGAACACCCAGCCAGCGGCAGAAAAAGCAGCAAAGCAGCCAGTCTATACATGCGCGATTCGCGCGAACGCATCGTCTCCCCTTCGGCCAAAAAGTATACCCGAACCGCGCAAGGCATGCGCTTTTCGGCTATCACGACATCGGAGAAAAGTTATGAAAATAAATGATCGCGCGGAAGGAAACTACTCGCCGGGCCGGCAAGCCGAACAACTCAATTCCTGTCCCATATGCTCGAGACGGCCCTGTGCGGTTGTCACCCAGTGATGGTCGGTGTACGGCGGATCATTCCGAACGTGCTTCTGATGCCCGCATTCCAGTTCCGCCACCCAGGTGCGGTCCACATCCATATGAAACCCAACGATCTTGCGCAGAACCCCGCCCGATTGGGATTTCATTGGCTTCATACTTCTATTCTACGCATATTCTTTTTGCCCGTACCTAAATTTCTAATAACGGCACCAGTCACGCTATCGCCCGCAGCGTGAAGTGTTACACTCCGTCTGCTACGCTAATAAAGAGCTATTTAGAAGGAGAACACAGCATGGAAGCGGGCAACGAAGCAGCGGCTGCAATCCTGGTGCAAACCATTTTTCTCAAAGACGGACACCTGCAGGGCATTCTAGGCGAGCAAGCCACAAAGAGCCCCGCAGCGGCGGCCGAGTTCCTGAAGCCCTTTTATCGCGCCGCCCTCGGCATGATCGCCAAAACAAAAGCGGACGACAAATCCTAACAACGCAGCCGAGAACTCAGCCCCGGATGACAGAGCTGGCTCACCGGCGTAGACTGCAAAGTTGGATGTCAGTTTGGGAGGCAGTTATGTCCATTCGACCCGTGAAGCGGCTCATCCGCAGCAAACCCACGACGGAGGGCGCAGGCGTGCACCTCCGCCGCGCGTTCGGTTTCGGCAACACCAGCGAGTTCGATCCCTTCCTTCTGCTCGACGATTTCCGCAATGACGTCCCGGAGGATTATCTCGCCGGATTTCCCTGGCACCCCCACCGCGGCATCGAGACCATCACCTACGTTCTCGCCGGAACCGTCGAGCACGGCGACAGCATCGGCAACCATGGCGCCATCGCCGCCGGCGACGTCCAGTGGATGACCGCCGGCAGCGGAATCATCCACCAGGAAATGCCCAAGGGCGATCACGCCGGCCGCATGCACGGCTTTCAGCTCTGGGCCAATCTGCCCGCCTCGCTCAAGATGACGCCGCCGCGCTATCAAGAGGTGACCGCGCGCGACATTCCGCAGATTACCGACGACGACGGCACGCACGTCCGTCTGGTCTGCGGCAGTTTCTGGGGCAAGCGCGGCCCAGTCGATGGCATCGCCGCTGATCCCATTTATCTCGATGTCTCCGTAGCCCCAGGTCACAGGAAAACTCTGTCCGTCGAGACCACCCGCCACGCCTTCGCCTACGTCTTCGCAGGCTCCGGCAAATTCTGCAACGCCAGCGAGCCCCTGTCCGTCCCCACCGAGTCGGTAGGCTGGCTCGACACCGCCCCACCCTCCGTCGCCGACAACCGCTCGCTCGTCCTCTTCGATCGCGGCGACGAAGTCATCGTCCAAGCCGGCGACGAAGGCATCCGCTTCCTCCTCGTCTCCGGCAAGCCCCTCGAAGAACCCGTAGCCTGGTACGGCCCCATCGTCATGAACACGCAAGAGCAGCTCCGCCAAGCCTTTACCGAACTAGAGAAGGGCACATTCCTGAAAGAAGGCAAATCAAAAAAGGCCGGCGCGGAGTAGCGCGTCGCGACTTGCCCTTGAACCCTGGGACCGACAGCCAGAAATGGCTGTCCCACCTGTTTGCGCGGTGGCGGGAACAAGAGTCCGGAAGTTGTTGATAGCAAAGGGTGGATTTCGTCGGGTACCCCCACCCCGGGTGTTTTGCCACAAGAGTTCGGATTTGCTTGATTCCAAAGGGGTTGACGTTTCTGGCGTGGCAAAAGAGTTTGCAACAGTATCAAGGGAAAGGATTTAGGTCGGGCAGTGAGGCGAGGGCGTCGAGGTAACATAGGGGAGGTTACCAGAACGATAGCTACTTTGTCAAGACATTTTATAAAGCTAGTAAGATCAGCGGAATAGCGCCGTTCCCATTATGGTATAGCAAGGGGGTGAGGGAGGAAGCCATGTCGAAGGTTGTGTATGTGTCCAAGTCGCGGTTGGAGCGAAAGCAGGGGCCGGTGCGGGTGGCGCATTTGCCGGGGGAGGCGCGGCCGGTCATTTATAGCGTGCATGGGGCGATTGCCGAGCATTACAAGGTTGATCCGGCGAAGATTGGGGAGCCGCACGCGGCGACCATCGATTATGTGATTTCGGCGACGGCGGGTTGAATGCTGGGGACGTTTGGAGGTGCGCTGGAAGCGCGCCAAATCGATGCCAGCAACGGGAAGCTGACCGCGGAAGTTACCGGCGAAGTGGAAACCGAGGATAATGTGCTGGTTATTCGGCGGGTGCACGTTGCCATGCGCTTGGTCGCGGACCCCGAGTTGAAGGACAAAATCGAGCGCGTTCACGCCATCTACGCCATGAACTGCCCGCTCTACCGTACCTTGCACAAGGCGATTGAGTTAACGTCTTCTTACGAACTCGTGCCCAGCAGCGCGGCGCACTAATGTCCGCAATCCCGTCACGGGTGGCCCCTCCGGACAGCGAGGACAGATTCCACTTTTCCGATTAGCTTTCTCCCATCAAACAATAATGCTCAGGAAACAAGGGGAACAAATACCTCAAATCGCTCCCAGCGATGCGCTAAGTTTCTTACATGTACGCGCCCCTATGTCCCCGTTGTGGCCTACCAGTCGCCTATTTTCGGGGCAAGGTGTCCCGGGCCTACTGTGGGGAGTGCGGCTGGAATCTCAATGAAGTCTCTGGGAGTTTCCGCAACCAGGATGCTTTCTTCGTCTGGATTGTCCCTGGGTTCAGCGTGCTGATTGCAATTCCTGCCTTGTTGCATGGCATTTCATGGCGAGGAGTTCTCATTCTGTTTGGCGTGCCGGGCACGATCGCGGCACTCGGCCTCTTTGGGAACACGAAGACTAGAACTCGCGTGGACAATTTGTTGTACGCCGTCGCCAAGAAGCCGGGCGCGGACCTCTCCTCGGCCACACCGGAAACGATGCCCGCCAAGATCGTCACCTACGTGGAATCGCTTCGGTCGCTGCCGCGTCCACGTCAGACACGGTTGAATTCGATAACGCGGACGGTCATTTGGCTGGCTCGACTACTACCCGTGTTCCTGGGATACTTTGCGTTTCGTTCCCTCTTTTTCCCGGCCGATCGCTTTGGAAATTTCCCCGGCTCTGCTCTCTATCTCTTGACAGCATTGTTCGCCATTGGGCTCTGGTTTCTGATTCCGATCCAACTGAAGAACGACCCACGCCTTGGCCTGCTCATCGATGGAGAAATTGCCATGGGCAGGATCACGCCGGTCTCTCGATGGCAGCAGGGAACGAAAGTGGCATTCGAGTTTCACGACGCAGTCGGCAATCTGGCGCGGGCGCAGGGCGCGAATCATACTGGCTATCTCTTGGAAGGCACGTACGTACCTGTCTTCTATGACACGCAGAATCCGGCAAACTGCGTTCCGGCCTGCGGCCTCAACTACGAATTGGTGTTGCCGGAAGGCATGGCTTCAATTCACCTACCGAGCCGCACTTAGCACGTAGATGATGGGAAGCTCCTTTTCGCGCTAATGCCTGGTAAGTCGGATTACGGACATCTTCCGTACCAGGACTTCACTTCTCCGGTAAGCGCGTTTATCAGGACCTGGAGCTGACGAGAGAGACTATACTGTTGAGATAGTGGACTCGTTATTTTTTGTGGCCATTTTCCTGAGCTTCACGGCCATCGCGCTCGGAGCCGTGTGTCTTGCCTTGCCCAAGAAGATCCGAGACTACGAAGTGCAGCTGGTCACCAAGCATTTCCCACAAAGTCCGTTCTTGGAACGGATGAAAACGGAAAACTATCTCTGGTTCTTACGATTGCTTGGAATTGCAATGTCGTGCTTAGGTGCGCTCTGTGCGTTCGTTGTCCTAAAGCGATTTTGGGATGTGGTTTTCAACTGATTTCGCGTTTTCCGATTTGCGCGTTAACCAGGGCACTGAGTGGTCTCAGGCAGACTTTGGAAGGCGTAGCGCAGGGCTTCTCCATTTTCGTTTCTGTTCCAGTTTCAGTCGGGCCTGATTGTCCAATAACTGTTGTTGCTTTTGGAGTTGGTCGATTCTCGTCCGCAACCGAACCCTCCAGTCAGGATGGTCACGCAAGAAGTGCCAAAGGCGGCCATCTCCGAAGCGGAGTCCATCCATTAATTTCCGCGCTGCCGAGCTGCTGGGATTGCGTTCAAGTGCGGTAATGCCTTCGGCATAAATAGCGCCGAATCGTTCCTTGCGCTCCCTGCGCGTCTCCCCACGATTTTCTCGTCGGTCTCTCTTCGCTTGTATCTTTGCCCGTAAATTCACCACACCGGTTTTGCGAACCTTCTTCTTACTCAGGCCCTTCCGGAACAGTTCTGAGGTGAATGATTCTTCAGTGGGACCAAGTTCGTTCAGACTTAGGCCTTCCACCCCATGCAGTAGGTTCTTCGCTTTTCTCCTGACGACTCGATTTCTGTAGTTCTTTTTCTTTTTCCAAGTATTGCGAAAGCCTCGTGGTGAATGCCAAGCAAAAGTGTAATGGTCCTTTTCATACTGTGCTTGTTTCTTCTCGGGGGGCGTTTTCTTCTTAGACATTCTCGTTTGGTTCCAAACAGAAATCTAACATGCTGCTGGGAGAAAAGCGGTTTGATTCGCCCAGTGATTGTCTAAACTTGTATAGAGATTTTGACTCGGGATTCTGGCCGGGACCTGCCGGTGCCTGGTAAGCTGCGTTAATCAGGAGTTGGCCGCGAAAAAATGTTTAGTCGTATGACATACCAGCAAAAAATATCTCGGAGGGTTTAAAATCTTGGAAGAGCACGAAGTAGATAGCGTGGCCGCGGTCCACGTCTTCAAAGAAATCCATATTCTCCGCGACCATTTTGCGTGTCGGTTTGTCTGTTCCGTAAAGCTCCTCTAGCCTCTCTGCTGGCAACGGGACCGCGACCCCGAAGTCTGGTTCAGCGGCGATGCGCTCGATGTCAAGGATGGACCTTGTCCCATCTGCTTCGGACGCATCTATTGCCTCTTGAATGGAGGCGTGTTGCTTACCGGGAGCAGGCGTCAGGGAAGCATCCAACTCAAACTCAAGGAATGGAACGACAGGGTTGTAGCGTCCCGCTTCGAACTCCCTCTTTCGAAGGGCCTGCAATGCATTGTTGATGTCACCCTCGTAAGGAACGGCATAGTAATAAATGTGTCCGCCCATTTCCCGCCTCAGTCAAACGAAATGTAAATCTGCTGGTACTCCTTTTACCACAGTTGGGGTTAGTGCCTGATAAGTCCGGCGCCGCTAATAGGGCACTCGGATGGGAATCTCAAGCATCCGAACACAAACACTGCATGTGCATACCATCAGAACGAGGGCGATCTAGAACCAGGACTTAGATGATAGGAGTCCCACAACTTCGCGTTCTACTGCATTTTCAACACGACTTACCATAGACTTAAAATCGCCCTCGGCGTCTAAACACATTTGGTTTTGGAGTCGCCCCAGACGGTGACATGACATGGGACGATTCTGAAGGTGACGAGGGCTACAAGCATGGTTGGGAAAAAAATACAGACTCGAACGGCGCTTATCTGGGGCCTGATGCCGTTGATGGCGACAACGCTGGTTATATGCGGCCTGATCCTGATGCAATTGGTGTCCACAAACGGACGTGTGGCTGTATGTACGTCCGAGGTGATGAAGGCGCCAGCCGTCTATCTTGAGCACATTGGGGATGAGGACAAGCCGATATACCCCATAGTCATTGCCGCTAGCCGACCGACCGAGCAAGAACTTGGCTGTGCGATGATTGGGAGGGAGTGGAGGTCGGCGGGAGTCTTCTTGGTTAGGGAGGAAGAACTCGCGCAAGTGAACAAACTGCTGAAAGGGAGTAAGCCCAGCGGTGAAGGAACAGCACAGCCGAGGGAGTTCCGATACGTTCTAGTTTCGAAACTCGGAACAGTAGAATCCGGGATACTCGACCCAACGCAGTCCCACGAGACCTTCGTAGCCCTAGCGGCATACTTTGACGGCCGCCAGCCAGAATTGCACGAACATCTGACCAGTCGGAGGTTCTAAGCGGGCTACAGAAACGGCGCTGTTTCTGCTAGAGCCTCGGGCCAACTCCTGATAAGTCGTGAAAACCGGACAAGGTCGGTCCTAGCACTCCACATCTCCGGTAAGCGCTGTTAATCGGGAGTTAGACAATCAATCAGGAGTCAAGCGGGATATTTGAGGTTCTTGTGCCAGTAGTTGAGCAGACCTGGAGTTGTTGTGGGTGGAACACGGCCGCTAGAAACAAAGTGTTGAACAATCGATTGAATGGACTGGGAAATGCTGTCAGAAGGGTCGCCTACCAATACTTGATTGATAGTTGTCTGTGCGTCGATTACGCGTCCGGCTAGTAGGTAGGCAAGCGCCAAATTCGCGTGAAGCCCGGAGTCGCTTGGGTCAAGTTGAGCAGCACGCAGCGCGAAAGCAATTGCAACGTCGTTGCGGCCTATCTCCATCGAGCAAATGGATGCTTCGCGGAGAACATCCGGCTGAGACGGATTAATTCGAGATGACCGGTCAAACCAAGATAGAGCCTCCTGCGTATTTCGGAAGCGTTGATAAACCTTGCCCACCAACCACATGGCGGACCAATTGTCCGGATTAATTTCAAGGACTCGTTTGAACAACCCGATTGCGCGTGTGAGCCGGCGGGTCAACAACCAGCTGGGTTCTGACAAGGCTGGCTGGCCATGTAGTTGGATTTCGCCTTTAATTAACTCGCATGCTTTGCGAAATAGACGGTCGTGTTCGGACGTCTGATTTTGGGTCATGGCCCGTATAACCCTAGCTATCATCAACTCCTGATAAGTTTATCAGGCACTAGGTGGTAAGGTGGCTAAAGTAGGAGACTTCTGGGGATGATCGGAGCATCAGCAATTCTCGATGACCTTCTGTTGGTGGGCCTTCCATTGTTGGTGCTGATCGCAGGAGTGGCTTTCTTGTGGCGCTCGAAAGGTGCTGGGATGCCTCTCCGAGCGAAAATTGCAATCGGCCTATTTTTCTCACTCTTCTTGCTAGCATCGTTCCGATTCATGCATCAATTCAACGAGCACAGCCGTCTCGGCACACTTCGAGTCGACCAGGTTGCCGTGATCGATATCGATGGGAGAGTTTACGCGGGTGAGGAAAGTCTCTCCGGCGTTATTCAAGCTCTAAACCAGTCGCAGTGGTTCACTTCGAGCCACGGAGGATGGGCTAGGGAGGTTCCCGTTACGATTCGACTCCGTTCCAATGAACAGCTCCACTATCGTGTGGCACTCTACCTGAGGGAGCACGGGGCGGTGATTGTTCTCTTTAGTCCCCGACGCAACGGAGGCGAGAGCCGTTACGGATACGCGTTTAGCAGGAGCCTTCCGTCTGCGATGGCCGCTGCAGGGTCACCGCTGCCATCTGAACGTTGAGCTGCACGGCCCCGCGGGAACTCCTGTGTAGTCGCGTTACCGGACATCTGCCCGATTGATTCTGAGGCGGATTCCACTTCTCCGAGAAGCGCGTCAATCAGGCATTTGGCCGGTTTAAGTCTATTTCTCAAGGTACGCCAAACTGCAGACATCGGTAACGAGTTGAGCCCAGAGCCACAGAATCGAAATTGACGGCGAATGACGCCGGGGGCCAGCATTCGGTATGCAAGTCTTCTGGGCCTACATACGCCGTCATTCTCGCGCAATCGCAATTGTTCCTGTTCTCATTGGAATTGGGCTGGCATTTCTGACTGGTCGAACTTTATTGATTGGCGTCGGGGCTGTTTGGTTCCTTGCTGTAATCGCTGCTCAGACTGGGGCCGAGATGTTCCTTTCGGTGCGACATAAATTGCCGCGACGTAAACGCGATGCCCTCGTTGAGTTCCTATCGACCGGCGGATATTCACTTGCTGCAGCCAGTATGGCGCCTATTTTGTCTTCGCGTTCTGGACTTCGTATCGGCCACGTTGGCTGATGAGGCTCATGTTCGTGGGCATTGTGATGTTTTTCTCCTCCGGATTCGTGTACAAGAGGCGGTCTCGCAGGAAAATGCCCAAGGACGAAGAAAACTCAGAAGTCTGAAAATTGCTAAAAATAGTCAAGACTCCGCCTTGTGCCTGCACGGCTTACCGGACAAGTCCCGTCCTAGGACTCCACATCTCCGGCAAGCGCGTTATACGTCCAAATGGGTGAGGTTCGTCAGTGAACAGCGAATTTCTTCCGTAAACCTATAGACACATGGCTTTCGTGGTTGCAGACTTCTTCGTCTTTTCACGTTGTATTCTCCCATGAAAGACAAAAGTGGCTGCTCGAATCAGGAGGGCTGGTGAAATCATCAACGGTCGTTCTCCTCGTCCTGCTTGCGTTGGGAGTAGTTTTATTTCTTTTGACACGACACAAGGAAGCTTCCGGCCTAAAGTTCGGCAGCACGGACGAGTTTATCCAGTTCATGGCGGCTGAGGCCGTGAAGGACGCGGAGAAAGACCGCATAAATCTGGATTACAGTGTTGACTCTATCAAAAAGGTTGAAGGAATCCTGGGTCGCCTCCACGAACTGTACGTGAAAGACCCTTCGTCCATTAGCGCAAAGGGGCTTGGGTCCGCTTATGGTGCGTACATCGGTGAGGTGATTCGAAGGAGTGAGCCAGATGCGAAGTGGGAACGTGATGACGCCGTCGGCGGGGAGAAGTCATACCCCATTATTTGGGGGCCAGGACACGGACACTCATACCCAATGGCGTGGTGCTACCACCGTATCGTGAACGGACCGGAAGACAATGTCTGGGTCAAGTTCCGAGTACTGAAGGATGGAACCATGAAGACCTTGTCGCCGAAAGCGAAGTAACCAAGCTCCGTTGAAGACCCAAGAATCTCTTTGGCGTGGCGAGAAGTCTAAGCCACAGAAAGGGCATCGGGTTTGTTTTAGCTGGTCCCGCTCCGAAGCCGAACCCCCGCAAACCTCCGGCCCACCCGCCATCCCCAGCGCTCACACACCCCGACAAGTGAAAAAACAGCAGACCTCCGGGATGCGCGGGTTCGCCTCCTCCGCTAGAGCCGCGAGGACACCAGACCAGAGAAAACAGTACAGTGTGCCTCAAAGAGACCAACGCCAGTTCTCAGGCATTTCCCTGAGTCTGAATTGGGTGATTCACCCGGTTGAAAGCACTTTGCAACAGGCTATGTTGAGGGAGAGGAACGGGCCGCCTCCGTGGACAGGGCCCCCGCCTCGACCACGCCAACTACCGAACTGCACTGACACGGAGGCTCCCAACACCGACACTTACAAGACGATGATGCTGACTGTGGGGGGAACGTAATGGACAATCAAGTCCCGAAATATATCACGCAGGCAAGAGCTTGCTTTCTGATCGGCATGCCAGAAACGGAGCTCAGCCGTATCTCGAAGGAATCAGGATTGGGCCACGTAGAACGCGCCGGCAGCCAGAAGGAGACGTACTTCACGTACGAGGAATTGCAGCGGATTTGCCGGCTCGCAGAGCGTCAGATGGAGACAATCGGCTGAAGAGCTTTGCTTACGCGCTTAGCGGCCCCGCTCCGAAGCGAACCCGCGCAAACCTCTGGCCCGCCCGCCATCCGCAGCGCTCACACACCTGACGACTGAAAGAGCAGCAGGCAATTAGCCGCGGCGGGGACATTCGGGCAGAAAACCGAAAGCAAGACGCCCGCGACGGTCCGCGGCCTCTACATTGGGGAGAACCGAAGAGCAGATCCCTCTTTTCGCTACGCTCACCCCGGGCTGAAGCCCGGGGCTACCACGTTAGTTTTGGGGGCGCGAGCGGGTTCGGGATGACAACCGCGATGACAGAAAACCGGAAGCGAGACGCCCGCTCCGAAGGCGATCCGACGCAAACCTCCGGCTCGCCCGCCATCCGTGGCGCTCACACACTCCGACAACAAAACCGAAGAGAGATTCATCGCTGGCAAAGGGCTCGAGGCGATGGGGCGGCGGTCCGTTGAGCCCGCCGCGTTAATCAGGCACTGACCGGAGACGGGCAAGAAAGGCGAAGCTCGAATCGTCACATTCCTTAGACGCCTTACGCGCAGTCTAGTTGTTTTCTGGTCAGGTTCGCGTTTGTTTCAAGTCTGACCGAGGTACCCATGTACTGGCAATCAGGCGTCGAGACTTAGTCCATTGGCCCTTCGTCAAAATTCCGAGGCGGTGCACGGACCTGACAAGCTCACTCATCGGAATCCTCATATTCAGCCTGCCAACCCTTGCAGCCAGACCTCGAAAAGGCGAAAAGAATCCATCAACTCTCCGACGAACTCCTGCCAGTGCTTCTCCGTCACGGACGCCCCAGAAATCTACCAGTCGCCTAGTCTTGGGGTTGTAAGCGAATTTTTGACCGCAATCCAAGCAAGTGACGTAGGTTCCTCGGCCATAGATGGATCGGCAAGCGGGTAGGTTGGATAGGATTGACTCGCGCAGCGTTATCGGAGGACCCTTATGCCAGTGTGGACAGACAAAAACAAGACGAAGCAGTGTCCGTAGAAGGAGCGGGACCATACTCCACCACGGCTCGGCACGGAGGGGCGATCTTTCCGCCTTGAACAGACTTCTCGCTGCCGAGCGATACAGAACTATAGACCCCTCGATTCGATATACTCGGACCACTTTTTTCTGCGGTTCAGCTTGCATGTGAGCACCTCAACAGGAAGCTATACGCGGCGAAGATTCGTGTCTGTTCCGTTGTGAACACTGACGTAGAAGATTGTTTGCTTGTCGACGATGTGCTGCCTTGCCCGCCCAGGCTGGCTCCGGAAGGGGTGTAAACGGTACGCGGGCGTCAGCTTTTTTTGGCTGAAGATGACGACGGTCTCGCGGATGAAGTCGAAGGGCTGCTACCCGCGAGAAGCACTCAACTTTTGTACCCTTGGGTGCCCGGCGCACAGATGCGATGCAAACTCTCTGTCGCGCTCCCTCTCGTAGTTCTCCTTCATTTCATCTATCGTGTCGCCGGTGGGCACACCCGAAGGGTTGAACTTCCATGCGCATTCGGAGCAAGCCCAACCCCGGAAGCCCTCTGTTTCAACCCACACAATCTCTCGACGCACAGCGGGATTACCTCCGACGCAATCTGTGAGGAGAGGGTTGGGGTGCTGAGGTTATAGCACCGCGCTCGTTTCTGAGCAAGCTGACCTATAACACGGACGGACAGCAGAACACCGCTACGCCGACCGACAGAGGTAACACCCATTTATTCTCATTGAAAAACTTCGGGTACTGAGCATCAGTCTCGTTTAATCCCGCCCCGCACTGTGAATACTATTCAGACTTTCGCAGGCAGGCGCGTCTGGCCAGCTCCACGGTGTTGCGCCACTGAATCCCTACTTACCGGACTTGTTTGTAGGAGACTTTTGGTCAAGAGTGGAGAGGAGCAGTTTCGCCGATGCCGGCGCGTGGATCGCACTATTGATGACGATGTCTTTGGCGCTGACTCCCTGCCCGTACAGCCTACCGTTACCATCGCCATCCGGGCGAAGCGTCGAGCCTTCCAGAGAGACCCCGGCAAATAATCCGCGAGAACGCGAATACGAAAGAACCTCAGCCCGAAATGTGACATCCGTCGCGGCTGCAGCGTCGCGGCCCTTGGGTCCGGCGGCAGCAGCCGCGTCGGCGCCGAGCTTGACCTGGCTAGTAAGAATGGAATCGGCCCCGCGCCGATTCATCACCAGCAGAACGAAGTCGGTGGCCTGGCCGCCAATCTGAAACCCAACGCTGCCGCCCTCAAGAGCCATCATCGCAGGTGCGCTCCAACGCCCTTTGAAATCCGGCCCGCTCCGGCACGTCAGCACGCCTCGGCCGTAACTGCCGCCGACGACGAAGGCCGCCTTCATCACCGAAGGCAGAACGATGACGCATTCCGCCTTGTCCAGAAGATCCTGCGGAATATCGTCGGGAACATTGAGAATCTCAACCATCACTTTGCCGGCATTCTCAATGCGATTGTTTTCGTCTTTTTGCGCAGACGCGGGTAGCCCAGCCAATGCAATCACAACCATTAAGGAGAAGATTCTTTTCATGGACGCGCTCCTTTGAGCCCGATCCCGTAATAGGTTCAAATATCCTGGGAACATTTGATCAATCCCAGCCTAACAAGTTCATCCAGAAGTGGGCTGTACAAAAACGGACAGTCCTCCGATGGCTGGGGCTGGTACCCCTGAATCTGACAAACGCACCGGGTCGCGCAGAAATCAGATCGGCTTGTCCCGTGGCATTCGAAATACCAAACACCAAATGCACAGTCTGCTGAAGCTCACACCCCCTACGCCCGTCCCGCCCTTTACGATTTCAGAGCTTCTGGCTAATGTGGACAATCCTCGGGCTTGGAAGTCAAGTAGCGGCGGTGCGCGGGCGCACCTCCCCGCAAGGCCGGGGCAAGCTGGCGCTAAGAGAGACGACGGGATCGCTCCAGACCCAGGACAACAGATAAAATCGCAGGCTAGACAAGTAGTGTCCGCGAAATTCAAACGCGGATGCAGGCGCGCCGCTATGAACAATCGCTGCGCCGCCTGAAAAGGAGGAAAGTATGCTCCCCGACCCCGCTCCGGAAAAAGTTTCGTGGAACCCGGTCCTGATTACGATTGGCATCGGCGTTCTTCTCGCTGTAGCTTCCTTCGTGGTAGTAACCTCGCAGTGGGGCCGGCCGACGACCAGCATCGCCACCGCCGGGTTCTTCGGAATTCTTCTTGGCATTCTGGTCTTTACGGCCGGTTGCGTCTGGCTCCTGGTCAAAATAATACTCGTGGTCTCCCGGCCCCGGTGACCCTCTTCGAACTTTTCCTCATAATGCGCTTTCGCCCTTACTTGGTTTAGCCCTGCTGGATGTCAGGGGAGCGTTATTCGAGGCCGTCTAAACGGTCAGCAAAGGGGAGAGCGGGAAGGGTTGACCTTGGACGCCGACGGGTGAAATCATGATTCCTGTCAAGTGGATCGCGGTTCTTCTCGCAAACGCGATGTTGTTCGCGCCCTTCTGAGGAGTTTCCTGTGAGACGCACGAAAACAGCTACGCCAAGACTCTGGTTGTCAGGTTTCGTTTTACTAGCAACGCTCGCCTCATGGTCACAGGAAACTTCGTCCACCGCTGAAATCAAATCTCCCGATCTGAACCTGATCCTGCAACGCTTGGAGGACATCCAGCACCAGGACCCCGCTCAATCTCGACCTTATGAGGTGACGCGAGAATACAAAGTGTTGCGCGGCTATAATACGCGACCCACCTCTGAGATCATGGCCCAGATCAATTTCGTTCCTCCCGACACGAAGACATACAAGATTATTCAGGCGAAAGGTGACTCACGGGGAGAAAGAATGGTTCGCGAGCTTTTGGACCGGGAAACTGACTCGGCGAAGAAAGTACACAGTGACGAGGTCACTAGGACGAACTATGACTTTGTTTTTCTAAGGCGAGAGAACTTCGGCGTCGTTCCTGAGTACGTTTTGGGGATCCTCCCGAAGCGGAAGGATAAATACCTCTTGCGCGGGCAAATCTGGGTGGATGCGAGCACTTTCCGTATCCGACGAATTCAAGGAGTACCCGCCAAGAGCCCCTCCTTTTGGATCACGACCCTTCATCTCACAATGCAATTTGCGCAACTGAACGGTATGTGGGTACCCGTCTCCTTCGACGCTATCGCGACGATCCGCTTCTTGGGGGAGTACACACTCGCTGGCCTCAATATTCCATCCCTCGAGTCCCCATCCACTGTGCCGAAATAGCCATGTGCGATAACGTCTGGATTGTCGGCCAGCCGGAAGTAACCGTTGGACTCGATAGGTTGCCAACTCGACTGCTCCATGCCTTTGTAAAAATGCAGTAAGGCAACGCCTACGGTATCGTTACTCGGGACAGGAAGCCTCCGGGCTTCGAGGCTCAGGACAGGCGGGAGATGTATTCGCGCATTTGGTGCTTCCAGTACGGCCAGTCGTGGCCTCCCTCCGGGCCCCAGTTATCAAGGGAATGGCGAATGCCTTTCGCGGCCAGGACCTCGGAGAGCCGATAGGACGGACCGGAGTTTTCCCACTGGCCGGTGCCGGTGGCGATGTGAATGTCGCAGGAGGCGAGCTGCTCGTATACCCAGGGATCGCTGAGGTTGGCCAGGTAGTCGACGGGGTTATTGAAATAAAAATTGTCGTCGTACATCCCGTCCATGAAATTCTTCAGGTCGTAGACGCCGGACATCGCGAAGCAGCGCTTGATGACGTCGGGATGCTTGAAGAGCGAGTTGGCCGCGTGGTACGCGCCGAAAGACATGCCCATGGTGGAAATAGCCGGTTGCGACTGGCAATTGGTCCAGATGAACGGCACGACTTCTTCGCGCAGATAAGAATCGAACACCGACTGCACGTAGCTGCGGTGAAAGGGATGCGCGGACTTGTCGTAGAACGAAAGCCCATTGATGGAATTGACGCTGAAGAATTTTACTTTGCCGGCGTCGATGAAGTCGCCGAGCGCGCCGATCATGCCCTGGCTTTCGAGTTCCCACTCGTCGCCGGCGCTGGTGGGAAAACCTAGCAGCGGCGGTCCCCAATGGCCGTAGGCCACGACGCCCAGTTCGATGCCCAGGCGAGGCGAATGCCAGCGATGATACTCGCGCTTCATGCTTGTAAACCTCTTAGTAGCACACGCTTAAGCCGGTGCTGCTGGTTGCGGGGTGAGGCAGTATGCCAGCAGTAGCGCGATGGGAGCAATCCTTTTTGGCCGGCCATGTGTAGAATGGACGCACTCGGAAAGCGGAGGGACTCTATGGCCACACCATCGACAGCAGGACGGCCCACGCCGGAACGAATTTTTAACACGCTGAATGCTTTCCAGCAAACCGCGGCGTTGCGGACGGCAATTGAGCTGGACTTGTTCACTGCGATTGGAGCTGGGGCGAATTCTGCCGCGGCCGTCGCCGCAAAAACCGGGACGTCAGAAAAAGGCGCGCGCGTTCTTTGCGACTACATGACCGTTCAAGGATTCCTGGCCAAGGACCAAGGGAAGTATGCACTGACGCAAGAATCGGCGATTTTCCTGGACCGCAAATCGCCCGCGTGCCTGGCATCGATGGCCGGATTCTTGGGCACTGAGCGCGCGCGGAACATCTTTGATTCGTTGACGCTGGCAGTGCGCAACGGCGGTTCAGTTTGGTCCGAAGGCGACAACACAAAACCGAACGACGAATTCTGGGTGGCGTTTGCGCGCTCCATGGCTCCTCTGACCGTGCCCTCCTCCGAATTTATTTCTGGTCTGCTGGGCGCCGCAGAAGGCAAGCCCGCCAAGGTGCTGGACATTGCGGCGGGACACGGCATGTATGGAATCACCGTGGCGCGGAAAAATCCCAAGGCCGAAATCGTCGCTCTGGATTGGCCGGCCGTGCTGCAGGTGGCGCGGGAGAATGCCCAGAAATTTGGCGTGGCGGATCGCTATAGCGTGCGCGAGGGAAGCGCGTTCGAGACGGATTTGGGCAACGGCTACGATTTCGCGCTGCTGACCAACATTTTTCATCACTTCGATATGCCCACCTGCGAGAAGCTCATGCGGCGCGTGCACGCGGCCCTGAAGCCGGGCGGCAAAGCCATCACCCTGGAGTTTGTGCCCAACGAAGACCGCGTGACGCCGCCGACTGCGGCAGCATTCAGCCTGATAATGCTGGCCAATACGGACTCTGGTGACGCTTACACGTTCGCGGAGTATGAGAAGATGTTCCGCAACGCGGGATTTGCGAAGACAACTCTGCATCCCGTGCCGGACATGCCCCAGCAGGTGCTGGTCTCGGAGAAATCAGCTTGAAGAA
>Ga0307477_10001231_pt1 | contig 22373 bp, 22 predicted proteins | sample atmos_gasesECM2C_FD_203316 | JGI IMG/M metagenome (GOLD analysis project Ga0307477, IMG submission 203316) | Hardwood forest soil microbial communities from Morgan-Monroe State Forest, Indiana, United States - atmos_gasesECM2C_515 | ecosystem: Environmental > Terrestrial > Soil > Temperate...
TTAATCCGTCTCGAATATCGAACTTCACAGGCATTCCGTGGTCGTCTACCCAGGCATCATATCGAATTCCGATGCCCGTTTCGATTTGATATAGCTGCGCTTGATTCACCTTGCCATCGATTACGAGTGATGTTTCTTCACCGCCGCTGACATTCATATTTGTTACGAATCCCGTATCCGGCATGAGGATCACGTCGCCGCTCAAAGCCCCAACGGACCGGGGATTGGCTAAACGAATCGTCGCAGGTGCCGTGACCGTACCTGTAGGCGATGTGACGATGAAACGATCCGCTTCCGCTCGCCCATCGATTTGAGTGGCCTTTCCGTTCTCGACAGTCACGCCATGGAAGTAAACGAGCCGATCACCGGTCCATCGCTCGATACGCGAGGCGTGTTGCCGATAAAGGATGATTCCAAGCAGAGAAATCCGGATATCAGCTTCGGTATCGATAGCCGTATCGTTGCCGCTTACCCGGACATTATTTCTGTAGGTTCCGATCTCGCCATACATGGAGTGGTCCACGCGGTACGTATACTGCCGCTCCGAGGCGGCCGCCGACGAGACATCCACCACCATGGCGCAAAATCCAACAGCGCCAGCCAACATTCGAGAGCATGGGCTGTTCACCTTCGGGGCCACGATTCAAGAGAAGGTCGGGCGTGGCGCAGTCAATTGTTCGCTGACGTCCCACATGCGAAGCTGCATCGTTTTGTCGTACGATGTTCGACTCGAGCTAACGGGGACACATTCTTCGAAATATTTCCCCGAGACATTGGCAACCGCCGGCGAGCAGGCCAGATAGATCGAACAGGCGGCGCCTTGCTCAGGCGTAAGAATCAAGCGCATGGCGAGCCCCCAGAACGGAGCAAACAGGCGCAGCGGACCGGTGGCCGTTTTCAAACTGACGATGTTTGTGGCTACGTAGCCGGGATGCAACGCGTTGACCGTGATGCTTGTCCCTTCAAGGCGGCGAGCCAGTTCGTACATTGTGAGCAAGTTTGCCAGCTTCGCAATGGAATAGGCGCGCATTCCGACGCCACGCCCATAACGGCGCCGCATCTGAATGTCGCCGAAATCGATCGTCCCGCGTTCGTGTGCGGCGGAATTAACATTGATAATCCGGGCACCGCCCGTTGCCGCCAATTTCCCGAGCAGCAGGTTGGTCAAAAGGAATGGCGCCAGATGATTGACCGCAAGGGTCATTTCCATCCCGTCAACACTCTCGCAGCGCCGGGGAAAGGTTGCGCCGGCGTTATTCACCAGCACGTCCAAGCGATGATATTTGCGGTTCAGTTCGGCAGCTGCGGCACGTAGCTGCTGCTGGGAGGAAAGGTCGGCAACCAGCAAATCGATGGAGTCATTTTGGGCCACCGCGCGTATCTCGCGAGCAACATCCTGTCCTTTCTCCTTATTCCTGCAAATCAGAATAACTCTTGCCCCTCTTTTCGCTAGTTCAAGGGCGGTGACTTTACCGATTCCGGACGTTGCACCCGTGACGATGCAGGTCTTCATGCTCATCGATCTTAAGTGGGTCATTGGCGTATTCCCGCCGCGATGGGACGCGGATAGGTTCGGTGGATTTGGCGAAACGCGGCCCGGAAATAATTTCCTTTGGGAAGCGCGCTCTCGGGCACGTCGAGACGGGCAAGCGCAGTCCACGGTACTCCGGGATAGAGGTGGTGCGTCAGGTGCAAATGATGATTCATGACAAAGGGTCGGAGAATACGAGGCAATGCGTAATTTCGCGCGCGGTCTTGTTCATCGGCCGCGACGCCGTGATGGGCGACGTTATCCGCTAAAGAATGCCAAAGGCCGCGCACATACATGCCGGCCAGCAACATCGGCCACCAAGTGCCGTAGACCCACGTACTCGAGCCATACAACAGCAGCGTCATGAGAAAATCGCGTCTGGTGCTTTTCCGCTTCGGAACGTTCGAGACGAGCAACACGAAAAGACGTTGTACGTCGGTATCGGCCCGGCCCTCGTTTGGAATAATGGTCTTCATGATGCGCACCCCTAATGACAAAGGGATACACGCGATCACAGGCACGAAAATCAAACCGAGATAAACCCCGCCAAAGAGACGCGCTCGATAAGCCAGCCAAGAGATCGTGTACGGGACGCGGCCATCGTACACGTCCGGCCGGTCGCGGCCATGCCGTGAATAGCGATGATGGACCATGTGACCGAAGCGCGTCGCATCGAACGGAATCCCGAGGGTTACAGCCAACAGCCGGCCGCAAAATTCGTTATGGCGGCGATCTGGAACCAATTGGGCGTGGATGGACTCGTGAATTAACCCCCAGTGGACCGGCTGCAATAGCGTGATCGGCAACAGGAACCACGCCGCGCCCGTCCCGAAATAACCGAGCACAAATGGCATGCCGAATAGTTGAAAGAACGTGCCGCCGAGCACAACGCAAACGAGAAAGAGATTGAGACCGGCGGCAACAGGGTACCGAACCATCAGATGAGAACGTGCTCGGGTCCGCTCGCAGGCATCGCTCATCATTTTGAAGCTGTGGGAAGAAGCATTTGGGTCCGTTGGCGCATATCCGCGACCAGGTCGGAAATGCGGCCGCTGTGCTGTTGCAGGAAGGCCGTGAAATCGGACCGTTCGCTCAAGGCGAGCCATATGCCCTCGACCTGAATGTCGGTCACGATCGAGCGTCCATCGCCGGTTTTGCGGACCCGGAATGCGGCTTTGATCGGCGGCGCGGAGGGATTGTTTGGGTTGACGACGACTGCGTTCACAACAACATCGTCCGCAGCCCGTTGGATCGAGCCGGTTACCCTTATCGTCTGGCCCTTATATTTGCCCAGTCTCGATTCATAGACGGCGACCACGTAATCGGTGAAGGCGCTTTCGAAAACGTCCAGGTCCGCTTGCGATGCTCCATTGGCGTATTGGCCAAGAGTAAAGTTCCCGATGCGACGGGGATCCGTAAGAGAGAGCATGAAATCGCGGAACCTTGAGCGACGCTGCTCGTCCGAAACGGATGTATCGTTGAGAATAGCGTAGCCCCTGTCGACATTTTGTTGCACGAACGCTTCCGCGGGGTTGGCGGCCGCAGCCAAGGACAAACACGGATTGAGCACCCAGAGCGCGATTGCGAGCACTATCGGGAAAGCAGCCGTTCGGCGCAGTGGAGCGTCCTTCAATGTGTCGCGGTGACGAGTCGCTCGATATCACGAGGACCTCGCGGGCAAATTTGGAATTTCATGGAGAAGCAAGGAGCTTTACCGCGCCCGGCCCAAAGGCTTTGCCGGGGGCCCGCACGCGGTCATCAGATAGACCTCAGCGAATAATCGCGACGCTATTTTGGAGAGAGCCCTTGCGAGGACAAGAAACTCGTTACCTCTCAATAAAACTCCATAATCGGACTCGGCCCGAAAGACGCTCAATTGCTTCCGGAGGCGGTATAGTAGAGTTATTGCCGCCGAGGCGTGCCCCAAAAAATCATGGCGCGACGACAAGAGTTTTACTATGCGAATACACCCGGCCGCGGGCCGATCGGAGCACGGGGCAATGAACCGCATTTTGGTTGTGGATGACGACGACAGACTCACGGACATGATTCGTGAATTCCTCGAACTTGAGGGATTTGCGGTCGAGACCGCCCACGATGGGCCGGGGTGCTTGCGTAGCGATCTGGAACAAATCGATCTCGTCGTCCTGGATGTCATGCTACCGGCGCTCTCCGGATTTGAAGTTCTCAAACGCATTCGGCAGAGTTCCACTATCCCAGTGATCATGTTGACCGCGCGTGGCGACGACATCGATCGCATCCTTGGACTTGAGATAGGCGCCGACGATTACATCCCAAAACCCGTTAATCCGCGCGAGTTGGTCGCTCGCATACGCGCGGTCCTGCGGCGAGTCGGTTCGAATGGGCCGAACCCGGCCGGCGAACTGGCAGTCGGCGAGATCCGCCTAAATCCGGCATCCCGCAACGCGTGGTCCAACGCGCAAAGGCTCGATCTCACCACGGCGGAGTTCAATCTGCTCGAGCATTTCTTGCGCAATGCCGGCCGGATCGTTTCTCGCGACGAACTCTCCGCTGCCGCCTTCGGAAGACAAGCTTTAATTCGCGCCGTCGATCGTAATGTCGATACGCTCGTAAGCAAGGTTCGGCGCAAGCTCGGTCCGCAGAGCGATCTCGACGAACGGATCAAGACGGTTCGCAACGTTGGGTACATCTATGCGCTGCCTTCGCACCGGCAAAATTCGGCTGCCGAATAACATCGGTTCCCAATGATCGACAGCGCCGCAAATAGCCAGGCGATCTTCGGAGTTGCGTTTTGAACCGAAGACGGCCACTCCGGTATCGTGACGCATCGCGGGTTGCCGTACTGTCCTGCGTTTTATGCTTGATCGGCCGGGGCGCTCGTGCCGATGCGGATTATGAACTTGGCCATGGGATCGACGTCGGCCCGATAAACTTTGCGGGGTATAGCGACTTAGTCGCGAACGTTCCGAGCAGGGGAACAGGCTCGCTTGTCTTGAACGATCTGAGCCTTTTCGTATCCGGTCACATCGGACAGTTGTTCAATCCGTTTACCGAGGTGGAACTGGCCGATTTGGGGCTTATTCATGCACGTGCCGCTCCGGGAGACGATCATGGTACCGGCGACCTCGTTCTGGAGCGGCTTTATAACGACTCATATTTGAGCGACAGCATAACGCTGCGACTGGGAAAGATGCTGGCCCCGGTCGGCGAATGGAACGTCATTCATGCGGCGCCTCTGGTGCTGACAACCGTGCGTCCGGCGGTCACCTATCGCAATTTCAGCGAATACGCGACCGGCATCTCCGTTCTGTACAGCGATCCGAGCGCGCGGTTCCCGGATTTTCAGGTCTATTGGCAGCCGAGCGGCGAATTCTCCGAACGGCCCAGCCACCTTACGGTTCATCAATACCGCGGCGTCGCGGGCGTACACGTCAGCTTTCCGCTGGGATTGCTCGATAAGCTCGGTTTTTCCTTTCAGCACTCGAAAGACGTTTTGGGGGTCGATCAATCGTTGCTCGGCACAGATTATCACTACTCTGTCGGGCAACTCACGTTGCAAGGCGAAGGGACATATTCGGACATCTCCGACAACGGCGTCATTCACAACCACGATACGGAGTGGGCTGCCTACGCTGCTGCATCCTATACTGTGGCCGAGCAATGGTCGGTATACGCATGGTATGAGGGATTTCTGGATAGGACGGCGCCCTCCACCGCGCAAGACGTGCTGCTTGGCATTGCCTACAAGTACGAACCTGCGCTTGTCGCTAAGCTCGAGTATCTTCAGAACATAGGCGGTCAACCGGTCAATCGAACCGGACTGTATGCGTCCTTTTCAGTCCTTTTCTGAAGCTCCCCGGCCGTGACAAAAACACTCCTTGCCGTCACGATTGCGGGGCTTTTGTTTTCCGGATCGGCCGGGGCCGAGGAACTCCTCATCATCGCCAACCCGTCGGTGAATGTGACGGCCCCGCTGAGTTTTGGCGAAATCGCCGCGATCTACCTGCTTCGAACGATCGCTTGGCCGGACGGAAGCCGCATCATCCCGGTCAATCGCGAAGCCGGCAGCGAAGCGCGAACGAACTTCACGGCCCGCGTCCTGCAGGAAGACAATGCCAGCCTGACAATCTATTGGAACGAGATGCACTTCATGGGAAAGATGCCGCCAGTGGTACAGCAATCGGAACAGGCCATGCTGGCTTTCGTGCAAAGCGTGCCAGGCTCTGTCGGATATATCAGTGCCTCGATGGCGCCCGTCAATGTAAAGGTTTTGGCGCGTGTTCCCTGATCGCAAGCCTGTGGGGTCTCGCCCGTGATTGGTTTTTTGACCCGGTCGATTCCGCGCAGAACGCTGGCTGCCCTATTAAGCATCTACTTCGCGACTTATCTTGCAACGGCCGTCGTCGTTTATTCCGGAGTCCGCCAATCGATGCTGGAATCGGATGCAGCGGCGCTCAATCAGCTGGCGGAATTAAAATACGAACAGCTGGCGAACACAGCCGGCGCTCTCTCGACGGACCTCGCAGCGTGGTCGGAACTGGACGTGATGAACGATCTCGTGTCCGGAGACATCGACAAGCGCGTATCTCAGACGCTCGAAGCACTGAAGCGGCTCTATGGCCTCACCGGAGACATCTACGCTTTCGACGCCGGCGGGAAGCTGCTGGCCAGCTCCAATGACGCTCGCACTGTGAAGCCGGGCGATCTTATTCCCGCGCAATGGCAGAACAATGAAAACCGGTTGATCTTCTTGGATAAAGAAACCGACCCCATGACCGGCCGCGCCGCCGTCGCATTCGAGATCCCGGTCTTCGGCACGTTCGACAAGAGCTACCGCATCGGAACCTTGGTCATGACATACCCCTGGTCATCGATCGAGAAACTCTTATTCAGCGGCGAAGCGAGCATGATGCTCGTGGAGGAGGGGGATCGAACGACGATCCTGGCGGCAAATCCCGATGTTTTGGCCGGTCAGTCCCAACCGGAGGATGGAAAGAATGCCGGCTTTGTCGTTGGGCGCTCGATCGTTTCACGACGAGCGCTTCTCAACAATTGGCAAGTAGTAGCGATGCAGACATCCGATGCCGCGACCCGTCCGCTACGGCGAGTTATCCTGGAACTGGTTCTTCTGGGTGCATTTCTAGGCGTGCCGATCGTACTTTTGGGCCGCTGGCTGTCCAACCGTTTGACGGCTCCCATCGCGGATTTGACCCGCGTCGTGAGAGAAATCGAAGATACCGATAAGCTTGACGCTCGCGTTCCGGTAACCTCGTCGGACGAGCTGGGCTCCCTCGCGACATCGTTCAACAACATGACCGAAAAATTGGAAAGGACAACGCGTGAGCGCGAACAGTTTGTGCGTGACCTTGCTGCACTCAATCAGACCTTGGAGGGAAGGATTGCCGTACGAACCGAAGAGTTGAAGTCGGCGTTGCAAGCCCAGCAGCGGCTCACAGGAGACATTTCCCACGAAATCAAGTCGCCCCTCGCGCGCCTCAGTATGGCTCTCGGACTGGCCCGGCGATCCGCAGAACGGGATACACCGAAGCAATTCGCGAGGATGGAAACCGAGATCGAAAATATTTCGGCTCTAGCCAGCGAATTGTTGACTCTCGCAAGGCTCGAGGAGACTGCAGCATCGCCGGACTTGGCCGCTGTCGATCTGTGCGCGCTGATCGGGCATATTGTGGCGGATGCGCGGTTCGAAAAGCCCTTCAGAAGTTCTGACATCGTCTTTCAAAGGCCGAATGAACCGATTGTCGTAACCGGGAACGCGGATTTGTTGCGGCGCGCGATCGAGAATGTGGTGCGAAATGCGGTTTTTTATACGACGGAAAACACGGTGGTAGACGTGATTCTTTCCAGAAAAACGCCGGAAATTATTTGCATCCAAATCAGAGATCGCGGCTTGGGCGTTCCCGAAGCGGCGCTCGGTCATTTATTCGAGCCGTTCTATAGGGTAGACGAGGCGCGAGCCCGCGAGACCGGCGGGACGGGAATTGGACTCTCCATCTGCGAGCGGGTGATCCGTTTTCATGGCGGTTCGGTCCACGCGCGGAATAACGATCCCCACGGTCTCATCATTGGCATCGAACTTCCGGCTGCGCGGCCGTTGCCGGCCGGCAATCTCCGAAACTCCACATCCGGCGCGCACTTCTCCACACAATTCGACATTGCCTCCGGCTAGTTTGGCGCTCGCAGCTGGACGGTCCTCCCAGCCAGCCGCGCCGCTGTAGCCGCCGAGACGCTGGGCGATCATCCCCTCCCCTAAAATGATCGGTCTGCTCGGCGGCTACAGCTCGTCGCCCGGGCGGCGCCACCTGACGATCAGCCTCCTCACTTCTCCATGAAAATCCAAATTTGCCCGCGAAGGCTCGTGATATCGAGAAGCCCATCGTCCCGACATTCAAACCGGATCGGAAGAACATGCTGAAACGGGTGAAAAATGCCGGCGGGCGCATTGGCAAAATCGCGTTGCTTATTTTTGCCGGCACGTTCTCGCCTGAAGCCGCTCAGAGTAGTCCTGCCCCGGTCCTGGACCTCAGCGCATACCGCGGGAAGGTGATTTACCTCGATTTTTGGGCCTCCTGGTGCGCGCCCTGTTTGCAGTCATTTCCATGGATGAACGAGATTCAGCGCACCTTCGGCCGGCAAGGTCTCACGGTTATCGCGGTGAACGTCGATCGTGACGGCAACATGGCCCGGCAGTTTCTGCGCGGCAAAATCCCCGAATTCAAGATCGTTTACGACCCCGACGGAGCGATCGCCAAACAATACGATCTGAAAGATATGCCGACCACGTTCTTGATCGGCCAAGACGGCAAAATTCGCTACGTGCATAGCGGTTTCTATCTGAATCGGGAGAGCCAATATGTTTCACATATCCGGGAGCTGCTCAATGAAGTCCGCTGATATGAGCGCCATAAGGCGCGGCGCTCTCTTTGCGGCCGCATGCGTTGCTGCGAACTCGCTTTGGGCTTGCGCTGCCATCGGTCCGAAACCGTGGGAAAAGGACGTCCTGGCGCGCCGCGAAATGCAGGTGAATCCGTATCCGCTGCAAACGGCGACGGACGAGCACATCTACTTCAGCAAGGAGGCTGCCAGCGGCGGGCGGGGATTCGCCGGCGGAGGCTGTGGGTGCAATTGAACTCCGGGAATGGTGCTTGCCTACGCCAAACGCTTGCTACGCTTTCATTGGGACTACTTTCGGCAACACTTGGAGAGAAAACCGATCGTGCTTACGCCCAAGCGCAGTCCCAACCGGACAGTCCCTCCGGCAATTCCGGTCAACTGATACCAACGTCCAAAGAATTGGATTCGAGCATCTTGTTCTATCAAGAGGCCAATGGCCGCGTGCGCGCGATCGAACCCGCGTTGCAATATACGGCGCACGGACCTGACAGTCAGACGTTCAACCTCGGTGTCATCGCCGATAGCGTGACGGGTGCAACGCCCAACGGAGCCGTTCCGTCCGATCATACGCAGACATTCGTCACGCCGCTGAAGGCGCCGGGCGGGTCGAGTACGACCGTGACGAGTGCTTCGGGTGGCAGCACGGTCATTCATTTACCGCCCACGCCCGGCCAAATTGCGGCTGCGGCGCTGGGTCGGCAGTACACGACTCCACCTGGGCAATTGCCCGTCGACAGAGGCTTCCACGATCAACGCTACGGCGTGAATGTCGGATATTCGCAACCGCTTGGCGAAATTTCGCTGGTCGGTTTTGGCGGCAGCTATTCCATCGAACACGATTATCAATCGATCTCGGCAAGCGCCAACATCGCGCAGAACTTCAACCTCAACAACACCACGGCGAGCCTCGCCGTGAATTACGAGAACGATTCGTCTTTTCCCTACGGCGGCGTGCCGACGCCGCTTACGGTTATGACGCCGCAATTGAAAAGCGTGTCGTCTCGCGGAAGATCGCGTATCGACATCGTCGCCGGCCTGACTGAGGCGATGACGACAAATTGGCTGGTGCAACTGAATTATTCCTACGGTATTTCCGACGGCTATCAGAACGATCCGTATTTGATCGTTTCGGTCGTCGATCCGGTCACCGGGGAGCCCAACGTCTATCTTTACGAAAATCGCCCGACGTCGCGCCGGCTTCAAAGCATCTATCTCGACAGCAAAGTCGATTTTGGTCCTTCGGTAACGGATGTGTCGTTCCGTTATTTCATGGATAGTTGGGGCATCAAATCGACGACCGTTCAGGTGTCCGATCGCGTCCGCCTTATGGGCTCTTTGTACGTGGAGCCAGAGATCCGCTGGTACCAACAGTCGGCGGCGAATTTCTTCCACAATTTTTTGGTAACGGGACAGCCTCTTCCTCAATATGCGTCGGCGGATTCAAGGCTGGGGCAATTCGTGGGCCTGACATATGGAATGAAGCTCGGATTCGATTTAACGCGCTCCACCGAAATCTATCTTCGCGGCGAGTTTTATCGGCAAACCGGCAATGGGCACCCAGCGGACGCGATCGGACAGCTCAAACAGCAAAATCTGTTCGCAGGCGTGGATGCTGCGTATGGCATGATTGGATTTTCTTGGAATTTCGATTGAGGCAAATCCGCCGGCAACCGGGCGATCATGACGAAGAGCAAAATTGGCCGCCTCTTGAGTGCCGGCTCTCATCCAGCCGTGGCGACTGCGGCGACCGGGGGGCCGGCGGCGGATTATCAATGGTTTTTTCGGGCCATGGCGACGCCGTGCGAGGTCCGATTGGAATGCGCCGACCCGGCGATTGCCGGCGCGGCCGCGCGAGCTGCCGAAGCGGAAGCTCGCCGGATTGAAGCGAAATTCAGCCGCTATCTCGCGACCAGCGTCATTGGCAGGATCAATGCGAACAGCGGAAACGAGACCGAGGTCGATTCGGAGACGGCACATCTGCTGGACTTTGCGTCACGCCTGTTCGCGTTGAGCGACGGTCTGTTCGACATAACGTCCGGCGTCTTGCGCAAAATATGGCGCTTCGACGGTTCGGACCGCGTGCCTTCCCCGGATCGAGTGCAAGAGCTGCTTCCCCTGGTGGGCTGGCAAAATGTGTCATGGAAACCGCCAATACTGAAGCTTCCGGCCGGCACGGAGATCGATTTGGGCGGTTTAGGAAAAGAATATGCTGTTGATCGTGCGCTGCATCGGATTGGCGAAATAACAGCACAACCCGCCCTGGTGAATTTTGGCGGCGACCTGCGGGTCTCCGGGCCGCGTGCAAATGGCTGCTCCTGGAAAGTTGCGATTGAATCGGTCGACCGTGCCGGACAGGCGGAAGGACTGCTCGAAATATCCGAGGGCGCGCTGGCGACAAGCGGCGACGCCAGACGGTTTCTTCTGAAAGACGGCATTCGTTACGGGCATATCCTCGACCCGCGCACGGGTTGGCCCGTTGTCGATCCGCCACGATCCGTAACCGTCGCTGCGCAGACCTGCGTCGAGGCGGGCATGATTGCAACGCTCGCAATCCTGCAGGGGCGCAACGCCGAAGCGTTTTTGAAACAAGAGCAGGTAAGAGCTTGGTGCATACGATGACGGCACGAAAGATTCATGTCTTTGATTGGGCGGCGCCCATTTTCATGTTCCTTCTGTGGGTATCGCCGGGTTATGCGGCGACTGTTGAGGCCAGAAACGTCACAATTTCCGTTTCGCTGGAAACCGCGGCAAGACCCGGTTCAACCATTTGGGCCGCGATCCATCAGGTCATCCGGCCGGGGTGGCATACCTATTGGCAAAATCCAGGAATGGCCGGACTGCCAACGAGCATCAATTGGATACTGCCGCAGGGCATAAAAGCCGGCAGCATCCTTTGGCCTACTCCCGAGCGCATTGTGACGGGAGGAATCGTCGATTACGGCTATCGCAATCAGGTGACGCTCCTGGTTCCTCTCGCCATCGCTTCGAATGCTGCACCCGGCAGTCTTCCTGCTCAAGCGGACATTTCTTGGCTGGTTTGCGCCGAAATGTGCATTCCGGAAGAAGCCAAAATCGATATCGACCTGAGCAAGCCGGCCGGCATACCGGCACTGTTCGCGGAGGCTCGCGCGGCGCTGCCAAAGCCCTTCAGAGGATTTGCCAATGCGATTTACGACGAACACACTCTAAACTTGAATCTGACCGATCCGGTCTTTGCAGGCACGAAACCGGAGGCGGTTCAATTCTTTCCCACGACCGCCGGTGCAATCGACTACGCCGCGAGGCAGCAGGTGCGGATTAGCGGAAACGAATTGGTTCTCAGCGTTGCGCGCCCGCCTCAGGCCCAGCGGATAAATGCGCTCGCGGGGATTCTGATTTTAGACCGAGCCAGATCTTTTCAGATCGACGCGGCTGCGCATCCACGGGCCATAAAAGCGGCTGCGATGCCCGCCAAAGGACATGACGCGATCGTCAGCGTAATGGCGGCGGTCCTTTTCGCCTTTGCAGGCGGATTGGTCCTCAACATCATGCCATGCGTCTTGCCGGTGCTCGCCATGAAGGCATTGGCGCTTACGCGCTCGGACGGCGATTCGCGTTCGTTGCGCCGCGACGGCACATTTTATTTCCTGGGTGTGCTGGCGGCTTTTGGCGCGCTCTCAGGCGGACTCCTGTTGTTCAAAGCGGGAGGCGCGGCAATCGGTTGGGGCTTTCAGCTTCAATCTCCGATTTTGGTGTTTTGGCTGGCGCTGCTGATGGCGGCAATCGGTTTCAATCTGCTCGGCGCATTCGAGCTTCCACTAGGTTTTGCCGGTTTGGGAGAGGACCTGACTCGCGGCGCAGGCGGACGCGGCGCCTTCTTCGCCGGAGTACTAGCCGCTTTGGTTGCAAGTCCGTGCACCGCGCCCTTCATGGGCGCGGCATTGGGTTACGCATTGATCCAGCCGGGCATGATCGCAATCGCCGTGTTTCTGTCGCTGGCCGTCGGTTTTGCCTTGCCGATGTTCCTCTTGGCGTTCGCTCCTTCCCTGGTTCGTTTGATTCCCAAACCGGGGCTCTGGACGACGCGATTCAAAGAATTCCTGGCTTTTCCGATGTTCGCCACGGCCATCTGGCTGGCATGGGTCTTCAATCGGCAAACCGGGCCCTCAGGCGTTTTACTTGGCCTTTCGATCGCGATGGGATTGGTTTTTGCGTCATGGCTGTTGCCGTTCTTCACGATGCTCGTGCGCAGAATTGCGGCCTTGGCCGCTGTCGCAGGATTGGTCGCGCTAAGCTTCGGGTTTCGCACCGAAGACGGTGCCGAGAAAGCCGGGTGGGCGCGGTGGTCGCCTCAAGCTGTCGATGAGGCCCGGAGGGCGGGCCGCCCGGTCATGGTCGATTTTTCCGCCGCGTGGTGTGTCACGTGTCTGGTTAACGAGCGGCTCGCTTTGAGCGATTCAGAAGTTGCAGAACGCCTCGGCAAAGATCGCGTGGTCACCCTGAAAGCTGATTGGACCAGTCGCGACGCAGCGATCACAACGGAGCTGGAACATTATCATCGGGCCGGCGTCCCTCTGTATCTTTTGTATTCTGCGGATGTAGCGAGCGATGCCATCGTGCTCCCTCAAATTCTGACTCCTGGGCTGGTCATGAAAGAACTGAATCTGCTCAAGCGCCATAACCCCGTTCATAAAGCCGGAGACCAATCCTGAGGAGCGAAGATGTTGGCGCGAGAATCATCCTTTCACCGTGCATGCAAAGGCATTTTGGCGCAATCGTGCAACAGGTCTTAATGGACCCCGATTGCCCTATGTCCACGATTGGCGAATCTCGGGCCGCCGGGGAGCAATGCCTCCGATGCCGGCTCTAGAGCAGACGCCGAATCTACGGCATGGTGCGGGTGGAGGGACTTGAACCCACACTCCGTCGCCGGAACTGGATTTTGAGTCCAGCGCGTCTACCGTTCCGCCACACCCGCTCCCGCCAGGCTGAGTAGCCTTTTGAGTCTGCCGCGTCTACCGATTCCGCCATGGGGGCATGTTTTAAGGGATGAACCGGAGGCCGGGATCATAGTCACGGCCCTTTGCCCGTCAACAAAGTTGCGCATTTGCGGACAAAGCCGCCCGCTTACCGATATGATGCCTCCGTTCATCACCCGGACCTCCCATGAATATCGGCAATTTCTTCTGGCTCGTGCTGTTCTTGTTCGCGCTGCAGCCGTTCATTGCCTCGCGCTGGCTTAGGACCATGCGCGCGTCCAAGATTGCCAGCATCCAGAAATCGCGGCGCTCCCGCGTCATTGCCGTGATCCATCGCCAGGAAGCCATGCGCTTCTTTGGTTTTCCGATCGCCCGCTACATCGACATGGACGATGCGGAAAAAGTGCTGAACGCCATCCGCACCACGCCGCCCGATCAGCCTATCGACATCATTCTGCATACGCCTGGCGGCCTTGCCATCGCGGCGTTGCAAATCGCGCGCGCGTTGCGCGCGCATCCAGGGCGCGTCACCGTTTTTGTGCCGCATTTTGCCATGTCGGGGGGAACCTTACTGGCGCTGGGGGCAGACGAAATCGTGATGAGCGAGCACGCGATGTTGGGTCCCATCGATCCGCAGATCAACGGTCTGCCGGCGGCTTCCATCATCAAGGTGGCAAGCGAAAAGCCGCTCTCGGAAATCGACGATCAGACCTTGATCTTGGCCGACGTTGGCCAAAAAGCGATTGACCAATTGCGGCGGCAGGCTTGCGAGCTGATGCGCGCCCCGATGGCTCCGGAAGCCGCAATGGCGCTCGCGGAAAAGCTTACCAGCGGGCGCTGGACCCATGATTATCCGATCGGCGCCGGCGAAGCCCGCTCGCTCGGCCTTCCTGTGAACACCGACATGCCGCAGGAGATGCTCGATCTCCTCGCCCTTTTCCCGCAACCGGTGCGCATGACGCAAAGCGTGGAGTTCGGCCCCCGGTGGAATCCGAGATCGAATTGAGTCCGATGCAGGAGCTCGCCGTTGAGCTGGCGCGATTGAAGCGCGATCATCGCCATCGCGTGCTTGCGCCCGCGAAAGGTATCGATTTCACCTCCAATGATTATCTCGGTTTGTCCCGCCATCCCGCCTTGCGCGAGGCGGCCATTGCGGCTTTGACCCGAGACGGTGTGGTAGGGGCGGGGGGATCGCGGCTTTTGCGCGGTCATCACGCGGCGCATGCGCAACTCGAAACCTTCGCTGCAGAATTCTTCGTCACAGAGAAGGCGCTGTTTTTCGGCGGTGGCTTTCTCGCCAATTTTGCACTCTTCAGCACGCTGCTTGGCCGGCACGATGCAGTGATCTTCGATGAGCACATTCATGCGAGCATCAAGGAAGGAATTCACGCTTGTGCCGCCAAGCGCTACCGGGCGCGACATAACAATCCGGAATCCTTCGAGGAGATGCTGCGGCGCGCACATGAGGGCCGTCCGCAGCGCACGCTTGTCGCGGTTGAATCGGTCTACAGCATGGATGGCGATCTCGCGCCATTGCGCGAATTGTGGGAGCTCACGAACCGTTACGGCGCCACTCTCGTCATCGATGAAGCCCATGCGACCGGCGTTTTTGGCTCGCGCGGACGCGGGCTCGCCGAAACCCTCCCGGACGAAAATACCATTTGCGTCCACACCTGCGGCAAAGCTTTGGGGGTCGCGGGCGCGCTCATCTGCGCCCCCGCCGAGGTGATCGATTATCTGATCAACAAAGCCCGCCCCTTCATCTACAGCACCGCGCCCCCGCCGTTCCTTGCCGCCACCGTGCAGCGCGCGCTCGAATTGGTGGATGAAGAGCCCTGGCGCCGAAAGCGGGTTTTGCAGCTTGCGGCATTTGCCCGGAATAAGCTCCCCGGAATCGAACCCAGGCCGGCGGGAAGCCAGATCATTCCGCTGATTCTCGGCGACGCCCAACGCGCGCTCACGATCAGCGAAGCGCTGCAGCGCGCGGGATTCGACGTCCGCGCCATCCGGCCTCCGACCGTGCCCGAAGGCACGTCGCGCTTGCGCATATCGATCCATGCAGATCACAGCGAAACCGAGATTTCAGCATTGGCGGCGGCGCTGGACTCTGCGCTTGCTGCGGCATGAAAGCGCTGATTGTCACAGGAACGGACACCGGAATCGGCAAGACTGTCGTTGCCGCAATGCTCACTCTCGCTCTCGATGGATATTACTGGAAGCCGATTCAATCGGGAATTGCCGAGGGTACGGATACTCAGACAGTGAAGGCGCTTACGGATTTGCCGCCATCGCGTTTGCTCCCTGAAAGATATATTTTGCGTGAGCCCTTATCCCCCCATCGCGCAGCGGAATTGGACAGCGTTTCGATCGCGGTTCAGGCGTTGGATTTGCCCAAAGTCCCCGCTACATACTGGCTGATTGTCGAGGGCGCCGGCGGGGTTCTGGTGCCGGTCAACCGCACGACATTGCAGATCACGCTCTTCTCGCGATGGCGAGCGCCCGTTGTCGTGGTTGCTCGCACCGCGCTCGGCACCATCAATCACACCCTGCTCACGCTCGAAGCGCTGAAGCATCGCGCGATCGAAATATTCGGTATTATTTTCGCCGGCGAGCCCATGCCCGACACGGAACGGACCATCGTCGAATTCGCCGGCGTGAAACGGCTTGGCCGGTTGCCGCTTCTCCCGGTTCTCGATGCCGCGAATTTGCGCCAAGCCTTTGCTGAGAATTTTCAGCGCAGCGATTTCGAGCGGGCCTATGAGAGCTGAACCTTCTCCCCTATGGCATCCTTTCACGCAGCATGCGCTTACCCCGCCGGCAATTGACATCGCCCGCGCCGAGGGCGCGTACCTCTTTACGCCGGATGGCCGCTCGATCTTGGATGCGATTTCCTCCTGGTGGGTGATTACCCACGGTCACGGACACCCCCATATTGTGCAGGCGATTAGTAGACAGGCGGCACAGCTCGAACAGGTGATCTTTGCGGGCTTTACGCATCATCCCGCTGAGCGTCTAGCCAAGAAACTCGTCGCCACGGCGCCCAAAGGTCTCAGCCGCGTTTTCCTTTCGGATAGCGGTTCGACCTCGGTCGAGGTTGCGATCAAGATGGCGGTGGGCTGCTGGCATAATCGCAAACACCCCCGCCACCGCATCATCGCGATGGAGCACGCCTATCATGGCGACATGTTTGGCGCGATGGCGGTCGGGCATCGGGGCGTCTTCAACGCTGCCTATGACCGGATGCTGTTCGACGTCGATTTTCTTCCCTTTCCGTCGCGCGGTTTGGAGCAGCGCACGCTCGACGCGCTGGAAACTTTGCTGCGCTCCCGTCCAGATGAATTCGCCGCTTGCATCGTCGAGCCGCTGGTCCTCGGCGCAGGCGGCATGAAAATGTACGGCGCCGATGTCCTAGCCCAACTGGCGCAGCTCTGCCGCCATTACGGCGTCTTTGTCATTTTCGATGAGGTCATGACGGGATTTGGCCGCACCGGGACGCTGTTCGCCTGCGAGCAGGCCGGCGTAGCGCCCGATCTGATGTGCTTGTCCAAAGGGTTGACCGGCGGTTTCCTGCCCATGGGTCTGACTCTCGCGACCGAGGAAATATACGACTCCTTTTTTTCGCAGGATCGCACGAAAACCTTCTTCCATAGCTCGTCTTTTACCGGAAACGCGATTGCCTGCGCTGCGGCGCTCGCCAATCTTGAAGTGTGGGAGAACGAACCGGTGCACGCGCGCATCCGGGCCATCGCCGAGTATCACGCTCAAGCGCTTGCGAGATTCCGCGGCCGCGCGGAAATCGCCGATGCCCGGCACATGGGAACCATCGCTGCCCTCGAGTTGCGCGTGCCGGATGCGGGCTATCTCGCCGCCCTTGGCCCAAAGCTCAACACGTTCTATCTTGAACGCGACGTGCTTTTGCGCCCTTTGGGGAATGTCGTCTACATCTTGCCGCCCTATTGCATTCGCGCCAATGAGCTGGAGCGGACTTACGGAATCATCGATGACTCTCTGGCTCTTGTCCGCGGTTGAAGGGGAAAGCCGCGATCTTGTCGCGCCGGTGCGGGCGCGCCTCGCCTCCCTCTGTGCGAGTCCGCCGCTGCACGCGCGCTTCCTCAATATGCTGTCGCTCCTGGAACATATCGGCAGCCGCAAGATCCTGGCGAGCGAGAGCGAAAAGTCGTGGCACGAGGAAAGGCTGAAGCATCTCGCGGAAGAAACGCGCCACGCTTATTTCTTCAAGCGCACTGCCGAAAGACTTGCTGCCCAGCCGCTAGGCTATGCGCACGCCGATACGCTCGCAGCGCCATTCGCGCGATTCTATATGGGCCGGCTTGACGCGAATATCGCTCGGAACCTCGGCGCCAGCCTCGCACCGCTTGCCTATCTTTATATGTCGCTGATCGTCGAGCTTCGGGCGGTTTGGGCCTATCGCCTCTATCAATCGGTCCTCGCGGAACAGAATTCCGCGATCGGTTTGAAGGGCCTTCTCGCCGAAGAAGAGCGGCATCTCGAGTCCATGCGCGCGCAATTGAACGCGCAAGACGCGGATTTCGTCGATCGCATCGCTGTCTTTCGCAATTTCGAGGATTTCGCTTTTCGCAGGCTTTGGCGGGCTATCGAAGACGAATGTGCCCGGTCTCGTCTTGCTGCGGAATGAACATGGACATCCGGCGACTCCTCATCATCGCCGGAGCGACCCTGTTGATCGCAGGCCTCGCCTGGCCCTTTCTCATCCGGCTCGGCCTCGGCCGCCTGCCGGGGGATATTGTGGTGCAGCGGGGCAATTTTCGCTTCTATTTTCCGCTGGTAACTTCGCTTCTTGCCAGCATTCTGCTCACTCTTCTCTTTTGGCTTCTCCGCCGCTAGTTTCGCCCTCTCCTTGAGGGAGAGGGCGCCGCGCCCGCGCGTGGCACTGGCGCGCCGGGTGAGGGGAATGCCGGGACGAGAAAGGCGTGTGATGACCAAACGTCCTATTCTCCGCGCGCTCGTCTCCGTCTCCGACAAGACCGGGCTCGCCGGTTTCGTCCGCGCTCTTGCTGATCGTGGCGTACAACTGATCTCGACCGGCGGAACCGCCAAGGCGCTGCGCGACTGCGGCATCGCGGTGACGGATGTCTCGGTTCTCACCGGTTTTCCCGAAATCATGGACGGCCGCGTCAAGACGCTACATCCCAAAATTCATGGCGGTTTGCTGGGGATTCGCGACCGTCACGCAGATGCCATGCGCGCACACGGCATCGAACCCGTCGATCTTCTCGTATCGAATCTCTATCCCTTCGAATCCGCGATCGCCAAAGGCGCTTCATTCGGCGAGGCGATCGAGAACATCGACGTCGGCGGACCTGCGATGATCCGCGCCGCCGCCAAGAATCACGAATGGGTGACGGTCGTCGTGGATCCCGAAGATTACGCGCTGGTGTTGGCCGAATTGGCCGCGGGCGGTATCGAAGCCGCAACGCGCCGCAAATTGGCGCAGATCGCTTTCGCCCGTACTGCCGCCTATGACAGCGCAGTTTCGAGCTGGCTGGCAGACCAGCTCGCTGAATCCGGCGACGCAGGCCCGCCTCGCCGGGTGACCTTCGCCGGCCGCTTGCGGCAAGAACTCCGTTACGGCGAAAATCCGCATCAGGAAGCGGCGTTTTACGTCACCGGCGAGGCACGCTTCGGAGTCGCTACGGCAACGCAACTTCAGGGCAAAGAGCTCTCCTACAACAACATCAACGACACCGATGCGGCCTATGAGCTGATAGCCGAATTCGATTCCCGAACTCCCGCCTGCGTCATCGTCAAGCACGCCAATCCCTGCGGCGTCGCGCTGGGCGCCTCGCTCGCCGATGCCTACCGCAAAGCACTGTCTTGCGATCCGGTCAGCGCCTTTGGCGGCGTGCTCGCTTTCAACGCGGCGCTTGACGGAACGGTTGCGGAAGAAATTGCGAAGCTGTTCACCGAAGTCATCATCGCGCCCGAAGCCGATAGCGATGCGCGGCGTATCCTATCCGCTAAGAAAAACCTGCGCCTGCTGATCGCCGGCGGTTTGCCGGATGCGAAAGAAGGCGGTTGGTTGGTCCGCTCGGTTGCCGGCGGTCTGCTGGTGCAAATGCGCGATCATGCTGTCGCGGACCGCGCCGCACTGAAAGTCGTCACCAAACGCGAGCCCACGGAACGCGAAATCGCCGACATGCTGTTCGCCTTCACCGTCGCAAAGCACGTCAAATCGAATGCGATCGTCTACGCCAAGGACAATGTCACCGTCGGCGTCGGCGCGGGCCAGATGAGTCGCATCGATGCCGCACGGATTGCGGCGGCGAAAGCGCGCGACGCGGCAAAAATCGCGGGCTGGCCCGAACCGCAGACCAAAGGCTCGGCGGTCGCGTCCGATGCTTTCTTTCCCTTTCCCGACGGATTGCTCGCCGTCGCCGAAGCGGGCGCGACCGCCGTCATTCAGCCCGGCGGTTCGGTCAAGGACGACGATGTGATCAGAGCCGCGGACGAAGCGGGCCTGGCCATGGTCTTCACCGGACTCCGCCACTTCCGCCATTAGACCGCCGCCTCGCGGCGAAGACCGGCGATCAGTCCTTGTATCGGCCTGCCCCGGTTGTCGTATTCATGGACGCCGGTTTCCATAAGCGCGACGGAAAACCCGGTCTTCTTGGCAAGCCGGCAAACGTAATCGCGGCCGTGCACGTAACAACCACCTTCGCCCAGCCCGCCCAATGGTCCAACGCTCACTTCTTGCCCGCGCTGTTCGTCGTCGTTGGGGAAGAGCGTGAAGACAAACCAGCCGTTGTCGCGCAAGCACGCCGCTGCTGCCAGGAACACCGGCTCGAGATCGCCGAAATGAATGAGGGTCGCCGCGCTGACGACGACATCATAGCTGGAGGGATGTGCGGCCAGAAATTCCACCAAATCGCCCTCATACAACCCATCGTAAGCGCGAGTTTGCTTCGCTTTCTCGAGCATCGCAGGGGTGAAATCGACACCGTCGAGACGGCGCGCAATGTCGCGCAACTTCAAGCCCACGAGTCCCGTGCCGCAACCGGCGTCGAGAACGTCGAGGTCCGCAGCATCGGCGCACAGCTTCTCGATTGCCGCCCTCGCCAATTCATGACCGCGATAGGTGGTATCCGCGCCGCCCCACCCTTTGGCGCGGTCCGCATAGAGATTGCGCAAATGGGAAGGGCTTGCACGGTCCGGAATCGGATCGGTACCAAGCCGGGCCAGGATTAAGCGCGCGCCGCGGCTGTCGCCGGGATCTTGCTCGAGGTATCCGAGCAAGTGCCGGCGCGCATCTTCCTTGCGGTTGCACCGGGCGAAGAGCACGCCGAGCGGAAAATGTGCGAATGACGCTCCATCGTCCAGGCGAGCCGCGGTTTCGCCTTCCTGCAGTGCTTCGCTGACCCTGCCCTGGTCCAGAAACACCTCGCCCAAATTCAGATGGGCGTCCACATAGCCCGGCATGATCGCCGATGCGCGCCGATAATGCTCGATAGCCTTGTCAAGCTTGCCCTGGCTCCTGAGAATCCTGCCAAGATTCATATGGGATTCGAGGTAATCCGGTTTGATGGCAAGCGCGCGCTCGTAGCGCGCGATGGCTTCGGCAAGCTTGCCTTGCCCCGCCAGGACGTTGGCTAATCGGTTGTAAGCCTGGGCGTAATTGCGCCGCGCTTCCTCGTAGTCAGGTTTAACCGCCAGGGCACGCTCATAGCTGGCAAGCGCATCGTCGAAACGCATCAGGTCTCTCAAGGCATTGCCACGATTATTGAGGGCTTCGGGATAGTCGGGTTTGATCGCCAGCGCGCGTTCATAGCTTGCAAGCGCGTCGGCGAAACGCTTTAGCTCGCGCAGCGTCGTGCCACGGTTGTTGAGCACTTCGGGATTGTCGGGCCGGATAGCAAGCGCGCGGTCATAACTGGCAAGCGCGTCGCCGAAACGTTTCAGGTCGTGCAGCGCAACGCCGCGATTGGACAAGTAAGCCGCATTGTTCGGATCGATCCCGACCGCACGATCGATAAGCTGTAATGCCGCCGGCAGGTTTCGTCGTTGCAGTTCGATTACGCCGAGGAGATTGAGCGCATCGCCATGTCGAGGATCATGTGCAAGCAAGTTACCGTACAGCGCCGCCGCTTCGGCAAGCTTGCCTTTTTGATGGAGGAAGATGGCTTGCTGAAGTAGCGAAGTGATCAAAAACTCCTTCGTGATGCAAATCGCCGCCGGAGAATTATTCAAATCGAGATGCCGGAGATTAATCCGCGCGCGGAGCCGCGGGCACGCGCATGACGTCGATTTTTTTGCCGCTTGGCAGCACGACATTCAGCAATTGCCCGCCGGGATGGCCATCCCTCAAGGGATGAATGGCAATCGCGACCTTATCCCCGGGCTTCACAATGTCCCGCGTCCACCCCAACCGGACGGCCCCCTCGATACCCTGCATTTCACATTGATATTCAACCGCCGCGCCACTCGCCTGCGGAACCATGACGTAAAGCCACATATGGGGATTGGTCCAATCCAAACCCTTGACCGTGCCGTTCAGAGTGACGGTTTTTGTGGCATCGAACATTGCGAAAGAATGATGGGCGAATGCCGGCCCGGCAAACAGCGATACCGCGACGAAGCCAAGCCCGAGCGTCCGTATTCTCATCAATTCCTCCCAGCTTTATCGATCTGATCGAACTGCCAAATTATAAAGGCTTCCTCTTTGAAGTTCACGTCCAATAAGTACGGCACGGCTTGCAGCGGGAGCACGTCGTTCAGGACAAACGGTCAAAACTGCTTCGTAATGCTGAGACGCCAATACCGCCCCAGTTGATTGATGGAATTCGGGACATAAGCGTAAGGATTCCCCCTGCCGCCATACCCGAACGGCGGATTGCGGTCCATGATGTTGTTCACAGTCAAGAATATATTGATGTTCCTCAGATATTCGAACGCGGGCCTGTCCCCCGTGCTGTAGCCCAACGAGAGGTCGAACAGGTACTGCGCCGGCACGA
>Ga0307477_10001232_pt1 | contig 22356 bp, 16 predicted proteins | sample atmos_gasesECM2C_FD_203316 | JGI IMG/M metagenome (GOLD analysis project Ga0307477, IMG submission 203316) | Hardwood forest soil microbial communities from Morgan-Monroe State Forest, Indiana, United States - atmos_gasesECM2C_515 | ecosystem: Environmental > Terrestrial > Soil > Temperate...
TCGGGGTGCTGGGATTCCAGTTGGGGAAGTTGGCAACATCAACGACGGTCTGAAAGACTACATCGACAGGTTTATTGATGACTTGGGTGCGCTTGACGACTGCCATAGTTTTTATGTCTCCTCACATGAAGAGTGCTCGATGTTGTGGAGGTATGATAGATTCTGGTCACAACGGAGCTTCTTTCGTTCACTCGTCAAAGACCATCAATTACCGCTGGCGCTAGCCCGCCCCAACTCTTTTCTTTCCAGTCTATTTCCGCTGAGACTGCGGGCAACAAACAGCGATTGAAACCCCTCGCGATAGGTCCAGGCCAAATACAGCTCCAGCACTATGAGGGTCACGGCAAGCGGAAGCCCTCTTGTGTAGAGAAACGTGTGCACGGCGAGAATATTTACAAGAACCGGGGCGATCAGAATGAGCGCCAACGGACAAACAGGTTGAGCAGAAGGAGCGTACCACCAACCGCCTCTACAATTCCCAGGAAGGGCAGAAAGTATCCGGTGGCCGTGAGCGAGTTCATGAACAGGGTCAGAGCCTGAGACATAGGCGGCATCGGAAAAAACCAGAAAAGCTTATTGAGACCAGTCACAACCAGGACAAGACCTAGAAGGACCCTGGCGATGATGGGCGCATAGCGCCCTGTTTTCGGCATAGAGAACTCCTTAACTCGGGTGTTTCATCTCTAATGAGGTTCCCTGGAAATAAGCGCGATCTGTCATGCTTAAGCTTTCTGGGGAGCCGCTTTCGCGAACATCGCAGCGAATGGACGCGCGTCGAACACGACCCGGACGTCCGCGATCTTCTCGCCCTTGACCTGATACCATTCGCAAACAAATGCGGTCCCGGCAGGTGTGTTGGTCACCATGTCGTACAGGACGCACACATCGTTGCCATCGGCGAAAATCTTTTTCATATCGATTCGCTGAATGATGGGATGCAGTTTTTTCAGGGCCTCGAAATACGGCTCGGGGCTATGAAAAGTGCCGATAGGACCTTGGAACAATAGATTGTCGTGCACGAGTTTCCTGGCAGCGGCAGAGTCCCCTTTGCCCAACGCCTGCTGATAGTCGCTCACGATCTTGCTTGCATTACCCATCGTTATCCTCGCTTTCTCGAATTGCCCAACGAAGACCATTAGCGCATCGGCATAGTTGGACTGCTGCTCTCGCCAGCGCACTGTATAACCCGACGCAGGTCGTGACAATAAGGGACAAAAATGTCCATATAGACTTTCCTTCTTCAGCGGGATTAGTCTTTGTCGTCGCAGTCTAGGAGCGCACCATGACGAGTACCGCCGATGGGAAGGTGAAATCCGACATTATGACTGTGCGACGAGGTGGTAAAACCGTCTGCCCCGCCTCCAGGTTCCAGCAAATGGTTAGCGGCAAGTACAAGCTGAGAATTCTGTGGGGGCTACAGAATGGTTGGCGCCGCTATAGTGAAATCAAGAAGGGACTCCTCACCGGAAACGTTGACAGCGAGGAAATCGCTCCAAGAGTTCTAAGTCGCGAATTAAAGACCTTGGTAACAATGGGAATGGTTGAGCGGAGAGATCATTGTGTCTTTCCTCTCAAAGTAGAATACAAACTGACACGCAAAGGGCGAACCTTTGTACCGATAATCGGTGTGATTCACAAGTGGGGTTCGCGGCATTTGGTGTAGTGACCCGAACGTTTTGATCATAGTGGAAGCAGTCTGCTACCGGTCCAAATCGGTTTGAGACCTTATCTGTCATTGAATCCAACAGTTTGGCCGGCGGTTATTTTCGGCCTAACTGCGAGGATTTCCATGTCGCGGTTGAAGCAAGGCGAACAGCAGGTCAAGTGCTGGCTGACTTCTGCGTCGCGGGCCTCGACGGGTTGTTCAGCCATGCGCTGTAGGTCGGAATCCGGTGGACAGCCAATCCGCTGAGGGTTGGGGAACGCTTCGGAGAGATAAGACTTGGCGAAGCCGAGAAATTCGGCATCGTTAAAATCGTCAGACTGACGCTGCTTTTTTCTCGACATAGGTTTGCTTGGCCGATTTCAGTTCCTCATTCTGATGGGCCCGCGTTCGAGCCATTCTTGCTGCCGGGCTCGGGTTCGCGCATCGTCTTGCCGCACATGGCGCAAAGCAAGCGCAGCTTTGCTGTGTCCGTGGCAGCATTCACTGACGATGCTCCAGATGCGCTCGAATCCAGCGATCCGCTACGGTGGAACGGCCACACGCCACTAAGGATGATGCGGAGAATGCGTCGGCTGAATGGTGCGGGCAACAACCACAGGACCAAGCTAGAAAGTAGCAACAACATGGCAATGGTCGCAAAAAATTGCTGAGCGGTGGACGGCGGCGGAAGATCTGCCGGATCGGGGACGGGATAGGGAAACTCGAACATGGCCGTCTGTTTCGACTTGTCTGTTGACGTTCTGTCTGTAGACGAATCGAGAGCATACCCCACAGACTGCGGGAATGCAACCAGTCCTATTGGCGTTGGGCAAGCGAATGAGGGAGCTGCGAGGCAAACAAGGATTCAGCCAAGAGGCTTTCGCCGATCATTGCGGCCTGCACCGAACAGCGGTCAGTTTGATCGAGCGGGGCAAAAGAGTGCCTTCCCTCAAGACCCTGCTGACTATTAGCAGCGGATTCGGCATTTCCGTGAGTGAACTGCTTCGTGGCGTGGACGCAGGATATAAGCGCAGGGTCGATGTGCGTCGATGACCAAGAAAGCGATCTCCCCTGGGGCGGCACACAGTGTACCAGCGGATTTACGAAAAATTCTCATTTCTGACCCGGCGGCGTGGGCAAAATGGGAGAATATTACACCACTCGCGCGCAATGAGTGGATCTGCCGGGTTATCTCCGTCAAGAAACCGGAAACCCGAAGGCAGCACATTGAGCGGGTACGCACGGAACTTAAGGAAGGAATGCGCCGGCCTTGTTGTCGCGCGAACAGAAGGTCAAAAACCTCGGAGGAGCGGGCGAATAACGTGGCTGGCATTACTGTCTTTCTGCTGTTCTGTTGTAACCGAGCATCCTCTCAGTTGGTTAGTTCTCTTGCGGATCGCCAGAGCAAACCGATGGGCGACGGAGCAAAGTGATTTTGAGCGCGATCTCCAACGTGCCTAAAACATTGAATACGCCCGGCTATTGCAACTTCGCGTACTCGGCTTTGGCCTTTTTCAAGACGGGGATGTCGGAGTCGGCGTCTTTCCATAGCGTGAGGAAATCCTGGTAGGCGGAGCGAGCCTTCGCGGCGTCCCCTTGCAACACGTACGCGCGGGCAAGCCCGAAATGAGCCAGCGCGCTCAGTGGGCAGTTGCTCATCAGGCCGCGGTGGCCGAGTATCCTCTGGAATTCTGCTGCTGCCAGCTGTCCTTGAGCCGCCTCCAGATACGCTTGTCCACGCAAATAGACCGGGTACATTGTCGCCATGGGGAGCACCGCGCCACTCCCAAGCTCGCAACAGAGCGCTTTTTCGAGATAGAGCAAGGCTTGTACCGGTTTGCCGCGATCGATCTCGATTGCAGCGCGGGTGGCCCCCAGCCAATACGAATCGAACTCTGAGTCTGGGATGGTAATCTTCTCCAGTTCCTTCAGAACCCTCTGCGCCCCTGCTATGTCGCCTGCTCGAGCCAACGCAAGGCCAGAGAGGAGCCTCACGTCCAGTGAGGAAGCCATCGACAGCGCTGACGCTGCGTCCCTATTTGCTTCATCGCGATTCCCCAACTCGGCTTCGCGTAATGCGGCGTAGGCTTTCCAACAAGCCGCTGCCACTTTGAGACCGTCGTGCCGTGCCGCGTCCACTGCCCGATTCAGGAGATTCCGTCCTATGCCGAGTCGCCCGGAAAAAGCTTCGGTGTCGGAGGCCACCGCGAACACCATGCCGGACTCCGGGTGCTCGTTGGCCCAAGCCAATTGTCGTTGCATGCCACTCGCATCGCCTCGAAGGAAAGCGATTTGGTATAGCACAAAATGATCCCACTCTGAGTCGAACTTGCGAGACCTGGCCCGGTCAATAATGGCTTGCGAGTCATCCAAGCGGTCCAGCGCTAGGTAGGTGCTCCCAAGGTTTTCGTACACCACAGAATTACCGGGATCGAGCCGCAAACCATCCAAGCCTGCTGCCAGGGCATTTCCCCATTGGCCGAGAGCCATGGTTTGAGCGCTCAGTTCTATGTGTGGAGTTGCATCTCGCGGATACGTCTTGGCCCACAATTCGAGAATCGGTTTTGCCTTCTCCATTTCACCGGTCGTGGACCCGTAGTACAACGCAGATATGCGGAACCTTTCTCGTTCACTGACGCGATTGCGGAGCGCATAAGCTTTTTTGAGATACTCATTCTGGAGTCCATCGTCTTCTAGGTTGCCGTACTCGACGCCGAGAGCGGCATATGCGGCCGCAAAATCGGGATCGAGTTCGATGGCACGTTTGAAAAACGATGTCGCGACAAGGTCACCTTGTTCGTTCCTGGCTCTGACTCCCAAACTGTATGCCTTCAAAGCCTCGAGGGAAGGAGTAGTGACTTGCTCGATGGGCATGTCGAACTTCTGGATCGAACTAAGCGACTCGCCCAATTCGCGGCGGAGCTTGGATGCCGCCTCGCCCAACGTGTCCAGCACTTTCTCCTTGGACGCCGCCGTCACCAGCTCCTCGGCCAGCGTATCTCCAGTCTGGCAATTCATTGCCTTCAATCCCAGCACATATTCGCTGCCTAGACTGCCAATCGATGCAGCAAGGTATGCCTTGCTACCCGCTCGCAGGCAAAGTTCGCGAGACAACTCGGGCGTGAGTTTCGTGCTGGCGGGACGGATCATCTGCTGCAAGGTCTTCGTGACTTCGCTGTCGGGGAGCACATTCAAGAAAGGCGATTGACGCAGGGAAACGCTGAGCGCCGTCTTCAGGGTGTCGTCGAACACCTGATCGCCCGTGCTGTTGGCAAAATCGGCGAGAACGATAGTGTCTTTTTCGGTGAGCTTCGGGCGGTGGGAATAGAAGTAACTGCTTGTGCCAAACACCGCAACAGCCAGAGCAGCCGGCACAATCACCTTCCAGCGCATTCCTAGCAGACTGCGTTCGCTGAGCTTCTCTCTGACTCCCTTACTCGTCGCAACTGATACCCTCGCCGACTCCGCATCCCGCTGCAGTAGCTTCAGGTCGGCATGCAGGTCGGCGGCGGACTGATACCGAAGGTCGCGCTCTTTCTGCAGAGCCTTGGCGATAATTTCGTCAAATCGTCCCGGCAACTGGGGATTCAGCTGAGTCGGGGCCACTGGGGTCTCGTCCAGAATGGCCTTGAACACCACCGCCGACGTCTTCCCTGAAAACGGCAGCCTCCCGGTCGCCATCTCGTACAGCACCACCCCGAAGGAAAACAAGTCGCTGCGCGCATCGAGCTCTTCACCGCGAGCCTGTTCCGGCGACATGTAAGCCACCGTGCCCATGGCCTGCCCGGGGCCGGTCAACACATCCGGTGCAGTGACTGTGGGAAGCTCGGACGACGGCTTTTCTTCAGCCAGCTTGGCCAACCCGAAGTCCAGTACCTTGCACTCGCCGTGGGACGTCAGCAAGATGTTTCCCGGCTTCAAGTCCCGGTGCACGATCCCGTGGCGATGCGCTGTCTCCAGTGCGTCGGTCACCTCGATTCCGTAGCGCAGGCTGAGATCCAGCGGTAAAGGTCCCTGCGTCAGCCGGGAAGCGAGTGTTTCACCTTCCAGGTACTCCATCACCAGGTAATCGGTCCCGCTCTGGTGACCAACGTCATACAAGGTGCAGATGTTGGAATGTTGCAGTGCCGCAATGGCGCGCGCTTCCCGCTCGAAGCGTTGGCGACGTACGGGGTCCGAGGAATGACGCGCGGGGAGAACCTTGATGGCCACCGTGCGGTCCAGGCGCGTGTCGCGAGCGCGATACACCTCGCCCATGCCGCCGACCCCGAGCAACGACTGAATCTCGTAGGGTCCCAGCTTCATGCCAGCCGTGCAGGCGACCAGAGAAACTGTAGTTTGGTTCGGGTCGACTTGTGCAGCCGCCGGGGATTCCAGAAAACCCGAGCGCAGCTCGTAAGAGGCAAGTAAGGACTCGATTTCGTGGCGTACCAATGCGTCATCGCAGGCACGGTCTAGGAAAGCCGGGCGGCTGGCAGGCTCCAGTTCCAGGGCGGACTCGAGGATGGGCCGGATTCGCTGCCACTGTTCCGGCGTCATGCGCGCAACTCTTTTCCACTCATTTCGCGCAATAACCAGGCCCGCGCTGAAGCCCAACTCCGCTTTACCGTGGCTGGAGAGATTCCCAGGAACTCCGAGGTGTCTTCAATGGAAAGTCCGCCGAAATATCGCAGTTCGATGATTTGGCTCTGCTGCGAATCAAGTTTGGCAAGTCTTGTGAGAGCTTCGTCCAGCGCCAATAAATCCACATACCTTTCTTGTCGTGAGCCTGGCGAGGCCATGTTGTGATCCAAAGTCAATCTGGCAACGCCAGCCCCGCGCTTGGCAGCGCGCCGGTTTCGCTCGTAATCTACCAGAATCCAGCGCATGAGTTGCGCGGCGATGCCGACAAAGTGGATCCGATTTTCGACCTGTAGAGATTCCTCCTCGGCCAGCCGCAGGTACACTTCGTGGACCAGCGCGGCGCTTTGTAGCGTGTGATTCGAGCGTTGCCTCCGAAGATGGTAGCGAGCTTGGCGGCGCAGCTCGGTGTAGACGAGGGGCAAGACAGCATCCAGGGCCTTGCGATCCCCCTGACCCCATTGGACAAGCAATTCGCTGACCTGCCTGGAAGGTGCTGGACTCACCAGGTACCTCAAACTCTGCGGAAAAAGACGGGACGCTGCCAGGGAGGATAGAGGAAAGCAGCACAATATTCAATTTATTCCTTTTATAACGCATGCGTCGCCGTCCCCGCCGTTAGTCGGCGCACTGGACAGCAATAAAACTTTTGATTCCGTGAGCTATTTTAGTTTACCTTCTTTCTTCGATTCATAGGGTAGCGAGAGCTTGCTTGTGTCCTGTGACTGGAGCTTTCTGGGATGGGCTGTCGGCACATGCTACCGCGGATGATTTTTATAAAATAGTTAATATAGTTTTTACTTGACATATCAACTAGATAAGTCTAGTCTTCGCGCATCTCTTCGGTTGCACTGCAGAGCACGCGCATCCCCGCGCGAGCCATTCCCGGTGCTTTCGAGACCGGCGAGAAGTGGAAGATTCATCGGCCTCGCTTTACTTCCGTCGAGAAGCGTTCATCGAAGCGGCATCTCGGGTAACGATTTCACGCCGGACGGCTCCCCATAAAGATTCAAGATTTCTGTTTTGATCGGCAGTAGGAGGCGAGGGTATGGCCCCAGCCCGCCAGATTCCTATCTGCAGTGCCATGCCGTACCCGTCTGTATGCAGGCTCACGCTACCTGCCCGTCACGCCTGCATTTTCGACGTTTCCATCTTGAGGTCAGTTCAACGAATAAGGAGCGAACTATGAGCAAGAAAACTTTTGCTTCTGTGAGCCAGTTTGACTTCTTTTTCCGATTTATAGAGTAGCAAGAGTTTGTGCCCTGAGCGGAGTGCTGAGGGGAGATCCTTGATGCCGCTTCCGTAACGGGGCTCCAGAGCCGTGGGGTTCGCTGTACTTTTGTACCAGGTCAGAGAGTAAGGCAGACCGACCCAGCCCGGTCCATATGGTTCGCTACGGTCGCCTCTCACCTTGATTCAAGATTGCTGGAGGTGTGCCGTGGAGTCGACGATTCTCCGTGGATTTCTGCTCGTTCTCCTCACGGGCACGTTCCCTTGGAAGCTGGCAGCGCAAGCGCGGTCTTCCTCAAGCGCCACTGACGCTCCAAGGGAGGAAGCCCAGAAAGCGCATCTCATCGAAGCGTACGGTAATCTGCCTCTGAGGTTTGAACCCAATCAAGGGCAGACCGACAATCGCGTCAAGTTCCTCTCACGCGACTTCGAACATGCTTTATTCCTCACGCCTACCGAAGCGGTGTTGGTGCTTCGAAAGCCCGAGGGTGACAGCAGGGTGTCCTCGGCCAGCCGAATCCCTTCGCCTTGGCTGCCTGGCGCGGTCCTGCGAATGAAGCTGCGGGGCGCAAATCAGAAGGCAAGCGCGACAGGAATGGAGGCCTTGCCAGGTACAAGCAATTACTTTCTGGGCGACGACCCGGCGAAGTGGCGATCGAATATCCCCACGTACCGCGAAGTTCGGTTTAGCGGCGTGTATCCGGGCGTTGATCTGGTGTACTACGGCAATGAACGAGAGCTTGAGTATGACTTCGTGATCACACCCGGTGGTGACCCAAACAAAATTAAAATGGGGATTCAGGGAGCTAATCTGGCCATTGACGCTGAAGGAAATGCGGTGCTGCTTTCCAACGACCGGACGATGCGATTGCTGCGCCCTCGCGTTTATCAGGAGTTCCGCGGACAAAGGAAAGAAGTAAGCGCCGTGTATGTGCTTAAGGGGCATGATTTGCGCATCGCGGTCGGGCCGTACGATCACGCGCAAACACTCACCATAGACCCCGTTCTAGGGTATTCGACGTATCTGGGCGGGAGCGGCGGGGATTCTGGCGGTGGCATCGCTGTCGATTCGTCTGGTAATACTTATATAGTGGGAAGCACTAGTTCAACGGATTTCCCCACGAATTCGGCTTTTCAGTCCATGCTCGGCGGCCCCGGCACCTTTAACGTCTTTATCACGAAACTTAACGCCGCCGGCAGCGCCCTCATCTACTCGACCTACTTGGGCGGCAATGGCGGCAATGGAACGTTTGGCGATAACGGCGCCAGCATCGCCGTGGATTCCTCGGGCAATGCCTATTTCACGGGCACCGTGAGTTCGACAAATTTCCCCACTTTCCCCAAGACAGGGTCGCCTTTGCCATTTCAACCAGCATTCGGCGGCGGACAGGTTGACGCGTTTGTCGCCGAGCTAAACTCCTCCGGCAATGCTCTTGTGTATTCGACCTATTTAGGTGGTTCCGGGAATGACTCTGGCACCAGCATCGCCGTGGATTCTTTTGGCGATGCGTACGTGACTGGTTCTACTACTTCAATCAATTTCCCGGTTGCATCTCCTCTGCAAGCAACGTTGGGCACGACGAGCCCGGAGGATGCCTTTGTTGCGAAGGTGAACCCGACTGGGAGCGCCCTTGTGTACTCGACCTATTTGGGTGGGAACGACAACAGTACCTTTGGCGGCAGCATCGCTGTCGACTCGTCGGGAAATGCCTATGTGGCAGGTTCCACGATTGCGACGAACTTCCCAGTTACTGCGGGTGCGTTGCAAACAACCTACGGCGGAGCCCCCGAGGACGCCTTCGTGGCGAAGTTAAACGCGGCTGGCAGCGCGCTCGTATATTCCACGTACTTGGGCGGAAGCGGCGATGATTTCCTTGGAGGCCTAGCCGTTGATTCGTCCGGGAACGCTTATGTAACAGGCGCTACCAATTCGACAAACTTCCCGACCACACCCGGCGCGGAGCAAACTACGTTTGGCGGCGGCACTTACAACGTCTTCGTATCCAAGCTGAACCCTGCCGGCAATGCCCTCGTCTACTCAACGTATCTAGGGGGTAGCGGAAATGACCAAGCACTCGGCATTGCACTAGATTTTTCGGGCAACGCTTACGTGACCGGACTCACCAGTTCGACGAACTTCCCCGTAAGCAACGCGATCCAGTCGGTGTATGCGGGCGGCGCGTACGACGTTTTCGTGACCGAATTGGGTCCGGCCGGCACGGCGCTGATCTATTCCACTTATTTGGGCGGCAGCGGGGATGATGAAGCGAGCGGAATTGCGGTCGATGCTTCTGGGGATGCCTACGTAACGGGCTTCACCAACTCTGCGAATTTCCCGGTCAATGGTGCTTTCCAGGGAACAAACAAAGTTCCAAATAGCGGTTACACAGCGTTTGTCACGAAGATAGCGACCAATGTAAGTGGCACTGGCACAACGGCGACCTCAACGACTCTCAGTTCATCCATGAATCCATCTGTTTATGGCCAATCCGTGACATTAACGGCGACCGTAACTACGGCAAGCGGGTCTCCCACGCAAACTGTCTCATTTTTCGACGGGGCCTCCAGCCTCGGGTCGTCTACACTTACGGCAGGCCAGGGCAGCTTTAGCATCGCCCTACTCACTGCTGGGACGCATTCAATCACGGCCACCTACAATGGTGACAGCACTTTTGCGCCGAGCACGTCTTCCGCAATCTCTCAGAGTGTCACTCAATCCGCGACCACGACAGTTCTCTCGACTTCGCCGACCGCTTCGGTGTTTGGACAGGCCGTAAAATTGACAGCAACCGTCACAAGCACCAGCGGAGGCGGCAGGCCCACGGGAACAGTTGCATTCAATTATGGGCAGACTTCGGTGGGGACGGCTTCAGCGGTATCTGGCTCGGAGACACTAACGACAACGGTTCTTCCGGTCGGGACAGACTCGATTACGGCGGTCTATCAAGGCGATTCGAATTTCACCAGCAGCACGTCCCCGGCGATCAGTGAATTGGTCTTGCCCGGCGTGCCTACGTTTTCAACGAACGCAATCCCGGTTGGGACCGGCCCGATTGCGATGGCGTTGAACACTGCCACAAACAAGTTGTACATCGCAAACGAGGGCTCAAATACGGTCTCCGTACTCGATGTTGGAACCAATTCTGTCATTACAACCATTAACGTGGGTACGGCGCCAGCGGCCGTCGGCGTCAATGAGCAAACCAATTTGATCTATGTCGCGGACAGCGGCTCCGACGACGTTGCGGTGATCGACGGCGCCTCCAACACGCTACTCACGAAGATATCTATTCCCTCGAGCACGCCTCAGGCAATTACGGTAGATCCGCGGACGAATGAAATCTTTGTTGGTACAGTTGGTACCGGTGCCGGAACGGTACCCTATCTTGCCGTGATCAACGGAGCTACAAACGGTGTCGGTTATCCTGATCCGAGCGGTTTGGGCGGCCCGATTGCTGCCGCATTCAGTCCATTAACGAATCGCGCCTATGTCCTAAGCTACGCCGACGCAAATATTGAGGAATACCTTGAGGAATACATTATTGGACCTCAATTCCTTATTGGCTTCACCAGCCGACCTGGGCGGCCAACAGCAGTGGCGACAGACCCGGCATCCGGGAAAGTTTACGTGGTCGATGGGCTTTTCCCATTAGCGCCGACATCCATCGGTGCCGCGGAGATAGTGGATGAATCGAATAACAGCATCACATCAATTCCTGCAGGCGTAAATCCTTATTCCGTCGCTGCAGACCCAGCGGGGAACACCGTCTACGTTGCCGATCAAAGCTCGGCCCCTGGTGTGAGCGCTACAGTGATGGCGATTGACGACGCCAGCAATTCAGTATTCGCGACTTACATAGTGGGACAGACCCCTGTGCCGGCCAAAATCCCGGCCCCCAACAAAATGTCAATCGATTCTGCCGGCAACCTCGTTTACGTTGCCAACGAGGCTTCCAACGACGTTTCCGTCATCTACGCTAACTCCCAAGCATCCAGCCAGGGAACTGTATCGGTGGGAACTACGCCATCCGCATTGCTGCTGGACGGCAATTGTAATGTGTATGTGGCCAATTTTGGCTCGGGTACGTTGTCTGTTCTTAAGCACACGGTGAACGGTCCAGGGGTCTGTTTGTCGAAGTCGTCACTGGTTTTTGGCTCTCAACTCCAGGGGACGACGAGCGCATCGCAATCCGTGACCATTACGAATAACGGTACAAGCGTCCTGACGATTAACAGCATTACCGGAACGGGCAATTTCTCTGAGGCGGGCAGTTGCACGCCTGGAGCCACAAGCGTGCAGATCGGTCCCGGCCAGACTTGTACAATCCAGGCCTCCTTTGCACCAACCACTAACGGTTTGCAGCGTGGGTATTTAACCATTACCAGCAATTTCTCTAACAGTCCCACATACATCAGCCTGGCGGGAGATGGGGTCGCACCTACAACTACTCAGGTTGCGGTCACTCCGAATCCCTCCGTTTACGGGCAGGCACTCGTCTTGACCGCTACAGTGACCAGTAACAGTCCCGGCATTCCAACTGGTTTGATGACTTTTTATGTAAACGGCAGCGCCCTGAAGACAGTCAAGCTCACAAGTAGCGGGCCCGCCAGCTACAACGCAGCGCTTCTCCTTCCCGTCGGCTCGCAGCAGAATTTCACAGCCCAATACAGTGGCGACATATACTTCGCGACCTCCACCTCTCCCGCAGTCGCGTTAGTTGTGAATAAGGCTTCCACTTACATTGGCACGACATTCGCTACTCCAAATCCGCCGACTTCGCCACAAACGCTGACCGCCGCAGTCAGTGTCAGCTCACCGGGCGGAGGCACAGGGACAGGCACCGTAGTTTTTCAGGAAGGTCAGACGATTCTCGGCACAGCAGCCCTCAACGGCGTAGGATTGGCGGCGGTGCCCGCGTCCTTACCGGGTGGCCCGCATTCCATTTCGGTGACTTACCAGGGAGATTCGAACTTTCTCCCAAGTTCTTCGCCGCAGCCGCTCAACTTGTCGGTCCCGATATCCACGGTCACCACCTTAACATCGACTCCCTCCGCGCTCGTTTCTACGTATGGGACCCCGGTAACGCTCACGGCCACGGTAACCGCTTCCGTAGCGACCGGGGGAAATCTCGGCGGGACAGTGACGTTTTGGGATGGTCCAACTTTTATTGGTAGTTTTGTACTCAGTGGCACAGCTACTTCGGGATCAGTGGTCACACCCGCCTCGACGTTTGCCGTGGGGCAGCATTCGATCACTGCTGTATTTCAGGATGTAGGTAGTATCTTCCTAGACAGCAAGTCGGCGCGGCTGCTCCTAACGCTCACCCAAGCCGGAACCGTGGGCGGGCCGGGAGGTTGCGCTTGTTCCCTTACGGGAGCCTACGCAAGTCCAGTCAGCCCTGTTGCACCGTCCGGCGCAATGATATCTCCAGGTGCTAAATACATTGTAACGTACACCGATGACACCTCAAATACGGCCACTGGAGCGTCTTTGTCGGTAGCGCGCTATTCGAATGGAGGTGCTGGAGCCACTGTACTCCCCCAGGGGAATTTTCCAAGCGATACCAACTGGGGATTTAGTCCGGACGACGACCGGTTTGTCGTGCACTCTGTCAGTGGTGGCATGGAAACAGTTTACGTTTACGATCTGACTACCGGCGGTCCCAACACGCAACCTCGAACGATTGTAAGCACTAACAGCGCTGCGAACCTTACATCCTCCGCGCTGTCATTTAGCCCCTCGGGACGTTACTTCATGTATGAATTCCTCTACAACAACGGGGGGCCCACTGGGCCTCCGCAGGCGGAAATCCAGATTTATCAGGTTCAGAGCGTGGCCAGCCAGATGCTTCTGTACGATAGGGGGCCATTTGCTTTCGTCAGTGTTCCGGGCTCCGGAGAGGACGGCTTTGGTGTGTTGGGCCAGGGGTTCAGTCCGGATAACCCGGAGTCCACTTTCGTTTATTCCTACCTCACTGGGTCCACACAATCGCAATGGCAGCTGGTGAGCCTGGTCAAACCCCAAACTGTGCTCACGCAAGGCACGCTCACGGACTTGGCCGACTTCTGGCAATATAGTCCGTGCGGGGATGTGGTCGCGTTGGTGAAACAAAACGCGAGTGGAACACCTGTAGCCGAAATTGACCTTTTTACCGCCGCGACGGGCGCGGCGATTAACCCCGGTGGCTACGGAGTCTCGACAATAAATGGCTTGTCGCTTCTCTGCGTGCCGCCTATGGCGGGTTCGCCGGGTGGACAAGCAGTCTCGATCAACGGTCAACAGCCGGTGGTGATCGCTCCAAATACAGGATGCTCAAACACGCCCTTTGGCTCGAATGTTTCTGTGGTGCCGGCCGATTCTGGCGGTAGCGGACAGGCGCCTGTTACGGTCACTTTCGCGAGCGTGACGAACGCTGGAACGACCACGCTGGTTACCAGCAGCCCGACCGGACAATCCATTCCCGGGAACTTCCAACTGGGCATACCTCCTGTGGTCTTCGACTTGACCACCAATGCCACATTTACCTCTGCCCAAGTGTGCATCAGCTACGTCGGGATTTCTTTTGGAAGCTCAAACCCCAACCTGGTACTTTTCCACTACGAGAATGGACAATGGCTCAACCGCACCGTCAGCGTGGACACGATGCATCAGATCATCTGCGCGAGTGTCAATTCATTTTCACCATTCGTCGTCGCCGCGCAAGTGAGCACAATCGCCGCAACGAGCACAGGCATATCGTTGTCCGCGAACCCGTCGGTCTTCGGACAATCGGTCACGCTCATGGCCACAGTCACTTCGTCGGCAGGCATTCCGACAGGCACGGTCGCGTTTCTGGACGGGGCCTTGACCATCGGAACCGGAACTTTGGATGCTTCCGGAGCAGCTTCCCTGGCCACCTCATCGCTCACGACAGGTGCGCATTTCGTCACAGCGGCTTACACCGGAAACTCGTCTTTCGCTGCGAGTACATCCCCTGCATTGTCGCAAACGGTGAGTCCGGCTACACCGATGATTACGTGGTTGACTCCCACGGCGATCCCTTATGGGACAACGCTGAGCGCAAAGCAGTTGAGTGCCACGGCTAATGTCGCAGGTTCATTTGTTTATTCGCCCGCGGCAGGTGCGGTGCCGACTGCCGGGAGTCAGACACTGACGGCGACCTTTACTCCGACCGACACGGCAGATTACGCAACAGCATCAGCCACCGTGAGTCTGGTAGTAAACGAAGCTGCGCCGGTGATTACCTGGGCCAATCCGGCCGCGATCACTTACGGCACCGCCCTGAGCGCGACACAGTTGAACGCCACCGCGAACGTCGCGGGTTCTTTTGTGTACACGCCAGCTTCAGGAACCGTGCCGACTGCCGGAAGTCAAACGCTCTCGGTGAGTTTTACCCCCACCGATGCCACAGATTACACAGCAGCATCCGCCAGTGTGACACTAGTTGTGAATGCGGCCACGCCTGTCATCAGTTGGACGACTCCGGCGGCAATCACGTATGGGACAGCTCTGAGCGCCGCGCAGTTGAACGCCACGGCAAACACGTCCGGCAGATTCGTCTATACGCCGGCTTCAGGGACTGTGCTACCCGCTGGGAGTCAGACTCTGTCGGTGACCTTTACGCCCGCTGACGCGACGGATTTCACAACGGCGTCCGCGAATGTGACCTTGCTAGTGAATAAGGCTGCGCCGGCGATCACTTGGGCCATTCCGACTGCAATCACTTACGGGACGGCATTGGGCGCCACACAGCTAAATGCCACGACAAACACCGCCGGTACATTCGTATACTCGCCAGTTTCGGGCACCGTGCTCCCTGCAGGAAGTCAAACGCTGTCGGTGACCTTTACTCCGACCGACGCGACTGATTTCACCACAACGACCGCTAGTGTGAACCTGGTGGTGAATAAGGCTGCGCCGGCGATTACTTGGGCCAATCCGGCGGCGATCACTTACGGGACGGCATTGGGTGCCACACAGCTAAGCGCCGCGGCGTCGGTTGCGGGGAGCTTTGTGTACTCGCCGACAGCGGGGACGGTGGTGAGCGCGGGCAGCCAGACGTTGTCGGTGACATTCACCCCTACGAACGCGATCGATTACACCACAGCCACGGCGACGGTAGCGCTGGTAGTTAACAGGGCGACTCCGACAATCACTTGGGCGATGCCAGCAGCCATCACGCTCGGCACAGTGCTCAGCGGCACGCAGCTAAACGCAACAGCATCAGTCCCAGGAACCTTTGTATACACGCCGCCCGCGGGCACTATGCTGAGTCTGGGCAATCAGACACTGTCCGTGGCCTTCACTCCCGCAGATGCGAATGACTACACGACCGCTGCAGCTGCGGTTACGTTGATGATCGTCAATAAATACCCGACCAGCACCACGATTACCGCGTCACCGAATCCAGCCCTGTTAAGTCAGAGTGTGACCTTCACGGCCACGGTGACGGGTACCTCACCAAGCGGCTCGGTGCAGTTCAAAGACGGGACGACCAACTTGGGTTCCGCGGTGACATTGTCGAGCGGCAGAGCGCCGCTGTCGATCTCGACGCTAGCCGTTGGGAGCCACTCGATCACGGCGGTGTACTCAGGGGATATCTCCAACGGCCTAAGCACCTCGGCGACCCTCCTAGAAGCGGTGAGGCCAACTCCGTTGACCGTTACTGCCAACAGCGCATCGCGCCAGTACGGCCAAGCGAACCCTGCGTTCACTGTCTCGTATAGTGGGTTCGTGAATGCCGACACACCCACGTCGCTCAGCGGAACACTGAACTGCACGACTACGGTCACGCAGACAAGTCAGGTGGGCGCGTACGCAATTACTTGCTCAGGGCTAACCTCGTCGAACTACACAATCACTTTTGTGCCAGGAACGCTAACGGTCACGAAAGCAACGTTGACCGTCACGGCCAAAAACGCGACAAAGGCATTCAATACTCCCAACCCTGCGTTCACTTGGTCGGCAAGCGAATTTGTGAACGGCGACGGCACGAGCGTATTGACGCCCACTCCAACCTGCACCACGACGGCAACAACCACGAGCCCCGTCGGTAGCTATCCCATCACTTGTTCAGGCGCGGCCGCCACCAACTACGCGCTCTCCTATGTTTCTGGAACGCTCAGTGTGACCTGTCACTACGTATCCTTCACGCTCTCGCCTTCCAGTGTGGCCGTAGGCGGGAAGGTAACGGTCAATGGAACTGTGATGTCTTGCACAAGCACGACACAAACTGTGTCTGTTCAGTTCACCCTTGCGGGGCCATTGCAGCCGGGCAGCTGCGCTAACGCAGAGTCTGTGATGTTCACGACTCCGCCGTTTGCGCTGCCAGCGAATGCAAAGCAGACGATGTCGTTTCCGTCCTTCGTTCCAAGGAACGCTTGCCCTGGAAGCTATACGATTACAGCCAAGACATTGGTGAGCGGGAAAGTCGTGGACACTTCTTCGGCCACACTTGCCGTTACTGCTCATTAGGCAGAGGAGAGAATCGTACCGCGAAACGTTTCCCGTGGTCAGAAATGTCAAATGCAGTGGTTGCGCTATGTCGGGCAACCAACGAGCGGTTTGGTTGTCCGCCTTAGGTCTCACCTAGGTCTAACACTGCGGCTCGGGCAGGCGCTTCGAGTTTCGAAAGCGGCATTAAACAAGCCATACGGATTTTGAAAATCCAGAAATCAGGGCCTACTACTTTGGGTACAGAATTGGGTACAAATAGCACCGCGAAAATGGTGCGGCTTGCGGTCCTTTCGAGTTTGTGCGATCGCCGTACACGCAACATCTTCGGTTTCAAATCAGTCAGCAGAATCAGCAATTGGATTTGGCGGGCGGTTGTAACGCCATCAATCCACGGGACTTCGTAGTTCGGGGGTCGTGTATCGTTGCCCACGACCACCTTCCTCGCGAGGTATTCCGGGCCGCGTGCGGCCCATGGTTCTGGCGTTGTGGAAACGAAAACTAAGGAACAATCCGTTTCACTTCTCCTTCGACTCCAACTCTTTAATCGTCGCTTGTTGGTTATCTCCTCCATTAGAAAACTGCGAGCAAAGGCTCGCGTGGATTACTGCGAGACCCCTTTCTAACGGACGCTTTGGTGTTGGGTTGCAGCTTCAAGGAGTTGCCGTTGACTTTCCTCTTGGCTGCTCGACGAGGAAAAAGGAATGGTGGTCTTCTCTGCCTCACACATCACAATCCGGGCATCGGGAGAGCAGACATTATCTTATCTTTGATCGCACGCCCCGTAGCGGCTGGGTCCTGCAATCTGCAAACCCTAGGAGTACCCTCGTAGATTTGGTTTCTGAGGGCGCCTCCCTAGGAAACATAAACGCGACACCCCTCATCAAGATGGTCAGGCCGCCTCTTTAGCCGAAAAAACGCTCGCTATTCTTGGCGTGAAGGCGGTCCACCTCCATTGAATATTTTTAGTTTCGGGCCAGCAAAATACAACCCGGTAAAGGTTCTATTTTTGAATACGCAAAAAACCCAATGAACTGTGGAGTGAAAACCCTACTTTCGCCAAGAAAAAGGCCCTTTGCTCTCACCGGCACGGTGCAAAAAAGAGGTGTCCGTCGTCGAAACTCTGCTTTGGGCAACACTGTGCGAGCGCACAGCCGTCTGGGCTGGGCCCTCCGACGCCCCGCTTCTGGACCGGGACGACGGTGGTTCAAATCCACTCGCTCCGGCCATTCTTTCTCTCACAGCCTCAACGCTTACGGTCCTTTGGAGTTGTCCGGCAGCAACACACCCAAGGTCTTCGGTTTTGAAATCAGTCAGCAGAATCAGCAATTGGATTTGGCGGGAGGCTGCAACGCCATCATTCCACGGGACTTTGTAGTTCGGGGGTCGTGTTCGATCCCCACCGCCCCTACCAAACCTCACGAAAACAAAGACTTCTAAGCTGAAGGGTTGTGGGCCGATCCCACATCACCCCCATTCAAATCCTCCGAAAAACGAAGGCTTCAAGTCGTTGAGTCAGCAATTGCCTTCCAAGCTGGTCTCTTGGTTTTGCTTCGGAGGATTGGGTTCACCGGAACAACTTCCGCATCACCCGTGATCCAGGAGCAATCTGGAAATCACGTTCCACAAGTCTTCCCGGTACCGATCCGGCCAACTTCCTCGAACCCCGTTTCTGGATGACTTCCGGATTGCGCACTACTTGGGAGTTAGAGTGTAGACTGGCTTAAAGCCGAGGCAAAGCGGTGCCGCCGCGTCGACGCTAGAAGGTGAGCCGCAGCCCAAACTCGATCTGGCGAGGAGCGCCGAGCGCGTAGACGCCTGTCCCAACGCCCACACGATTCACATTATGCCCCTGTGGAGTGGTCCCATTTATCTGGCCTGCGGCTCCCGTCAATAGCCCGTTTAGCATGTTTCCCGGTAGGTCAAAATTGGCGAAATTGAAAAGGTTATAACATCCCACGGTGGGTTGTACGTTGAACCGCTCATGAATGGTGTAGGACCAACTGGCTTTTAAATCGAACGCGCGGAGCCAGGAGAGATTGACTTGGCCAGGCGGTGCAAGCGCGACGGGCGGGGCAACGGCGCCCAACTGTTTCAATTGCGACAAAGTGAAGAAACCACTCTGGATCAGGACCTGGCCCGCAGGCGTGGCCTGGTTGGCATAGGTGTTGTTGTAGTTTGTGATCACTGTGTTGATGTTCGATGCGTTGATTCCGCGGTCAAAGCTCCCGACATGGGTTCCCGGCATCAGATCCTGGACTGTTCCGTCGCCCGTGAAATCGGTGCGAAAGATTTCGCCGGGACCGAGGTTTGTATTCGGGACGACTATCGAAGTCGAGAGTGGACTCCAGAAATGGCCAATGAAGCCCAGCTGGAATCTCCACGGTAGATCTGCGTACCCGCCGAAGGAAATCTGGTGGGTGCGATCCAATACGGAAGGTCCGAAAAACCGATTGGGATTGGCGTTGTCGAGCCCATAAACACCGAAGTCCGGATCCGAGGCCAAGGAGTTGGTGGGGCTGCTGCCGCCGCTATTTTTGAATCGAGACAAAGCGTAAGAGATTTCGACCGCCGACGCCTACCGCTCATACCTTGCAAACCACATTCAACCGCGATGGGGCAGCCATTCTATCGCGAAAATCAAGCCTCTTGGCGTGGAGCTGTGGCTCAAGCAACTCGCCCTAGCCCCAAAAACCAAGGGTCATCTTCTGAATCTCTTGCGCGTGCTCTTTAACTGCGCCATGCGCTGGGAAATTGTGGACATTGCCGCGAATCCCATGAAGCTGGTGCGCGTGCGTGGAGGAAGTAAGCGCATGAAGAAGCCACGAATTCTCACGATCCCGCAAATCCAAAACTTAATTAAGGAACTTGACGATCCCTATCGCATGATGGTGATCCTTGATCTCGCTACCGGCCTACGCTGCAGCGAACTGTTTGCGCTCAAGTGGTGCGACGTGATTTGGGATGACCTTACGCTTTTAGTGCGCCGAGGGATCGTCGATACGGTCGTAAGCGACGTGAAGACCGAATACTCGCGGACGGGCATGCCGCTCGATCCTGCGCTCGCCGAAGTGCTACTGCGATGGCAGCGTAAGACGGAGTTCGCGAAGCCAGACGATTGGATTTTCGCGAGCCCCTTCAAGGCAGGTAGGATGCCGTGGCAGCCTTGGCGAGTACAGCAGCGGCATATTGCACCCGCCGCCGAACGCAGCGGCATCGGTCACATCGGTTGGCACACTTTCCGCCACACGTTCCGGAGTTTGCTTGACGAGACTGGAGCTCCGCTCAAGGTGCAGCAGGAATTGATGCGCCATGCCGATATTCGAACGACGATGAACATCTATGGAAAAGCCATGGAAAGGAGCAAGCGCGAGGCGCACGGCAAAGTCGTAACCCCTTAGTGAGACAGTCTCGTCGGGGTTCTCCTCAGGAAAAAAGTGGCCGCCCGTCATCGCCTGTCCGTGCGCGTGCGGAGCGGAGCCCATCGCCGCCAAATTCCCAGGGGGCCCCCGTTCTTTCCGTAGAAAGTGTCGAGCGGGCTCAAACAAACGCTTTCAGCGCATTTCGGTCGTTTACAAGGTTTGTCCACCGTAGAGAACATTCGGACACCATGAGCCCATTCACCGGAACGTCGGTGGAGTGAGGCTTCTCAATAAGCGAAGACGGTCGAATGATGTGACAGTAAGAGATTCCCCTACATCTCAAGACTTCCGCCGATTCTGTTGAATCTGGTGAGCAGTTTAGTTTGTTGATCCTAAAGATGCCGAAGATCTCTGAGAGCTGTACGGGCAGCGTGATATCCAGACATTCCGTGGACTCCACCGCCTGGTGGCGTCGATGCTCCACAAAGATAGAGACCCCGTTTGGGAGTTCGGTACAGCAATGCAGTTGGCCTAAAAAGCAGCTGGCCAATATTCATCGCGCCACCTAAAATATCACCGCCCACCAGGTTTGGATTCCATCGTTCGAGGCTTGCGGGTGATGAGACGGATTTCGACAGAATGCAGTCTCGAAATTCTGGAGCAAATCGGGTGATTTGCCGTTCGATCAATTTCGTGACATCTTTTGTGCTCCCGTTTGGTACGTGACAATAGGCCCAAGCAGTGTGACGGCCGCTAGGAGCCCTGCTGGAATCAAAAAGCGAAGGCTGACCCAAAAGGACAAATGGCGTATCAGACGAGAATGTGCGTTCGGAGGCAACGATCTCTTCGAAGGTTCCTCCAAGGTGAACGGTTGCGGCCCGTGAGCATTCTCGAGCTCTCCAAGGAATGGGAGCGTTGAGAGCGTAGTCGATCTTGAAAGCGCCGGCGCCATATTGAAATCGCTCTAGTCGCTTCTGGAATCTCGCCGGAAGACTAGAGCCAGCAATCCGAACCAGTTGGCGCGGAGTTAGGTCCGCAAGTACGAGGTCAGTCTCTGGAAGGCTAGTGACTTCATGTTCTGTTTCGATATCGCCACCTAGGTTTTGGAGATGGCGAGCGAGGATGTCGGACAAGGTCTGGGCTCCCCCCCGCAGAATAGGCCATCCACGCGCGTGCCCGGCAGCCATAAGGACAAGAGCAACCGCGGCCGATGTTGGTTGTTCTAGCGGGAGGATCGAGTGAGTGGCCATGCTTGCAAAGAATGCCCGGGCTCGCTGACCGCGGAAGAAGGACTTCGCAAGACGCATTCCGGACAATAGTGCCAGAGGCCCGAAGCGGGCAAGGAGTAACGGATGCCGGGGAAAATGCCACATCGGACTCAGAACTTCTTCAATCAGCTGATCGAATTGTCCGGTCAGAGGTTTTAGCAGAGAACGGTATGCCCGACGGTCGCATGAATCGAGCGTTGCGACGGTTTCCTCAATCGAGTGTTCGAGCAGCACGGCTGTTCCATCGTCAAGAGGATGTGCGCATTGAGCGGGAGGGATTATCCAAGGGATCGAAACAGGCAACGACCGAAAGAAAGGACTCGCAAATCCCATCGGATAGGCGGATGATCCCAAGTCTTGACGAAATCCAGGCAGCGTAGTCTCGGCTGTCGAGCATGCTCCGCCGATGCGGCTGTTCAGCTCCAAGACCTTTATATCGATCCCTGCGGCGGCGAGAACAATAGCAGCGGAGAGTCCATTCGGTCCCGAGCCAATGATTGTCGCTGTAGTCATGGTGGAAAAATCATTTTTGCTAGCAAGTGAATCAGTTAAGCTCTCGAATCCGTCTACACTATCGAAGTTAGTGTTGTTCGTGATCGGATCTCCCGCTCAGTTTCGTGATCGATTCAGAAGCTTGTCCAACGTGAATCTGTCAGGCTCCCAGAACGCCAGTAGGAATGCTGCAGCGGCCGCCGAGAAGACCGAATAGTCGAATGGCGTCTTGATGCCAAGACCTGTGACCATGCCCATAGCAAATGACAAAAGGAGAAGACCGGA
>Ga0307477_10001234_pt1 | contig 22341 bp, 19 predicted proteins | sample atmos_gasesECM2C_FD_203316 | JGI IMG/M metagenome (GOLD analysis project Ga0307477, IMG submission 203316) | Hardwood forest soil microbial communities from Morgan-Monroe State Forest, Indiana, United States - atmos_gasesECM2C_515 | ecosystem: Environmental > Terrestrial > Soil > Temperate...
ATCTTATTTACCGATCTGACGGGCGTTCTAATTCCAGGCTAAATGCGGATATAACTCAACGCAAGGTAACGACGTGGGATAGCATGGTGGCTATTGCCGCCAACCGTTCATTCGTGGATTACGTTGCAAGGAAAGACCCTTCTACCACTGCCGGGCTAGTCCGTGTAATGGAGTGGCATGTCACAAAGCCGGTGGCAGGGGCTCTGGGTGTACGTAAGTCAAGCAGTTCGGTAGCGAGAATGGTGGCTACCCTTGAGAGTAACTTTGGTCACATGGGCAAAAGGTGGGCGCAATATCTTGGCATGCACCATGCAGAGGTACACGATAGGGTGGTGGCTAATTCGACCATGTTTGAAGAGGCGCTTCATGACCCTAATATTAATACATCCGATGAGAGGTTTTGGATAGCGTCTTGCGCCGCCATACTAACGGGAGCAGAATTGGCGAACGAACGCCTTTACATAGGTTTTAATACCGAAGCTCTCAAGGAGTTTCTTATAAATACCGCCAAAGAGCAACGGAGAAATATTCGCGAAGATAGTGTCCTAGCTGGTACTCCCCGCTGGACATGGGATCACCTTACCGGTTTCCTAAAGGCTTACCGGCGCAACCGTCTTATGGTGGGGGGAGGTAAGTTTCCGCGGGTCCAAACCGTCATGGGTAACCCAAAACATGCCCCCATTGAGATAATAGCCCAACCCGAAACTGGTAACGCTCTACAGGTCGTATGGGATCGTAGGGTTAATGAGCTAATACTATCCAAGAAAGCGATGGACACTTACATGAACGGGCCGCCTGACCGTAAAGGGTACTCAAGAGGGGAAGGCCAGTTTATGAGGAAAGCTCTCATGAAGCACTTTAACGCACAGTATGCGTCCCGCACGTTGGGGGCTGGAACGCCGTTTGCCGAAACACGGGAGACGTGTTACGTTATTCCGGTAGAGAAAGACAGTGTGTTATGGCAGGCTATGTATCAAACTGGCATCGACATGGAGGTGAAAGATGACACCGGAAGGCAAGATAAAGAAGGAAGTTAACAAGCTGCTTGCGGAGCTTGGTGACACGGTATACAAGTTCATGCCCATACCAGGATATGGGGGCATGGGTGCCCCCTGCCTGGATTACTTACTATGCGCCGGAGGCCGCTTGTTTGCGGTTGAGGTAAAGAAAAACGAGAAGGCGCTTGTGACCGGTCGGCAAATTGCGACCATGAATACGATACGCCGCGCGGGTGGCAAGGTGTTCGTGGTGTATGACGACGAAACCGTGAAAGAGCTAGGTGAAGCCTTGCACAAGAAAACCCGTAAGAGTGGCACGGTGGAAGACATATCCATCCACATAACAAACCCCGCGTGGAGGGTACGTGAACTACTGAGGAGCGATCAATGAGTGAATGGCCCGATCCACAACCTATCTCTACCGCACCACAGAGCGGTAAACGTATATTGGGCTGGTCGCACGGTAAGTGGCGAGTATGGTTCTGGTTTGAGAACTACGGCAAGCGCAAGCTTGACCCGTTCTGGCGGTGCTATGAGCAATCAGTACAGTGGAACTTATCCAGCCAACCCGAGTACTGGGTCCCTCTACCACCCGAAGACCTGGAGGTTTACCGATGATTTGTATTCAGTGCAACGGTAAGGGGAATGTAAAATTGAAATGTGTTATATTTACTGGACAACATTTGGGATGTTGGGATACATCCCCCATATGGGAACCGTATACCCGATGGGAAGCATGTACCCAGTGTGGCGGCAATGGAATAATCCATTGCTGCGAAGGCGAGTGTGAGCAACCAGAGAAGGAAGTAGAGTGATGCTTAAGCGTATTGGAATGGCTTTGCTAGCGACGGCTCTTACCCTGCCGGTAAGCCTTGCGCAACAGACATCTCAAGTGGTGACCCCCGCACAGCAGGCGCAACGCGATGCCGATTTTGCCGCGCTGGGTGTAACTTTTGATGCGTATATGCGGGCTTTGGCTAGAGTGAAGATGGGCGCCCAGGGTATAAACCCGGCAACCGTGACTAAAGGAAGTAAACCTGATCAAGCTCTCGCTAGTGTATATGCCGGGTGTGTAATACCCGGCAATGCGCAGCAGTGCTGGTTCTTCTGGACCTTCTATAGGTACTGTGCCTACGTAGCGTGTGTTAACAGTATTGGAGGACCCAACGTGTCAACAACCAACGGTTGGTTCTTTAAAACACAGAGCGATGAAGTTGCGGCAGGGGAGAGAGCCACTAACACTGCCAAAATTAAGGCGGATAAGTGCTCGCCTGAAACAGGTGGTTTGTTCACCTTCAATACGTATTTCTACACTTGCTCAGTATATGGTGGTCCAGGTGGTGGGACAAACCCCTACCAATGACCGAAGGAAGGAAATAAGGTGATGCTTAAGCGTCTAGGAATGGCTCTACTAGCGACGGCTCTTACCATCCCGGTAAGTTTTGCGCAAGAACCGGTAAGTCCTGATCAACAGGCGGCCCCTGCTGATCCTCTTTATGCCGGGTGTGTAATACCCGGCAACGCGTCCGCGTGCTACTTTTATTGGACCTTCTATAGGTACTGCATACCCATGTACGGTTGTACTAACAGCACTGGTGGACCCAATGTATCGTCAACCAACGGGTGGTTTACCGATGCCGACGCCCAGGCTGAAGCAACGACAGCTAGAAACAATAGCACAGCCAAATATAAGGCTAATCGTTGCACGCCCGAGACAGGCGGTCAAGGCACCTTCAACACGTATTTCTACACTTGCGTAATCTACTCAACTAATGGTGGACCAAACCCCTACCAGTGATCAACTAAAAAGTAACCCCCGCACCTCTTCCGAGGTGCGGGGGTTTTACATTCAGGGGTAATGCAGCGAGGATGCATTGTAAGCGCTTCCCATCAGCGCTGCACCGGCAGCATTAGGGTGAATGCCATCTGCCGTGATACGTTGTGGATTAGTCGTAACGCCGGGTGTGCAGTTTTCAACGCACCACTTTCCAGAATTAAGCGAACTCTCAACCTTCGACGCCACGTCAAAGCAAGCCGTTAGCCACGGGAAGCCGGCTCGGCAACCCGTGTTGTAGGTTACCCGGTTCTGCTCCTGGTAAGGGGTAGCGGCAATGATTTGCTCTGTCAGCGTTGTCCACATCCCCGTTAAAGACCTGTCCCGCATGGAGAAGGCGATAGCAAAAGTCTGCGCCCCAGGGAATGCAGTCTGTGACCAACTTGCGAGGGTCTGCGAATTCTGGTTCATAAGCCCAGTGCTAGTGGTAACGAAATCATTAACTCCAAGCGCATTGACACTGGCGCTCACATTCGGGAGTAGCGATCTGCGCAACGAGTTAGACCCGCGTGTGATGGCAGCCATTGTCTCGCCGGACCTAGCAAACTTAAGATGTGCAAAGTTTAGTCCCAGACTGCGCGAGACGGGACCTATATTGCCTCGGCTATCCATCGGCTGAGACCCAGCACCCCATTCAATGCTGTCCCCCCACACAACATAAGTCGGCAATGAGGTCTCCCCGATGACAGCAATAGGCGGCACAAAGCCATTTGTCACCGTGCCTCCACCAGGACCCCCCATTGTATTATCTGGGAGGTTGGAACAGGTGCAGGTTTCAAAGCTATCACCACCACTCCCCTTAGAAAAATGTATATTCTGGAAGGGGATGCCGCACGGGGACACCAGATGGAAGTGTATGAAAATTGGTGACCCCGGTGTAATTGGCGAGGGCAGCGTCAGGTAGTCACTCGACTGAATAGAGATGTCGGGGAGCGTGGTTGATGGGACGCCATTAAACAAAAGCTGTGAACGCGTCCCGTACGGATACTCAACCGACCCCGTATAGGTCACCGGGCACCCTACGGGGCCTTCGTCGCTTAGAAAGTTCTGTACAACTACCCGTAGGCGCTGGAGGCCCGGCTGGAAAGTGTATTGGACCGTACGCGAGTTAGCGCTGTGTGAGTTGCCACTTACCGCATCCATCAACTGGTTGCGGGTCGTAACTACTCCTTCGTACGCCGCAGCTTGAGACGCAAAGACTGCCCCGGCCATTGCGCCGGCAATAAGGAACTTTTTCACTGTGAACTCCTTATTTGAATTCGAATAGCTTCAGGTTTCCGGTTACCGTGGCGGTAAACGATCCGGCGGTAGCCAGATTGGTGTGGGTGGCTAGAGCGCCCGTGTCAGTGAACTCAGTCACCGCGACGGACGTTGCCGTGGTTCCCGTGGACACTCGCACGGTTTCATTGGCATAAGTGATCTCGGCATAAGGCTGTACAAGCCCGGTTCCGGTGCCCGGCCCGGTCGCTGTGAATACTGTCCCTTGGTTGTTAGACCCTACTGTCGCGGGTACTCCAACAGCCGTCCAATTCGTAGTGCCGGAGGCCGCGATCATGTACTTCTTGCCAGCCACCATCGCGCTGGCAAACGTTATGGGGTAGGCAAGCCCCGTGCCGGTTCCCGCACCCGTCGCGGTGAAAGCTGTTCCTCCTGCGCACAATGTTGGAGTGCACGTCGAGGAAGCGGGGGCTCCTACTGCCACCCAATTAGAGTTACCCGGCTTGGTAATTACGTAGGTGTTTCCTGCGACAAGTTGTGTAATCGAGACCGGGGTTATGGCAGAGTAAGCCTGCGTGCCTTGCCATAGGGCAAGTATGTAAGTCCCGTCGCTCTTCTGAAACAGCATGCTCTGCCGATTGCCATACTGTTGTTGATTAGTGCACGGCGAGGGGCACGGTGCTGGATTGAGGCCACTGACATGGGCCACATTTAATTGGATTGGCGTCGGCGTGAAGGATGTCGGGTCTTCGAAAGCGTGGACCAAGTTCTTTAGGGCGATCCACTGCGGTTTGGATTGTCCCAAGTAGTCGATCATCCCGTAGCCGCAGTTTATGTAGCCCCACGATACGGCACAGTCATCGGCAATCTGGTGCCGGTAGCCTTTCTCGTAGCCGATTTGAAGCATCTCCAGGATGCCCCTCGGCTCGTACCGAGCGATGATGTAGTTGGGTTGTAGCCACGCAGTGCTCCACCCGAACTCGGTTGCATCCAAAGGCAGATTACCGCCGGCTGGATTGGGGAACAACGGCGAGTATAGGGAATAGTAAGTGTGGTACCAGCCATTGTGATCGGGGTTAAATTCGTGGATGTAAGGGTGTACATTTCCAATATTTACATCCCCCCTGAAGACAATTCCAGTACCACACGAGTAAGGTAACAAACTGGGACCTAGGATCGGTAGCGAATTGATATAAGGGTTTGTATCACTACGGATAATGTTCCACAAAATCTGTTGATCTTCCGCAATGGTAGGACAACCTATACCCTGCGGTTCATTTAGTCCCTCCGCTCGCCAACAAACGTATTGGCTGCAATCGTAATCAATTTGCTGCTGTTTGGCTGTCTGGTCACAGGTAGCTGCATAGAGGCACTGTGGCACCACAACATCCAACTTTAGGCCAGCGTCGCTCATCTTTTTCTTGCGCGCGTAATCTAGCGCGATATGCGTTCCGCCGTCACCGCTTGATGCATTGCCGCCGACCCGGACATACCGGATGTGGCTATCCAGCAGCTCCTTAAACAGAACAGTGTCCCAAAGGTCACCGTAGCTATCTTCGCAGTATACGCCGCCAGGATTGCCGGCTTTCTCTCCAGGGCAATACTGGAAAATATCGGTGTGGAAATTGATACCTACAAAATCTGCCACCTTATCAGCGGGCAGAGGTGTGACCTGGGCAACGGCGGCTGTCGATGTTAGCAACAGGGCGAAGAGCGTCTTCATGATTACCTCATTTACGGGGTTTGATGGGCTTCAGGGACTTGTCTTTGCCGAACGACTTCTTACCATCTTCGTAATCTTGCCGCTCGACCTTGACAACTACAGGGCTTACCTTCGCATTTGGTTCAACTGAATGCTCTACTCCACGGAACGGATCAGGCTCGCCCTTGATAAAGTTACGGGTGGTGCTGCCAACAAGGCCACCTTTAGCATAGCTTGCAGCTTTCACGTTGCCACCTTTGGCGTATCCATAGTTCAGGGTCGGACGCTGTATCTCGCTGTTGCCGCCCGGCTTTTGCATCGGCGTCATTTAGGGTACTCCCTTGGTCCTTGTTTGCGATAGTCTCTCGGTGGGTCGTAACTGGAAGATACCCCATACGTGGGTAGCCGGCCGATCTCTCCGCCAACATCGTAATTATGGGACTTGGTTATCCCAGTTTTATCGTCGGCAGCGGCGAACTCTTGCCCTACCGACTGAGATACACCTACCTTCTTGGCGAAGGTAGGTGAGTGCTTCACCGCTTCCATAAACCGGTGCTGTTTTGCGCTAGTGCTTGGCATCACCAATCCCTGGGACAGACAGTAACCCGCTCGCCATGGCGCCAATAGGTATAGCATCTGGGAAAGTAGTCTTCATCGTCGTGCTTCCCGCCCCACCACTGCCTGTGCCGGTAATAGTCGCGGTCGCGGTCATACTCGTGCCCGAAGTGAAACCCGAACCCAAACCCGTGCGGGTGGGCAACGGCAGGAACGACAAAGGCCGCCATTGCGGCCGCAACCAGAAGAAGCTTTCTCATATTCACCCTCCTTTTGAGACGCGCACTATCGGGTCATATAGTTAAGAAACTCTTCCGCCGGGCCTCGCCCACCCTTCTTCTGCCGGGCGATGGCCGCTTCAAGGTTCTTACGGGCTTCTCCCCGCTCAAATTTGATAGCCCTCTCAGACGGGTTCTTGATGTCGAGAAGCTGATCTCTTAGCGTCTGTGGTATGCTTCTACCCGGTGACATAGCCTGGGTGAACGTGCCGTACGGCGCAACGAGCCCGCGCGCAGCGTGCTCACCCTGCTGTACTGCCACCCTGCCGGCCGCCGCTAGCTTGCCGCCTAGCGTCGGGTTCTGCGCCATCTCCTGCACGTCGCCCGGTTCCCTGATGGTTCTCCCCGCGAAATCGCGATTGTTGTAGGCTTCCAAACCGGTGGCTAATAGAGGGCTCAGCGTCATGCTAGATCGCAGAGTGTTACCAATATCTTCGGTGCCGGAGAGTGCCTTGGCGACGTGAGCAGGGATAGCCAGAGGTCCGCGCCGCGTAGCACTGGCATCTTGGTTACCCGTGACGTATCGCGCCGCCCGGTCCAAGACGGGGTATATGGCGAACGCAAGGAAGCCAAGTGCCATAAGCTTGCCGATGCTATCTAATCTCTCCTCGGGGGTACCATGCACTAGGTCTTTGATGCTATGCGCATACGAGTTAAAGACTGCCCAGTGATACCGGCCAAATGTCAACAGAGCGGGGTCCTGCACTATCTGTGAAAATATGCGAGCGCCTTTACCACTACCCATGATAGTAGTGGGGATACGGTAGTTGGGGTAGTGTTGTTCAGTCTTTACAATGGCATCCCGTATAGTGCTACCTTCGGCTCTACGCTCCAGATACGCTTGGGTATACATAACGTCATTGGCTGCCCACAGGATTTCGGAGGCGTTGCGGTACACGGCACGGCCGAGGTCCATAGTACTTACGCCTAGCACTCTGGCGATAGGGTCCCACTTAGACGGGTTGCTTCGGATAGCTACCCCTAACCGCGAGCCCATTTCGTGAAGAAAGTTATTGCTTAGCACGCTGCCATACACGGTACCTCCCCTGTTTAACCGTATCTCGCTCTGGATGCCATTCTGCTGGATAACGCTTTCGATAGCCTTCATGCTGGTAGAGGCTAACCTGCCCCAGCTTTCGGGGTTGATCCAACGGAAACCGCGCTGAGCAAACCAGTGGCCACCCCCGTTCATAACGTGAGGTACGGGGTTCCAGAATATGGTTTTAGTTACTGCTCGCGCGAGGTCTTGTATCGCGTTAGGGGTAAAGCCGGGGCTAGAGAAGTCATTAAAGACATACCGCAACTGGTTAGCCATATACCAGCCCTTCATCTGCGGGAATTTACTTTCCTCCCAACCGTTCTTTTTGGCTATCTCAGAATTGTCGGTAGCATATTGTAGGAACTCCGGACGCTGCTTAAGGCTCTCTAGATACTGCGTATTGCGCAACACATCCATTAGGTATGTGTTGGTCTCGACCGCGCTAAGCGCGGCGTTGTGGTAGTACTCGGCCTTTGCGCCGTTCGCGAAGCGTGCGTGAGCTTCGATCTCGGGGGTAAGTGCCTTCACTACCTTCTGCTGTACGCCCGCGTGATCTGTGAAAGTAGTTCCGACCTTGGGTTCCCAGTCGGCACTGGGGCGATTGGTGGCGGTGCCGTTGTGCCACTCAGAGTATCCCACGGTCTCGGGGTTATTGCTCACGACCGTACGGTTGCCCTTCGCGTCCTCTAGTGCGTAGAACGTACGAGCCTTAAGCATACTGGCAGTGCGGCTCAAACCATGAATAGGTTGCACCCCCTGAATAGGGTCTCCGCCATAGTCGGGATGCAAGCCCTTGGCGATACGGTAGATGTGGTTCTCTACCTTCTCGCCAAAGTCTTTATTAAGGTTCTTAATCATACCAAATATCTGATCGTTCATATCAAATATGGGTTTCAGATACTTGTTGTAGTTACTCTGATCCTTGGCACTAAGGTCGTTGATTTTGCCATTCTCTCTGGCAAGATATATACGCTCCTGCGCTTTCTCGTCCTCTTTGAAGTCTTTATCCCACACGCGGTCCATAGTCTTAAGCCAATGAACGCGGGTCTCCACGTTTGCCTGCTTTATCCCAAATAGCCCCTCGTCCAGGGAGCGTGCCTCTTCCTGGCTTGCACTGGTCGCCTCTCTGGCGATGTAGCTCTTGGCACGCGCCGCATTTCGTTTGCCGAACACCTTGTTCACCATTCTTACCAGCCCAGTAATATCTATCGAGCCGTGCTCGTCGTCAAAGAAGCGGCGAACAGCATCGTCCACCTGTTCCTTTGTTTCTGTCAGCGTGGGGCGATCATCGTCTATGCCCAAGTGATCGGCAAAAGTTTCTGTGCTCTCTTCGGGGCTTTGCTCGTTGATTACCTCGGTATGTAGCTCCTGATCTCTCAGCAGTTGCTTGTCTTCCTCGGAGAGCTTGCCCGAAAACTCCTTCCATGCCGACCCTAGGGCGCCGGGCTTGTTCTCTGTGTCAGGTATCTCTGTGTCGGGTGTACGCTTGCGCGCTATCTCCGCTTCAATGTTCTGCTTGAACTCGGGGGCACCGGCCCGATATAGCTTCTCGTTAGTTTCGAACTCCCGCACGCGCCTGGGCGATGCAGTCTTCATGTTGGCGAGGCGGCGGGCCGCCGCTATGAACCGCTGGTCATCGGATGCCGGGGTCTTATACTGAGTGAGGTGGCGTATGTTCTTCTTCTGTCGCCAATCGGCAGGACGCTTACGAAGCCCTTCGTTCTTGTCCAGCACGCGCTTGACCATGGCGTTGTATGCCGTGTCGTACTGTTGCACGATACGCTGGGCGCGCTGGTGGGTTTCCGTAAACTGGTCTGGCTTAGTGCTCACCGTGTCACGGGTGGGCTCGTTATCTTGCGAAACCTGCCTTGCAAGTTTGAGAGCTTCACCCTTTATCTCGGTATCGGTCTTATCACCGCCCTGCTTACCCTCGGTTCCTTCGATGACAGGCCGCGCAGCTTTTACCTTTTCCGCTACCTTTTCCGCCTTCTGTGTCTTGAGATAATCATTGACTGCCCTCAGGTTTTTAGGGCTTGGGTTCTCCCTTATGTTCTGTATCATCGGCCCGTATTTCTTCGGGTCCGCTAGATAGTGCTCCGCGATAGCGGTGTTATCCAATCCTTTCTCGACCAACCAACGCAGGTTGTCAGTGTGCACCGCTTGGGCGATGCCGTTATCCTTGAAGTCTTCCTCGGGAGGCACCTCGTATAGGTCGCCTTTAGACGGCGGACGCCGCTCAAGGTCCGGGAAGGGTCGCTCTTCCGGTGCTTCGGCGGGCTCTAGAACACGCCGGCCCTTGAACGTCTTCTCGGTAGCTTTCTCGGCCGGCTTGGCAGCGTTAGTGGCATCCTCCGCGCCCCGATCCCATGCCGCTTTCTCGTCCTCACGTCCGGTTCTTCCTTCCTCCGTTCGCCAGTTTTTATATCCGCGCTGGTACGCCTCCTCTATTTCGGGGCGCCAATGAGCTATCTCGGCATGAAGCGGGCCGGTGTTACGCGGTTCAGGCGCGGGCTTTTGCGCACCTAGCTCTTGACGTAACCGTTCCTCGAACTGCGGTGCCCACAGCGTGCGATTGTCGGGTGGACCGGCTGCCCCGCCACGGCGCCAATCTCGGTACTGGGCTTCCATGTCGGGGGTCATACCCTCGCGTGCGGGCGCGCGCTCGGGTAAAGGAGCCGGCGGCTCGGGGCGAACTCGCCGCGCCCCTGCCGATTGGAAATTTATACGCTCTCCCGTATTAACCGGGTTTATACTCTCTCCCGTATCGGTTATCTCGGGAGCCTTCATTATGGCGGATAGCACATCCTGCCCGACGCCACCCTTGGCAGGGTCCACCACTTCAGCTTGCATCGGGCCGGGCGTAGTGGGCGTACTAACGTCTTCCTTGAAGCCCTGCCTGTCGCTCCTGTCCGCAGTGTACCCCGGTATCGGGGTCTCATCCCTGGTGGCTTCTACCGCCGGGTCATAAGTAATTTTAGCGTCCTTCGGCATGGGGCGCTCGGCTGCGATGGACATGGTGGGCGAGGTCGCCGGTATCTCTGGCGATGCCGCCTTCTTGTCCGCTTCGATAGCCTCTGGCGTCTTCAGCGCCTCGGGGCTTACCGCAGCGGTAAGGGGCGGCGTCTCTGCTTGCTGACCCTGTTGGCCATATTGTCTAAGCTCCTCGGCCTGTAGGTCGAGCGGGTTAGTGACAGCTTGATCTGCCGATCCTTCTTTCCCCTCCGTGTCGGGCGGCTTCATGTCCGGGCGACCAGCTTGGCCAGCCTCCGCCTTAGCCCACGGCATCCGCACGTTAAGGCTCTCGCCCGCCTTGATCAGGCTCTCGCCAAGCTTGGTGGGCTTGGTCATGAGCGCCCCGGCAGCAGTCGCCATGGCTATCTTGGTGGGGTCGAAGCCCTCGTCGCTCGTAGCTTCCTGGGCCGCCTCCTGCCCACCGAACACGGCTGCGGGCAACAGCCGCTCGGCAGAACGTGCCACGGCACCGGGCTGGAATGCAGCAAGCCCCGGAGCCAAGCCGCCCGCGAAGCTGGCGTATGGGTGCTCCTGTTCCTGCTGCGCCTGCCGTTGCCGGTCCACAAGCCCCAGCTTGTCCAGGACATAATCCTGTGCCCTGCTGACCGCCTCGGAGCCCAGCATAGCCCCTGCGAGACCGCCACCCAATGTAGCTATGGGCTCGGTAATAGGCGCTAGCGGGCCTCCTAGGGCGCCTAGGGCGGCACCGGCACCGGCACCTACGATGGCGCCTGGAACAGCGCCAGCGGTCGGCAGAGCCCCTAGCGCGGCATGCTCAACGAAGGCTTCGGTTGCGGTGGTATCCGGGCCATGCTGTTGCTGGTAAGCCTGCTCCAGGTCGAGGGGTTGCTGGTCTTCGCCGCCGTACTGCTGCTGGTACGAGGCTTCAAGGTCTAACGGTGTATCGGTGACAGGGCCTCCAGCCGCATACCCTTTTACCGGGCCACCTTCGCAATAGTGCACCCCTTGCTGCTCAAGGTCGTCCTTCTCTCTAGCCGGGTATTCTTTGATGTAGAGATTGCGCGGGGGGTTAGGGTGTGGCGCCTTCTCAATATGTTGCGCAAGCTGGTGCATCACCTCTTGGTAGCCGTTCCAGTCAAACCCGTCTGCTTCCAGCGCTGCCCGCTCGGCACGCAAGGCCAAGCGGTGCGCGGGCTGGTACCTCATGCCTTTACGCATGTGGCCGTATTCAACTATCTCGTGAACGGCGAGATACTTGTCAGGTGAAAAGGTTTTACCTTTTACAGTAATTGTCTTAGGAACACGGAGATCAATGTTAACAGGATAGCCAGAAGGGGTGGAGCTAGCTCCAGCCAACCATGGGACATTGTTGCTCCGATTGATCCGGCTTACCGGCGCGGTAACTTTGTTGGGTAGTACTTTGCCGCCTTTGGCAAACGAACGGAACGAACCGGCGCTACGAATAGTATCGCCGGCAGGACTTTCACTCAGCGCTACCAGTCTCGATTGGTCCGTCATTGAAGGGGATTACCCGCTCCATCTACCATCTGCTGGGAGTTGACATCCATGAACCTGCCGGGTCCCATCCTGATGAACTTTCTATCACCCGCCGTGATGATCTTGGCACCGGCCGGTACCTGCGCGGCCCCAACCTGCGGGGCCGTGGCAGCTTGCGCCCCTTGTACCTGCGGAGCCTGAGCCCCTTGCACGCGTGGCGCCGTTGCCGCTGCGGCACCGCCACCCTGCAACATAGACCTTAGCGGGATGCCCGCCTTCTCCATTTGGTCGAACAGGTCATTAGCGTCTCGGGGGTTGATAGCCTTGATGCTGCTCTGCATCGCGTTGCCTAGCGTACGAACTTCCTGGTTCTCCCGGTCGGCCTGTAGCTTCTGGGCGAACTGTAAGGCTTTTGCTTTGAGGCTAGCCGCGCTACGCCCTGTCTCCGCTTCCTGCTTTAGCTGTTGGATATCCATCCCGTAACTACCGCGAATGATTGCCGCCGTTTTGCGGGCGTCTGCTGCGGTCTCGGCTACGCTCTGCCGTCCCGCGACCTGCTGGGCAGTGGTGGCCTGCCTCGTTGCGTTTGTCTCCCGCGCTGTCTCTACCTTATTGCCACGATCCTTTGCTTCGCCCTCAAGCTTGGTCTGTAGGGCTTCCTTCTGCGCGCCTTGGCTAGCCCACGGAAATTGGGCCTGCGCCCGCTGCGCCGCGTAATCATCGAGTGACGCCAAGTTATGCGTCATGGTCTTGAGGGTATTCTCAGCGCCATTAGTGGCAAGGTTGTCAAACGAACCCGGCGTACTCATCATGAACTGACGGAAGCGCTGCGGGCTGAGGTGATAAGTGGCAGGGTTATCCCCATTCATGTCGCTGACGGACGCGATGATGTCGCGCCCCGCGCCTTGGAAGAAGTGTACGTTTTGATGGAACGGCCCCTCCATCGCCTTGTTCATGCTGTCGATGGAGCCCTGTATGTTACCGCGGTCGAACATGGACACAGAGAGCCCACGGGCAAGATCGTACTCCTTGCGCTGATGCTGGTTCACCTCATCCGCCGCTTGGGCGGCCTCCTGCGGCGAGTGGCCGTTCTGTATGAACTTGTCATAGGCATATGCCGGTGCGGCCATTGCTAGCTGCGTGCCGCTCATGCTGCCGTTAGGGTCCATGGCGTTCTTGATGGCAGCGACCGCTTGCGGTGACGCCGCGTTGGCGCCCCATAGCCTCGCCCACTGGTCCCCCTGTTGCCCCTGCTGCGCCGGAGCGGCGCTAGGCTGTTGCCCTTGCCCCTGCTGTTGGTTATATGCATCCGGCCCGTTAACCATACCGGCAAGGGCGGTAGGCATCTTACCGTACGCGGTATTAGAGAGCCACGAGTTACGATCAGTGCTTGGCGTAGGCGGTCCCGCGAAGGGAGACCCTTCGGCACCGGCCGGGGTCTCTGGAACGTCCTGGCTGCCCATGCCGGTGAAGGCGTTACGCCCCATATGCAAACCGTATAGGTCCTGGGCAGCGACGTTGCCCATGACACCGCCCGGTCCAGGAACCGGGGCTTCGCGTGGGTCGGTAGCTGCCCGCCCCGCCATAACGCTATGGTACCCCTGCCCCACGCTCTGCATAAGATCAGTCATGAACTTAGAGAGTGCGTCGCCCACGCCCTGCGGCGCAGCGGTACTATCTATTTCCTGCGTGTCGGGGTTGGGGAAGTTACCGCTTTGGTAAGTGGTGGGCGTAGGCTTCTCGGGGGGAGCCTGCGTTGAACCGCCGCCGCCTTCCTTGCTGCTGTCGTCGGTAGGCAAGCCCATCTGCTCGGGCGAATAACCCTGATCGCTCTCGTCTTGGTCTAGGAACTCTACGGCCATTATCGTTGCCCCTGCAAAGCTGGCTTCATGGTGGGATGCGCAGGTCCACTGCCGCGTTGCTTACGAGACTGGGCAATCAGGTCTTGGAAGAACTTTTCACCCTTCCACCGCACGGTCTCTCTGGGTATGATGAACTCTCCCGCATTAAGCCTGATGGGCTCGCGCGTGTTGTTGAGCCGCGCCGGCACATCGTCGGTCTGTTGTCCGTCGCTGGGACTGTTAGAAAATGGCACCTTGCCACCTTGCCTCATGTAGCCAACCCAGCCCGTGCCGAACGAATTAGTTGTGCCACCCGGCCCTCGGCCCCCACCGCTATAAATCCCGGCACCGCCCCCGCCGTAACTGTTCGAGTATCCAGGATCATACCCGGTGTAAGGCTCGAACGGTGTATTGGGATTACTCGCGGAACCTACAGTGCTGGGGGCATTGGGGAGGTCGCCGGTATTGACGGTCCCTTGGCCCGGTATCCTGTCGTAGGTGTTGCTGAAGGTGGTAGACTGGGACGGTATATCCGATTGATCTACCGGGAACCCTTGGTATGCATTGTCGCCGGTCGGCATGCTGCTGTCGATGTAGGTTGTAGGCGTAATGCCTCCGCCGGCATACGATCTCGCACGCTGTCGCGCTTGCACCTTGCCGCCGAACGCGTAGTTACCGGCGCCGGTAAGATCGGTCGCTGAGCCCTGGTCGGTGCCCGCGCCGCCGAACCCCATCTGGTTGCCGACCGCTAGGTAGTCGCTGTATAGCGCGCCGCCGTCATCGTATCCTCTCACGAGGCCGCCGCGAGCGTAGCCGCTATCCGAATAGCCAGGATCGGTGTATCCGGGATCGGTATAACTCTGGTCGCCAGCGTATGGGTCTCCACCGCCGCCACCGCCGCTAGTGTCCCCAGTGCCAGCGTACGGGTCTCCGCCGCCCATACCGCTAGCGTCTCCACCCCACGCAGACGGGTCAAAGGGGGATGCGTTGGTTAAGTCACCGCCGCCGGTATAGTCCGTTGAGCCACCGCTAGTGTCGCCGCCCCAAGCGGTCGGGTCGAAGGGGGACGAGTTAGTTAGGTCACCACCTAAGCCACCGCTCGCGTCCGTGCCACCACTCCAGTCATAGGGGGACGGGTTCGAGAAGGTGTTGCCGGTATCCCACGGCTGGCCGCTGCCTGGGTCGATGTTTGAGTTGGCGTTAGGGTCGGTGGTAGAACCGCCGCCCTGCTGGGACGGGTCGTTGGGATTGAAGAACGGGTTCCCGCTAACAGTGCCATGGCCCGGAGGACTGTACGGTAGTACGTCGTTGGGGTTCCATTGGTTGGGACCAAAGTTCTGCTGTTGCTGGTTACCTCGGCCGCCACCACCTGTACCCGGCAGGGGTTGATATCCCGTGGAAGGGCCACCGGTCACAGTGTTAGGACTTCCGGTCGGTAGAGCCTTGCCGCCGTTGGCGACGCCTCCACCTCCGCCCCCTCGGCCACCCGCGCCACCCGCTCCCGCGCCTCTGCCGGCCAGCAAGAGCGCGTTGCGCTGCATCTGCGCGTTCACATCGGCCCACTGGATGGGCGAGCCCATCAGGTTAACCCCTTCCTGGGCAGTAGCCAGCTTTAGGTTAGCCCCGGCCGCCGCCGCTGCCTGAGCCGCGTTGTAGGCCCCGGTAGCCTGCGACGGCATGACCGAACCTAGCTGTAGGGCTTCGCTGCGTAGGGCGCGTCCTGTCGCTTCCGTGGCTTGCTCCGCCTGGAAGCCGGCACCGGCCTGGGCCGCTGCCTGCTGCGCCCGCTCCGCCGCGTCTAGCTCTGCGTACCGTCCGCTGGATGGGTCTATGCCGTAGCTCTGTAGATCAGATATGTTCGCGTTACGCTGTGCATTGAAGCTCTGCGCCACGCCACTCTCGGCAGCGCCCATGGCCTGCTGGATGCGGGCGGGCGATGCATAATTCTTGGCATCTGCAACAAGCTGGGCATACTCGGGACCGAAGTACCGATTGTACTGGTCCATCAGGGTGTTACCGATCCCCGATAGCTGGTTGTATAGGCCCATCATCTTGGAGATGACGCCATCGTTAAACTGCTGGATTTGGTTAAACTCGTTCTGCCCCCATTGATACTGTTGCTGCATAAAGTCCGCTACGGAACCTTGACCGAAAGCGGATATACCTCCGATGCTGCCAGTGTCTTCTGGGGTGTAGTAGAACGTGTTATTAGGATTAAAGACTATGGGCATGATCCTCTTTAAAAGGACCAGCGTTAAGAAGACGTTAGAATACTATTGGTGCGTTAGACGGTCTTGGGACGCTGCTTAGCGTACCGGCAAACGACATGAAGTCGCCAGCCCTTCCCTTGTTCCTAGCGAACATATCCGGGGGTCCGGTAAAGTATATGTCCGGGGTGCCTATGGCTTGAGCGGCCCTACCCTGCGGGGCAGGATCAATGCCACCTTTGTCGTTGCGGGTATAGAACAATCCACCCTGAGACCTCAAATCGAGGTACACCCCGAACCATATCATAACCTCGTACAAGTCCACAGGTCCGATGTCATCCGCAGGTGGTTTATCACTCTGCGGAACCCAAGGAATGCCCATAGGCCACCCACTAACCGCTATTGGTACTAATGCGTCTTGGGTCCATACCTGCGGTGGGTTGTCGCCAAATGAAGCTCCCCACCCTATTTGGCTATCGGGCGGGCTTGATAATTTAGTACTAATCGCCATCCCCGCCTTGGCAGCAGGGAATAGAAGTACCGATCCCGGTGTTTGGTAGTTGGATAATATGCTGTAGTCGAACGACGCTTGCACTAAGTACCATTGGTCATAACTAAGGTTACCAAGAACCCTACTACCCGTTATAGCCGGCACTGACCGCTGAATTGGATTTCCAAATATGTCAACCCCATCATATAATAGTTGTATGCCGCTGGCGCCCCCATTGCCGGTATTAAAATCGGCAGCATCGTTGCCGGGAGGAAAGTTTATATTAACGTCTAAGACGGAAGGAAAATTACCGTTGATGTTAAATTGAGAACTACCAAACTGAAAAATCGAAGCGGCAAATAAACCGTTAGGATTTGCCGTGGCATTTGGCTTAGATGGTACCCTTATCCAACCGGACATCAACATCTTAAAAGCATCGGGGAAGGGGGCCGTCATGGTAGATATACGCCCATTAATACGGGTCGCCTGTGCGTTAAGCTTCAACTTGCTCTCGGTAAAACCAAGATTGGGATTGCTTAGAGTAAACACCGAAGCACCCGCACTTTCTAAAAAAGACCTACGATTTAAAGCGACCATGTTAGGACGCTACCGGTCTTGGCATCCCTGAACCTTAGGAACGTTATCTGCTGGTAGGACCCAACACTGTTGCCACTATCATCTTTAATCGAAACAGTCTCCGACGAACGGCTGACCTCTACAAAATTTAGCGCACTCTGTTGCGATCCACCACCCCCAACACGGTTGATGTTGTTAATGGTGTTCACCACTGCATCCATAACCCTCTGCAAGCCAGCCATGGACCCATCCCAATTGGGCACAGTTGGCGTGCGAGCGGTAGGCGAAGCCGTACTCTGCCCAACATCCCCAGTAAGAAATAGATCAACCATCGAGGTTTCTCATCGTGTTAGCTATATACACAATGGTTATAGCGGCAGCCGTGACGAGGATCGCGGCAAACAACATACTCACCAAGCTCATTTGATAACTCCCAGTTCCTTCACGCTCGTCGCCATCTTGACGCCGGTAACGGTTACTACACCTTCGTACTCGATTTGCCAAGTGGTGTACTTGGCCTGGGAGCTAACCCGCATCAACTCTGTTGAGTACCTTAGTTCTCTTTCGGTGATGTAGAACCCGTCCGCGATGATCCTGATGACCCCGAACATCCCCGGCTTGTAGAGGAGTTGGGCTGTCGTAGGCAGTGTATCGCTGAATGGAGCGCTAGCCCGCACCGTAGGGGGAGTTTGTGGACCGCCCGGCGGAATGTCAAACCACACCCGGAAAGCACTGAAGTTATCCTTGTGAGGACCTTGGAACTTCTTAGAGCGCCACAGACAGGATTGTATAGCCGGCGCCGTATCAGTGAAGTCATAATAATATACCGATCCACCAGCCACAAGCATACATACGCCAGACCAAGGATCGTACTCCACATTATCAATATTAAGAGCCAGAGGACTGGTAAGAGTAGAAATACCAATACGGTGGCCACCGACCTGAGGCCAAATTGTAAAGCCCTGTTTGTCGGCAGCTTCGCTGAGTTCGAGAGTAAAGCCCTGCTGCGCGACGGACACATCCGCTCCCGCCGTCGTACCGAACGCAAAGTAAGTCGATACATTCTTGGCCACCCTTACATTCTTCTGAGGGGTTAAGAGCGCCCACTTCTCGCGGGTGATCCAGGTCTGCGTCAGGTTCTCTACGACATTGGCACCGCTTATAAACACTAGCCCGTTCACGCTGCCATAGTATACCCCGGCCTCGGTGCTAAGTATGCTACCTCTGCTATTGCAAGGCTCTGGCATGTTAAGCCGGGCTTCTGTCATTTGGCTGGGGTTGATGCCCGTAAAGGTGTGAGGGTGAGACGATGTAGCGGCTACCACGGTGTTGCCTACCACACCCAATCCGATGATAGGGTAGTCGGTGGTCATCACGTAGCCGGCCGGCCATGCATGTGGCCTAAATGGCTCGCAGAACCAGACCTCATTAGCTCGAAAACCTGCGAACATGCCATTGGGCAGCGAGATGATGCCTTGCAGCGTGGCAGGGGGCGCGAACCAAGTCGTAGACGGCAGTATCTTGTTTAGTGCCACCACGTCATCGGATACCTGATCAACGAACTGGGTACAGTTAGCGGAGACGGTACCGACATAGAAGAACGAGGTGCCACCTTGCACGCTTGCCATCGTGCGATATACGTTGGTGCTGATGATGTTGCGAAGGACACCTAGGTCGCTGGCAAGGGGCTTCTGTAGCGTGAGGTTCCATGTTGCGTTGTTGTAGCCGTCTAGCAATGCGGGCGGGCTAGGCGGCCCCTCCTCGCCGTAGGCGGTCACGTAGGTTGTGACATATGCTCTGGTCTCTATGATCGCGCCACCGGAGCCGGGGGACACATCCGCCCAGATAACCATATCCGGGAAATTCTTCCACGGACCAGGAGACGTTACGCTACCGGGCCAGTTGGTAAGGGTGGGAGCGAAGAGCGCATTCAGGGTCGCGGCGCCCGTTACATTGTTCACACTCCAGCCATATACCGAGATGCCGTTGTTGGGGTTGGCTATGACCGAGACGCCTTGCGTCTTGCTGTCAGCCTTGCTGAGGCTAACGCTGGAGTTAGCTAGCGAGGTGGGTTGGAGCGGCTGGATAATAGCCCCTACCCAATACTGCGTATTGGCAACGAGACCGGCAGGGGCGAGGAACGCGGTGATGGCTTGGTACGGCAGGCTCAGCGTGCCACCGTTAACCGCAAACGTGGTACCGGCAACGGTGAGCGGTTGGGATGTGCTAAGCACGTCTCCCGGCTTGCCATTGTTGTCTATGCAGACGATGCCCGTTATAACGAGGGTCTGAGACGCCCCCATAGATGCAATCTGGACGCCGATATCATTTACGTTAAGGTTGGTCGTAGTAAAGATCGGATACAGCATATACTGAATGCCGCCGACCGCGAACACTCCGGGGTCGGAGGTAGTGAAAGTCCCGTTAGCCTGCCACCACGTATACTGTATGTTTAGGTTACCAGAACCCGTAATGGAATTAGGGAAGCCTATCTGCGTCGGATTGCCACCCCCGACAATCGACAAGATAGGTGCCTCGGCAGGGGCGGGGACCCCGAGTACCCACGGCGGCTGACCATTCTTAACGCGCTCGTAGGTATTGTATTGCGGCGGCAGCGAAGGAGACGCGAAGTAGTACCTCTGGTAAATGTCATCAACTACCGGCGTTCTCAGGACATTCGTGTCCTGGTCCAGGAACTCCAACCATATCGAGTTCCCAGTAATGGTAGTATCCATGATTTGGGTCGTACCGCCCACTAACGTAGACGTAGTATCTGCGAAGGAAATCAAATCCTTCAACCACACCATCGCTGAGCCCGTCACTGCGAGTGGCGTCAGATTGAATTGCGCTCCCCATAACGGTGCCTCTATATTGATGTAGTTATACACGGTGCTACTAATGGTAGCGGTGCCAAAAGTATTCTCGGCATCGTTATCATTTATGGTCGTTATGCTGCCCCAGATTTGCCAGGAAGCTTGGTTCTGGTTGTATTTGGTTAACAGGGTGCCAGTGGTTGAACCTCCCACCGTTGCACCGCTGATATTAGAAACGACAAACGGATTTGGGGGGCCGCCGCTGTAAGTGTTTGCGACGGATACCCCGGCGGTCCCGGTAGTTGATTGATGTAGAAGAACGCTATTGGCATTTACGCTGAACCCGATCCAGTATTTGGTGCCGCCAAGCAAAGTTACCGAGACGGGAAGATTGGACGTTACGGTTGTGTTGGTGACGGCTCCGACCGCTTCAAGACCAAGGGTAATAAGCGAGGAAGGTATGTCAACATACGCCGTCCCGGCCGGGTTGATCTGGTTGATGTTCTCATAGATGACGCCTGTGTAACGGGCCGCAGGGTCCGTGGCGGCAGGGACACAGTTAACCTGCGATATGGTGATGGTCGAGTTGGGTATGACTGGTATAAGGAAAACCGTATTCGCGCCAGGATTATTCGTGAACGAAGTGAATTGATACGGAAATCCCAGCACGGGGCAGGCGCCCGCCGCTGCGGGGTTCGCCGGTGTTTCAGGACCCACAACCGCATTATCAAACGACCCATAGTTTATCGCTAGGAAGAGTGCTTCCAGGCTGAGGAGCGTGGTAGACCCCCGAAGAACATCATACGGGCTGACGGGGGTATTCTGGAACGTATAGGTGATCTCGCCAAGTGTTACCGTGTCACCCGCATTAGGGTTGCCCTCAAACACGAGGTTAGCAGATGCAACCCCCTGCGTAATAGTCGGTATGCGGTACGCATATTTGGCGGCGCCATTAGTTAGGCTGCGTAAAAGTTTAGGCTTCCTCCACCCAGTGATAGCACCTGAGTATAGGTACGTATTCTGGGCAAAGGAAGCTTGACCGTCCGGCAGGTACCGTTCGTTCCACGCGGGAAGCATCCCGCCGCCACGATCTATCTTAACGCTTCCCATCTCACTGTTTCGGCGGCATCATTGCGTTGCGGGACGACCCTACCTTGTTGCGTAGGAGCGTGCCTAATTGTTGGCTGATCGGTTGATTGTTGGAGGTCACCACGCGATCCGCGTGGGGACTGTTATGCCTGAAGACGGGAGTAGTAACACCCTCGGCTCTCAGTTCCGCTTCAGATCGGACAACTGGTGGGCGGTTAGCTTGCTGCAATCGGGCCTGCTCAACTCTCCTAGCTCCCGCTGCCATCTCAAGCTCGCGCGCCGCTTTGGCGCGTTCTGTCGGGACCATAGCCTGTCCTTGAGGGACCTCATGTTCGATCTTCTCGAACTCGACACTCTTTCCGTTATGGACCATCTTGAAATCGCCTTCGTTGGAGAACGCGACATCATCCGCATGTGTATGCTTCTTAACCATTGTCTCTGCCTATGTTTGGGAACTTGGAATGGACCTTAGCCCGAACTCTAGCCTTTTCGGACGAAGACCCATGTTGGGATACCCTTGCCAGGGCATTACGGGCATGGGAAGCATCCGGGATAGGGTACGATCCGGCCCCTGCCCCCTTAGGCCCTTTACCCTTACCCGGAAGGGCGAACGAAGACTTGGGTAAGCTCTGCCGGTTTGCAGCGGTTAACTTAGCCATTATCAAGATACCTCTTAGTTAAGATGAACGCTACGATGAACGATATCGCATCCACGACGATACCTACCGTAGTGGCTGCTATGATAGCTTCCATCATTTCCATCATCTCGACACCCACTTGCTCGCCGGTACATAGATGACTAGTGATAGTAGCACACTCTGTTCGATGCTGTCTAGCGATAGCATATCCCAGTTAATTAGGTTCATACGCCCTAGTATGATGCCAGCAAAGTGTGCAATGGCCGGAGCGTAAAGGGCAAACATTAGCCATTTGACACCGGGAAGAGCAATGATCGAAGCCTTGGCGGCGTTGGCAGCAGATATCGCATTAAGCTGAGCGACAGCTACATCCTTATCGGCGCCTATCTTGGCAAGCTCTTCATTGCCGCGTTGGGATACCCACGCGGCAAGTGTGTTAGCCAGTCCGGGGACTAGGCCCAGCAGGGTCAGAAGCATTGGGGTTTCCTTGAGGCGGCAATCGTCGTAATCTGGCTACGATGGTACAGATAGCAATTGCCATGGTGTACGCCGGCAGATGCGCGGGCGGAACAAACTGCTGTAGCCCAACAGAG
>Ga0307477_10001235_pt1 | contig 22309 bp, 24 predicted proteins | sample atmos_gasesECM2C_FD_203316 | JGI IMG/M metagenome (GOLD analysis project Ga0307477, IMG submission 203316) | Hardwood forest soil microbial communities from Morgan-Monroe State Forest, Indiana, United States - atmos_gasesECM2C_515 | ecosystem: Environmental > Terrestrial > Soil > Temperate...
CCGTCGGTGTCGCGGCAACCAGCACCGCCATCGTCGGTTCGGCGTCATCCGCGACCACCGACCGCAACAGCAAGATCTCGGGCGCCAGCGTCGTCGCCTGGAATCAGGAGCTGCTGAAGATCCTTGTGACGCCGGGCGCGCAGCCGGCCACGATTCACCCGACTCGCAGCTACGCCATCCTGCATGCCGCGATCGACGACGCCATCGTGTCGATCACGCACGGCGCGTCGCCGCTGCTGGTTTCCGTCAAGGCGCCCCGGGAGGCGCGACCGGATGCCGCCGCCATCGAAGCCGGTCGGGCCACCTTGGCCGCGCTCTATCCCGCCTTCAAAGGGGAGCTGGGACAGCTGGCCGATAGTCAGCTCGCGAGCATCCCGAATGGCGTTGACAAGCAGGACGGCATCCAGGTCGGTGACGCCGTCGCTGCCAAGATCCTCCAGCTGCGCGCAAATGACGGGTCCGCGGCCGTCCCGCCACCGTTCGTCCCCGGCAATCAGCCGGGAAACTACCGGTCGACGCCGCCGAACTTCCCCACACCCGTCTTTACGACGTGGGGCCAGGTGACGCCCTTCGTCTTGAAGAGCGGTTCACAGTTCCGTCCCGAGCCGCCGCCGGCGCTCACCAGCGCGGCCTACGCGCAGGCGTTCAACGAGGTCAAGAGCCTCGGTCAAAACACCAGCACGACGCGGACCGCCGAGCAGACCGTGATCGGCAAGTTCTGGGCCCCGCCGATCTGGAACACGTGGAACGTCATCGCCGAGAACGCCGCCATCGCACACCACACGAACCTGGAGCGCACGGCCCGGATGTTCGCGGCGCTGAACCTGTCGTTCGCCGATAGCGCCATCGCCATGTACGACGCGAAATATCAGTATCAACTCTGGCGGCCGATTACGGCGATTCGCCTCGCGGACACGGATGGGAATCCGGCCACCATTGCCGACCCGACCTGGACCGCGCTCGCCAACACCGCCGCCGATCCATCCTATCCCGGCGCCCACAGCACCATCAGCGCCGCCGGCGCGACCGTGCTGGCCGCGTACTTCGGCAACCGCGACCAAATCCAGGTTGTCTCGAGCGCGCTGCCGGGCACCATCCGGACCTTCAGCAGCTATAGCGACGTGGCGACCGAGGCCGGCCTCAGCCGCATCTTCGCCGGACAGCACTTCCGCTTCGATCACGTCGCGGGCCTCGACCTCGGCCACGACGTCGCGCAATTCGTCCTTCAGCACACCCATCAGGAGGATTAGGAATGAACCGTACGTCGAAGGCGATTGGAACCCTGGCGGCTCTCACGACGATGGGCGCCGCGCTGGTCACTCTTCAGCCCGCCCAGGCTGAGGACAACGGGCTGGCGGCCCGTTCGTACGTGCAGACCAACCTGGTTTCGGATGTTCCCGGGCTGGCCAACGTCACCGACCCCAACCTGAAGAATCCGTGGGGCACGTCGACCGCTCCCGGCCTCCCCATCTGGGTCTCCGACAACAACGCCGGTTTCACGACGCTCTACGACGGCGCCGGCAAGCCGATCCCACTTCAGGCCAAGGCCCCGCTGAACGCGGTCGCCATCCCGGCACCGCCATCCGCCGGCGCGGGCGCCGTTGGGGCGCCGACCGGGACCGTCTTTAACCCGACCGGGTCGGGCTTCGTGGTTTCGGAACAAGGCGCCTCAGGCTCCAGTCGATTCTTGTTCGCGACCGAGGACGGGACGATCGTGGGCTGGAGTCCGAGCGTCGATCGCGTCAACGGCATCATCGCCGTCGATCGTTCGACCGTGACGGATCCGGCGGGCAACGCCGGCGCGGTATACAAGGGCCTCGCGCTGGTCACGACGCCGGCCGGCACCTTCCTGTACGCGACCAACTTCCGCTTCGGCACCGTCGAGGTCTTCGACAGCGGCTTCAACCTGGTCAAGAGCTTCACCGATCCGAGCATCCCGGCTGGTTTTGCGCCGTTCGGGATCCACAACATCGGCGGCAAGCTCTTTGTCACGTTCGCCAAGCAAAAGCCGGACAAGCATGACGACCTCGCCGGTCCAGGTAACGGCTTCGTCGACGTCTTCGATCCCAAGGGCGGGCTGCTCCAGCGGTTCGTCAGTGAGGGTCGACTGAACTCCCCCTGGGCCGTCACGCTGGCGCCCGCGACCTTCGGCGCCTTCGGCGGCGACATCCTGGTGGGCAACTTCGGCGACGGCCATATCAACGCCTACGATCACGCCACCGGGCATTTCGAAGGCCGGCTCCTGAACGCCACCGGCCAGCCGCTCACGATCTCCGGACTATGGGGCCTTCGCTTTCCCACCGGCTCGCTGAACGCGGTCGCCGGCGCGCTTTATTTCACCGCCGGCATCAACGACGAACATGACGGCCTGTTCGGGGATCTCGTCCCGCAGGGCTGAACGCGACCCGGCCTCGGCGACGCCTCATAGGGAGGGCCTACCAAGGCCCTCCTTTCATACGAGGCTAGTCCCGGCCCGGCTTGGCGCCGTTACTCGCCTCGAGGGCGATGAGCAGTTTCCGCAGCAGGGCGTCGAGCGCTTGCCGGTCACTCGATGAGAGGCCGGCGAGCATGCGCTTGTGCCCCGCGTTGTAGACGTCGATCGCTTTGTCGACGAGCCTTTCCCCGGACCGAGTGAGCGTCACGTAGATCGCCCGCCGATCCTCTGGATGCGGTGATCGCCGGACGAGTCCTCGTTCCTCGAGCTGATCGAGCTGCGCGGTCATGCCCGCCGACGACAGCATGGCGGCCTGCGAGAGCTCCGACGGCGAGAGGCGCTGGGGCTCGCCCGAGCGGCGGAGTGCCGCGAGGACGATCATGGCGGTGCGGGAGACGTCGAGATCGTGCAGCAGCCGGTCGGTCTCACGGTTGATCCGGCTGGTCAGCATGGCGGACACGAGCAGAAACTCGACCAGCCAGGGATCGAGGGTGGGGAACTCGCGAACCCAGGGGCCGATGGCGGCCCCATAGTCGGGCAGCGTTGTTCCGGAGCCGATACGCTCGAGCGAATTGAGCAAACGTTTCAACAGATTGAGGACCTGCCTGCGCTCCCGTTCGGTGTAGACCTTCTGGACGAACGCCTGGCGGCGGTAGAGGGCCTGGGCCGCGTCTCTGACCAGCTTCTGTCCGGCCTTGGTCAGCGTGACGATCACGCCGCGTCGGTCTCTCGGGTCACGCGAGCGCGCGGCCAGGCCGGCGCGCTCGACGACGTCCAGCCGTGCCGTTACTCCGGCCGACGACATCACATGACCCCGATAGAAGTCCGTCGGCGTCATCTGATAGGGAGGGCCGGCCGCGTAGAGCGCGGCCAGGACATCGAAACTCGCTCCGCTTGTGTTGAAGCCGTTGAAGACGTCTTCGGCATTGCGGTTGAGGTAGAAGTTCGTCCGGCGGATCCGCCCCGTGACCGCCGCCGCCCCAACGTCGACCCCAGGAAGGGTTTGGGCAAACTCGCGTTGGATGACGTCGACCGAATCCTGCTTCTTCACCATGCCGCTTATTGTAAACGCAATATATTCAGGAGCAAGAATCTTTCCGTCGAGGTGATTGCGACCCGGGCTGGGGCCGGCCCATCGACGGGTATACGCTTCCGGCAGTGAGCGGAGAGAGGGATCGCCGGCGGGGGTTCCGAGCCGGCCGCGGGGGATGCGGGGTAGGCTGCGCGTCGGTCCTGGTGGTCCTTACCGTCGGATTGCTCCTCAGCCTCTTCAACGCGGCGATCGGCATCGGCGCGTCCATCCGAATTCCATTCACCGACAGCAATCTGACCGTGGCCGGATCCGTCGGTCACAAGGAGAAGGCCCTCGAGGGGCTGCCTGGGTACACACAGGGAAGACTCGGCGGCAACCAGAATTTCATCAACCAATCGACCACCCTGACGATTGGCCCGGCCGAAGGGACCGGGCTGATCGTCCTGGGCAAGCAGTCCGGTGCGCCGATCGTCGATCTGCACCTCGTCGCACGCTGACGCCCTTCCCTCGCCGACGTCTGGAGTCGTTCAGGCAGCGGCGCGTGCGGGGCCCGGCGGGGCAGTCAGCCACGCCGTCACTTCGCCCGCCGGCACCGGGCGGGATAGGTAGTAGCCCTGGCCGTAGTCGATGTTGTCGGCGCGGGCGCGCTGCCAGGTGGCCGCGTCCTCGATTCCCTCGGCGACCACCGCCAACTTGAGCTTGTGGCCCAGGTCGACGGCCGCGCGGACGATCGCCCCGCTGACCTCATCGCTGATGAGGCCGCGGATGAACGACTGGTCGATCTTCATCTCGTGGACCGGCAGTCGATGTAGGTACGCCAGCGACGAGTAGCCGGTGCCGAAGTCGTCGATCGAGAGGCGGACATCGAGGGCCCGCAGTTTTCGCAGGGTTTCGAGCGTGCGCTGCGATTCCGCCATGATGCTGCTCTCGGTGATCTCGAGGGTCAGCCACTCGGGCTTCGCCCCGGTCTCGCGCAGAATCTGCGCGACGTTATCTGGGAGCTGGGGATCGAGGAGGTTGCGCATCGAAATGTTGACGGCCACGCCGACGGGCTGCCCCCCACGGTTCCATTCGCCACACTGGGCGAGCGCGGCTTGCAGGACCCATTGGGTGAGCGGCTGGATCAACCCCGTCTGTTCGGCAAAGGCGATGAAGTCACCCGGCTGCACGAGGCCATGACCCGGCCGCTGCCAGCGGACCAGCGCCTCGAGACGCTCGACGCGTCCATCGCGGAGCCGGGCGATCGGCTGGTAGTGGAGCGTCAGCGCTCCGTCGGTGATCGCCTGGCGCAACTGCGCCATGAGCGCGAGACGGCTGTCTCCGGGCTCGTCGTGGTCCCGGGTGTAGATCGCATGCGTGCGGCGCGATCGCTTGGCGACATACATGGCGATGTCCGCACGGCGAAGCATGCTGTCCGCCGAATCAGCGTGATCGGGATAGACCGCGATCCCGATGCTCGCCCCGACGTCGAGCGCCTGGCCTTCGACGATGAATGGGCGCTCGAGGGCGGCGAGCAGCTTGGCCGCGACCTTGCCGGCAGCGTCGGCGTCGGCGGCCAGCAGCACGATGGCGAACTCGTCACCACCGAGCCTGGCCACCGTATCGGTCTCGCGGAGCTCAGCCATGAATCGCTCACCTACCTGGCGCAGCAGCTGGTCGCCCGCCTGGTGGCCGAAGGTGTCGTTGACCTCTTTGAAGTGGTCGAGATCGATGATCAACAGGGCGACCCGCGTTTGCTGCCGGCGCGCGAGCAGGATCGCCTGGTCGAGCCGGTCGCGGGCCAGCACGCGGTTGGGAAGACCGGTGAGCGCGTCGTGCAAGGCCTGGTGTTCGAGCGCCTGCTGCGCCAGCTTACGATCGGAGACGTTCTGGACCTGGTCGATGACGTAGCGAGCCCGGCCGGAATCGTCGGGCACCCTGGCGACGCTGACCTGCCCCCAGAGCAGGGATCCATCCTTCCGAAGGTAGCGTCGCTCCATTTGCATGGCGTTGAGTTCACCCGACCAGAGCCGCTCGAAGGAGGCAAAGATGCCGGTCTGGTCATCGGGTGGTGTGATCGCGTCCCAGCCGTTTTGAAGGATTTCCGCCTCGGTATAGCCGGTCATCTCGCAGAAGGCGCGGTTGACCGCCACGATCTTCCGGTCGGACGAGGACAGGATCTGGCCGGCGGGCGACTCGCTGAACAGGCTGCGAAAGAGCCGCTCGCTGGCGCGCAGATTTTCCTCGGCCTTCACCCGGGCCGTGATGTCGGTGACCATCGCGAGGACGCCGTCCAGCCGGTTGCCCTCGCCGATGATCGGGGCGGTCGCCACCACGGCCCAGAGGGGTTCGCCGTCGCGCCGGCGGTACACCACCTCACGGCTCTCCTTGATGCCCTCATGGGAGCGTTTGCGGTGCTGGTCGCGCTCCTGGCGGCCGGCGTCGTTCAAATAGAAATCGTTGGGCGAGCGGCCGAGCATCTCTTCGACGGTGTAGCCGAGCAGGTCCGCCATTCGCTGATTGACGAAGGTCGCGCGGTCGTTGACGTCCACCACCCAGATGCCTTCGTGGGCGGTTTCGACCAGCTTCTGATAGCTCGTCTCCTTGGCGCGCAGGGCCGCCTCCTGGCGGTTGCGCTCGCTCAGGTCACGGAACATCGCGACAAAGGCGACGAACGCACCAGTGCGACTGGCGAGCGGCGCCACCGAAAGGCGAACGTCAACCAGGGAGCCGTCGCGACGAACGAAGCTCGACTCGATGTCGCGGACTTTTACGCCTACCCGAACCTGGTTGAGGAAGGCGTGCATGGCATCGAGGCGTTCCGGTCGCAGGAGCATCGAGACGTCGCGGCCCACCGCCTGCTCCGGCGTGTAGCCGAGCAGGGCGACCGCCCCCGGATTCCAGCTCTGGATCAGGCGGTCAACGCCCGCCACGAAGATGGCGTCTTCGGACGACGCGACAATGGCCGCGACCAGGTCAGCGAGTTCGTACGTGCGGTTGGGCTCGGTCACAAGAGAAAGCCCATCACTGGATCAACCCAAGAGCGCGGGGCGTCTTGGCCCTGTAACCGGACCGTGACAAACACGTAGGCTAGGGCTGGTACACGGGGATGTCGACTGAAATGCCGCCGACCGGTAAGGATTCGGCGGTCGCCGCCAAGCTGCAAATCCTGGCCACGGAGCACTGGAGCCTGCTGGCCACGCGCACGCTGACCTACAACGAATCGCTGAGCCGGGTCACCATCTTCCTGTCCATCCTGTCCGGCGCCGTCATCGCACTGGCGCTGGTCGCCCAGGTTTCCCGGTTCGGCCCGGCGTTCGTCGCGATTGCCATCCCGCTGCTTTCCGTGGTTGTCTTCACCGGCATCTCGACCATCGGCCGGCTGATGCAGCTCAACGCCGATGATTTCCGCTGGGTAGTCGGAATGAACCGGCTCCGCCGCGCGTACCTGGATTTGCATCCCGAACTGGAGGCCTACTTCATCACCGGTGGGTACGACGACTTACGCGGCGCCCTCCAGACGATTGGCTATACCATGGCCACCGGTCGACGTGTCGGGTCGGGGCTCCATACGATTCAAACCCTGCCGGGGATGCTATCCGTGATCGTTGCGTCGGTCGTGGGCGCAATCGGAGCCCTGGCCGCGCTCGCCATCGGACTATCGTCGCTCGGCGTGGTCCTGGTTGCGACAGCGGCCTTCGTCATCGCGATGGTGTCGCTGACGTTTTGGGGTCGACGCGGGCTTCGTCGCTCCGATGCGAGCCTCGAGCCCCGATTCCCCTCACCGGACGCGAAGAATTCCCGCTGAGTACTGGAGGTTCACCGATGGATTCAGAGCAAAAGCCACCCCCGACATTCATGACCGCCCTTACGACGGAGCACTTCGCCCTTCAGGGAGCTCGCAGTACGCTGACGGCGGAAAGTGCGAGCCGCGCTGCCCTGTACCTGGCATCGCTCACGGGTTCACTCATCGCCTTAGGACTCGTGACGCGCGACGCCACCGTGCTCGGACCGTTCGCGGTGGCTGTCTTGCCGGCACTCCTGATTCTCGGTGAGTTCACCTACTGGCGCCTGGTGAATGCCGGCGTCGAGGACTTCCACTACCGCTGGGAAATCCAGCGCATCCGCGCCTACTACCGTGGGCTGGTGCCGCCCGGCTTGAGGTTTTTTGCCGACGCCGCGGTTCAGGAGTCGGCGGCTCCGGTGCGGCAGTTCATGGGCGTGCGCGCGCGCGATCTCAATGTGTTCTTGACGATCGCCAGCATGGTGGCCGCGATCAACAGCATCCTCGCGGGTGCGTCGATCGCGCTCGCCATGCACGCGATCGCGAACCTATCGGCGGGTTGGGCGGTCGGCCTGGCTTCGCTCATCGCGCTGGTGCTGTTCCTCGCGCACATGAGAATCGCCATCCGACAGTACCGGGTTGGACTGGCCGATCTTTCTTGACTTATTGGATCTGATCAGTCAACATTACCCACTAACTCGGCCTTGCGCCGTCGGGATGGAATCGAACGTGATCAGGAGGGTCCAGTGAGCGCGACAGAAGAATCCCTACGCAACAACGAGGCATACGCCAGGACATTCGGAAAGGGTGACCTCCCACTTGCACCGGCCAAGAAGCTGGCCGTCGTTGCCTGCATGGACGCCCGCCTCCACGTTTCGAAAATCCTCGGCCTCAACGAGGGCGACGCGCACGTCATCCGGAACGCCGGCGGCGCGGTAACCGACGATGCCATCCGGTCGCTGGCCATCTCGCAGCGGCTACTCGGCACCGAAGAGGTGCTCCTTATCCACCACACGGATTGCGGAATGCTGACCTTCAGCGACGACGCGGTCAAAGCCCAGATTGAGAAGGACACCGGCATCCGGCCCCCGTTTGCCCTCGAGGCGTTTTCCAACCTCGAAGACGACGTCAGGCAGTCGATCGCCCGGATCAAGGCCAGCCCCTTCATCCCCAAGAAGGATGCGGTACGCGGATTCATCTACGACGTCACGACCGGGCGATTGAACGAAGTGCAGGAGCGCGTCGCGGCCGGCGTCACCGCGTAGCCTCCCGCTCAGGCGGGCTGTTTGCGCTCGCGCTGCTGACGGAATAGCTGCTCGATCTCTTTCACCGTCGTCGCGTCCTCTGGCCGCTTATCCGCGCCCCGAAAGGAAACCACCCGCGGGAACCGCAGCGCAAACCCCGGCTCGTCGCCGGCCATGCCGGCCGTGTGCCTTGGGCTGGGCGTGATTTCGTCCGCCAGCACCTCGACCACCACCTCGGGTTCCAGCCATACATCCGGCGTGAGGATCGAATCCACCCGCGCGGGCCGGTGGTCGACCTGCAGCTTGTCCGCGCGCTCATGGATCTGCCGCCACTCGGCATCGGACAGCCCGGTGCCGAGCTTGGTGATGGTGGCAAAGCGATCTTTTTCGGGGTCGTAGACGCCCGCGAGCAGCGCGCCCAGCCCGAACTCCGCACGTTTGCCTTTTCCAAAGTAGTAGCCGAGCAGGACGAGGTCGACCGTATCGTTGAGCTGTCCGCTGGTGTGGCGCTTCAGCTTGACCCAGTTGAAGTTGCGGGCGCCCGCCTGGTACTTCGAGTCCGGCCGCTTGACCACCACCCCCTCCAGCCCCTGGCTGATGTTGTCCAGCAGCGTTTTGGTGAGCACCTCGACCGAGTCCGTCTTGATGATGGGCGCCGGCAATAGCACGGTGGAGCCGGCGATCACCTCGTCGACCAGCGCCAGCCGCTCCTCGTAGGGCAGCTCGGTCAAGTCGCTGCCGTTGCGGTAGAGGATGTCGAAGACGAAGGCGACGAGCGGCAGGTCCCGCGCCGCCTGCTCGATGCCGTGCTGCCGCCTCCGGCTCGCCGTCAGTTGAAACGGCAGGTACTCCTCTAATTCCTTGCTGTAGGCAATCGCTTCGCCGTCGAGGATCAGGGTCTCGTCCTTCAGCGCCTGCGCCGCCGAGGTGAGCTCGGCGAACATCAGCGTGTAGTCCTCGAGGTTGCGCGAGAAGACGCGCACCTCCGAACCCTTTTTGTGAATCTGCACCCGGATGCCGTCGTACTTCGGTTGGACGGCGACCAGGCCAAGCCGTTTGATCACGGCCTCCGGGTTGGGCAGGCGCTCCGCGAGCTGGCTGCGGATCGGCCGCCCAACCGTGACCTTGAGCGCGCTGACCGCGTTTTCCCCGCCGGTCCAGAAGGTCTTCGCAATCCACCCCAGATCGGACACGCGGTTGTAGGCACCTTCGAGCACTGGTCGCAGTGACTTGTCGCCTTTCTTCGCAAACGACAGCGCGTCGAGGACGGTGGGATCGCCGATACCGAGGCGCAGTCGACCGAGGGCGATCCGCACCAGGTGCTTCGCCGACACCGGGTCGACCTGCTGCAGCAACCCTGCGAAGAGCGAGCGTTTCTTTTCGACCGACCCAACGCCGGCGGCGAGCGCGATCTCCATCAACCTCGCATGCACGGCGGTAACCGGAAGCGCCCCGTTCGACCCATGTCCGGAGAGCGTTTCCGCCACCTGCCCCAGGTCCCCGAGCCGGCCGAAGAGTTTCGCCACCTCATCCGGCGGCTTATCGAAGGCCTGGGCGATGGCCGCGATCACCAGTTTCTCGCCGAGGCCGATCTCGACCGGCTCGAAGAACGGAACCAGCCGCCCCTGGATCAGGTAGGTCAGCGGCTGGATCTCGTCGGGCGAGCTCTTCGCGTAGAGCTCGGCGAGCGTTTTCACGAGCTCGTTCCGGCTCGAGGTCGATTCCAGCCGGTCGAGGTAGCCGCTCAGTTCAGCAAAGGTCACAGCTGCTCTTCGAGGCGGTCGATGAACGCATGCTGCGCCGGGAGCAGCTTGCGACGCGCCGCGTCGAGGTCAAACCATCCCGCCCGGTCGACCTCGGGAAACTCCTGCATTGTTCCCGAGTGCGGCGGCCACTCGAGCACAAACGTGTTGCTCGTTGTTCGCGTCGCGTCGAGGTCGCCTGGCAACGCCCAGGCATAGACGACCTTGCCCCCGGCCTGCCGGATACTGCCCAGGGGACTCGGCTCACCATTGGGCGCCGCGCTCCCGAGCTCTTCCAGAAATTCGCGCCGTGCCACCTCGATCCCCACCTCATTCTCGGCGAATTCACCTTTCGGTATCGACCAAACGCCGTCGTCGCGTTTCTGCCAGAAGGGACCGCCTGGATGGACCAGCAGTACCTCGAGCTTTCGGTTGCGGTGCCGGTAGAGAAGCAGGCCGGCACTCTGAACGCTCAGTGCCCGGCGCCGTCGCCAAAGGTCTTTTCGCCGGCACGGATCGGAACCTTGAGCCAGTTTTCCGGTGGAGGCAGAGGACAGCTCCACGATGGGTCGTAGGCGCAATTGGGGTTGTAGGCGTAATTGAAGTCGACCGTCACGTCGTCCCCATGCGCGTGGAGCTCCAGGTAGCGTCCTGCCCCATAGGTCTCTGTCCCCGAGGTTGCGTCTCGGAAGGGGATGAAGAGCTCGTCTGAGTCGTCGGAGGCGTACAGCGTCACCTCGGCAGGCTGGCCGTCGACACGGAACCGCACGACGCCATATCGCTGATAGACCTGTTCCTCGCCGGCGGAGGTCGCCATGCGCACCTCGCCCGGCTCGACCACGCGGTCAACCGCTGCGTGGATGACAAGCCCTGGGTTCTCGTCGTAATAGGCCAGCCCCTTGAAGCTTCGTCGTTGCTCGGGCGTCAACGGCGAATGCGGGTCGCGGGAAAACACGTGGTCCTTCTCCCCACGAAACCGCGCCAGCTCGGATTGGCTCATGCCCCTATACTGCCGTACGCCATCGCCGCGTGGATCAAACGATCGACGAATGCCCTCGTCAGCGGCTGGCCGCTCACCAGCAGACGGTAGTAGATCGGGCCGAGAAGTAGGTCGATGGCGATCTCCATATCAAGGTCGGGCCGCAACTCGCCACGCTCGATTCCCCGCGCCAGCAGACCGGTCATGGCGGCGAGCCGGCGGGCCAGCACCTGTTCGCGGAACCCCCGCGCCAGCACCGGATCGACCGCCATCTCCGAAATCAGTCCCCGCAGGATGCGCCCGTACAGTTTCGAGTTGACGTTCTTGACCAGCTGGCCAAGATAGGCGGCCAGCACAGCCTCGGTGCTGCCAAGCTGGCGCGGCGGCGGCTCCTCCCGGATGACCTCGAGCAGCGCCGCCAGCGCCAGGTCCTCCTTCGACCGCCAGCGTCGGTAGATCGTCGTTTTGGCGACGCCAGATCGTTCCGCCACGCCCTCGACCGTCAACCCGTGCACGCCGCCCTGGGCCAGGATCTCGCGGGTCGCCTTGAGGATGGCGTGACCGGTCGCCGACCTCCTGGGACGTCCAGGACCCGGCCGGCGGGGTTCATGGAATACTCGGCTGGCTTTCACGATTACCAATTATGAAACGCAGCGTTTCGTTTCGGTAGAAACAATCGGCAACGACGTCATTGGAGGTAGCAGACATGAATACTGCATGGAAGCGGTGGCAGGATTACGCCACGATCGTCTTCGGGGTCGCTCTCTTCATAACCCCTCTCGTCTTCGGTGATACCTCGCAAGCGACCGCCACGACGACGGCCTACATCCTCGGGGTTCTCTTGGTTCTCGCTGGGCTGCTGGCCGCGGCCATGCGTGAGGCCAACCAGGTTGAGTGGATTCCGGTGATCCTCGGCGTGATCACCTTTATCTCACCCTTCGTGCTTGGCTTCACAGGCGTGACCGCGATCGCCTGGGCCGCCTATATCGTCGGGGTGCTGGCCGTCATCAACGCCGGCAGCTTGCTGCTGAACGTCAGCGGCAACCGTCGACCGAATCTCGCCTAGCGCAATCAAGCGAGGCGGAGGCTTCCCTTCCTCCGCCTCATCCTCATTCAAACGAGGTGCACGACATGGAAACGACAGTGTCGACGAGCTTCGGGCCCCTGAAGAAAATCCTTGTCGGACTGGACGGCTCGACCGGGTCCGCCCGGGCGCTCGATTGGGCGATCCAACTCGCGAAAGCGCTGGACGCGGAGATCATCGCCGTGCACGTCGGCGAGTTGCTGACGCCTTCGGCGTTGGGCCTGGGTCTCGCGCCCATCGATTTGCCCGACAACTGGATGGATGAGTTGCAGAAGCAGTTTGAAAACGAGTGGACGGCTGCCCTCAAGGTGGCTGGCGTCAAATACCGGACCATCTTCGAGGCCGGGCCGCCGGCGCCGACGCTGATCGCCATCGCCGGGGATCAACGCCCCGATCTGATCGTCACCGGGAGCCGCGGCCTCGGCGGTTTCGGCGAGCTGCTGCTGGGGAGCGTGAGCCATGAGCTCGTCCTCCACGCGCAGTTGCCGGTGGTCGTCATTCCCGCGGAACACAAGAAGGCCGGATCGATGGCTCAAAGCCCAAGCGAGCCTGCCCGGGTCGCTGCGCCTTAGTCCAACTACACTTACGCGGAGGCGTCTGAACGATGTACCAGCCCGCATTGTGGCACGACTACTTCGCGGTGGTTGGTACTGGGGCGGCGGCGCTGACCGGGCTCGTGTTCGTCGCGATGACGCTCCACCTCGACGACATCACGCGCGATCCCGTCCATCGGCATCGCGCGCGGACCATCTTGACGGGGTTGACCGCCGTATTCATCCGCTGCGCCCTGGTGCTCATGGGCGGCCAGAATGGACAGGCCGTCGCCGTCGAGCTGATCGGCGTACTCCTGATCGTTGAGGCGATTCTTTACAACAGCATTCGGCAAGCGGCCCGCAGTGCGGACAGCGGCGTTCTGTGGCGGACGATCGGAAGCTTTGCCTGCCTGCTCCTGGAGCAGATCGGTGCGTTGATCCTCTTCTCCGGTAATGCGGCAGGTCTCTACCTGGTCGGCCTTGGGATGATGTCGTCCTTCATCTTCATGGTCACCGGCGCCTGGCTCCTCCTGGTCGGCGTCGGCGTGCAAGAAGCCGCCAGGGCTGACGCAGCCCGCTGACCGGCTTCGCGACGCGAACAGCGCCGGTCACGGCGTGACGTCGGCGACCGTGACGAGCAGGTCCCAGGTGTTGCGCAGGGAGACGACGAGAAGAAGGACGGTCGCGATCAGGAGCACGCTGAACGCCGCGCTCACGGATGACAGCAGCAGGATGCCGGCCGCGATGATGGCGAGGTAGCTCAGGGAACTCAAGCCGAACCGCAGCGTCACGCGTAGACGCTGCATCACGCTCATCTGGAACGACCATTCCCGGCTTCGGACGGCACCGACCAGGCTGGGTCCCGCGATCAACAGGCTGACCAGACCCACGCCAATGAGTTGCGACCCGGCGGCCGTCGAACCCTGCGGGATCACCATGAACAGGGCCGCGAAGAGAACGGCGCCGAAATTGGCCAGCGTGACACGCGCGAGGCTTCGGACCTCCGAGGCGGTGATCACGATCTGCAGGTGCAGCGACAAGCCGACGAACAGGAGACCGACCAGCGTGGCCGACGCCGTCCCCGCCATGATGTAGAAATCGTGCCAGCCGGCTACTTCTGCCTGGTACGACATTTGCCGTTAGCTTACGAGTGGACGATGCGGTACTTGATGTGGGTGACGGCCGGCGACGCGGTCACCGTGACCGGCCGGAGCGTGGGATCGCCCACGTTCTCGAGCAGCCGCTCCCCAGCTCCCAGAACGATGGGAACGACGTGCAGGTAGAGCTCGTCGAGAATTCCTTCGGCGATGAATTGCTGGACGGTCTGCGCGCCGCCGGCAATCATGATGTCTTTGTCGCCGGCGGCTGCGCGAGCGTGCTGTAGCGCCGTGCGGACCCCGGTCGTGACGAAGTTGAAGGTGGTGCCACCCAGCATCGGCAGCGGGTCCCGTGAATGGTGAGTCAGGACAAACACGGGCACGTGATAGGGCGGGTCGTCGCCCCACCAGCCCTTCCAGTCAGGGTTCCAGGGACCCTCGCCGCCCCCAAACATCTTGCGGCCCAGGATGTAAGCGCCAACGTTCTGGAAAACCTGACCGGCCACCTCCGAGTCGATCGAGTTCTCGCCGCCGGTCAGGCCCTGCTGCTCCCGCCAGCTGGCGGTCGCGAATACCCATTCGTGCAGGCGCAGCCCGCCCTGCCCGAGCGGATTCTCGAAGCTCTGGTTGGGTCCGGCGACAAAGCCGTCGAGCGAAATCGAGATCTGGCACGTGACTTTACTCATACCTATATCTATAGACCACTGCGGCTCGAGGCACGGGATACGATTGATCGATCGCGACCACAAAGGCGCCATCACGTCGGGATCGGGCGCTGGCGGCGTTGAAGGCCAGCGACAAGAGGCTGGCGCGGCTGATCGATGCCACCGCGCCGGTTGATAGCAGGGCCTGGCGCCGGGCGCGACCCCTGGGCGATCCCTTCAGCGTGCTCGTGTACTCGATCATCGGCCAGCAGATCTCCGGCTATGCCGCTCAGGCCATCGCCGGGCGGCTCCAGGAGCGCTTCGGCGGACGGATGCCGTCGCCGACCGAACTGCTCACCCTGGATGCCGCCGACTTCAGAGCCATCGGGTTCTCCGGAAGAAAAGTCGAGTACGTGCGCTCCCTGGCGGAACACATCATCTCGGGCGAGCTCCAGGTCGACCATCTCGAAAAGCTGTCGGACGATAAGGTTCGCGAGCAGATCACGGCCACCCGAGGACTCGGCCGCTGGACCGCCGACATGTTTCTGCTGATCAACCTCGACCGGCCCGACATCCTGCCTATCGGCGACCTCGGGATCCGGTCCGCCGTCCAGCGTCTCTACCGGCTCGACCATTTGCCGACGCCGAAGGAGGTCGATGTCATCGGGGAGAAATGGCGGCCCAATCGCAGCCTGGCGAGCCTGTACCTCTGGGCATCAACCCGGGCGGCGCCCAAGCCGGCGACGGCCCGGCCAAGGGTGGCCGCGCGATAGAGTTTTGACATGTCGACTGACAACGGCTCCCCGATTCCGATGACCGCGTTCGGTTTCGAGTCCCTCAAGGCCGAGCTGGCCGAGCTGCGGGCGCGCCGTCCCGCCCTGGTCGAGGAAGTCGCCGCCGCCCGCTCCCAGGGCGACCTCAGCGAGAACTTTGCGTACCACGACGCCCGCCAGCACCTTGGCATGCTCGACGGTCGCGTGCAGACCATCGAAGCTACCCTGGCCCGGGTGCAGGTGATCGAGGAAGGTGGTGCCGTGGGCGTCGCCCGAATCGGCTCGACCGTGGTCGTGCGCGACGAATTCGGTGAGTCCACCTACCAGATCGTGGGCCCGTCCGAGGGGAACATGGCACGCGGTCTGATGTCGACCGCATCTCCGATGGGAAGCGCCCTGCTCGATCACCGGGCCGGCGACACCGTGACCTTCAAGACCCCCGGCGGAGAGCGCCAGGCGACGGTCGTCAGCGTCAGTTAGTCCGGGGATCCCGGCCGGTGCGGACGATCGCGACGGTGGGCGTCTACGGTTCCAGCCTCGACGATTTCCTCGGCAAGCTCAGGGCCCATCGCGTGGCAATGGCGGTCGACGTCCGCCAGCGGCGTGGCGTGCGCGGCCGCGAGTACGCCTGGGCCAACTCGCGACGGCTGCAGGCGGCGCTCGAGCAGGCAGGGATTCAGTATTTGCACCTCCCGGAGCTGGCGCCCACGACCGAGTTACGCCAGCTCCAATACCGAGAAGACGACCGTCTCAAGGTGGGCAAGCGCTCACGTATCGAGCTGTCCGAAGCCTATCGGCGTCGCTATCTCGCTGAGGTGCTCGACCGCGTCGACCTGGGCCAAGTTCTCGAGCTGCTCCCCGACGACGCAACCTCGGCGCTGTTGTGCGTCGAGCGAGACGCGCCCGCCTGCCACCGATCGCTGATTGCCGCTCGCCTGCACACGCGCTACGGGGTGCCGATCCTGAACCTCTGAGCGGCACGCCGCCTCAGGCCACGACCTCGTCGACGATCGTTTCGATGCCGGCGATGTTTTTGACAAGGTCTGCAGGAATCGCGTACCGCTCGGCCAGATACCCGGGACTGAGGTAGGTCAGGAGGGCCTGCCCATCGTCATCCGACACGAGCACTCGCAATGGCAGTTCGAGGGCGATCAGGGGCGAGGCCAGCATCAGCGGCGTTCCGCCCTTCGGATTTCCAAAGACGACGACTTGCGTGTCTGGCATCGTCAGGCCGGCGCGCCTGGCAGCGCCGCTGTGATCAAACCGGGCGAAGACCTCGAGCTGCCTCCGGGCGAGGGCGCTGTCGAGCCGAGCGAGTGCCTCGGCAAATCCGTGCCGGCTTCGTCGCGTGACGAGGCCGTCGACGACCTGCTTGTCACCGACCATGTTGACTCCGGCTCACGCCCTGCTGCGGGCGGCTTCCGTTTCCGGCACCTCGACGAGCTCGCCCTCGATGTTGATGTCGATGTTGTGGCTGACCACGAATTTGCCGTCCAGCATCATGTCGAACTTCATCCCGAAGTCCTGGCGGTTGATCTTGGTCTCGGCCGCGTAGCCGATCCGATGGCCCATCATCGGGTCGGTGAATTCGCCGTATTTGACGACGCTGAGCGTCACGGGATGGGTCACACCTTTCATCGTCAGATCACCGGTGAGCGTGCCCTTGTCCGGGCCTTTCGCCTGGATCTTGGTGCTCTTGAAGGTGATCGTTGGGTACTTGTCGACCTCCAGGAAGTTGGACGCGCGCAGGTCGTTGTCCCGCTGCTCGTTGTGGGTTCGGATGCTCGCCGTGTTGATCGTGACCTCGATTTTCGAGCGTTCCGGTTGGTCGGGATAAATCTCCCCGCCTGCCGAGACCTCGGCGAAGTGACCACGAACCGTCATCATCCCGAGGTGTTTTGCCGAGAACTCGACTTGCGTGTGCACCGGGTCGAATTTCCAGGTTCCCAAATGAATCGCCTCCTTGCGCCGTTAGTTCCGCCAACGTATCACCAGCTGTCCCAAGCGGGCTTGATTGATCGGACGTGTGCGAGACTGACCTCATGGCCGAGCACGAGAAAACAGGATTCATGATCCGGAGTTGGCGCTCCCTCGAACGTCCCGTCAAGATCCTGGTCTACGTCCTGATCGCGCTTGCGGCCGTGATGCTCTTCCACCAGAGCGAATACCTGGTCGTTCATCTGTTCAACGTCTTCCTGCTGTTCGTCTTCGCCGCCATCATCGCCTTGCTGCTCACGCCGGTGATCGATCTGATGGAACAACTGCCTCTCTTCAAAGGCCGGCGGGTCATCGCGGTCCTGCTGCTGTACGTGGTCATCATCGGTCTGATCGCCATTCTGATCGCGCTGATCACGCCGGCGCTGATCGGTCAGGCGAAGCAATTACCGGCGCTGGAATCCCGAGCCATCGAGTTCGTCACCTACCTGCAAAACGCCATCGATAATGCCGGCATTCCGCTCAAGCTGAGTCTGCCGACCGGGTCGGGCGGAATCAGCACCGCCGTTCTCGGATCGGTCCTCGGCATCCTGAGCGGGACGCTGGGAACGCTGGTCAACATCCTCCTGGTGATCGTGATCTCGATCTACCTGCTGGTGGAGGGCCGCATGCTCATCGCCAGCATGCGCAAACTCTTCACGGGCCACGAAGAGGTCTATGACTTCACCCTGCTCGCGGTTGGCACCACGTTCAGCCAGTATGCCCGTGGCCAGCTGCTGATGTCGTTCGTCATGGGCACCTACACCGGCCTGGGGATGACCGTGATCGGGGTCCCCTACGCGGTGGTGATCGGGATCTTGACCTTCTTCCTCGAGTTCCTCCCATTGATCGGCGCACCGATCGGGATGGGCCTGGCCGTCGTGATCGCCCTCGTCTTCAAGGGGCCGTTCATCGGCCTGCTGGCCCTGGTGGTCGCGGTCGGCGGCCATGCTATCGAGGCCTACATTCTCGGGCCGCGCGTAATGGGTTCCGCCACCCGCATTCATCCGCTGGTGGCCATGGCGGCGCTGTTGATCGGCGCCGAGCTGGGGGGTGTTCTCGGTGCGCTTTTCGGGGTGCCGATCGCGGGACTGCTCAATGTCCTCCTCGGCGCCATCTACCGGTCGCAACGCGGCGAGGACACTCCCCTCTCCGCCAGCCCGTCGGGGGAGGTGCATGCCGAGGCGCTCCCGCGGCTATCTGAGGAAATCAGCGAAGCCGCTGAAGAGGGGCCGCTCGAGGACAAGCCCGTGCCACACACCGCGCGAGAAGGCTAAGCCGCCAGGGGCCGCGCCGACCGTTTCGACCATTCCGAAAGCCAGGCTTCGACCTCGCTCGCCGGCATCGGCCGGCTGAGAAAGTAGCCCTGCGCCGTCGAGCACCCCAGGCGCCGCAGGCTCTGCCAGGTGCTCTCGTCCTCCACGCCCTCGGCGACGACGTCCAGGCCGAGACCACCGGCGAGCTCGATGGTGGCCCGAACGATGGCTTCGCTGCCCGCGTTGTTTGACAACTCTCCGACGAATGAGCGATCGATCTTGATCTCCTCGACGGGAAGGCGCTGCAGATAGGCGAGCGAGGAGTAGCCCGTGCCGAAGTCGTCGATCGAGAAGCCGAACCCAAGCGCACGTAACTCACTCATGGTCTGGAGCACCCGTGCCGGCTCGGTCATGAGGGCGCTCTCAGTGATTTCCAGCTTGATACGCCGCGCCTCGGCGGTGCTGACGGCGACGATGTCCTTCAAGGAACTCGGAAACCGGGGATCGAGAAGGTTGCGCATCGAGACGTTGACCGCAACCGGAATCGAAATCCCGGACGACTGCCAATCGACCGTCTGGCGGGCGGCGAGCTCGACCAGGCAGGCGGTGAGCGGCTTGATCAACCCCATACGCTCGGCCACCGGGATGAACTCCATCGGGGGGATCCAGCCGCGCTCGGGGTGACGCCAGCGGGCGAGGGCCTCGAACCCGGTAACCGCACCCGTGGCGATGGCGACCTGTGGCTGGTAATAGAGGATAATCTCTCGCCGCGCGATCGCCTGGCGTAGGTCGGCCTGCAGCACCACGCGACGCGGGTCGTACGGGTCGTCCTCGGGACGGTACAGGGCCGCGCTGTTGCCGGCGCGCTTCGCCACGTACAGGGCAACGTCGGCTCGCTGCAGCAGCGTCTCCGCGGTCGACCCGTGCTGCGGAAAGATCGCGATGCCGATACTAGCCGTCACCTCCAGCGGATGGCTCTCGATCAGGAATGGCCGCTCGACGCGGAGGATGGCGTCAGCGACTTTCAGGGCGCGGGCGGCATCGACATCGGCAATCAGGATGCCAAACTCGTCGCCTCCTAGGCGGGCGACGAGGTCGTCGTCGTTGAGCTGCTGCCGCAGCCGCGGAGCGATCTGTCCCAGCAAGCCATCGCCGATCTTGTGGCCGAAGGTGTCATTGATCTCTCTGAAGTTGTCGAGGTCGAGCAGCAGGACCGCGACGCTGGTGCGCTCTGCGAGCGCGCTCTCGAGCTGCTGACGGAACATCAGCCGGTTGGGCAAATCGGTAAGGCCGTCATGCAGCGCCTGATGTTCCAGAGCCTTTTGCCCTTCTTGCTGGCGGCGTCGCAATTTCGCCTGCTCGAGCGCGTTCTCGACCGCGGTACCCAGGCGCCCGAGCCGGTCCTTGAGGACGTAGTCGACGGCCCCCAACCGCACCGCGGCGACCGCCATGTCTTCGCCGATAGCGCCGGAGACCAGGACGAACGGGATTTCAAGCCCAGCCGCCTGCATCAGCTTCAGCGCCCGAAGCGCGTCGAATTGTGGCTGATGGTAGTCGGCGATGATCAGGTCGAGCTCGGGGTCGAGGTTGGCTTTGAAGCCCTCCTCGTCTTCAACCCGCCGCCAGGTCGGATCGAAACCCGCGCGGCGGAGCTGGCGCAACGCGAGGTCGGCGTCCTCCGGCCGGTCCTCCAGGATCAGCAGGCGAAGAGGCCGTCCACTCATGGGCTCAATGGATTCCAACGCCGCGACCGGCAATTAGTTGTCGCCGTGCCAGTTCTATTGTCGTGACAACCGGGAACGTCGTCGACGTTCTAGGTATCGCCAGCACGGTCGCGTTCTGTGTGATCGCCGCGCTGACGATCCGTGACTGGCTCGCGACGAAAGACACCAGCCGGATGTACCTCGCGTTGGCCATCGGCTGCCTCGCGGCGGTCTCCATCCTGGGCCAGGTTGGCAAGCTCCTCGGTCCCGGGTTCACCGGCCTCAATGCGGTTCTCACCATCACGATCTTCCTCGGCTCCGGCCTGGCCCTCCTGCTCTTTCGGGACAGCGTGATCCCCCTCACCAGGCGAACCCGGCGGCTGGTCATCTTGATTGTGGCTGCGACGGCGGTACTCGAGATCGGGGTTGCGCTCGCGGGCACGAGCACCCCGAAGCCGCTTCAACTTGTTTCTGTGTTCAGCTTCGTCCTCGTGTGGAGCGGTTGTGTTGGCGAACCGAGTGTCCGGCTCTGGCTGGCAGCTCGCCGGCGGACCGCGGTGCAACGCGCCAGGATGCGGGCCCTCAGTCTCGGCTACCTCGGGATCATCGCCATCCTCCTCTTTGCGGTCTTCGCCGGCTCGTTCGGCACCAATCCGGTCGTACGGATCGGCGTGGCGCTCGCCACGCTGGCGATCGTTCCCTTTCTCTACGCCGGTTTCGTGCCGCCAACCTGGCTGCGCCGCGCCTGGCGCGAGACCGAGGAGGCCAAGTTTCGACAGGCGACGCACGACATTCTTCTCTTCGCGTCCGACCGCGCCACCCTCGCCGCCCGCGCGCTCGACTGGGCGGTACGCCTGAGCGGCGCCGACGCCGGATTCTTCCGTTCGGAGGCGACGATCATTGCCAGACGCGGGATGACGACCGACGAGGCCACCGTGCTCGAGTCGACGCTCAGCGCGGCTGGCAATCGCGAGGTCGTCCCCCTCGGCGGCAGACCGCCCCGGACCGCGATCATCGCCCCGCTCGCCGAGGCTGACGCCGCCATCGTCCTGGTCGGCGGGCCGTTCACCCCGGTCTTTGGCACGGATGAACAGGCCTGGTTGCACCACTACGTGGCGCTGGTCAGTACCGGGCTCGATCGCGTCCGGCTCGTGGGTGAGCTGGAGGTGAAGGTCAGCGAGGTTACCGAGCGCACCCGCCAACTGGAGGCCGCGAACGAAGAGCTCGGAGCCTTCTCCTACTCGGTCTCGCACGATCTGCGCGCACCGCTGCGCGCGGTGAACGGCTATACCAGCATTCTGCTCGAGGACTTCAGCAGCAGCCTCAATGAGGAAGGCCTCGGATTCCTCAAGCGCGTCAAGGAGAACGGTGACCACATGGGCCACCTGATCGACGACCTGCTCGCCTTCTCGCGGCTGGGCCGGCAGGCGCTTCGCATCCAGCAGGTGCGCACCCGTACCGTCGTCGATCGCGCCCTCGCCCAGCTTGCTACGGTCATTGACGGGCGCCAGGTCGAGCTGGTCATTGGCGAGCTCCCCGACTGCGAATCCGACGCGGCGCTGCTCGAGCAAGTCTTCGTCAACCTGATTGGGAACGCCTTCAAATACTCACGGAAGCGGGAGGGCGCCCGCATCGAGGTTGGCGCGACACAAAGTGAGTCGGATCCCACCCCCGTCTTCTTCGTCAAAGACAACGGCGCGGGCTTCGACATGCAATATGCGGATAAGCTCTTCGGCGTCTTCCAACGTCTGCATCGCAACCAGGACTTCGAGGGGACCGGGGTCGGGCTGGCGATTGTCCAGCGCATCGTCAGCCGTCACGGTGGGCGGGTCTGGGCCGAAGGAAAGGTTGACGAGGGCGCGACGTTTTATTTCACGTTGAGTTCAGGAGGTGCACAGTGGCAACAGTCGAAGGCGGCGTAGACATCCTCATGGTCGAGGACAATCCCGATGATGAGCAACTGACCCTGCGCGCCCTCGGCAAGCACCACCTCACCAACAAGATCCATGTTGTCCGCGACGGGCAGGAAGCGCTCGATTACATTTTCTGC
>Ga0307477_10001236_pt1 | contig 22303 bp, 17 predicted proteins | sample atmos_gasesECM2C_FD_203316 | JGI IMG/M metagenome (GOLD analysis project Ga0307477, IMG submission 203316) | Hardwood forest soil microbial communities from Morgan-Monroe State Forest, Indiana, United States - atmos_gasesECM2C_515 | ecosystem: Environmental > Terrestrial > Soil > Temperate...
CTAACGTGGCCATCGCCGGGAAAGGAACTCACAACGTGGTGTTCGTGGCCACGGAACACGACACGGTCTATGCCTTCGACGCGGATACCAATGTCGGCGCGAACGCCATGCCGCTGTGGCAGGCCAGCATGATTGACGCAGTCCACCACGGCGCCACAGTGGGCGAGAGCACCGTGAGCAGCGCCGATGTCAGTTGCGGCGAACTCTCTCCCGAGATCGGTATCACCAGTACGCCTGTGATCGACCCCAGCACGAACACCCTTTATGCGGAAGCGAAGTCCAAGCTGAAAGATGGAACCTTCATCCACCGGTTGCACGCGCTGGACATCACCAGCGGCAACGAAATGGCCGGCAGTCCCGTGGCCATCACGGCCTCGGTCCCTGGCACCGGGGAGGGTGGCTCCACGATTGTGTTTAATCCGCTCAGGCAAATGAACCGTCCCGGGCTGCTCCTGGTGAATGGCCTGGTGTATTTGGCTTACGCCTCGCACTGCGACAATGGTCCGTACCACGGCTGGATTTTTGCGTACGACGCAGCAACGCTCACGCAGAAATCGGTATTCAACACCACGCCGAACGGGGGCCTGGGCGGCATCTGGATGTCCGGAGCAGGCCTGGCCGCAGACGATCAGGCCACCATTTTCACCGCCACCGGCAACGGAACCTTTGATACCACGGGCACGGTGGTGGATTTCGGCGACACCATTTTCAGGGTGAGCGTGAATAGCGGCGCGCTTGTGCTCACCGATTACTTCACGCCGTTTAACCAGATCAACCTCAGCGACGCCGACCAGGACCTGGGCTCCGGCGGCGTAGTCCTGCTTCCCGACCAACTGGGCGGGCACCCGCACCTGCTTGTGCAGTCGGGAAAGGCAGGCACCATCTATCTGATTGACCGCGATCAGATGACCGCCGGAAACCTTCATTTCTGCTCCGGCTGCGCCTCAGACACCCAGATTATGCAGGAAATGCCATCGGCCAACACCGGCACGTGGAGCTCGCCGGCCTACTGGAACGGCTTCCTGTATTTCTGTGGCCAAGGCGGCCCGCTGCAGCAATTCGCGCTGAACAGCGGTTTGCTGACCCCTCAGACGGGTAGGTCGAGCACCACGTTCGGATACCCCGGGGCCACCCCGGCCGTCTCCGCGAATGGCGGGAGTAACGCGATTGTCTGGGCCATCGACCCGAACCTCGTGGCGCTGCATGCCTTCGACGCCACCAGCCTGGCCGCGGAACTCTACAATACGAATCAGGCCGCGGGGAACCGCGACAAGCTAGACAGCGTCGTGAAATTCAGCGTGCCCACCATTGCCAACGGTAAGGTGTACATCGGGACGAAGACCGGCCTCTATGTGTATGGGCCTTGAGAAGCCGCGCGAAGTGAAGGAGCTGGGCTCGACGCTTAATTTCGCGGTGGCCTACCTTTGCGATTTGGTCTTTGCGCGTCGCTTGCGTCCCGGACGATTCTGCGGGACAAACGTGGGACATTCTTCTTAGTCTTGCTGCTCCCCCACCGTTAAATCCGCCCTATTGCCATTCGCCCCTCAATTTTCCCCATTCGATGCAAATCGCTTAACCAATCCGTACTGGCATGCTATCCTCTTCCGTGTATATCGAAGCTCATCCTCGCCGAAACGTCACCCGCGGTGGCCCCTCTAGCTCGTTGAAGTTATACAACTCTTTTGCTTTCAATGGCTTCCGCACTCTTTTGCGCAATGGACGCCCGCAACTTCTTTCCTTTCAATCGCCTGCGGACTCTTTCCATCGCAATGGGGGTGTATACCCCCTCGTTTACCCAGAGCGTTCTCCGCGAAGGGCCTCATTTTCATCGCGCGCCGCTCTCTTTCTCATCTTTCCAGAAATCACTCAGAGACGGGAGATTCGACCCAGTAAAGCGTCTCCTCTATCATTCCTCTCGGTCCGCGGATCGCGAGTCACTTACTCTTTTAGAATCAACACTTGTAAAAGTGCATCAAAACAAACAACTTTAACTTCCTTTAGAATCAACACTTATGAAAAAACGGGGGGGAGGGGGGAGGCGTACCTCAGAAATCTTCGAGGGATCGTTTCCCATTCTGGGAATCAATTCAAGCTCGACGGCGCTAGCCAGCTGCCTTTTCCGTCTCCTGCGCGAAGATTTTCAAGCTCGCGGGCTCTCGGGCAGTTTGAGTTTCAGCTCCGTTCCGCCCGTCGCGCGCGCCTGCTTCACTGCCTCCACCAGCGCCTTTGCCGAATCAACAATCTTCTGCAAGTCATTCCTGCGCAGCGCGGCCAGGTCCACCAGGTCCTCTCCAATGCCCAGCGCGAAAGCGCCCGCGGCCAGGTACTCCGCCGCGTTGGCAAGATTCACTCCGCCCGTTGGGATAAACCCGCACTGCGGAAACGGCGCGCGCAGAGATTTCAGGTATTTCGCCCCGCCCACGCTCCCGCAAGGGAAGATCTTGATCAGCGTCACTCCCTCTTCGAGCGCGGCCATCACTTCGCTCGGCGTCAGCACACCGGGAATTGCCAGCTTGCCTCGCGCCGCCGCCGCGCGCAGCACTGCAACCGACAGTCCCGGACTCACCAGAAATTCCGCTCCGGCATCCAGGCAGTTCTGCGCCTGCGCCGCGTTGATCACCGTTCCCGCGCCCGTCAGCACTTTGTCGCGATATTGTTGCACCACTTCTCGAATCATCGCCGGCGCATTCGGAACCGTCATCGTGATTTCGACAACCGGAATTCCTCCCGTGCGGATCGCTTCCACCGCCCGCCGCGCTTCGTCAACGCTTCCCGCGCGCACCACCGGCACAATTCCAACCTCCGCAATTCTCCGGATCGTATCTGTCGCCCCCATCCGCTCGCTCCTCGATTCTGTCTCTCGGCAGCAGGATTCAGCGCGCGATGCGCGCCGTCTGCCCTTTCATCACTTGCAATACTTCTTGCAGCGTCGCCATCGACGTGTCTCCCGGCGTGGTCATCGCCAGCGCGCCGTGCGCCGCACCGCACTCCACCGCCCATTGCAGCCCCTCTCCCCTCAGCAGACCATAAATCAAACCGGAGGCAAAGGAATCTCCGCCGCCCACGCGGTCATAGATTTCCAGGTCCTGCCGCACGGCCGCTTCACAAAATCCTCCATCCCCATAAGCGAGCGCGCCCCAGTCGTTGCGCGTCGCGGTCCTGGCATGCCGCAGTGTCGCGGCTACCACCGCCAGATTCGGAAATTCTTGCGCCACTTTTTCCATCATCCGTTTGAAATTTTCCGCCGCGAGCTGAGAATGACTCTTATCGAGCCCCGCAACCGGAAAGCCCAGCGCAGCGGTGAAGTCTTCTTCATTTCCGAACAACACATCCGCGTAGCGCGCGAGTTTCCGGTTGGTCTCTTGCGCTTTGGCTTTTCCGCCAAAAAATTCCCACAGCGAAGCGCGATAGTTCAGGTCATAGGAGATTATCGTGTGCGTCTTCTTCGCCGCTTTCATCGCTTCTTCGGCCACCAGCGGCGTTGTCGCCGAAAGCGCGCAGAAAATTCCTCCGGTGTGAAACCAGCGCGCGCCTTCCTGCGAAAAGATTTTCTTCCAGTCGATTTCGCCGGGCTTCAGTTGCGAGACGGCGGTGTGTCCCCGGTCGGAGCAGCCCAGCGCCGGGCGCACCCCGAATCCGCGTTCCGTGAAATTCAAACCATTGCGGGCTTTTCGTCCCACTCCGTCGAAAGGCGTCCACCGCAGATGCTCGAGGCTCACGCCTCCCTGCAGCATCAGGTCTTCGATCAATCTTCCGACGGCGTTATCCGTCAGCGCCGTCACGATCGCCGTTTCCATGCCGAAGCAGCGCTTCAGCCCGCGCGCCACGTTGTACTCTCCGCCGCCCTCCCACGCGCGGAACTCCCGCGCCGTGGACACGCGCGTATCGCCCGGATCGAGCCGCAGCATCACTTCTCCCAGGCTCACCATGTCCCATTTGCACTTTTCTTTTGGCTTGATTTTCAGCTTAGTCATCTTTTCCAGGCTTCCAAATTTCAATCGTGCGACGCACTCCCCGCCTCGCCTAAATTCGCAACCAGACTGCGCTCAGGATTGACGAATATCCACGCCAGCGCGCCCACGGCGCACAATCCCGCCGCGACCAGGAACGACGCCGTCCACCCGTATCCCCTGGCGATCCACGGCGTCAGCGAAGTGGAAACGGCGCCTCCCATCATTCCGCCCATGTTCATGAATCCGGAAACGGATCCGGAAAATGCGCCGCCAACGTCCGCGGTGACGGACCAAAAAGAACTTTGCGAGAGATACAGCGCGCCTGCTCCGCCGGCGAGAACCACGCTGGCCAGCCGCGCACTGTCCACCTTTGCACCGAAGGCGAGGAAAATTCCGGCGAGACAAATGCCGAAAATGGCGACGCCGCACCGCCCAAGACGCTTGCCCGCGTGCCGCGTCAACCAGTCGCTGAGAAGTCCGCCGAGTGTGCAGCACGCCGCCATCGCCAGGAATGGAAGCATCGCGTAGAAAGCGCTTGCTTTCAGATTCAAGCCGCGCACTCTCGCGAGGTAAATATAAAACCAGCCGAAAAAAATCCACGCTATATAGCAATAACAGAAATAGCTGCCCGTGAGAATCCAAACCACTTTGCCGCCGAGGATCTTCGCCCAAGGCACGATCGTTTTCCCGTCGCGAACCTCGGGTTCCGCGCCACGAAGCGTGAGTCCGCCTCGAATCTTCACGAGCTCCGCGGTGGAAACGCGCGTGTGTTGCTCAGGTTTATCGCGCGCCGCGAGATACCACACGATCCCCGCCGCGAATCCGATGCCCGCGCACACCCAGAACGAAGAGCGCCATCCGTGGTGGATCATCACGTACGTAATCAGCGGCGGCGCGAAACCCGCGCCGGCGCCCACGCCCGCGAAAATCCACCCGTTCGCAATTCCCCGCTCCTGCGTGGGGATCCAGCGCGCAATAAACTGGTTCGATGACGGGTACACCAGCGCCTCGCCGGCGCCGAGGAGAAACCGAATCGCAATGAAAAATAGAATGGGTTTTGCGGCGGCGATTGGCACAGCGGCGGTCAGAGCGGTGAAAACTCCCCACCAGAAAACACCAGCGGTGAGGACGCGGCGCGGGCCGAAACGATCCGCGAGCCAGCCTGCGGGAGTCTGGGATAGGGCGTACCCCACCAGGAAAGCGCTGAAAATCCAGCCGAGCTGGACATCTCCAAGATTGTATTCGCGGGCCAGAGAGCTTCCAGCGATGGAAACGTTGACGCGGTCGAGATATGACACGGCGCTCAAAATGAACAGCCAAAAAACGAGGAACCAGCGCACGTTGCTTTTCGCCGCAACGGTCATGAAAAAATTCCGGTTCTTCGGCCAAAGATTTTTTTCAAACATTCACCCTTACGCGGAATGTGCCCGGAAAAGCTGAACCAAGCGCTCCGCGATAATTTTTTCTTCGCCCGGCTGCAGCATGAACGAATTCATTCCGAGATTATTTTCACTTCGACCAAGCACAATCGAGGGTTTACCGCTCCGCAACTGTTTTGACGCTTCCTGCGCTGTGAGCGAGACACGCCGCGGGTCCCAATTGATTTGCATATGTGGAACGTGATTGGCAATGTCCGGCACCGAAACTGCCGTGCTCACGCCGGGCACGCGCGCGATCTCTCCGGAAATGTAGTCCAGGCGGCGCCACCATTCTTTCGTCAGCGCTTCTTGATTTTCCTTGAGGTAGCTTTCGAGCGCTTTCACCATGCCGACGATCTCTTCCTTGCCCACTTTCTGGCTGCGCCCGAGCGTGTCTTCATGCGGGCTGTTGTTGAGCAGCGCATAGGCAACCAGGTCTTTTCTGCCGATGAGCAAGCCGGCACACTGCGGGCCGCGAATCGCTTTCCCTCCGCTGAATGCGGCGAGGTCGTATCCCATTTTTGTGTAATCCCACAGATGTGAAACAGGGGGCGTATCCGCGGCGGCGTCAATGAACGACGGAATATTGTATTCCTTCGCGAGTTTCGCCCACTCGTCAACTTTGATTTGTCCGGCGGCATTCGCAAAATTCGAGAAGTGCATCATGGCGGTTTTGGGATTCACGGCTTTCCGCAATTCTTCCCGCGTTTCAATTTCCACGAGCTTCACACCAGTGGCGCGGAGCTGGTGGTCGAAGGGATTGCGATGCGATTTTTGGATAACCACTTCGGACTTCATGCCGGTGAGATCCGGCAATTGCTGAATAAATTGCGGATTGTCGCCGGTGAGAATGCCGGCGAGGCCGGACTGCATGGCGGCGGCCGCACCGGACGTGACCAGCGCGATGTAGCCGTCGGGCAATTTGAGCATCTCCGCGATGCGTTTGCCGGCGGCGACTTCGAGGTCCGGAACACTCACAAAGTGGCGCCCCGCGAGCGCCATTACTGCTTCGACTTCGGGGCGCATCAGGGAACCGCCGAGTACGGTCATGGTTCCCTGCCCGTTAATCACGGTGGTGACGCCGAGTTCGTCATAGACATTGCCGGATTCTCCAAAGCCGGACATTTTGCTGTCGTTCGCCGGAGCTGAAGTAGCAAAAAGTTTTTTTGCGTTAAGGATTGCCCCGGCCATGACGCCGAGACTCCCCACGAACGCGCGGCGGGTCCACTGTAGATTTAATTGCATGAGTTGTTCTCCTTCCGGGTCACTTGCGAACAATCGCGGCCGTGCAATTGATTTCGATGAGTGAATTGCCGGGCAGGGCGGCGACCGCCACGGTCGTGCGCGCAGGGCCGCCATTCGGGAAATATGTCTTGAAAACTTTGTTCATGCCGTCGTAGTCGTCGATCTTGGCGAGATAAACGGTGAGTTGCAAAATGGTGTCCATAGTGCCCCCGCCCGCTTCGACGAGAGTCTTCACACTTTCCATGACTCGCTTGGTGTGATTTTCAATGTCCATGGGAAAAGTTTCGCCTTTGTCGTGCGAGTGCGCGCCCTGTCCCGCGATGTAAATCACGCCATTGTGGGTAATCAGCGGGGTAATAAAACCCTTCTCGCTGGCGGGTTTGCCCTCGTAGTCGAGTTTTTTTACGCCAGACTCTTCCTTGGCCTGCGCGGCTGCGGAAGGTGGCGCCGCGGCGGCAAGCCCCAAACCGGAAAAAAAAGTGGCAAGGTGGCCGGCGAAAGCCCTGCGTGTGAAAAGATTCGAAAGCATATTTTAGTTCTCCTCTCGGTGACGTTATTCGAAAACAATTTTCCCTCGCGGGTTGTTGAATATTACCTAAAAGAGTTTCCTCAGGGGCTAAAGCCCATTAAGAGCTCGGACTTTATGTCGGAGCTAACGCTCCGACCCCCCAATAAAAGATCTTTTCGGCATCCTCCTAGGGCAATGCAAAAGTGAAAATGTCGCTGCCCGAAGCGATAGCGACATACTGCTTCCCCAGAACGGCGTAACTCATGGGGGAAGCGTGCATCCGCTGGCCAGTAGTGAAATGCCAGAGTTGCTCGCCAGTCCTGCCATCGACAGCCTCGAAAGATTCCGCTTCGTCGGCGAAAAAAACGAGACCGCCGGCGGTAGTCATGGTTCCCCCGGAGGAACTGCCTTCGCCAATCTGGGGGTAGCGCCATTCGAACGCGCGGGTATCGAGGTTATATGCGAGCAGGATTTTTTCCTTTTTTTCACCGCGAGCGCGTTTCACGCCGGTGGCGTAATAGCCGCGTCCTTCTGCGAACGGTTCGGGCTTCAAAAAAGATGTTCCGCAATCCTCTTGAGCGAAGAAATAGAAAAGATGCGTCCGCGGATTGTAGGAGGGCGAGTACCAATTGGTAGCGCCCGTGAAGCTTGGGCAAACTTTCATGCCTTCGGCGGTGGGTTGCGCGTCCGTTCGAATGGGACGTCCTTTTTCGTCGATTCCTTTCGCCCAATTCAATTTTTTGACGAAAGGAGTCGCAGAGAGAAATTTTCCGTCAGTCCGGTCGAGCACGTACAAGAAGCCATTGCGATTGGCTTGCACCACGAGTTTTCGCGGCTGGCCCTGGTATTCAGCATCGAGAAGTACGGGAGTTTCCACGGCATCGAAGTCGAAGAGATCGTGGGGAGTAAATTGGAAATACCATTTAAGTTTGCCGGTGTCCGGGTCGAGGGCCAGGACACAATCGGTGTAAAGGTCGTCTCCGGGTCGAGGGCCGCCATCAAAATCAGGAGCAGGATTGCTCGTTCCCCAATAAAGAGTATCGAGTTTCTGATCGTACGTGCCGGGCATCCACGTGGTGCCTCCGCCGCGGAGATACATTTTGCCGGGCCAGCTTTCGGAACCGAATTCGCCCGGGCCGGGAATGGTCCAGAAGCGCCACGCAGGCTTTCCGGTTTCGGCGTCGAACGCCGCAAGAAATCCGCGGACTCCGTCGTCACCGCCGGAAGTGCCCACGAGGACTTTGTCCCTAACGACGAGGGGGGCGCTGGTCGCACCGTAATTCTTATTTCCTTCGGCGTAAGCGACATCCCAGAGCAGGTGACCGGAGCGCGCATCGAGACAAAGCAGGTGGGCGTTGTCCGTCTCCATGAAAATTTTCGCGTGCCAGACAGCCACGCCGCGATTGTGGTGCTGGGAAGCGTCGTCGATGAGCCCTTCGGAAACAGGCCGCGAATAATGCCAGATCTCGCGTCCCGTCCGCGCATCGAGCGCAAAAGCGTCGTTTGCGGCGGTGACAAACATGATCCCGTTCACGACGACGGGAGTGACTTCCAAGTCGTTCGAATCGCGAATGTGAAAGACCCATTGCGCGCGCAATTGCGCTGCATTCTCCGGAGTGATTTGGGCAAGGCTGGAGTAACGCCGGCCCGAGTAATCGCCGTTGTAGGAAATCCAGTTTGCACCGGGCGGCTCCACAAGCAGATCCGCGGGACGCACGTCGACGGAAGCAGAAATCACGGCGCTCGTTTTCTCTTGAGCGGCGGCCAATGAGGCTAAGCAAACGCAGAGGAGAGCGATGCAAAAAGGCGCGTGCCGCGTGGAGAAGCTCGGAAAGCTTGATGGCATTCCCGGGTTCATTTCAACGGTGCTGCGAGGGGAGCCTCGCAAACTTTCCGCTCCGCGATGGATGCGGCGGCGAGAAACCCGCGCGGGACCGTGATTTGGCCGAAGGCTGGTAGCCAAGTTCTTCCGAGATTTTCCGTCCTGCTTGGAGGATGAGAGGCGCGGCTTTGGTCGATAGATTCAGGCAAAAATGAAAGCACTTCCCACCTGGTGAAAGTCTCTATACTACAACGCTGGAGCGGAATCCAGAATCATTTTAGGAGTGGGGGCGGGTTTAAACCGATTTAGAGGCGGCCAAACTTCTTGACGGCTTCCCCGATGGACTTGAGTTTTTCGATGTAGGCATACATGGAGTGCTCTTTGAAATCCATTTCCTGGGCAAGGGCAAGCACCTGGGAGGCTTGCGCGCGAGGGACCACGGCCACGCCGTCAGCGTCGGCCACGACGATGTCGGCGGGACTTACGCTCACGCCATCGCACATCACCGGGATATTGGATCCAGCGAAGCGATAGTGACTGATGGAAGTTGAAGGAACGATTCCCTGCGCGAAGACGGGGAAACCGATTTTTTGGAGATAGGCCACATCGCGAACCCCGCCATCGATGACGGCGCCGGAAAAATTCCTGGCGGCCATGGCCGTGCCCATGAGTCCGCCAATTCCGGCGATATCGGCGCCGTCTTCCACGACCATCACATAGACGGAATTAGGCGCGCCCTGATCGATGGCGGCGAGCATGCCGTCGAGTGCACCGGGATCGTGATTGGCTTCCTTCTTGAGAAGTACAGTGATGGCGAATCCCGCGAATTTAGAGGGGAAAATGGGCCGCATGCGATGAGACATGTACATCTTGCGACCCGTGATCTGCTCGAGGGCATCGGAAACGGAGGCGGCTTCGACATGGCGGAAGCCGTCGAGCAATGCAGCATCACCTGCTGGGGCGGAATCCTGTCCGGGGTTCCCGCGTGGCGCGGAAGCCAAGGCTGCAATTGTGACGGCGAGAAGAATAAGAAAGGGGAATGCGCCGAGCATGCGGCGAGTAGGGATGAGCCCGGAAGCGGTTTTCATGGATGTCTCCTGAGATGTTGCGGCGGGCGAACTCTAACACCGTTTCGCCGGCAAGCGGAAGGGGGCGGTTGTTCCAAGAAGTTCGGAAGTCAGGTGGTATAGTTACCTCCGCAAACGGTCCGCGGATTATGCAAATCGCGGCGAAGTTCCGGTTCTGAGGCACGGGACGTTTTCGGTCTTCCGGGCCTTGCGCGGCGGGTGAGCTGCAGTGAAGCCTCAACACCTTCTTATGATTCGAAACGAAGCATCCTTGACGTTCGCCTGCCGTTGTACGGGTGCGGCGGGATTTCTGGCATGGGCATTTTTATTTCTGGGGGCGGCGGCGGGCGCTCAAGGGCAGAGGCCGCGGCAGGCCGCGAGTGGGACGCAGGGGCCGAGCCCAGGGATTGCGGAGGGCCGGCAAACGTTCGAATCGCGTTGCGCGAGTTGTCACGGATTGGACGGGCGCGGCGGCGAGCGCGCTCCTGACGTGGCGACGCGTGCAAGCGTGCGGAGGCGTTCGGATGCCGATTTGTTCAGGATCATTCAAAGAGGAATGCCGACGGCGGGAATGCCGTCCTTTGCCACACTGGAAAGTTCGAGAATCAACGCGTTAGTGAGTTACCTGCGATTGCTCCAAGGAAAAACCGGGGGCTCGAAGGTCGCGGGCGATCCACAAAAGGGCAAGGCGCTTTTCCACGGCAACGCGCGGTGTGCGGATTGCCACATGATGGAGGGCGCCGGCGGCTATATCGCATCGGATCTTTCTTTGTTTGGCAGGACGAGAGCGCCGGAGGAAATCCGCGACGCGATAACGCACCCCGGCAGAGACAGCGGGACATCTCGCGGCGTCGTGGCGGTGACGACGCGCGACGGACAGAATTTTGCGGGCGTCTTGCGAAATGAAGATAATTTTTCGCTGCAGTTGCAGACCCTCGATGGCGTGTTTCATCTGTTCCTTAAAACCGACGTGACAAACGTGGCGCGCCAGACGGAACCGCTGATGCCTTCGGATTACGGTTCGTTGCTCAACAAAAGCGAAATCGATGATTTGATCAGCTACATGGCAGCGGCGGCGAGAGGCAGCCGGTCCGAGCCGGCGCCGGGAACACAGCGAAATCGAGACGACGAAGATTGAGGCTGGCATTGCCCGGCTCCGCTCAAACCATGTCCAGGAGCGGCCCGCGAATCTCGCCTGGGGCGACAAGGATTACCGGACGATGTACATCACGGCGACGACTTCCGTCTACAAATTGCTGATGAAGGCACGGGGCTTTGTCCCGTGCTTAGAGCGACAGCGGTAAACCAACGCAGGTCTGACGCTACCGGCACCTTGAAATATTTTATGTATTGTAACGACCGACCGGTCGTGCTAGGATGGCGGCGTGAAACGAAACCTGCAAGCACACCAGGAAATTGTCGACCGTGCGCTGTCGCTTGCCCATGAGATCGGCTTGGAAGGGCTGTCCCTGGGGATCCTGGCGGCAGCCCTGAAACGTTCGAAAAGCGGCCTGTTCGCGCACTTCCGCTCCAAGGAGGAGCTGCAACTGGAAGTATTGAAAGAGGTCATCGCCCGTTTTACGAACACAGTTGTTGTTCCGGCGCTGGCTCAACCGAGAGGCGAGCCGCGCCTGCGAAAGCTCTTTGAAGGCTATCTGGTATGGATTCGCGGGAATGCAAAGAATGGCGGCTGCATGCTGATGGCGCTGGCGCAAGAATTTGACGACCGGCCCGGGCCGGTGCGTGACCTGCTGGTACAGAAGATGGGAGAGTGGCAAAAAGCAATCGCGAGAGTCGCGCAAACTGCGGTGCAGGAAAAGTACTTTCGCGAGAACCTCGATACGCAGCAATTCGCATACGAGATGATGGGAATTGCGATGGCGTTTGAACACACCAACAAATTACTGAAGGACGCACGCGCGGGCCGCAGGGCGCACGAGGCCTTCGAAGAACTGCTCGCGCGCGGGCGTCTGAGTCCGCGCGGCAACCTCCGGCGGAAAAGCTCCCTGAAAGCAGCCTAGCCATGCGATCCAACGTGACGCGCCGGCTGTTGTGTTTTGAGAGTACGACCGGTCGTGCTACTTGGAAGAGAAACGAAATTTTGATGTTCACATTCCTCACCCTCTTGACGGGACCGGTGGGGTTCCTGTTTGCGCAGGAAGACAGGCCAGCACAAGCGCTGCAGTGCCCTGGGTGCAAAGAACCCGCCACGGCGACAGTGAAAAACGGAGCGGATGCCCCGCGCTCCGTGGATGAGATTGTGCTGGAAAACTGCGACCGCCTGTCGATGGTCAAGGTACAAATCGATGGCACAGAGAAGTACCTATTGCTTGACACGGCTGCTACTTCGATCCTGAATCGGAAGTCCTTCTCCTCGGCGAGTTCCAAAGAGGTCAGAATCGCGTCATGGACGGGAACCAAGGTAACCCACGCCGAAGAAGTGTCGATAGGCGAGCTGTCGATCGCAAATCATAAGATGCGGGGAGTCCGGCTCCCCGCAGTGGACTTGAGCGCGATTGGCAAAGCGTGTGGCCATGCGATCGATGGAATCTTTGGCGTGGACTTGATTCAACAAATGGGGTTGACGATCGACCTGCAGCGGCATATCGGTTTGCTGAAGGGCAAGCCCATCGATGCGAGAGCCAGTTATGCAGAGATGGAAAAAGAGATGCATGACTGCAACATGGCTTTCAATTTCGGGAAGTCCGAAGAGCTGAAAGAATGTTTCGATCCGGAAGTGGTGCTTTACACGCCGCTCGGGGAATTCCGCGGACGGGATCAAGTAATGGAGTACTTGCAGAAACGCTACCTGCGATTTGCGCCGAACACAGACTACAGAATGACGGTACATGACGTACGACTGTTCGGCGATGCGTTGTGGTACTCCTACGATTTTGGCATTGACACCCCGGAGGAGCATCCGCGCGGCCACGGGATGGCGATGTGCCACCGCAGCGAAGGTCGCTGGCGAATCGTCAATATGCACAATTCGATGCTCCAGCCTGAGCGTCAGCCTTAAGATGAATTGATTGCAGATAGTGGCCGCCTCAACGAATAACCTGTAGAAAAACTGCCCAAGCGCGCGACGAGGCGGAATCAAGAAAATCAAACATCAGGTAGCGGCAAAGATCCAGCAAGAGCGCGTTTCTTGTGAGACGTCGGCAAGGTTTCGCGGTTTGGGCAGCGTGAGATAGACTGTTCGGAGGCGGCCTTTGAACCGAGAGAGTATTGCTGTTCTGTGGCCGAGATAGAAATTTGATTTTTTAGGAATGACGATGATCCACACCGGACGACATTTTCTTCAAATCCCCGGGCCAACAAATGTCCCGGATCGGGTGCTGCGGGCCATGGCGCAGCCGGTGATCGATCATCGCGGGCCGGAATTTGCGAAATTGGGGACGGAAGTTCTGGAAGGGATGCGCTCCATCTTCCAGACGAGCGGCCCGGTGATCCTGTTCCCTTCTTCCGGCACGGGGGCCTGGGAAGCGGCGATTGTGAACACGCTTTCTCCCGGCGACCGCGTGCTTATGTTTGAAACCGGGCAGTTTTCGGAACTCTGGCGGCAGGTTGCGCAGCGCATGGGCCTGAATGTGGAGTACGTGCCAGGAGATTGGCGCAGAGGCGTGAACGCGGCGGAGGTAGAAGCGCGGCTTGGCGCGGACGAGCGCCACGCGGTCAAAGCCGTCATGGTGGTGCACAACGAAACTTCAAGCGGAGTAACCAGCCAGATCTCCGAGATTCGGCGCGCGATGGATAAGGCGCATCATCCCGCGTTGCTCATGGCGGACGCCATCTCTTCGCTGGCTTCGATCGATTTTCGTCATGACGAATGGAAAGTTGACGTGACGATCGGCGGCTCACAGAAGGGTTTGATGGTACCTCCGGGACTGAGCTTCAACGCGATTTCGGAGAAGGCCCTGGAGGCCAATCGGAACGCGAAAATGGCGAGGTCTTACTGGGACTGGCAGGAAATGCTAAAGACGAACCGGAGCGGCTATTTTCCTTACACGCCGGCGACCAATTTGCTTTTCGGCTTACGCGAAGCTTTGCAAATGCTGCGCGAAGAAGGATTGCCCAATGTTTTCCGCCGGCATCAGCGCCATGCAGAAGCTACGCGGGCGGCGGTGCGTGCGTGGGGTTTGGAAGTTGTCTGCGCAGAGTCGCGAGAATACTCGAACTCCATGACGGCTGTATTTACGCCGGAGGGGCATGACGCGGACCGGCTGAGAAAAATTATCCTTGAGAATTTCGACATGTCGCTTGGGGCGGGGCTCGGAAAACTGGCGGGCAAGGTGTTTCGCATCGGGCACCTCGGCAGCTTCAACGATCTCATGCTCTCCGGGACGCTGAGTGGAATCGAAATGGGATTGCGGTTGGCGGGGGTGCCTCATAAAGCAGGCGGCGTCACAGCAGCCCTCGAGTGCCTCGCCACCTCCGCAGCCACGCCCGTCACAGCCGCATCGGTCGCATGAAGGACGGCTTGCCCGCTATTGATCCCGCAAAGCTGCTGGCGTGGGGAGGACACTGATAGCAGGACCCATCGTTTCCTCGCCCTTGTCGATGACGGACTGTTCTGGATCGATCCAGAATGCCCAGATGCCCGCGCCGACGAATAGCAGGCACGCGGACACGACAAATGGAGCGACCCATGACCCCTTGGCTACCAAAATTCCGAAGACTGTAGGCGACAGCGCCCCAACGATTTGTCCACCCATGTTCATCATCCCGGACACGGTGCCGGAGAATTCCCCTCCGATGTCCATGGGAACCGCCCACGCGGGTCCTATCGTCATCTCGAGGAAGAACATCGCGCTCGTGAGGCAGTAGACAGCCGTATTGGGATTCGGTGTCAATGCGGCTAGCAGGATAGACCCCCCGCACCCGAGCATAGCCACGATTGCGACCGACCGGCGGGCAAATCTGAGGTTGTTCGTCTTCACAAGGAGTTTGTCGGTTAGCCAGCCACCAAAGGTGTCGCCCACCACGCCTGCAAGAAGCGGCAGTGAAGCATAGAATCCCATCTTTATCAGAGTGAATTTGCGGTATTCGACCAGGTAGGAGGGCAGCCAGGAGAGAAAAAACCACAGGGAGTATATGTAGGCGGCGTAGGCGCACATCACTGCCCACATGTTTGAATGCTTGAGCAGGATGCTCCAGGGCACCTTCGGCCGCTTCTGGATGTTCGCCTGCTTGATCTCGCCCTTGTCGTTTACGCCGCGAATACGGGCGAGTTCGGCTTGGCTCACCCGCCTGTTCTCTTCCGGCATATTGCGATACGTAAATAAATAGAGAAGAGACCACATTAGACTTAGGACGCCGACCACATAAAATACCGAACGCCAGCCGTAATGAATCATGATCGCCACTGCCAGGGGAGGACCAATTGCAGCGCCTAACCGGCTGGCGGCATGGCTGACTCCCTGCACGAAGCCGCGTTCGTCGCGCGGGAACCACATCTGCATCGCCCGTGTGGCGGTTGGGAACGCGCCCGCCTCACCTACCCCGAGCAGAAAACGGATGCCCCAAAACGAGGGCAGGCCCAGAGCTCTCGTCGTAAGTACGGCGATCGCCGCCCGGTACGCCATGATGGCTGACAGGACTCTGCGTGGCCCAAACCGGTCGCCCATCCAGCCGCCGGGCACCTGGAACAACGCGTAAGCCCATATGAACGCACTGAAAATAATCCCCATGGTGACTTTGCTGAAGCCGTATTCTTTGCTGATGAGTGGCGCGGTGTTGGCGAGGCTCACGCGATCCAAGTAGGTGATGAGGTACATCAAGCAAAGCAGGACCAGCACCACCCAGCGCACATGACTTCCTCTGGCATCGCTCGACTTGTCCATTCGCATTCCTCCGTCATGTCCCCAGGAACGTGCTAGGGTAGATGCGTCTTGTCGCGTCTGTGTTCGCGGCATTCTCTCTTACTTTATGCAATCCGGGAACATCATGCACACCCTGGCTCCATTGCCGCTGAGCTCACACGCAAAACCCGTTGATTCGTTCGCGCAGGCGCTTGAGCTGGAAAACGAGCTGAGGCGCGTGGTGCGCGGCGAGGTGCGCTTCGACCGGGGAAGCCGCGCTCTTTATGCGGCGGACGGATCGAATTACCGGCAGATTCCCATTGGCCTGGTCGTGCCGCGCGATGACGCGGACGTGATCGCGGCCGTGGCTGCATGCAGAGAATATGGCGCTCCCGTTCTGGCGCGAGGAGCGGGCACGAGTCTCGCCGGGCAGTGCTGCAACGTCGCAGTGGTTCTCGATTTCACGAAGTACATGAACCGCATTTTGGAGATCGATCCAGCGCAGAGGATCGCGCGTGTTCAGCCGGGCGTGGTTTTAGATTCGTTGCGAAATCGAGCGGAGGTTCACCAATTAACCTTTGCGCCAGACCCCTCGACGCACAATCGCTGCACGATTGGCGGAATGATCGGCAACAATTCCTGCGGCACGCATTCGTTGCTCGGCGGTAAGACTGTCGACAACGTCGAAGAGCTCCGGATTCTGCTGTACGACGGCACACAGATAACAGTCGGGGCGACGTCAGATAGCGAATTTGAGCGCGTTACAAATGAGGGAGGACGCCGCGGTGAAATTTACGGCAAACTGCGGGCAATCCGCGACAAATACGGTGCGGAGATACGCGCGCGATTTCCGCGGATTCCGAGGCGCGTCTCCGGCTACAACCTGGATGAGTTGCTGCCGGAAAGAGGATTTCATGTGGCGCGCGCACTGGTAGGGACCGAAGGCACGTGCGCGGTCATGCTCGAAGCCAAATTGAAGCTCATTCACAGCCCACAGCAGAGGACGCTGGTCGGACTCGGGTACAAGGATGCCTTTGAAGCTGCGGATCATGTGCCGGAGATTTTGGAATTCAAACCGATCGCGCTGGAGGGATTTGAAGGAAGCATCGTGGACGGTCTGCAGAAAAAAGGAGCGCCGAACCTCGAACTTCTTCCCGAGGGACGCGGCTTCTTGCTGGTCGAATTCGGCGGCGATGATCCGGGCCGGACAGGGAGTGTTGCGGAACAACTCGTCGAACGCCTGCGAAACGTGACCGATCCGCCGAGCATGCGAATTTACACCAAGAACGAAGCGCGAGCTGTTTGGCAGATACGCGAATCGGGCCCGCGTGCGGCCGCTTTCGCTCCGGGGGCGCCGGCAGAATGGGAAGGGTGGGATGACGCGGCGGTGGCGCCGGAAAAATTGGGCGCCTACTTGCGCGATATTCGCAGGCTGCTGAATGAATACAGTTACCGAGCGGCGTTTTATGGACATTTTGGACATGGTTGCATCCACATGCGCGTCAGTTTTGACCTCGAGAGCGAAATCGGAATTCGTAAATACGGCGAGTTTGTCGAGCGTGCTGCCGACCTGGTTGTTAGTTATGGCGGATCGCTTTCCGGCGAACACGGCGACGGGCAATCACGTGCCGCTTTGCTTCCTAAGATGTTCGGGCCGGAATTGATGAAGGCCTTTGGCGAGTTCAAGGCGGCGTGGGATCCGGGAAACAAGCTGAATCCTCACAAGGTGGTAAATGCTTATTTGCCCACGGAAAATTTGCGCTTGGGGGCGGACTATAAGCCGCTGCAGCCAAAGACGCATTTTCAGTTTCCGGAAGATGACGGTTCATTTTCAAAAGCCGCATTGCGATGCATCGGACTCGGAGCGTGCCGCAAGAGCGATTCGGGCGCGATGTGCCCGAGCTATATGGTGACGCTAGAGGAAGAACACAGCACGCGCGGCCGCGCACACATGCTTTTTGAAATGCTCCAGGGCGAGGTGGTGCGAGGCAGATGGGAGGACGAGCATGTGAAGAAATCGCTGGACCTGTGTTTGTCCTGCAAGGCGTGCAAATCGGAATGCCCAGCAAACGTGGATATCGCAACCTATAAAGCGGAGTTTCTGTCACATTATTACGAAAATAAAAAGCGGCCGCTGCAGGCTTATGCATTCGGTTGGATCGATAAGTGGGCACAATGGGGTTCCCATGCGCCTCGGCTTGCCAATTTTTTCAGCCATGCGCCGGGTCTCGTGCACTTAATGCGGAGAATGCTGAGGTTGGCGCCGGAGCGGCAGCTTCCCCAGCTTGCGCGCGTCCATTTCCGGGAGTGGGCGCGGAGGAACCATGTTCCCGGCCTTGAAGAAGCGACCACGCACGGACCGGCGCCCACGACCGGCGAGCTGCGCGAAGTTATTCTGTGGGCGGACACGTTCAACAATTACTTTCATCCAGAAACGGCGCAGGCGGCGCTGGAAGTCTTACGAGACGCGCGATTCAAGGTGAGAGTTCCGCAACGGCATTTGTGCTGCGGCCGGCCGCTCTACGATTTCGGAATGCTCGACAGGGCCAAGGCGTACCTCCAGGGACTCTTGCAAATTCTCGGGAAACAAATTGATGCGGGTTTCCCGATTGTCGTGCTTGAACCGAGCTGCGCGTCCGTTTTTCGCGATGAACTGCGCAATCTATTTCCCACCGATGAACGGGCCAAACGCTTGCGAAGCCAAATTTTTCTGCTCAGCGAATTTCTGCAGCATCATGTCCCGGATTATCAGCCGCCACGGCTTTCGCGAAGAGTGCTCCTCCACGGCCACTGCCATCAAAAAGCACTGATGAAAATGAGTCACGAAGAGGCGCTGCTGCGGAAGATGGGCGCGGATGTGCAATCGATCGATTCCGGCTGCTGCGGAATGGCCGGGCCATTCGGCTTTGAAAAAGACAAGTACGCTATCTCGCAGGCAGTGGGAGAGAGAGTGCTCCTGCCCGCCGTGAGACAAACTTCTGCGGAAACTTTAATTGTTTCCGATGGATTCAGCTGCCGCGAACAAATTCTTCAGGCTACCGGGCGGCGCGCCTTGCACTTGGCCGAAGCGCTGCAACTCGCTGCGGGGACACGCGAGACTCAGAATACTCGACGCTGACAATGTTCCTCGCAAGTTCAGATTGGCTATGGGAAAAATTCGAAGAAGGGTTGCGTGCGAAAAGGCGCGTCAGCGATTGCTCGCGGAGACCAATGCCGGCAACGGCGCTCCCAGAAGGAGCTCATATTTCTGCGGTGCGCAGCAAGCGGAACGCAGCCGCAGGCTATCGCGCTGCATCTCCGGCTTTTCTCGCAGATGCTTTAGCGTCTCACGAATAATTCGCGCCGCGGCTTCATCCCTTGGAATCACCAGCCGATAGTGCATCCACTTCCCTTCGCGTCTGGCGGCTACTATGCCGGCCTTGCGGAGATAAGCGAGATGACGGGAGATTTTTGGCTGGCTCGTACGCAGGACTTCCACGAGGTAGCAGACACAAATTTCGCGGTCCGCGATGAGGTTCAGCAGCCGGAGCCGGGTAGGATCGGCGAGCGCGCGGAACAGGAGATCGAGCGAGAAGTGTCCCTGCGGTTTTGCCATGCCCTGAGTATACATCATATGCGCCTTGACAGATATGTGAGAGCCCCTATATGCTTTGCACATATTCGCAAATGCAGATATGACTTGGGGGAGGCAAACATGGCGGGCAGCGACATCAGGGACGTGGTCAAGAGCAAGTACGGCGAGGCGGCGCGGCGCGTGAAGGCGGGCAAAGCGGCGAGTTGTGGCGGCGGGGGCAACTCGATTCCGTGCTGCGACCCGATTTCTACGAATCTTTATGATGCGAGTGAAACGGCCGGGCTGCCGTGGGCTGCAGTGTCCGCATCACTCGGCTGCGGCAATCCAACCGCCCTTGCGCAATTGAATGCCGGTGAGCAGGTGCTCGACCTAGGTTCGGGGGGAGGGATTGACGTCTTGTTGTCAGCGAAAAGGGTTGGGCCCACGGGAAAAGCTTATGGACTGGACATGACGGAGGAGATGCTGGCGCTCGCGCGCGAGAACCAGCGCAAGGCAGGCGTAAGCAATGTGGAATTTCTGAAAGGAGAGATCGAGAACATTCCGCTGCCGGAAAATTACGTCGACGTGGTGATTTCCAATTGCGTGATCAATCTTTCCGCAGACAAGGATCGTGTCTTGCGCGAAGCGTTTCGCGTGCTGCGGCCGGGCGGGCGATTTGCCGTATCGGATGTGGTTGTGCGCGGTCCCGTGCCCGCTGCCATCCGCCGGAATGTGGAATTGTGGGTGGGATGCGTGGCGGGAGCTTTGGATGAGTCCGATTATCGCGCGAAGCTCGAAGCCGCAGGATTTGTTGAGATCGAAATCGAGCCAACGCGCGTTTACTCGATTGAGGACGCGCGGCACTTTCTCACAGCGAAGGGCATAGATGTGGAGGCAATCGCGCCCCATGTGGAAGGCAAATTTGCGAGCGCGTTCATCCGCGCGAAAAAACCTGGCGCGTAGGAGAGCACCGTGAAAAAATCCTGCTGTTCGCCAACCTGCTGCGCTCCCGCCGAACCAGCAAAGGGTTGAATTTCGTGCAAGACCCCTACAACGTACTTTTTCTCTGCACCGGCAATTCCGCGCGCTCCATCATGGCCGAAGCAATTCTCAACCACAGAGGCAGACCCGCGTTCACGGCCTACAGCGCGGGCAGCCATGCTTCGGGAAATGTCCGCCCTGAAGCGTTGAGGCAGCTTGAAATCGCGCGAGTGCCGACCAGCGGATTGCGCAGCAAAAATTGGGAGGAATTCGCAAAGCCCAGCGCACCGGAAATGAATTTCGTGTTCACTGTTTGCGACAATGCCGCGCGAGAAGTGTGCCCCGTATGGCCCGGCCAGCCGATGACGGCTCACTGGGGCGTTCCTGACCCCGCGGCAGTCGCAGGCGCTCCGGAGCAGATCGAGTGCGCTTTTCGGGTCGCATTCTTGACGCTCGATCGCAGAATCAGCTTGTTTCTTTCTCTTCCCCTCGCGAGCCTCGACAAGCTCGCAATCAAAAACGAAATTGACCGTATTGGGAGAGAATGAGGCTTCCGGCCGCACGGGGAATCCCATGACGGCGCTTCGAATTCCTCGTCGGGCACCGAAACAACGAGGCACCGTCAAATCTGCGCGGCCGCACACAGGCGTTACGCGATTTCATCTGCGTTGGGCACCCTGCGATCTGTTTGATGAGGCTCGCAGAAGGGGCGGGGCGACCCGCTAAGATTCGTTCTGCGACTGTTGAACCAAGCGAGTGGCCCCGGGGTACGGTCGGTGTTGCAACTTCGCTGCACTACTTTTCTGAAGATTGACAGCTCGCCGGGATGAGAAAAATCCCGGCAAGCTGGTAGCCTCCCGACTATTGATTCGAAGCGGCGCGCTCGGATTCGTTGCGGGGTGCGCTCTTCTGCAAAACGTCGACGAGATGACGGCCTGTACCAGGCACGCTCATATTATTGCTTCTCACGATTTCTTTTGCCTTGATTGCGTGGCCATAGACCTGTTCACTGGCTTCGTCATCGGGACGAATCGTGGAGCCCTCGAGGGAAATACCGGCAAACAAACCGCGGGACCTTGAATAGCTCAGGATCTCGGCTCGCATCCAAGCGTCGGTATCCGCGGACGCATCACGTCCTTTGGGTCCTCCGGCAACGGAAGCATCTGCGCCCAACTTAACCTTACTGCTGAGAATCGACTCCATGCCGCGGTCATTCATGACCAGCAGAATCAAGTCCGTCGCCTCGCCGCCGATTTGGAAGCCGATGCTGCCACCTTCCAACGCGTACATGGCTGGGGCTCCCCAAGGTCCACGGAACTTCTCGCCCGTGCGGCAAACCATGGCTCCGCGTCCGTAGCTTGCGCCCACACCAAATGCAAGTTTTCCAACGGACGGAATCACGATCACGCACTCGGCCTTTTCCAAAAGATCACGGGGAATATTTTCTGGTACGTTGAGTACTTCTTGCATGACGACGCCACAGTTTTCGAGGCGTTCTTGCTCCTTGTTCAGTTTCCTGGCATACACCGCACCCGCTACGAGCGTAAGACATGCTGCGGTAACCATAAATCTCTTCATCGCTGACCTCCATAGTCAAAACTTTTCTTGCGGACGTTTGCTTCTTGAGAATCTCTGGCTGAAGACTTTCAACACGGTTCGAGTTAAGAGAGGATCGTGCATTACCCGACTCTCAGGCGGGCACTATCGCAGTTTCGAGCTAAGAACTTTTCCTGCCTCCAACGACGAGCAAGGCAATTCCTCCGACCAACGCCAACCCGCCAAGTATTGGTGGAATCGAAACTTGCTCATGATCTTCCCTGGTGGCGTGGATGGGCCCGATATCAAGAACCTTTTCTTGATGGGTATAAGTGAATCCCTGATAGGCGAGGGCCAGCCCCCCGAGAACAATTAGGAGAATGCCAACCCAAATGATCGGTTTCATCTGCTTTCCTTTT
>Ga0307477_10001238_pt1 | contig 22275 bp, 25 predicted proteins | sample atmos_gasesECM2C_FD_203316 | JGI IMG/M metagenome (GOLD analysis project Ga0307477, IMG submission 203316) | Hardwood forest soil microbial communities from Morgan-Monroe State Forest, Indiana, United States - atmos_gasesECM2C_515 | ecosystem: Environmental > Terrestrial > Soil > Temperate...
ACGCAAAAAAGAAAGGGCACCCAATTAAGGGTGCCCAATTTTGTGCAGCGCACGCCGTATCGTGCTGGCCATTTCCAGGCTATTCGGAAAGCCGGCCATGTCCGCCCAGAAAGCCAGATCCTCAAGTGCCTTCTCGATGCGCGCAACCTGGAGTGAGAGCGCCTCGAGGTGATGCTCGACAGCCTGCAAGCGATCTTCAATGTCGCGGTCGGGCATGCCTCACGCCTTGGTGCCAAGCGCTGGCGCTACCACCTCGCCGCCGTGGATTGCGCTAACTGGAGCGCCCGCCGAAGTGCCGTCGACATTCGAGACGGATCCACCAGTAACGTTCTTGTCCTTCGCAAAGATCGCCGTCCATGCGAGCGACAGCGCCGTGCCGATGATCGTCATGTCTTGAGTGTCTGGCCAAGTGCCACTCGAGATCGCTTTCGCGATAAGCGGCAACGCGGTCAAGATCGGGACAATTGCGCCCGCCGTTGTCCTCCAGTTGATGCCGAGGAGGAACTTCGGAATGGCGGATAGGTCGATTACCATTTGCGGCCTTTCTTCGGTCGTGGGCAGACCTCGTCACACCAAACCACCTGCCCGTCCTTGACGCATTGGTTTCGATAGTATTGGCCGCCGTGCCACGTGTTTTGCGAAGATTCGTATCCGAGACCCTTCGATCGCTCGCAGCCGAACGTGCCCCTACCCTGGTTAAATACATGCCCTGGATTGACTACGGCGACGCCGATACCGAACAGCGCCGCCAGGAAGCCAAGCGGCAGACTGAGCGGGTTCACTTAGGCAGCCAGCTTATAATATCGAGAATGGCGGCCATGCCGAAGCACAGGCCACCAAGATCCAAGAGCGCGCGGGCCAATTACCCAGCCACGATCACATAGCCGAGCGCAGTCAGCTGGACGGGCGTCAGGCCGATTGTTGCCGCCTGCGAAGCGGTGATTATCCGCAGGGTTCCAGCAGGGGTAGATTCAACCTGCGGCGTAGTTCCAATCAGCCCGCTGATCGCGTTATGTACAGTGCCGATGGCGTCTTCAATTACGTTAGGAATGCCAGTGCTCATAGTCTTCTCCTTATGTGGCCGGCGGAGTCGTCGGCCGATAGATGATTTGCAGTTTGTGCGCTTCAAGCGCAGCGAGCAGAGCCGTAACGATGCCTGGTATGTATGCCTCGGCTTCGCTCGCAAACATGCCTGCGTTCGCGTCGATGTACTTCCGTATCGTCTCCGTAAAGACTACCTTGGTAACCGTGTCTGTGCTGATCGTCATGCCGGGATTACCTCGGGAGGTCCTCTGTCCGTGTAAGCCTTTAGGGCGATATCCGCCCAATGAATCCGATCGTGCATGCTGATGACGCCCGCCGCCTCGTAGCCACGCTCGAAGGCTACCGTGGCCGCCATGAGGGTGGGCGCCTTGGCAACCGAGGCCACCGTGTGCTGATAGGACTCGTTTAGATCCTTGATGAGATACCCGTAATTGGCTTCGTAAGAATGCCAGTCCAATTTGAGGACTTCGCAATACCGCAAGAATGATCGCGCGCGCGGCCCCGTCCACTGTGCCCAGCCGTAGCCGCCCTTGTTAGGCGTGTTGATGTAGGCGATTTCCCGCAGCTCTTTGAGGCCGCCGCTTTCGTGGCCGAGGTTGCCCATGCAGCCAGCGGCCTGGAAGTCCTCCCAGCCGAACTCAGTCATGAGTCCAGGGATGACGCGGCGGCAGGTGTCTTGGAAAAGCGTCATGGAAATTCCTGCAATGGCGGGCCGGGCGCTACCCCGGCTCCTGACAATTTCCGCCGCTACGGCCTATGGGCGAGCCAATTACCCAATCTTGCATCCCTTGTCGGCCTAGGGACATCCGCGCGTTATCAGGCCTACGTTCTCCAGGCGTGTCCGCTTTCCACGCCGCCGCCACAATCTCTTAATGGGCTTTTGCCCTATATTTGTCAAGGGCATAAGCCTACCGCTTCACAGCCAGGCCGTGGCTATCCAGAGCAGGAACAAGATGGCCATTCCGCAAAGGATTGCAATCATCGGAGTCATTGGCTTAGCCACACAAGGCACGCCGCAAAGAATACACCGACGATCATGCCTGAAACGATGGCGCCCACGGCAGCCACAGCAAATTCTCGCATCTTGCCCTCCATGTCATCTGGACAGTGAAGGGCATTTGCCCCCATGTCAAGCGTTAATGATTGGCAATCGCAGCGAAGCCAAGCGCAAGCACCGTAATTGCGATGGCAAGGGCCGCGGCGGCAATCTCGGGCGAGAACTTAATCATGGGGACAATAAGTTGAAAAGCGCCTGCGCAAATGGCACGCCATACCCCATCAAGGCAATGAACATGCTAGCGTTCATGATGGTTTGGAAGACGGTTGGGTCAATCATCAATGCGTATTGAAACAGTTAGTGCCGGCTGTACAATTGAGATAATTGAAACCTGTATTGCTCGATGAAATTGCGTTTGTCATGTAGACGCCGGAGTTAATATCTATCCCGCCTCCAGCATTGCTAAATGAAAAGACATTGGTAATCATAGATTGATTGCCGGCCTGCATGTACAGCCCAATCCCCTTATTCAAATAAACACTTACATTGTTCCCATATATGGCTCCGCCAGTCCCCACCTGCACCCCATTCGACGAGGCGCCGTTGGCACTTTCTCCCTCAAGCCCGTCCACGTACACAGGGTTCGAGTTGATATAAACCGACGCCTGACTCGCCCCAGTGCTGAAGTAGCCATGAACATTTGTCAAAAACGTCCCGCCGGCGGAGCAATAGGTTTCATCATAAATAATATAATTGGAATTGACGTTCACAAACGATTCTGAATCAATGATCTTGCTATCATGTGGGCCACAGAACGCCACGCCGTATCCATTGTTCTGGAATGTCTTAACGTTATACCAATGAGACTCCATAGACACTGCATGGTCTCCGATTGTTGGCAGGCCTGCCGTCGTCGCCCACTGGCTGTCTATACCATCATTCGTGCTATTATACGACGTGACATGGTCCAGAATGAAGTTGAATCCATAGATGCCGATGTTCGAAACAGCCGAGCCAGTGACGTTCGCCTTATTGCCGTCGAAGCCCATATTGTGGACGCCCCACTCATACGGTCCGTTTTGGCCATTCTGGCCATTCAACGTCCCGTATTGATAGGTTTGCAACAACTGTGTGGCCGTTCCGGCCTTTGCTTTGACAATCGTCGCCGCAGTGCCTTGCCCGAATAGCTGAACGCCGGTCTTGATGATTATCGGGCTCGAGACACAATAAAGCCCAGCTGGTACAGTGACGGATGCCGGCGGAGTTGCGGCAGCGGCGGTATTAATCGCCGAATTAAAATCAGCGCTGACGTCGAGCGTGCACGTGCCAGCTTGCACGTCTGTTATCTCGGATGGAGAAAGCGACGAGAAGACGTTGATGAGACCATTCGCCACGGACACCGAGCATGAGGATCCGAGCGTACACGTTTGACCGTTGACCGTAGTACTTGGGTTCGCGAGATCGGCATTGGTGACGAGCCCCGTTGCGGTCAGCGAACCGGTCACTGTCAGGCCGGCAAGCGTGCCCGTGCTGGTCAACGAAGACCCGGTGACACCAGATGCTAGCGTCGATCCAGTCAGCGTGCCGGCCGGCGCCACCACGGCGTTCGTCCCTGCCGCCGTCATTAGCCCTTTGCCGTTGACTGTAAAGTTTGGAATTGCAGTAGACGAGCCGAAGCTACCGGTGTTGCTATTCACCGTCGCAAGCGTCGTTGCGCAACTGGAGTTTGTGATATCGCCAGTTAATGCCGGCATTTGCGCACACCCTAATGTTCCAGCGAGATTGGAAAATGCTATCTGCGAGCCGGCAATCTGATAATTTCCAGAATTAAGATTGAGCCCGCCCCCGCTCGGCACCGTTAATAGCGCGCCATATGCGCCGCCGTTTATCGAGCTGCTGAAAACAAGGTTGCTTGATGGAGTCGCGGCGCCCTGGACAGGCTGCAATTCAGCAATCACATCGACAGCTTGGCTGCCGGCGGTTGCGTTAGTCTTCCACCCCTGCCCAGTCCAGTGTACACGCGGCGACCATTGCTGCGCATTGTTGGCGGCAGCCGTCGTGTTGGTTAGCACCAAGCCGTTGGTACTGGTCGCGCCAATCGATTGCGTATCGGTGATGGCGCCAGAGAGGCCAAGACTCGCAAGGGTGCCTACGCTCGTCAGCGACGATGCTGTGACGCCTGCCGCCAGCGTACCGCCCGTTAGTGTGCCTGCCGCCGCCGTGACGGTGCACGAGGATCCTAGTGTGCAGAGGACTCCGTTGGCCGTTGTGCCGCTATTAGCCAAGTCTGCGTTCGTGACCAACCCAGTCGCGGTAAGCGAGCCAGTCACGGTCAGTCCCGCGATCGTGCCAAGCGACGTAATATTTCCTTGCACTGCTGTAGGAAGCGTCGACGAAATAGACGGAACACCAGCACCGCTCGTAATAAGAACACCATTATTGCCAGTCGCCAGATTTCCAAGCGTTCCCGCATTGTCATAGAGCAACCCGTTGGTCGTTCCCGAAGCCACCGTTGTGGTGCCAGGCGTAATGGTGCCTGCTGACGCTGTAATCGTACATGTGGATCCGAGCGTACACGTGACGCCATTGACGGTTGTCGATGGATTCACGAGGTCTGCGTTGGTGATTAGCCCGGTTGCGGTTAGTGAGCTGGTGACGGTAAGGCCGCTCATCGTCGGCGCCGTCGCAAAGACTACATTGCCAGATCCTGTGGTGCCGCTGACTACCGTCCCTTGGATCTTTGCAACGGTTGTCGCAAAGCTATTGGCTGCCGACGTCACATCGCCGGTCATCGCCGCTGTCTGCAGCGCGCTTCCAGAAAATGCCAGCGTCGAGCCGAGGGTTATTCCTGTAGCGGTTGCCGTCACGCCCGTCGCATTGCCGACTAGGCTGGTCGCGCCAACGGTCTGAAACTTGGCGTAGGTGACGGCGTTCGCCGCGATCGTGTTCGCGCAAGATCCAGCGCTGGCCGTCACGTCGCCAGTCCTAGCTGGCTCGCTCGCGCATGCGACGGTGAACCCGGACGCGGTTGTTCCGCTTGCCAGCGTTCCGGTGCCCGTGATGTTCGCTTGCGTCGCGGCTGGGATGGTCGAGGAAATGGACGGCACGCCGCCAGCGCTCGTAACTAGCACGCCATTGTTGGCCGTGGCGAGACCGACGATGGTTGTCCCTGTAGCGCTATACCAAGCAAGCTGGTTAATGGTTCCAGAGCTGACTGTACCGCCACCACCGCCTACCGTACAAGCACCGCCAGCATCAACGAGGTTACCGCTGGCGTCGAATTGCACACAATGGCCGCTATTAAGGGTGCCGGTTGTCGTTCCGAAGACTGTCGTGTTGCCAGAGCGCGTGCCAACGCCGATGGCCGAAGTGCCGTTTCCGATTAGCGGCGCGTTCGCCGTAAAGGTGCCAGCGCCAGTGCCGCCTGTAGCCACCGGAAGGGTGCCCGTGATGGTGGAGGCTGAGATGCTTGGAAGGTCGGCCGCGACGATTGTGCGGAACGTCGGCGTGCCAGAGGATCCGTTTGGCCCGGCCAGGAAAGTATTCGTGGACTCATTCGCAAGAGTTACGGCCAGCGTTCCAGCGCCAGTGATGGGCGAGCCAGAAACTGCAAGGATTGACGGCACTGTCATGGCGACGGACGTCACCGTTCCGCCAGCTCCAAGAGGCGTGCACCCGAGCACTCCGGCGTTGTTGTACAGCCCGTATCCGTTTGTGCAGGAGCCGCTGATTGCGCTTCCGACAGTCAGGCCGACAATTGAGCCATTTACATAATATCCGCCGCTGACATTGATAGTCCCGATACCCTTTGTGCCCCCGGTTGGGGCGCCTAAAGTCACACCGCCATTGTTATAGAACAACGATAACGACGGCCCATAGCCCCACGGATCCGGCGGCGGTCCAGGACCTTGCTGCTGCGCATAAGCCGAGCTGGCAAGCGCCGAGAATCCTAGGATTGCGAGAATATATCTCAACGGCAAGCCTCAATAAAAAAGCCGCCCAAAAGGCGGCTTGTAATTTCGTGGATAATTTCGTGGGTAATTTAGTGGACTACCGTCCCGCACCCTGGGATCTGCCACACCTGTACAGACTTTATGTGGAATGGCTGGCTGACGCCCGATCCGAGCACCATAACGACGTTTTGTTTGTCGTGGATACTCCAGATTTCTGGACTATTTGGTAACGATGCGGGCAGAGGCATCGTCCCGTCCGTCCATGATGTAGTATTGTTTATTGCGGAAGAGCCAGCTTGCGCAGGCGCCATAACGCCGTCAAAGAAAATCTCTCTGGATCCGATATTGCCATTTGCTGGAGTACCTGGCACCCACAAAGCCCCAAGAGTATGATACGTTGTGGTATTCCATGTCACAGAGCGGGCTGGATTTGACAGGAGAATCGTATCAATTCCATTATCGCTTCCCTGTCTATTGCCGGCATTCAGGATTCCGCAAAAGCCATTCGCTTGATAGCCAGTAGGGCAAGAGGCTTGGTATACGTTAGACCAATCCCATAGTCCAGATCCCCAGAAGTTAGCATTGCTGCTGTCATCATATTCGAAAAAGTCATCTTCAATAAAGTGTGTGAAGTTTGGACTCGTTGATTGCCCTGGCCAGTTGTCTCCACCGACGTTCGCCCAGTGCTCGACAGACATTGACCAGAATGCGGGCCAACCCGCATATCCGCTATTGACGACCGTAGGCCCGTCAAAGGCAAACACTGCCTGGAAATAAGCGCCGCCGCCGAATGCCGTTCCGATCCACTGCTCGCCATTTGCTGCCGAAGAATTCGGGTATGCTGTTGCTATCGCATCCTGGTTGTAGTTATTTCCTGACGACGGCGTTATAACCAGCTCGCTCGAGCTGCCAATGCTAAAGTCTCCTGACGGTTGAGTACCGCCCCCAAATGGATGTTTCGTATACCAATGGTAGCCAGTATTGCCGGTGGCAGAAAGGTCGATCGTGCTAGTTCCAACGCTGGTGAAGTCATCTGAGAAGACGTCCACATAGCCAGACGCGGCTGGATTGGCTGGATTAAAATTAGTCGGCGCACATGGAAAGTTCGTTGGCGGCGGGCACGCGCCGCCAACGCAGAGTGCGTAGGCCCCTACTGGAATGAGCGCGGTGGTAAGCATTGCTGAGATAGCAAGCGCCTTTGTCATTTTCGTCATCATTACTGTGTCCCTTAATACACAACAACTGTGAATTTGTGATTGCTAGTCGCGGCGTTTACGTATGTCGCCGTCACCTGGCCTGGAATCAGATTCCAACTTTGCCCAGGTTGAAGCGCCAGCGCTGTGCCATTAGCCGTTAGCCCAGGGGATGCTCCAGTTGGATCCACGATAAGCGGCTCTGCTGCGCCGATGCCCTGGTCGGTTGCGGTCAGCGGATTCACAATGTACCCGCCATTGTATCCGCTAGGATTTGCGTTGGCGGCAATCACCGCTGTACCGCCAACTGAGATAAAGCTGTGCGCACCGGCGGTAGGAACAACGGTCATGGCACGCCCTCAGTATTGAATGATGATTAGGCCAGCCGCGCCAGCGCCGCCATGTGTCGAGCCGCCAGATCCACCGGCGCCGCCGCCGGCGCCGCCAGGGCTGCTCCCATCGAATCCAGTGAAGTTGCTGAGCGGCGTCGTGCTGCCGCCCAGCGGCGCGCCGAGGCCTGGCGAACCAACATACGTGCCTCCGAAATTGTATCCATTGGCCGCAGAGCCGCCCGTGTAATTGATTGCTCCGCCGCTGCCCGTGCCTCCTACTGGGTTCGGGCTCTGGCCGCATTGTCCGCCCGATGGGGCATTTCCGCCGCCGCCAGGCGGTCCGCCAACGCCTCCAGTTGCTGAAATGGTGTGGTCGGTGCCAGCGCCGCCAATCGACGATGTCGCGCCATTACCACCTGTACCACCGCCGCTAGTGCCGCCAGCCCCTCCAGCTCCAATTGTGATTGTCACGCCAGTTCCTGGCGTCACCCTTATTGGCCCCGATGCGTATCCACCAGGAGTACCAGCGCATGCTGCCTGCGAGCTTCCCGAGACTCCGCCGCCGCCACCGCCGCTTCCCCATACCTGGGCTTGCTTGACTAAAAAGACGCCAGCCGGCGGAGTCCATGTCGTGCTCGACGAAAATGTTTGGACATTCGATGCCGGCAAGAACGAAGTTTGTAGGCCAACCCATTCAATTTGATATTCAGTCCCATCCCACATAATTTCCGCGATGGAGCCTGCCAGCAAATCACCTGCCTGAACCGCCGTTTTGTCACCTCTTGTTAATGGCTCGGCAGCCAGCCCGCCAACCGTCACCGTCGTGCCGCCATTGATGCTATTGGACGCTACGACAAAGCGGATGGGAACGCCGACAATATCTGCGAAAGACGCAATACCCGGAACCGTAAGCGTTATGGCAGACGCAGAACCGCCAGCCGTGCCAGCGTATGTTTGCTGAGCATGAAATTGGGCGCGTGCTGGTATCGTCGCTGCAATCGCAAGAGCAACCCAGACCGCAAGCCGCTTAACAGTCTTCATTAGTAAACGCCTCCGACATCCCATATGTTGCTGCCGAAATAAGTGAACGACGCCTTCAAGTGATTGACGTTCAAAACGATGGATGATTGATTGGAAATCACCATGCCGCCTGGCGCATTGATCGTCACAGGATACGGCTGAAAGTTCCCCTGCAAATCTGAGTATGTGATCATCTGTCCTATCGCCGCACCGCCCGGCAGCGTTGTCGATGAGGCAGCGAGCGATGTCGTCCTGTTCAAACCAATCGCCCCATCGCTGACGTTCGTTGTGAACACCCCGCTAAGAGTAACGATCCTTGGAGCGGCCGGGCTTGCGACGGATTGAAGAAATGATTGCATCTGGCCAGCGGTAAGCTGGTGAATGAAGAAGTCGCCGGCTAACCAGTTGAGCGCCGTTGTGCCTTCCTGCGCGCGCAACATCGTGACGGTGTCTGTCGCTATCGCCGTTACATAAACAATTTCATTCAAGGTTTGCGTCGCGGCATCAATAAGAGTCGCCGAGAAGACCTGCCCAGTGCTTGGGTTCGGGAATATCGCGCCAGAACCCGGTGCCAAATTGGCACTCGTCGCCGAACTCGTTATTGCACCCGCGAGAGTCGAGTTTGCATTGTTCTTAAATATAAACGTCGTCATTTATATACGCCCCACGGGTTAATGTGGACTACAACTGGGGAGAATTGGAACGGCATTTCTAGCGCACCACTGTCTACAGCTTCCTTGAAAATAGTAGACAATGGCGGCACAACTTGACTTACAAACGTTGATGAGACTGCGTTGTATGATCCAAAATGATCATTATATGCCGTACCCGGCATGGGGTTGAAAACATGTGATTTTATGAGTTTCCGGAAGCCAGAGATTATTGTAATATTCAGTTGCTGGTGAACGCCGAATGTCACGCTAATGTCGTAAGTCGTACCAACAGCATCGACGCCATTAGCGCCAAATAAGAATCTATAAATTCGCCGTTTAAGCCATAGCGGCGAGAAATATTTTCCGTCGCCCTTGAAGAAATGCCACGTGATGATACGCTTGAAGATATCGTCAGTCGTTACGGCAACATTACTGGAGCCGATGAATCTGAAGCCGTTATAGGGATTTCTCTGGTTGAAGTACTGCGTGTTGTAGGGGCCGATAGCTCGGAACAAGCCAGACGACAGAACTGGCCGCACGAGGCCGTAAATTCCGGCCGCAACCCAATCGAGCAGAGCCCCAAAGATTTGGGACTGGGTGTAGATCGGCAAGTTGATTGAGTTGAACCAGTTCACAAACTCTTGCGCATACGTGTTGTACGCCAGAACAAAAGCTTGGAGGTCGTCGTCGTCCGTGTATTGCTGGTAGAGATAGGAAGGGAGGCTTGTCGTAAGGCCAGACGGCCCCGACGGCGGGAAAAAGCCTATAATCGGGGAGAACGGTTGCGGCGCTGGGGCCGGCTGCCACAGCACCGCCGTGAAGAGATGGCCACTTGTGGCGGCGTTGACTTGGATAGGATTGACGCTGTTTGGGGTAGCGAAATAGAACTGACCAGGAAGCAGCTCAAACGTGGTTTGATTACCGAGAAGGCCGGGCGGCCCGACCTCGCTGACGTACAGGTTTTCGGCAACTCCGATTCCCTGATCACTGGCGTTTAGCGGGTTCCAAATGATACCGCCAGAAACCAATGCGTGGATCGCTGTGACCGGCGTTCCGCCAGTGATGATCTGGCTTGCGTTCCCGTGAAACAGATTGACCGGGACGAGAGCCATGTAGCTATCCCTGTTGGATCACAACGAGTGTCGAGTTTGTGAAAAAAAAGCTCTCCGGATCACCTGCAATAATTCCAGTCCCGCCAGTTGGTGCCGTACCAATTCCATTAATTGATACAGCGAATACCATGCGGGTTAATAATGCAGCCGGTAGAACAGATTCTATTGCGGTTTGGAATGTCGCTTGCAGCTCAAATAAGTTCATTGGCTGTCCAACAGCAATGTCGTTGACGTAATCCACAAGAGCTGGGTTGCCAAGCTGGCCTACCGCCGCGCCGCCAACGAAGTTCACGGCTGACGTGTTCCATGTGACGGTGATCGCCACGGTCTGCTGCGGCGGGTTGACGTAGACAATCTGATAGGTGTCTGGGTAGTCGACGATCGACACGAAATTGTTGCGCAGGTTTGGCGTAAGGTATCCGCCGGATATATACGCGCTGTAGCCAGTCGATGTGTTCAGCCCTGTGCTGAAATTCTTCTCGTCAATAACGGTGACCGTGAGAGCCACGCCATTGATCTGGAACATGCCTAGGACTTGGAATGGCGTAACGACCTGACCGTTGGAATAACCGTGATTTAGGACTGTCGTCACTACGGCATTGGCCGCTTGCGTGATGTTCGTAATTGACATCACCGAGCCGACGATTGTCGATGGATCACCAATAGCCTGGAATATCGCGAGCGCGACCTGGAAGGTGTCGCCACCGCCTACGATGATTTCCCACCCGCCAGTTGTTTGCTGCAGGACGGAAATCAGGTTTTGCTGCACGCCTGGCACATTGCCAACGAGCGTCTTCAGATAGCGCGGCATACCCTGGCTTGCGGCAAGTCCCGCTTGCAGCACCCGTGTGCGAAATTCGGTTTCAGTCTCGGCTGCAACGCCTGGCGTTCCAGGAGATGGATTGGTCACCGTGATGTTGAAGCCAGACGGGATAGACGTAACAAGTTGCGTTACGGTGCCAGGCAACACAGCCCACGAACCTGAGATAAGGCCAAAGGCCGTCACGGATAGCGACGTGCCAGTTGCGGCGCTTATGACCGTAGCTTCTTGCGTGGAGTACTGAAACGTGCCGTCGCTGACTATGAAGCCAGCCGGGATAATGTAGCCAGCCGGACCGCTAAAGACGACATTCACGCTAGTGGTCGTTGGCGGTTGCGGGCCAGCGCCGTTGCCTAGATAGATCTGGCCGAGCTGATTAAGCAGGAACGCATTCGCGCCGTATGGCGTAATCGAGTTGATAAGCTCAATACGAAACGAGTCCATCTCCGCGATTGCCGCCACGTCCGTACTGCTGATATCCTCGATAAGCGTTCCAGGAAGGTTCGCCGTATATCCCGGATTTGTCGCTGAGACCGACGCGAGAAGATTCAGAAGGATTGTGGTTGGCGGTATCGGCTGTAAGCCTGACGCCGTCATGACGGTCGGGAGTTCTGCCATCTATCACCCCGCGACCCAATGGACTCCGTCACAGACGGCTGGCGAAAAATTAGACCCGCCACCGCCTAATCCGCCACTACCTGAATCGAGCGGATGTAAAAACGATGGGACACCATTAGAGTCATAAACAGAGGCTCTAAGGCCCTTATTAGCCGGCACAGTTGGTGGGTATGCGGCAATCAACGCCGCAATTGTATATGTGCCAGTCAGCACGGTGTTCGCCGTTGCGGCACCCGTAACATTAACGCTCGCACCGGTGACATTACCGGATGAGTCAATTCCGCCACCGCCGCCACCTCCTCCGCCGCTACCGCCTGAGAACATCCCGCCAAGCGCGCTTAGAATCCCAGTGATGCTGGTGTTGCCAGAGATGTTAGTTTGACTGCTGTTGATGTTGGTTGTTGGTGCGGTGACGTTTACCTTCGCAGAGGAGGTAAGTTGGTGGCCGTTGTTGTCGATCTGGTGTTTATGGCTTCCGCCAAATACGCTTGCTAGCCAGCCAATGACACCGCTTCCACCCGATGGTACTAGTGACGCCTGATGTGTGCCGTTCACGCTATCAAGGATTTTTGCTAGCCATCCATTCTGTGGATGCAACACATGCGTCATATTGTAGGTCGGGTTCGACGTTGGCCCAGTCTGCCCTTGTGCCCCTGTCGAGCTGGTTACGCCGCTCGTAGGGTGGACGACGTGCTTGGCTTTTTTGTTGGTGTCGCGGTGAATCGTCCCAGTCGGGCCATATCCCATCAGCGCCGTCTGGTCATCGGTCGGCGTGAAATTCTCGTTACCTGTCGGCATGAAAACCAATGGGGCCAAGTTCCCAGGGTAGGTAAAGTTCGCTGGCGTGCTTGCACCGAGACCAGAGATGTTGCCAAGATTTGCCGAGGCCGACGTTAGAACGCCTTTATCGCCAGGCTGCTGCCCGCTTGCTGGCTTGATTGGAAAGCGAATATACTCTGACCCAAGCAATGGCATCGTGACGTTCGGCAGCGTCCATGGACCAAGCGCGGTGCCTTGCGTCTCGAACTTCAACGTCATGATCGTGTTGGTCTTGTCGATCGAGACAACTGACGCTGGCAGATCCTTAGGGTAGTCCTGAATGCGGCCAGCCGACTGCTTGTTTGCAGTCCGCGCGTCATTGACGCCATAGTTCAGCTTTTGGGCATTGTTTGCCATTAGGTCGTGCCTTGGTTCAACAAGCCTTCGATGATGGTCACCCAGGCATCGCCTGATGGTTGGCGGAAATTGCCAACGTGGCGCAATGAATTAATAGTGAAGGTGCCCTGAAACGTAAGTGGCGTGTTCAGTCCTTGTTGCGCCTCGAAGGTCGAGATAACTGGCGTCGGCGGCAGCGTGAACTGGTCACCTTGCTTCAAGTCCCCGCGCATCACGACTTTGACCGATATCGTGCTCGGCGCAATCCATGTGGGTTGCCCGACGAGGTCGATGAATTGGATCATGTGCGCGCCAGGCGGTGCAGTGCCATCATGCACGGTTATTTCGCCCTGCTGCATACATAGGCCAACGCCTGGGTAGTTTTGCTGCCCGACCATGATTTGGTGACTTATGGGACGCAATAACTTGTTGAGTTCTTCGAGCGTGCCGCAGAAATGGATCGTGTCTTGCGGCGCGACCAGCTGCGGACTGATGTTGATGTTAGCCGTTATGCCTGGGTAAGCCGTCTGCAATGTCTGTTGCAACACTTGGCCGAGTTGCTGTCCCTTTTTCCAATTGAGCACAATGTTTTTTGGCGGCGGGTTTGGCGCATTTGGTTGCGCTGGCGGGTTAGGCGCCTGTCCTGGGAAGACAACAAAGTTCAGGGTCATGTCCGTCATGACCCAGTTGCCCCAACTGGCGTACACATAGCCGTCAAGGATCTTACCGTATTCGGACGATTGCGCCGTCGCCAATGGTAAGCCTGGCGCCATGCCAACAGACATGGTGAACGGCTGGTTGTTGAATTGAGTCGCCTGACTTATCGTCTCAAGCGACACGCCCCAGATCGTGACTTCCGCCGCCTTGAAACTATCGGCGTCATTGACGGTTGCGTCCAGCTCAATATTCAAAGCATTTGGATCGCCGTGGCTATCCCAGCTCATAGAGCCGGCGCTGATCGCATATGCTCTCACGGCGAGACTTCAAACTGCTGGGTAGCGTCGCGGAATACGAGCGTAGAGGTTTTGAAGTAGCCTCCCGCGATGTTGATGTCGCGGCCGATGTTGCCATTTACAGTCGCATCACTTCCTGGATCTACATCCAGAGGGTACGTCAATGTCGACGGGCCTATAACGAACATCGTCCATATGCCATTGTACGCGGCTGGGGCTACCCCGACGATTGTGAGCTGCACCGTTATTCCTATCGGAAGCCCGTGCGGCACTGCCGTCGTAACCGTCACTAGGTTTTGCACGCCGCTCCAAGTTAGGGTTGAAGTTTGAAGCGCTGTCGGCGACCCAATCATCGGAAGATAGAAAATCAGGTTGCCAGTTTGGTCATACAGGTTGACGTACCATCTTTGGCCGGCCAGGCCCCATGTGATGACTGCATTGTATTGCGCGCCGTCCATCGTCGGTTGAAATGAAAACGGCTTCGTGGCCGTTGGTGCGAACGTGGTAAATGTCGTCATTGTTGGCCAGCGACACCAGAGCTACCAGACAACAATGCGGCTGGTGAAATATCGGGAGTTGCGAGACTGGGTGGCAAGCCAATGGTCGGCTGGATTCCGAAGTTTACGCCAGTCGTCTGTACGCCAGACGAGAGCTGTTGCATCATTGAGTTAAGAGCAAATTGAGCAGCTGCTGCGGCCTGCAGAGATACGAGCGGTTGAATGAAGTCCAGCTTCCACTGGATTTGCGCCTGCTTCGAATCGCCGCCAGAGATGTCGTGCATGCCAGTCATTACGCAGTTCGTGTAGAAATAGCTTGGCGTCGCTATCGTGTACGTCCCGCCAGTTGTGTTGTGCTGGTGCAAGCTGTTTTGCACCGCCGTCATGTTTGATAGCTTCGTCTGGTACCCGCTAGGATCGCGAACTGGAACCGTCATAAGCATCGACACCGCGAGCGGCTGGACGATAATCGCGTTCGCCGCAACCGTTTGATTGGCAAACGGGTACATGCCGATCTGTTGATCGATTAGAGATGAGCCTGGAAGCGGGTAGAAATATGCAAAGAAATCGTCAAGGCTGACATCTTGCCCGCCGCTGATAAGACCCGTGAAGCTTTGCGCCTGCGTGAGCGAGAGGATCGGCAGCATGCCGCCAGGAATATTAAGCGCCACACCTCCAGTAAGGGTAATCGGGCTAATCTCAAAGTTTAGTTTGAACTGAGCTTCGCCTTGTGTGTAGGGCATTTGCTGTTATTTCCCTTGACACGCGGGGGCATTTGCCCTTACAAGTGGCTATAACAATGGGAGGAAGAAATGCACAAAGTAATTATCATAGCTGCAGCGCTTACAATATTCTCGAACGCGGCACGCGCCGACAGCGACTACATTGCTATGACATGCGGCTCTAAGCAGGTTATGGATAGCATAGCACGAGCAGGCATGCCACCGAACTGCGGCGCCTTGGCGGCATTCGACTCACTGGAAGCGTGCGAACGCTACATCGCAAAATTCCATACCCCGCTGCATTGCTTCGAGCGCGACGTACCATCATTACGCCAGGCCGACTAGGAGGAAGCTATGCACATTCTGCTTTTCTTCATACTGATCGCGCTGATATTCCCTGGCTTGATGCGGTTCATCCTGTCGCTGGTTGGCCTTGCGATTGTCTGCGTGGTCATCATGACGGCGGCGCATGCAGGCAGCATGGCCTTCGGCCGCGTCCACCCTGGCTACGGCGGGGATATCGCTAGAGTCGGGAGCTGCACCGGAATCCTAGCACCTTCCGGTGATATCACCGATAAGAAGATAGGGATATGCCATACTGCTGGATCACCTGGCGAAGCAAAGGTCTTACATTCCTGCACTGTCGGACGCCCCTGCAAGGTTACCGGTACGATGAACGACTGCGAAGGAGCCGACTACTGCGTTGAGTTTCTCAAGATTACTGGTGCGCGCACTCTGGTTGGCTTGCTCAACTAACAGCCCACCGACCAGAACCTTCCATAGCAATCTCTACCTCAGGCCGCCTGTGCATGAGCGCCACGTCCACTGGGTGTTTTCCAATATTGGATAGCCTGCTCTCTCTTTGTCCATGGTGGCGCGTGGCCCGATCCTTCCTGACAGCGTTCGCTAGATCTAGACCCTCGGCCGGCATCTTATTTCGTTGAACTTCGCCATGACCGTAAACAGGAGTGTCAGGATAGTGCGCCTGCATAAACTTTTTGAAGGATTCAATCTGCGCCTGCGTATAGCCATGCTGGGGATCGCCGATCACCTCCATTCCCACCGTGTTGGCAGAATTAAGGCCAAGCCGCTGGCCTAACTCTGTTCCCCATTTCGGATCGCTCTCGTCGCGAATCTGTTGAGAGCCAGGGCCGCCAGTCTTCTTAATATGCCCCTCACGATCCATAATATATTCTACGCCCAGGTGCCGCTCTCTTAATGTTTTCTCAACGCTGGCGATGTCGCCCATGCCACCAGTCCAATGAGCAATGAACGCCTTGGGCGCCTTGCCTCCAACGGCAGTTACCGTCGGTAACCCCTCTGAGTCAGTGAAGGACACCTGCTCAACCTGCGGATCTCCTGGCGTGCCTGGACTGCCAGGACCACCAGGAGTTTGCGTCCTTGCTCCAGTGCCTTCAGTCGCCGCGCGCTCATTCTGAGACGGCGTTGCTGGACTGACAGACTGCCGAGTTGGCGGGCTTCCTCCTTGTTCGGCGGCAGCGCGCTGATGGCTGGTTAACCCGCCTTCGCCAGGCTTGTAAATATCTTCAGGCCGCGAAAGCTTGTATGGCCGCTCCGGAGTTGGGGTTCTCCCCTGATCGGTCGTAACATCGCCGCCTGGCGGCGTCGGCGGCGTTGGGCCAGTAAACCCGCTATGCCAGTTCCAATCCTTCCCATACCGCCTTTCAATATCGGAGCGGGACTCATCCATGCCGCGTCGCATGTCCGCAAGGATTTCCTTGAGACTCATGGACGTGATCCGCTCAATATGGTGAACGATTTCCGTAGAGACGTGGATAAAATCAGTCACCCCTTTCTCAAACTCTTTCCCGCTCATTGTCTTGACCAGCTTAGTTAGCGCATCACCGAGCGAATCAACCCACCCCTTAAGCGGCCCTCCATCCCGCATAAGATTCTCGACTAAGTCGATAAAGCTATTTGATAAATCTTCCAGCGGCTTCGCGAGGTTTACGAATCCTTTGACAAATGCTGTCCCGACCTCTTTCCCAGCAAACTCCATTTGTGTGGTAAATTCAGTCCACTTCTTTGCCATCCCTGGGTCTAAAGCTAACGCGCTGGTCTTACCCTCGCGATATGCCTTAACGCGCGCTTCTAGCTCCTCGCGTGGGATGCCGCGAATGGCCTTCGCTTGTTCGACTCCGAGACCAATATCCGTATACCCAAGAGCCTTGAGCCGTGGCGCGAGTTGCTCATCCGGCGTACTCTCGACGTAATCCTTGAACTTTAGGATTGCCTCTGCCGCCGTCTCCGCCGCATCGCCAGACGGTGCGTGCCCTAAGAGATGCCCAATCTGAGCCTTGCCAATTGGGGTTGCCAGCGCATTGCTGAACCCCTTTAGCGTCTCCTCATCAAGCCCAAGTGCGCGGAAGTTGGTAAGGAAGCTTGCCTGTTCCGTGTAGGATATGCCGAGACCCATAGCGGACGTGCGCTGAGCCGCCACAGAGGCCGCCATTCGATCGATGCCGAAAAGGCCGCCTGCACCGATAATCCCGGCGAACACCGAGGTAAGCTTCGTCCACTTCGCCAAGTGCTGGGTGGAATGCCAGATGTTATGCGCGAACAACTTTCCCTGCGTGCCAAGCAATCCAAGCGAAATAGCGGCGCCATCAAGGAGCTTACCTAAGTCACCTTGCGCCTTCTCAATTCCTAATGAGGCATCCCTTGCTGAAGATAGACTTGCCGTTAGCTTCTCGAAGCTAGTTTTCTGTTTTTCTATTTCTTCGCTAGCCGCCACCCAATGCGTCGGGATATTTTTAAGAATTTCTTGGTGCTCATTGAACTTCCGTTGAAATTCCTGAAATGCGGAATCGTCAATCTCGATTGCTATGATTTCACGATTGGGCATCAGGGAGATCCTGCAGCGGCAGCATTGGCTGCATCAACCGTGTTCCCACCTGGATTATCGCGGATTGTTACTTTTGGCTTATTGGTAGAGGACCTATATGATTCGTACATGTTCCTCGCGTCGTTCAGCCGCTTCTGCTGGATCCCGCCAGCATAACCCTCGTAGCTAAACCCGTATCTGTTGCCCTCTTCTAATGACTTCGTATGACGCCAATCGGCCTCGGCCCCCCCCCTACCTCTATGCGTTTTTATCTCTTCACTGAAAAAATCAAGCTCGTGATGGACAGTATCGCCGCCATGCCCAGCCAAATATTTTTGTAACGCGGCGTATCTCTCTTTTCTCCATTGGAACAACCCGTGCGCCGAGCCCTGGTCGCCACCTCCGCCGGCGCTCGCAAGAGCAAAGGCCGGATCCTCCGTAAGGATCTGCCCAACTGCAGTAGCCGCCGCCTCTGGCGTGAATCCTTTTTCCTTTATAAGGTAATCCATGGCATCTTTAGCAGCCGACTCGTTCCTTTTGGTTATGCCGCTTCCACCGCCTCCAAGATCTCTACCGCCAGCAAGCGCGCCCTTCTTGCCGCCGCCTTCCCCCCTTCCGCCACTTAGGCGATATCCTGCTTGAGTACTAAACCCACTGGTATCGGACGCTCCCAAGGTCCCAGTAACTGCGCCAGCGCCAGTTGTGGTGTCAATTCCCAACCACTTGGCGAACGATATAACCCCCTGCAGCAGGCCGTAGATGCTTGTCGCGAGTTGCCCCACCCAGGTGATGAAATCGTCGATTTTCTTTTGGAACTCTGGCTTATCTATCTCCCCAGCAAGCCATTCGATAGCCTTGCTTAGGTCGGTTATTAAGGCGTCAAGTGGGCCGCCCTTATCCATAAACTTTGCAACGAGATCTACGACTTTCGCCGAAAGATTCTTTAGCGGCTCTTCGAGTTTTATGAGTCCCTTGGCGAAAACTGTCTCAATTGAGCGAGTGGCCTTTTCCATCTGCGTGACGAAATCGGCATATGCCTTTTGGTCTGGCGCAGACAGACCGAGCCTTCCAGATTTTAATTCCTTCGCATATTCCTGCGCTTGCTCTTCAACATCTTGAGGTCGCTCATGCATCATCATCCGCTGTTCGTGCGTGAACACTGATAACTGCGGGGCGACATCAAGACGCTCAACTGGCGTCTTTGCCGCTATCGCCGCTCCACGGCGATAAGCCCTTATGGCAACGTCTGCAGTGTCTCCCTTCATTTCAGCTGCAGTCATGCCGAGCTTCCGCAGCTCAGGCCCCATGTTAGATACATCCTGGCTGATCTTGCCAAGGAATGCCTCAGGGTCACCAAAGCGGCGGAAAGCGGTTGTGAAGGCAGCACGCGAGGCGTAAGTCGTTCCAGTGCCCAACGCCCCTATGCGTTGGCTTGCAACGGAGTGGGCTAGTCGATCGAAGCCGAATAAGCCGCCGGCTCCCGTGACGAGGCCGAGGATTCCGCTCCATTTTAAAAGCGATTCGGTCGCATTGAGAATATTCCTCGAAACGCCAGCTGTAGATAGCGCAAGATCCTTCCAATTCCTGGCGACACCAACTGTTATCTGAGAAAACTCTTTCGCCGCGCTATGAACTCTCTCCATATTAAAGGCTAGGATACCAGTTGACGCAGCCGTCTCTTCAAACTTCGAGTTAACTACACCGGCAGACTGACCAGCCTTCTTCCACACATCTGGAACGGTGGCTAGCACTGCGGCGTATCGCGCAAATCTGTCAGCGAACTCTTGAAACTCTCGGCTGTCAACATCGACATTAATGTGGGAGTTGACAGCCATAAGCGTCTGCCCCTAAATGCTCATTGGCATAGCCCGGCATAGCCAGGCTTAGCAGTGCAAAGGATAGCTCTTCGTAGCGCAGCGCAGCAAGCAAAGATTCCCCTCACTACCAAGTGAGGGGATATCACCTACCGCCGAGCGCCTCCGCAATATTTTTCAGAGAGCTGATCAGGACGCGGTCTCGGAATTCTCGGGCCGAGTGGAACTGATAGCCTAACTCGCCCATGACTGCAGAGAAGCCTTCAGTCGACGCCCACGCTAGGCAGGTATCTGTAATCGGGATTTCTTGGGCTCGTGCGGCTTGGCGTCCGAACCTGCGGTCATTGTCGATCTCTGCAATGAAGCGGAGAACTCCGAACAGCTCAATGACTCTAAGCGCGCACCCCACAGTTTCGAGGCCCCCTCCAGTATCCCTCTCCGATCGGCTTTCCGATGCATGTGCGATGCGACAGTAAAAAAAGCCAAGGCGTTTTCCACTTCAGACATGTCGTCTTCGTCGATGTGCCCTTTGGCAAGAGCCTCGTGAATTGGGATTGTCTCCCAGCCATGATCGCCGAGCACAAGCACGTTGGTTAGACGGCGGATCTCCTGGATTAGCCCGCGCTCGACGCCCTCAGGGCCGTCCCAGGCGTTCATCTCAATGGCGGTATCCTTCAGCACCATCGCTGCCACGCGAGGTCCGGACATGATTCCAAGTCCGCCGCTGTAGATCGTGTTGAACGCTTTCGCCATCACCATGTAGTAACGCTCGAACGTGGCGCGCGCTATTGGAATGGCGTAAACGTGAACCGTGGATCCATCGCTCCTCTCGATAGGCATTACCAAATTTAGTGTGTTCTTATCGATTTGCATTTAATGCGCCTCCGTGCGCACGCTAGTCAGCGATGAAAGGATATCTATTCTCCCAGCTTTCGTCCTTTGGCCTCCACGACACGTAGCATGTCCCAGCAGGGACCTTCCCTTTAGTTTTGGCAACAACGAAAGGCTGGTTTTCCGACGCGACCATTGTCAGTCGTATAGGCATACCAGAGCACTGAAGGCCGATATAAAACTCAGCGGAGTCATATGACTCCGAGAAGTAAAGGGCGATCTCTCTAACGCTGTCCTTGCTGACGGTGGACCCCACGGCTGGCACAGCGTGATCGAAGTATAGGATAGAGTGCGCAGCCGCCGACGACACAGACAAACAAGCACCAACCGCGCCAGCCACCGCCCGCATTACGGCCAGAGCGCCTGGTTGATCTGATATTGCCCCATGACAGTCACAACGAAACCGGCCTCTCGGCCGCTGTAGTTGAGCGTGTTCAGATTTGTGATTGCCGCGTTCCCGATAATGAATGGCGGCAGATTGGCTTGCGGCACGTCTGGCCGCACTGTCCCGTCGCCGAGTAGTGTCGATTGCTCCCACTGTATCTTATACGCAGCTGCAAGGCTCTGCGACCTAACCATGTGGATAACAAGCCGAAGCGGCATCCATGGCTCGGGAGACGTCACAAACCCTGTCATAGCTGGAAGCATCGTGGTCATGACGCCCTCTAGCGTCATGTCGATTGCTTCTGGCGCGAGATAGGACGGCGTGACGTTCAGTGCAGGAAACTGGTCCCAAACAACAGATGCCAGTAGCCTGTTGATTGTGCCAAGAGGTATCTGTGGATTAGCCATTTTCTATAGCCTCATTAGGTTATCACAAACTGGCTAACCACCAGGTTGAAGACGATATTGCGGAAGCCGCGAGACGGCGTGTAGATCACGGAGAATCCAGCGTATCGGCCAATCTTATAGTCGCTCGGGTTCTCCTGGCTGTAGGTGATGAACGGAACAGCATTGATGATCGTAAAGCCTTCATATTGATCATTGCCGAGCGCAGTACTAAGGATTGGCCCGTCAAGGCCCACCTGGATCGATGGGAATAACGCCAGGCCAAACGTCACAGCCGAATTCATCGTGCTGGCGATGACACTTTGCAGCACGTTGATGCCGGCTTGATTGTAATAGAGGGGGTTGACGGGGTTGTTTGAGCCGTTAATAATCGCATTCGACACATTCAGATCGACATTGATCTGGACCCAGTCCACCGAATACCAATAGCTAAAATCATTCCCATCCATGGCCGTGCCATAGAGAAGAATTGCTTGCGCAATGCCGCCTTCTGCACCAGTACCAACAACATTGACGTTGGCGGCAGCATACGTCGCTAGAAGCGCGGAATTTCCCATAGTCGGATATGGCGTAACGCCGAACATGAAATCGAAGGCAAACGGCGTTACCTTGTTGGTTGTGCTCGGCAGCTGGTGCAGAACTCCCCAGAAGGCCGCCGCCAGACTGAATTCAGTTGATGGAATGCCAGGCGCCTCGATGAGCCCAACCACGGACTTCATCAGCGGCGTGAAGCTCGTGTAATTGCTGTTAGTCATCGTCACGAAGAAATACGTTTTCTTCGTTGGAGCTTCGAAATTTGTGCACATCGTTTGGAATGTCGTCGCGCTAGCCCACGAGCGAGGCACGAGATAGGCGTAGAAGAATTGT
>Ga0307477_10001240_pt1 | contig 22252 bp, 20 predicted proteins | sample atmos_gasesECM2C_FD_203316 | JGI IMG/M metagenome (GOLD analysis project Ga0307477, IMG submission 203316) | Hardwood forest soil microbial communities from Morgan-Monroe State Forest, Indiana, United States - atmos_gasesECM2C_515 | ecosystem: Environmental > Terrestrial > Soil > Temperate...
TTCGGCCACCCATGATTGCGCAGCATCCGCGAGGATAGATTGGGGCGTCCCCCGATGGTATAGGCGGGGGTTCGCCGTCGCAGCGCGCAGGGGACAACCATGGGGGGCCGAGCCGGCCCGCGGAATCTGATTACCGACGTGCCCGGGATCTTGGTCGGGCAGGCAGACGACCGCGATGGCATCAGCGGCACCACCGTCGTGCTCGCCGAAGCGCCGGCCGTGGCGTCGGTGGATGTTCGCGGCGGTGCGCCCGGCAGCCGCGAGACCGAGCTGCTCGCTCCCGGCACCTTAGTCGATCGGATCGACGCCGTTGTGCTGTCCGGCGGTTCGGCCTTCGGGCTCGACGCCGCCGCCGGCGTCATGGATTGGCTCGTCGAGGCGGGCCGCGGTTTCACGGTCGGATCGACGTTGCGATTCCCGGCGATCCGAGTGCCGATCGTCCCGGCCGCAATCCTGTTCGACCTCGGCTTCCCCGGCAGGCGGGGGTGGATCGGCGAGCCGCCCTACCGTGCGCTCGGCCGTCAAGCCGTGGCGGCGGCGGCAAGTGACTTCGGGCTCGGCAATGCCGGAGCGGGGCTCGGCGCCACGGCCGGTCGACTGAAAGGCGGGATCGGTAGTGCCTCGTTCGCGCTCGGCGACGGGGCGATGGTCGGGGCGATCGTCGCCGTCAACAGCTGGGGTGCCGCGGTGCGGCCGGATTGCGGCCGCTTATGGGCCGCCGATCTGGCGCTTGCCGACGAGATCGAGCAGCAACCAGCGATCCCCGAGACCGCGCTCGATCCGGAAGATTTCTCGCAATGCGGTGTTGCGGTTCTCGGGGCCAATACGACGATCGCGGTTGTCGCCACCGACGCCGCACTCGACAAGGGCGGGTGCCGGCGGCTGGCGATCATGGCGCAGGACGGTCTCGCCCGTGCGATCCGGCCGGTCCACACGCCGTTCGACGGCGACACCGTGTTCGCGCTGGCGGCCGGCGGCGGCCCGCCGGTCGAACCCGCGGCACTGGCGAGGCTCGGCAACGCGGCTGCGGACTGCCTGGCGCGCGCGGTGATGCGCGCCGTGCTCGCCGCCGAGCCGCTCGGCGGCGTTCCGAGCTGGCGGCAGTTGTGGGGTGGTGCGGCGTGACGGCCGCCGGATCCGTGGCCGGGGTCGCCGGTGAACTTTGTCATGTCAATGCTTGCGGATAATGTCGCGCGTCGGGATCGTCCGACACAAAGACGGGAAGAAGAACATGCGTTGGATCGGCTCTCGGCACGCGACGGTTCTGGGGTTCGGCATCCTCGCTTTCTGCGCCGCGGGCGGCGCAAAGGCGCAGATCCCGTACGAGCCCGCTGAAATCAACGCGTGCGTGTGTCTCCAGGCGGCCTCTGCGGCGTTGGCGGGGGATAAGGACGCCAAGTCCCAGAGGCTGGCCGCGGTCAACCAACAGCTCGCCGATTTGGATGCCCAGCTGGCATCCGCGCGGTCGCAGATCGACGTCAACAATCGCGACTCGGTCGCCCGCTACAAGGCGTTGCTCGAACGGCGCGATGCGGCCTATGGGCAGATCAGCCCGGCCCAATCGCAGGCGGCAGCAGCGGTCGCCCGCTACAACGCGACCGTCGACGAACACAATCGGCGTTGCGCCGGCCGTCCGTTCAATTCGGCCCTAGTCGCGCAAATCGCGGCGCATCCGAACTGCCCGCCATTGCAATAGCGTGGTCTCTCCGCCCTCGTTATCCGCTTCCCGGGTAGAGTATTTCCGGCGAAATCTGCGGCTCGGCGATGACCGCCCACCCGGCGTTCCGCCAGGCTCGGAAGAAACAACTGCGCCGCCCGGTGTGGCACGCCACCCCTTTCTGATCGACCAGCAGCAGCACGGCATCCCCGTCGCAATCGAGGCGCAGTTCGCGCAACAGCTGAACCTGTCCGGAGGTCTCACCCTTGCGCCACAGCTTGCCGCGCGAACGCGACCAATAGCAGGCGCGGCCTTCGGTCAAGCAGGCGCGGATCGCGTCGCGGTTCATCCACGCCATCATCAGGACTTCGCCGGTATCGTGCTGCTGAGCGATCGCCGGCACGAGGCCGTCGGGACCGAATTTGATCTCCGCCAGCGCACGCTCGATCGGATCGGTCATCTTCGCTCCCTTTGCCGGTGTCCATACCCGCCGCGGGGTGGCGGCGAATAGGCCGGCATACTACATTGCCAGGTCGAGAGAGCGAGCCTGCGCTGTTCCTGTTCCCGGGCTCGCTCGGTTTGCTCCCCTCTCCCGTCGGGAGAGGGATTTTTGCGATCGGGATCTGATTTGGATGCGCATTTCTCGATGACCAGCCTGCCCGTCACCGTCACCGAGACGCTCGCCTTGCTCGGCAGCGCCGATTACATCGCCGACCGCAGCCTGGCGACCGCGGTGCATTTGGCACTGCATTTGAAGAGGCCGCTGTTTCTCGAAGGCGAGGCCGGGGTCGGCAAGACCGAGATCGCCAAGGTGCTTGCGACCGCGCTGCAGCGCCGGCTGATCCGCCTGCAATGCTACGAGGGTCTCGACGTCGCCTCGGCGGTCTATGAGTGGGACTATGCGCGCCAGATGATCGAGATCCGCCTGGCCGAGGCGGCCGAGGAGGACCGCTCGGAGATCGAGGGCACGATCTTTTCCGACCGGTTTCTGATCAAACGGCCGCTGTTGCAGGCGCTGGAGCCGGAGATCGAGGGTCCGCCGGTACTATTGATCGACGAGCTCGACCGTACCGACGAGCCGTTCGAGGCCTATCTGTTGGAGCTCCTTTCCGATTTCCAGGTGACAATCCCGGAAATCGGGACGATACGCGCCGATCAGCCGCCGATCGTGATCATCACCTCAAACCGGACTCGCGAGATCCACGATGCGCTGAAGCGCCGCTGCTTCTATTATTGGGTCGACTATCCGACTGCCGCACGCGAGCTGGAGATCCTGCAGCGCAAAGCGCCCGGCGCGAGCGAGAGCCTGTCGCGCGAGGTCGTCGGCTTTGTCCAGAAATTGCGCGGAATGGATCTCTTCAAGCTGCCCGGCATCGCCGAGACGATCGACTGGACCGAGGCGCTGATGCAGCTCGACGTGCTCGAACTGACACCGCACGCAATCAACGATACATTGGGCGTGCTGCTCAAATATCAGGACGACATCGCCCGGCTGCACGGCAGCGAGGCCGCCCGGCTGTTGGAGCAGGTCAAGGCCGAGGCCGCTGCCCATGCCGGAAACTGAAGTCGTGCCACCGACACCCTCACCCACCTCGCTGCGCTCGGCACCCTCTCCCGCAATGCGGGAGAGGGAGGGACCCGTCGCGTCAGCGACGGGAGGGTGAGGGCCGCGCTCACAGCGATGTCCGATACCGGCGGGTCGCTGCTCGCCAATCTGATGCATTTCGCGCGCGTCTTGCGCGCGGCGGGGCTGCCGGTCGGGCCGGGGAAGGTTATCGATGCCGTCGCCGCCGTGCGGGCGATCGGCATCACCGATCGTCGCGATTTTTATTGGACATTGCATGCCGTGTTCGTCAATCGGCCGGACCAGCGGCTGATCTTTGACCAGGCCTTTCACGTCTTCTGGCGCAACCCCGATCTGCTGAAAAAGATGATGGGGCTAATGCTGCCCGAATTGCGCATCGAGGGCGAGGAGGACCAGGGTGCGGCCATGGCCCGGCGATTGGCAGAGGCGCTCCACCCCGACAAAGGCGAGGAGGGCGAAACAGAAAACAGCGAGACTGAGCTCGACGCGGCGATGACCTTTTCCGACCGCGAGCAGCTGCGCGGCATGGATTTCGAGAAGATGTCGCTCGAAGAGCTGGCGCGGGCCAAGGCCGCGATCAAAAGGCTTCGCCTGCCGGTGCAAAACGTCCCGACACGGCGCTTCGCACCCGACCGGCATGGCGCCCGCGCCGACCTCCGCGCGACCTTACGTGCGGCGCTGCGCTTGGGTGGGTTGATCGAGTTGAAGCGGAAGAACCCACGCCGGCGCCCGCCGCCGCTCGTCGTCCTATGCGACATCTCCGGCTCGATGAGCCGCTACAGCCGGATCTTTCTGCATTTCATGCACTCGGTGACCAACGACCGCGACCGTGTCCACACCTTTGTCTTCGGGACGCGGCTGACCAACATCAGCCGCTATCTACGGCATCGCGACGTCGATCTCGCCCTCGAACGCGTCACCGAGGCGGTCGTCGATTGGTCGGGCGGCACCCGCATCGGACATTGCCTCGGCGAGTTCAACAGGCTGTGGTCGCGCCGCCTGCTGGGTCAGGGAGCGATCGTGTTGTTGATCACCGACGGGCTCGACCGCGACGCCGGGGCCGGTCTCGCGCACGAGATGGACCGGCTGCACCGGTCCTGTCGTCGGCTGATTTGGCTGAACCCGCTGTTGCGTTACGAGGGTTTCGAGCCAAGATCACTCGGAATGAAAGCGATGATGCCATATGTCGACGAGTTTCGCCCGGTACACAGTCTCGAGAGCCTCGAAACCTTGATCGAGGTTTTGAGCGCACCGATCGTCCGGCGTGGGACGGCAGCCTCGGCATGGCGGCAGAGCGAAGAGAGGGCAGCATGAGCGATACGGCAGAGATCCTCGAGCAGGCGGCGCACTGGCGCGAGGCGGGATCGGGGGTGGCGCTGGCGACCGTAGTGACAACTTGGGGCTCCTCGCCGCGCCCGGTCGGCGCCAAGCTCGCGGTCGACGACAAGGGGGCGATGGTCGGCTCGGTCTCGGGCGGCTGCGTCGAGGGTGCGGTCGTCAACGAGGCGCTCGAAGTGATCCGCGACGGCAGGCCGCGCCTGTTGGATTTCGGCGTCAGCAACGACCAGGCCTGGGAGGTCGGTCTCGCCTGCGGCGGGAAGATCCAGATCTTTGTCGAGCGCGTCGAATGAAAGAGCGGACACTCGACCATGTCGTGGGGGCGGCGAGGGATCACCGCTCCGTCGCCCTAGCGACGGATCTCGAGACGGGTCAGCAATTGCTCCTCGACGGCAGGGACGCCGAGGGCGATCTGACGCTCGACGAGGCGGAGCTCGACAGGGTGCGTGAAGCTTGGCTGACCGGCCGCAGCCGAACCATCGAGACGGCGGGCGGCCTCGTGTTTGTCGAGGTGCTGACCCCGCCGCATCGCTGCTTCATCGTCGGCGCCGTGCATATTGCCCAGCCGCTGGCGAAGATGTTGGTGATGACCGATTACGCGGTAACGGTCATCGACCCGCGCGAATCCTTCGCCACCGAAGCGCGCTTTCCGGGAATCGAGATGACCTCGGAGTGGCCCGATGAAGCGCTCGAACGGTTGAAACCGGACCGTGGCTCGGCGGTCGTCGCTCTGACCCACGATCCCAAGCTCGACGACCCGGCCCTCGCCGCCGCGTTGCGCTCGGACTGCTTCTACATCGGCGCGCTCGGTTCGCGTCGCAACCACGCCGGGCGTTGCGGGCGGCTTAAAGAACTCGGCTTTGGCGACAGCGACCTTGCGCGCATCCACGGGCCCATCGGCCTGGCGATCGGTGCGGTGTCGCCGGCCGAGGTGGCGATCTCGATCGTCGCCCAGATGACCCAGATACTTCGACGGGGCGAGAAGACGGAGGCGGTGTGAAATTCGGCGAAGTCCCTGTCGCCGACGCCGAGGGCGCGATCTTGGCCCACAGCCTGAGGCTCGGTCCTGTTGCGCTCAAGAAAGCGCGCATTCTGTCGCGAGCCGATCTGGATCTGATTGCCGGTGCCGGCCTCACGCGGATCGTTGTCGCTCGGCTCGAACCGGGTGATATCGGCGAGGACGAGGCGGCGCGGCGGGTCGCGGCGGCCGCCATCGGACCCGGGGTTTCGGTTGCCGCGCCGTTCACCGGGCGGGTGAACCTCTTCGCCGAGGCACGTGGGCTGCTCGCCTTCGACCGCGAGCGCATCGATCGGCTCAACCTCGTAGACGAGGCGATCACGCTCGGGACGTTGCCGCCCTTTGCAGCGGTCGAACCCCGGCAAATGGTCGCCACCGTCAAGATCATTCCGTTCAGCGCCTCGGAGGAGGCGGTCAAAAACTGCGTCAAGGCAGCCATCTCCGAGGGTCCGCTGCTGCGGGTCGCGCCTTTCCGGCATCTCTCGTTGGGTCTTGTCCAGACGCGGCTTCCAGGGTTGAAGGAGAGCATCCTCGACAAGACGCGCGGGGTCACCGAGGGGCGGCTGAAGGCGCTCGGCTGCCGGCTGGTGCTCGAGGAACGCTGCAGCCATGCGGCCGCAGAGCTCGCGCCGCTGATCCGCGACGCAATCGGTCACGGGATCGACATCCTGCTGATCCACGGCGCGTCGGCCATACTCGATCGGCGCGATGTGATCCCGGCGGCGATCATCGCCGCGGGTGGCCGGATCGACCACTTCGGAATGCCGGTCGATCCGGGCAATCTCTTGCTGCTCGGCCATGTCGGGGAGCGCGCCGTGCTCGGCCTTCCCGGCTGCGCGCGCTCGCCCAAAGTCAACGGCTTCGATTGGGTGCTCGAGCGGCTCGTCGCCGGGCTGCCGGTTGGTTCTGCCGAGATCATGCGCATGGGCGGCGGCGGCCTGCTCGCCGAGATCCCGTCGCGGCCGCTGCCGCGCGCCGAGGCGACCCCGGCCGCCGAACCCAAGTCCGAAGCGAAACCGCAAGGCCCGCGGATCGGCGCTCTGCTGCTGGCGGCCGGGCAATCGCGGCGCATGGGCGGCCCGAACAAGCTGCTCGCCGAGATTGATGGCGTCCCGATGGTGACCCGGGTGGCGCAAAGGCTGCTCGCCTCGCGGGCGAGGCCGATCATTGCCGTACTCGGCAACCAGGCGGACGCGGTCGACACCGCACTCGGCAAATTGCCGCTCGAACGGGTTCGCAATCCGGATTTTGCGGCGGGGCTCTCGACCTCGCTGCGGCGCGGCATCGCCGCGCTGCCGTCCGATCTCGATGGCGTGATCGTCTGCCTCGGCGACATGCCGCTGATTTCCGGCCGGCATCTCGATCGACTGATCGCCGCGTTCAACCCGCTCGAAGGGCGGGCGATCATCGTCCCGACCCGGAGGGCCAAGCGCGGCAACCCGGTGCTATGGTCGAAACGGTTCTTTCCTGAGATGGCCGGGCTCGCCGGCGATGTCGGAGCCAAGCATCTGATCGGCGAGCACGCCGAGCTCGTCGCCGAGGTCGAGATGGACGACGACGCCGTCCTGGTCGATATCGACACGCCCGAGGCGCTGGACGCTCTCCGACAAAAGAGGAAACCTGTCGGAGGCGCGGCCTTCTAGGGGAGAACCGAGGAGATGGAGACAACCCCGTTTCTTGCCTACCAGGCGGGCACCCAACCGCCCTATGACGCGCCGGCCTATGGCAGTACCCACAAGCGGCATCCGCAGGAGGGGCTGATACGGCTGCCGCACACGATCACCGAAACGTCGGGCCCGCGCTTTTCCGTCGCTCAATTCCCGCCGATTCCGGATCTCACCGTCGTCGACGGCAAAGCCGCACTCGGCGAGCGCATCATCGTGCACGGCCGCATCACCGACGAGGACGGCCGCCCGGTGCCGCACACGATCGTCGAGATCTGGCAGGCCAATGCGTCGGGTCGCTACCAGCATCCGGCAGATCAGCACGACGCCCCGACGGATCCGAATTTTCGCGGCGAGGGCCGCGTCTACACCGACGGTGAGGGCTGGTATCGCTTCACCTCGATCAAGCCCGGCGCCTACCCCTGGCGCAATCACCACAATGCCTGGCGGCCGAACCACATCCACTTCTCGTTTTTCGGCTCCGGCTTTGCCCAGCGGCTCGTCACGCAGATGTATTTCCCGGGCGATCCGTTGCTCGAGCTCGACCCGGTGTTTCTGTCGATCCCCGACGAAGCGGCGCGCAATCGCCTGGTCTGCAAGCTCGATATGACCATTACCGAGCCTGAATGGGCGCTGGGCTATCGCTGGGATGTCGTTCTACGCGGCCGCGCAGCAACGCCGATCGAGGACGCGCCCCGCCGATAACGGGGCGGCCGAGCAACGGGGTAGTGATGACCTGCGACCAGGACATCGCCTACGCCTCGGCAATAACGCTGCTCGACCTTTACGGTAAGCGGGCGCTGTCGCCTGTCGAAGCGACCCGGCTCCTCCTCGGGCGGCTCGATACGCTGCAACCCAGGATCAACGCCTTCTGCATTGTCGACCACGATGGTGCGCTGGCAACCGCGCGGGAATCCGAGCGCCGCTGGCAGCGCGGCGAGCCAGCCGGGCGGCTCGATGGCGTGCCGGTGACGATCAAGGATCTGATGCTGATGCGCGGCTTTCCGACGCTGCGCGGGTCGCATCTCGTCGATCCCGATCAGGATTGGTCGGAGGACGCGCCCGCCGTCGCACGCCTGCGCGAGGCCGGTGTGGTCATCCTCGGCAAGACGACGACCCCGGAATTCGGCTGGAAGGCGCTGGGCGACAGCCCGTTGACCGGGATTACCTGCAACCCGTGGGACCTCTCGCGCACGCCCGGCGGCAGCAGCGCCGGCGCCGCCGCGGCCTGCGCCGCCGGGATCGGCCCACTGCATCTCGGCAGCGATGGTGCCGGCTCGATCCGCATTCCTTGCGGGTTCACCGGCATCTTCGGACTGAAGCCGAGCTTCGGTCGGGTGCCGGCCTACCCGCTCTCGGCGATGGGGCTGCTCGCGCACCTCGGCCCGATGGCGCGAACCGTGGCAGATGCGGCGCTGATGCTGACCGTGCTCACGGCTCCCGACTATCGCGACCCCTATGCTCTGCCGCCCGACGACAGGGATTGGTGCGACGGGCTCGAAGGCGGGGTGCGCGGCTGGCGGATCGCCTATAGTCCAACCCTGGGATACGCCAAGGTCGATCCCGAGATCGCCGCTGCAGTCAGCGAGGCCGCGCACCAATTCGAGACGCTCGGCGCCGTCATCGAAGAGGTCGCCGCGATCTTTCCCTCGCCGCGCGAGGCACTGTTCACATTATGGGCGGCCGGTGCCGCCAAGCTGCTCGATGGGTGCCCCCGAGATAAGCGCGCGCTGGTCGATCCCGGTCTGGCCGCGACGGCCGCCGAGGGCGAGCGGATCAGCGCCGTCGATTATCTCGGCGCCGACCTTATCCGCACCGCGCTCGGCCAACAGATGGCGGCATTCCACCAGAAGTACGATCTGTTGCTGACGCCGATGATGCCGATCCCCGCCCTGCCGGTCGGCCAGGATCTCAACGATCCGGCGACCGAGCGGCATTGGATCGACTGGTCGCCCTTCAGCTACCCGTTCAACATGACGCGCCAGCCGGCGGCGAGCATTCCTTGCGGGCTGACCCGCGCCGGGCTGCCGATCGGCCTGCAGATCGTCGGTCCGCTCTATGCCGACGCCCGCGTGCTGCGCGCCGCGCGCGCCTTCGAGACGACCCAGCCCGAACGCCGCCCGCCGCTCGCGTCTTAGCTCCGCGGGCCGGGTCGCGCCGCTTCTCCGGTTCCCTGCCGTGCGGGAAAACTCAGGGTAAAAATTTTTTCGCGGCTCTCCCCGAGCCCAAACACCGTGTAAGATCATAGACTTGGCCGCGCCGCTCGGCAAAAATCGAAGGCTTGGCAGGGAACCGGCAGGGAAGCCCGAAAACCCTCCGATCGCCGCCCATTGCCATCATGCCAATTCGTTAATTGACAGATGCGCACGATCCTGGTATATGGAGCGAAACTTCGCGGGGGCAAGAGGGCGGCGCTGGGCACAGAAGGTCGTGCTGGTCCGCCGCCGTTCATACGTTCAGGTTGACGGTGACGTTCTTGCGCTGCGTAAAGCTGTCGAGCATGCCTTCGAGCGAGAATTCGCGGCCGATGCCGCTCTGCTTGTAGCCGCCATAGGAGTGTCCAGGCGACTGGCCGAGGCCCTGATTGACTTGCACCCAGCCGGCCTCGATCGCATGGGCGGTCCTGAGCCCGCGCCCGATATCGTGGGTCCACACATAGGCGGCGAGGCCGTAATGGCTGTCGTTCGCCATGCGAATGGCTTCGGCCTCGTCAGACCATGGTATGGCCACCAGGATGGGCCCGAAGATCTCCTCGCGCGCTAGCCGCCAGTCGTTCCCCACATCGGCAAAGACGGTCGGGAGCGCGAAATACCCTTCGGCAAGCGGCCCGCTCGTCGGCGGCAGCCCACCCGTCACCAGGCGCGCCCGGGGCTGATTGAGCCCGTCCTCGATATAAGAGCACACTTTGCGAAACTGCTTCTCGTTGATGATCGCGCCGATGTCGGTCGCTTCATCCAGCGGGTCGCCGAGCCGCAGCGCCGAAGTCTTCTGCTTCAGCTTGTCGAGGAACGAATCGACGATGTCGGCATGCAGGAACAGGCGCGAGCCGGCCGTGCAGGACTGGCTCTGGCGCGTGAAGCGCATCGCCGCGATGATCCCGTCGACGACCCAGTCCTCGTTCGCGTCGCGGAAGACGATCGACGGGCTCTTGCCGCCGAGCTCGAGCGAAACCGGGACGATGCGTTCCGCCGCGGCCCGCATGACGAGCTTGCCGACCTCGGTCGAACCGGTAAAGGAGAGCTTACGCACTAGGGGGTGCTGTGTCAGCGGCGCGCCGCATTCCTCGCCGAGCCCGGTGAGGACGTTGAGCACGCCTTTCGGCAGGTGCTGGTGGCAGATTTCGGCCATCAGCAGCACGCCCAGGGGCGCATCCTCGGCTGCCTTTAGCACGATCGTGTTGCCGGCGCACAATGCCGGGGCGATCTTGAGGGCGGCGAGCAATACCGGCGCGTTCCATGGGATGATGGCGCCGACGACACCCAAAGGCTCCCGCCGCGTGTAGCTCAGAACCTGCTCGCCGAACGGGATCGTCTCGCCTTTGAGCTCGCCGCCGAGGCCGCCGAAGTAGCGGAAGATGTCGGCCGCGAGCCTCACCTCGGGCCGCGCCTGCGTGCGCAGGGCATTGCCGGTCTCGAGGGCAATGGTCCGCGCGAGCTCCTCGGCGCGCGCCTCGATCGCCTCGGCAATGCGCAGCAGCATCCGTCCGCGTTCGCGGGGCGCCACTTTGGCCCAACCTGGGAACGCGGCAGCAGCGGCCGCGACGGCAAGATCGACATCGGCGGCCCTGGCGCGCGGGATTTCCGCGATGAGTTGTCGTTTCGCCGGGTTTTCGACCGGCAGCACTTCGCCGGACGCGCTCTCGATCCAATCCCCGCCGATCAACATGCGAGCCTTGATTATGCCCGCTGCGGGCTCGCTGCGGACTGCCTCGACGACCGCCATCACGCCTTCCTCCTCGGAGCCGATAACCATTGTTTGCGATATGGTCGCGGCAGCGAGGTCATCAACTAGACCCTTGCCGAGCTTGCGTGATCCGTTTCGCGGGAGTACCAGATACGGGACAGAAATAGGGATTGCCATAATGACTGACAGAACTTCCGATGTCCCGGCGGCGCCGACCGAGGCGGTGAGCCCCTCGGGCATCAATCATCTCGTGCTGAACGTCCGCGACATCGACGAGTCGCACAAATTCTGGACCGAGATCGTCGGCTTTAAGCAGGTCGGCGAACTGCACCGGCGACCCGATCGCCCGAACCCGCCGAAGATGCGCTTTTACAGCGCGGTCAATGACGGCAAGCTGACCCACCACACCGTCGCCCTGGTCGAGAGCGCGAACCTGCCGCCCCCCGCCGACTGGGTGCTGGCCAACAGCCAAGTCGCGATCAACCACGTGGCGCTGACCATGCCGAACCGCGAGGCGTGGCTCAAGCAGCTCGCCTTTCTGCAGAGCCGCGGCGTCAAGTTCAATTGGCGGGTCAATCATGGCGTGACGCACAGCGTCTACATCAACGACCCGAACGGCTACGGCGTCGAGTTCCTCTACGAGATGCCGCGCGAGATGTGGGAAAACGACATCGACGCGGGGATCAACTGGCTCGAAAACCTGCCGAGCGAGGGTCCCGAAGCCCTCGTCGACCGCACCGACACCCCGAGCTTCGGCCGGAAGGAACCGGCCGCAGCGCCGGCGGAATAGGACCGGAGGGCTTCGAGCAGCGCCTTCCCCTCCTCAAGATCAGGCGTCTCGAAACCCTCGGTGAAGCGGTTGTAGATCGGTGCGACAAGGTCGCGCGCTTCGGCGTCGCGGCCCTGATCGCGTCAAAGCCGCGCCAGGCGCTTCGCCGCGCGGAGCTCGAACCGGGGCTGCCTGCTGCATCACCGGCAGCGCTGACAGGCAGGGGTCCTCCGCAAATTTCCCGACCCCTGTATAACCGGGCAAAACAGGGTGAATTATCGATTCCGCGCTGCCGTCGGTGGTGACCAAGCGGCGGGAACGCGATGGCATGGTCGAGGCTGATCGACGAAGGCCGTTCCGCCATCGCCCGCGATCAGCCGCATTTCGACACGAACGCTCTTGGCGATGAACCGGTATTCGGGCGCAAATCGGACCAAACGGCAGTGCCAGCTCCGTTATTTGTCGTGCTCCGCGCCCGGCTTTTTCCTGCGCTCTGCGGGCGCTGTCCTGTATTTCGACAACTCCTCTGCCGTCGCGCGGTCCATCACCAACCAAGTCCGCGACCGGAAGTCACTCGAATCATTGAGCAGCGCCATCTCGGCCGCCGAGAAACAAAGGCTCGCGGTCTCGTAGGTAACGCTATCCACCACACAGATCAGCGCTTTGCTCTCAGGGATGTCATGGAAGGCATCGGGCGGGCGCGGCAACCGCTCGGCGCGGTATGTCGCGATCAGGTGGTCGACCTTGCCCTTTGTCGGGCCGGCGAGATGGAAGCCCATGTCAAATCACTTATAGTTGCTGCACCAGAGCCCGGCCTTCCGCCCAGAGGGCTTCGGGCGGGCACGCGCTGTGCCAGAAGATGGTCGCTCGATCTTGCGCATTCCACGTTAAAGCCCCCTTTACCGGGCGAAGCTCCCGGCTAACGACGAAATCTATATCCCGCCGCCGCACTTGGAGCGGACAAGCCGCTCACGCCAATCGAGGACCGGTGTGTCGGCGCCGGGTCGGCCGGGGTTGTTCGACGGGATTCGGCTCAAGCTGAGTCTCCGCGCCCTCGACACCAAACGATCAGCCGAACACCAGCTCTCGCCGCATCCCCGAGCTTCATCGGCGGGTCGGGCTCGGATTCTGTCGCCGCGCAGATGGAGCCGCTGGGGGCCAGCAGGACCGAAGAGCCTGACCTCCCGATCGGGTGAGGCCGGTGACGTTTTCTACCGATGACCTACAACGTTATGACACTCTCTAGCCGGGGTCGGGCGACGGCGCTAGCCGGAACTCTTGCCAGAAGCGCGAGAGGAAGCTTCCCTGATGCCCGAAGGGGGCCTGTCAGTGAACGGGGATAGCGAGGCTGGAGCACACCGCCAACAAGATTTCTACTTCAACGAGCTCTTTCAACTGACGGTTCAGTGCAGGTATATGCGCCGGTATCGGAATATCCTGGCCCGACGGGTGAGACAATTGGAGATACTCCGGGCTGTGGCGTCGAGCGGAGCAATCGCGACATGGGCCGTTGTGCGGGCTTACCCGATGATTTGGGCTTCAATCATTGCGGCTTCGCAACTTGCAGACGCACTTAAGGAGGTGATCCCTTTTACAAGTCGCCACAAGGCCGCGAATGGCCTTGTGGTGAGCTTGGACGCCTTGCTCATCGAGGCCCTTTTTGAGTGGGAGAGCGTGTACAGCGCGCGGTTCACCAATGAGGAAATCACCGAGCGGCGGCGAAAACTGATGGAGCTCCGTCATGAGGCGGAGGTGGAGCACTTCCCGACCGGAGACCTCCCGGAGCGCGAAGACCTTCTCACGCTGCGGAAGCGGATGCCGTCGCCTATTTAGAAGCTATGTTCGAGCCGGTTGCCCGCGCTTACTTTGAAGGGCTGAGAGAGTGACCAGATGACGAAGACCACCAAGCCCACCACCATGGCGCGAGGGGACAGCGTTCTTCCGCGCTCAAAGCTGAAGGTTCAAATGCCTCCGGGCGCAGCAACGCCGCGCTCCGGCATTTATGAACAGGTCGGGCCGCGTGGTGGCCGGACAGGCGAGCAAGCAGATTCCACGCGCGGCAAGCCCTTGCCTCCGACGAGCCAGCCCGGTAGGCGTTGGACACTGGTCGAGCCCGCTCACCACAAAGGCGACAAGTAAAGCGCAGCGATGACGGCCGCGTGGGCGGCCCGTCATAAACTGCTCGATCCTGCGGCGGGAACGCTCGCCGCGCGCGGCGATTTTTGAACCAGACTTATGGAACGGAATACGTTGGGAGATTCAACGGGCCTTAGAAACGTCCGAAAGTCTTAAATTTTGCAACGCGCAGGGGCCCTTATCGCAGAAGATCGCTTCTGGAGAATCACCCTAGCCTAAGCTTGGTGCGAATTTCCCAGCGTCCTGACGTTGTGTCCATCAATGTAACTTCGGTTGCTCTCGCGCCAATCGGTAGTTCTCCCCGAGATGCGTAGGCGAACTCGACCGCAATACTTTCAAGCTGCTGATCGTCCGGGCATTGGTCTGCGATTGATAGGTGGGGCACTACATCGGAATACCTTCCCTCGTAGGGGGGCGTTTCTGGATGGCAAGCCCAGATCGCCATAGTCAGCTCTCGGAATGGCTCGTCTGGTTCCGGGGCTAAGTACAGCGTTCGGACGCCAAACCGGCGAGTTGCAGTAAGAAAAAACGCAAAAGGTTGAAAATGCGCGAAACACTGATTTAGGTTGTCGAGGACAGTCTTGTTAATTTCAACGGGCGGCTTAAACGGATATAACAAAGTGATGTGGGCAGGTACTCCAACGGCGGCTGACGGATCGTATTTCTCGCGGAATGGCTTCACTAGCCTTTCGGCTTCCGGCACCACAATCATTAGCGATGACTCAACCGGCAACATTTGGTGATCTCATCCCAAAATCGAACTGTACGCTGATGAACGGGGCGGTCAACATGTTGTGTTTCTTGCGCGTCCGGGGACGCATGTCTGTCGCATAACAGGGAATATGCAAAACTTTTCCAAGTATCAGAGAAGTCAAAACCTTGGCCCTTCAATCTTTCCGGCGCGCTACACGGTTTATGCTTGCTTTTGAGCCGGGAAAACCCGAGGATGAATACCAACATGTGCGGCTTACTTAGAGCCCTCCAGACACAATATCTAGGTGCTGGGCCTCCGCGCCGAGCGGCGGCGGCGCGCCTGTCGAGATCAAGCGCAATGCTTGGTGACCACGTCTGAGGCACCGCAGGATGAAACCCAACTCGGCTTCGCCGCATACGCTCGTACTCACGGGTTTGGTCGCCGTGTGCTTCTGTCGCGGAGGATCGATGACGGTGCCGGAGACCGGTTCGACCCAGACCAGATGGCCCCTCGACAGTGGCTCTCGTACCACCCAGTCAGCTTCCTTCGACCATGCGGCCCGGATTGAGGATATGAGCCGGGTCGAACGCGTCCTTGACCCGGCGCGACAGCGCGGCGAGCGGCGCCGGCTGCGGCTCGAACACCGCGACCGAGCCGCGCAAGGCCGGTGTGCCCTTGACGAGCGTGGCATGGCCGGTGTCGCGGCCGTCGGCTCCACGGATGCTGCTGCGGATCGCCTCCGCACCGGCATCGGCCGCTTCGGCTACGGCAACCCAGAGCAAACCGCCGCCCCAGTCGAGAAACCAGAGCGCATCGAGCGCCTGCGATAGCGATTGGCCCAGTTCGGCGCCGCGCATGGGCGCGACCGAGATGCGCCAGACCGCGCGGCCGGCAAGCCCCGAGAGCGGTGTTGCGTCGCCGATGGCGCGCCAAAACGCCATCGCCTCGGAATTCATCAGGATCTCGGGAGAGCCGCCCGCACCTTGCTCGCGGGTCAGGCTGTCGCACCGAAATTCCACTGACCGCGCGTAGCCCTCGAGCCGCAACGCAACGGTGCCGTCACCGGCTGGCAATCCGAGCGGCATCGCCACGCCCGCCGGGAGATAGGCGGCTCCCGAGACCTCGTGCGGCGAGCCTAGCGCCGCCGCCATCAGATGTCCCGCCGCGGCGGGGTCGACTCTCGTGAACAGCAAGGTCGCGACCGTTTCGGGCCGCGGCAACACCTTAATCGTGACCTCTTCGAGTGCGGCCAATGTGCCGTAGGAGCCGGCCATCAATTTGGGCAGATCGTAGCCGGTCACGTTCTTGATGACCTTGCCGCCGGCCTTGAAGATCTCGCCGCGGCCGCTGACCCCCCGAAAGCCCAGAAAATGATCGCGCGCTGCCCCCGCTTTGATGCGGCGCGGACCGGAGAGATTGCAGGCGAGAACACCTCCGAGCGTCGGCGCCGCGCCGTCTTGCTCGCGGGCACCGACGAGGCCGCGCCAGTCCGGCGGCTCGAAAGCGAGCATCTGGCCGGCCTCTTCCAGCACGCGCTCGATCTCGCTGAGTGGAGTGCCGGCGCCGGCAGTCAGCACCAGCTCGCTCGGCGCATAGTCGCGGATGCCGGAGAGATGCGCCAAGTCGAGTATGTGGGCCGCCTGAACCGGCCGTCCGAGCCCGCGTTTGGACCCGCCGGCGACGAGCTCGACGGGTTCCTCCGCGGCGAGTGCGCCGGCGATCTGGTCGCGCAATTCGGTCAGATCGAGGGGTGCCAACCGCATCATGTCGAGGCGAGCACGCCGCGGCGGATCTGGTCGCGCTCGATCGATTCGAAGAGTGCGCGGAAATTCCCCTCGCCAAACCCCTCATTGCCCTTGCGCTGAATGATCTCGAAAAAGATCGGGCCGATCACGGTCTCGGTGAAGATCTGCAGCAATAGCCCCTGGCCGGCACCCGGCGCGCCGTCGACCAGAATCCGGTCCCGTTTCAATCGGGCGAGGTCCTCGCCATGCTCCGGCACACGCGCGTCGACCGCCTCGTAGTAGGTATCGGGGACCGACATGAACGAGATCGCGCGCGCTCGCAGCGCCTCGACGCTCGCATAGATGTCGGCGGTGGCGAGTGCTATGTGCTGGATGCCCTCGCCATGATAGGCCTCGAGATATTCGGCGATCTGCGACTTGTCGTCGGCGCTCTCGTTGATCGGGATGCGGATACGCCCGTCGGGGCTCGTCATCGCCTTTGATTTGAGCCCGGTCAGCTTGCCCTCGATGTCGAAGTAGCGGACCTCGCGGAAATTGAACAGGCGCTCGTAGAATTCGGCCCACAGCTGCATCCGCCCGCGATGCACATTGTGGGTCAGATGATCGATGCCGGTCAGCCCGCAGCCCGCCGCCGCCATATTGTCCACCAGCGGCGTGAAGTCGACATCGTAGATCGTTCGCTCGCCGTAGCGATCGACAAGATAGATCAGGCTGCCGCCGATCCCTTCGATGGCCGGGATGTTGAGCTCCATCGGCCCGACCTTGCCGTGCACCGGCTTGGCACCCAGCGAGATTGCGCGCTCGTAGGCCTTGGCGGCGTCAGCGACACGGAACGCGATCGCGCAGACCGACGGGCCGTGCAGCCGGGCAAAGGCTTGGGCGAAGCTTTCGGGCTCGGCATTCAGGATGAAGTTGACGTCGCCCTGCTTGTACAGGGTCACGTTCTTCGAGCGGTGCCGCGCCGCCGCAACAAACCCCATACGTTCGAAGAGAGCGCCGAGCGCCTGTGGATCGGGCCCGGTGTACTCGACGAACTCGAACCCGTCCGTGCCCATCGGGTTGTCCCAAAGATCGTGCCGCGTTGCCGCCATCGGAACCTCCGATCGCCCACTTGGGGGCTGATGTGGTCCCGCGTTCACGGCTCGCCAAGGACCGCCGCCATCCGAGGCTTGTACGGTGATGTCGAACGTGCGACAGGAGCGAAGGGGGAGACGGGGAGGAAGATGGCGATGGTGGAAGCGGCATTCTCGGCTACGGAAAGCGCGCTCGAAAACCAGCGGATCGGCGCTCTGCAGATCGGCGTCGTCGCGATCTGCACCTTGATCCAGATGTGCGACGGCTATGACGTCGGTTCGATCGGCTGGGCCGTTCCGTCGCTGACCCATGCCTGGAATCTGCCGCCGCCGGCATTCTCGACGGCGTTCGTGTGGTCGAGCGTCGGCGTCATGGTGGGCGCCCTTGCCTCCGGGCCGATCGGCGACCGGGCCGGCCGCAAGCCGTTGTTGCTCGCCAGCGTTGTGATCTTCGGCCTCGCCTCGTTGCTGAGTGCCTTCGCACCTTCGCTCTACATGTTGAGCGTGTTGCGCTTCTTTACGGGGCTCGGCATCGGCGGCGCGTTTTCGGGGACGGTGGCGCTGACCGGCGACTACACGCCGCACCGCCTGCGCGCGACGATGATCATGGTGCAGTTTACCGGCGCGCCGTTGGGTGGCTTTGTTGGTGGCTTGGCGGTGGCCGCACTGCTGGCGCATTTCGGCTGGGAGGTCATCTTCGTCATCGGCGGCATATTCCCGCTGGCCCTGATACCGGTCATGGCATTGTGGCTGCCGGAATCGCCGCGTTTTCTGTCACGCAAGCCGAATTTGTCGGTGCGTCAGCAGGCGTTGCTCGCGCGCCTCGCCATCGCCCCGCGGCAGGCGGATCCGCATCCTGTCGACATTGCCGTGGAAAACCCGGTCAAGATGCTGTTCGGCCGCGGCTATGCGCTGCAGACCGTGCTGCTGTGGGTCATCTATTTTTGCAGCCTGCTCAACCTGTTCTTGTTCGTCTACTGGCTGCCCGAGGTCCTGCACCTGATCGGTATGACGCCGCCCCAGGCGGTCTTTGCCTCCAGCCTGATCGCATTGGGCGGAATGTCTGCGGTCCTTTATCTCGGTCTGTTGATCGACCGCTTCGGTCCGGAGCGGACATTGGCGCTCCACTATGCCGCCGGTGTCGTGTTCATCGCCCTGATCGCGCTGGTCGCCTTGCCCTATCTCGCCTTGCTGGCCGTGATCTTCCTCGCCGGCACGACCGTCATCGGCAGCCAGACCGGGGCGAATGGGGCGTGCGGCGCGCTTTATCCGGCGCGCATGCGCACCACCGGGATCGGCTGGGCGATCGGCATTGGCCGGCTGGGCAGCATCGTCTCGCCGATTTTGGGCGGCTATCTGCTGGCGCGCGGCCTGCCGCCGACGCAGATCTTTTTGAGCGCGTGTTTCTTTGCGCTGATGGCGGCGACGGCGACGGCGCTGCTGGTACTGCGCGGGAGGCCGTCGGCACGGCTCGCGGCCCCGTCGATGCCGGTGGGCTAGAGCGCAACAGAGCCAGGACGGAAATGGAGGAAGACGAGGATGGCGGAAGCGGCTTTATCGGCGACGGAGACCGCACTCGAGAACCAGCGGATCGGCGGATTGCAGCTTCGCGTCGCGGCGCTCTGCACCCTGGTTCAGGTCTGCGACGGCTACGACGTCAACTCGATCGGCGTCTCGGTGCCGTCGCTGACGCACGCCTGGAACCTGCCCGGGCCGGCTTTCACCGTGGCCTTTCTGTGGTCGAGCATCGGCATCATGGTCGGCGCCCTCTCCGCCGGGCCGATCGGCGACCGCGTCGGTCGCAAGCCGTTATTGCTCGCCAGCCTCACGATTTTCGGGCTCGCTTCGCTGTTGAGCGCATTCGCCGGCTCGCTGTTTGTGCTGAGCATCCTGCGCTTCTTCACCGGGCTGGGCATCGGCGGCGGGTTCCCGGGGGCGGCCACTTTGACCGGTGACTATGCGCCGCAGCGACTGCGCGCGACGATGATCATGGCGACCTTCACCGGGGCGCCGATCGGCGGCTTTGTATGCGGTCAGTTGGCTGGAGTGCTGTTGCCGACCCTCGGCTGGCCGAGCATCTTCGTCATCGGCGGCGTCGTGCCGCTGCTGATGGTGCTGGCGCTGGCGTTGTGGCTGCCGGAATCGCCCCGCTTCCTCGCCCGCAAAGACAATTTGTCTGGGCGCGAGGCGGCATTGCTGCGCCGCCTCGACATCATTCCGGGGCAGGCCGCCGCGGCGGGCCTCGATATCGCCCAGGGCAACCCGATCGCGATGCTGTTCGGCAAGGGCTATGCACTGCAGACCGTGCTGTTGTGGGTGATCTTCTTCTGCAGCCTGATGAACCTGTTCCTGTTCGTCTATTGGATGCCCGAGGTACTGCACCTGACCGGCATGACACCACCCGAGGCGGCCCGCGCCACGAGCTTCCGCGAATTGGGCGCGATCTTCGCGGTGCTCTATCTCGGTCTCTTGATCGACCGCTCCGGTCCCGAGCGGGCATTGACGGCCAACTACGCCGCCGGCATCGTGTTCATCGCCGCAATCGCGCTCGCCGCGATGCCCTATCTGCTGCTGGTGATCGTGATCTTCCTCTCCGGGATGACAATCATCGGCAGCCAGACCGGCGCCAATGCGACCTGCGGCAAGCTCTATCCGGCGCGCATGCGCACCAGCGGCCTCGGCTGGGCGCTCGGCATCGGCCGCCTGGGCGGCATCGCAGCACCCGCGCTCGGCGGGTGGCTGCTGTCGCTCGGCCTGCCGCCGCGGCAAATCTTTCTGAGCGCGTGTTTGTTTGCCGCGATCGCCGCCGTGGCGACGGGACTGCTGGCACTGCGCGGCGTGCGCGCCGAGCCCTTGGCCGGTCAATCCGCCACTTAATAAAGCCCCGGAAGCAACCGCGAGGTGCGACGGCAGTAGGCATCGTATTCGCCGCCGAACTGGGTGCGCAGCAACCGCTCTTCGGCACGTATGCGGGCAAGGAGCGGCGGAATAAGAAGCGCTGTCAGCAGCACGCCGACACTAGACCGAAAGGCGAGGGCCCAGCCGAGCGAATTGACCAGCAGCCCCAGATAGCTGGGGTGGCGGATGATGCCATAGACACCGCCGGTGACCAGCGTATGTCCGGGCTGGATGGCAACCAATCCGCTGAACCGGCGGCCGAGCACAAAGACCGGCCAGATCCGCAGCGCGCCGCCGGCCGCGAACAGAACGACGCCAAGCCAGCGAACTGTCTCGCCGTCGAAGATCAAAAACCCCCTCCGGTCGGTGTAGGCCGGCAGATAGGCGGCCAGCACCCCGATCAAACCGAAGGCGGGGATGACCCAGCGGTTGGCTCGGTCTTCGCGCACGCCAGGGCTCAAATTGCCGCGGCTGAAGAGCGCCGCGCCGGTCAAAAGGATGAATACGACGGCGAGAGCAGTCAGCGCCGGGTGGGAGAAGAAGGCGGCGAACCCGCCCCGGCCCAAGATGGCAAGCCCGAGATAGGCAGCGGTCGCCACGATGCTAAACAGCGGCTCGATCATAAAGGCTCTGGCGGCACCACATTGATGATCGGCGGCAGGTCTGCTACTCGAGGGCTGATCGTGTCAATCGGGTGGCGAGGATTGTCGTGTGCCGCAACATAAAGACGCTGCATAATTTCAAACCGCCCGCGACGGCGGACGAGATTCGGGCATCTTCCCTGCAATTCGTCCGCAAGTTGAGCGGCTTCACCCGGCCCTCCAAGGCAAACCAACCGGCGTTCGATCGGGCGGTCGAGGAGGTGGCCAGAGCGGCACGCGAGTTGCTCGACGCGCTCGTGACAAACGCTCCGCCCCGCGATCGCGCAGCCGAGGCGTCAAAGGCGCAAGCCAGAGCCGCGAACCGGTTCGCTTCGCCCGTCGCGGGACACGTGACCTAGTACCTCGTTGCGTAAATTGACGAATAAGCAGAGGAGGGCTTTGATGGATCAGAGCCGCGATACCCCCTCGCCCCGCTTGCGGGGAGAGGGAGGGGTGAGGGGCGTCTTGGCGCCGGCTCCGCACCCACCGGTGGGGCCGGAAGCTTGCCCCTCACCCGGCTCCGCGCTGCGCGCGGCTTCCGACCTTGCCCCGCTTGCGGGGAGAGGTGATTGGCTGCGATCAAACTTCGTTGCGCGCTGCGCTCGTGAAACCGAAGATCGCACCCGACAGACGGGCATCCGGGGATGTCGGTTTCGCTAGCCCAAGAGGAGGTGTGTCATGGCAACGCAGACCGCATGGCGTATGCACGGTGATGTCATGGAAGCATGCAGCTGTGCGACCACGTGTCCGTGCAATTTCGGTAGCGACCCGACTCCTCTGCCTTGCGAGGTGGTCCTCGGTTGGCGGATCGAGGAAGGCCATTACGGAAACACCCGCCTCGATGGCTTGAGCGTCGTGTTGTACGCGCGGATCCCCGGCAACGTCTTTCAGGGGAATTGGACCGTCGGGGTCTACCTCGATCAGCGAGCCAGCCAGCAGCAGGCGGAGGCGCTCGGGGATATCTTCGCTGGGAAGGCCGGCGGCTGGCCGGCCATGCTGGCCCCGCTGATCGGAAATCTCTTGGCCCCCAAGCAGGTTCCGATCCAGTTCCAGACGATCGACGGCGAACACCGCATTACGGTGCCGGGGTTGCTGGAGGTCGGCACGGAGCGTGTGCCCAACCCTATGCCG
>Ga0307477_10001242_pt1 | contig 22239 bp, 14 predicted proteins | sample atmos_gasesECM2C_FD_203316 | JGI IMG/M metagenome (GOLD analysis project Ga0307477, IMG submission 203316) | Hardwood forest soil microbial communities from Morgan-Monroe State Forest, Indiana, United States - atmos_gasesECM2C_515 | ecosystem: Environmental > Terrestrial > Soil > Temperate...
GGCGCGGGTGGGCGCGGCGGGGCGGGGCGCGGTGACGCCGCCCGGGCGGCCGCCGCCCGCGCCGTGGGGCGCGTCGTCGCCGGCGCGAAGAACGCGGTCGTGGGCGGCACGGTGGACGACGCCGGAGGGATGAGGCTCGGCAGCGGGATCCGGTCGGCGTCGAGCCGCCCTCCCGCGGCGACGTGCGCCTGGGACGAGAGCTCGCCCGCGTCGGTCACAACGACGGTGGCGGACACGATGGGGGCCGCCACGACGACCTTCGTGGCCGAGCGTCGGAGAAGGCTCTGCTTCGCCCGCCGCAGCGCGTGGCGCGGCGGGGTGAAACGGATCAAGCTGAGAATCGGGTTCCCTCCCGCCAGTGGGAGACGACGCGGGAGGGCACTCCTTCTGCGTTGGAGCCTTCCCGCCGGGCGCGGACCTTACCGACCGTTGCGCGACCGTGTCGATTCGGACGCGCCCTCCCGCCGGCGCGGCGCGTGCATCCACTCAGCTCCCGTGGGCTCGCCCGAGTCGCTCACCCAAAACCGCGCCCGACACCGAAGCGGCGCACGGGACGAATGTTGTCATTGAGAACCGTGTTGTCACTGCGGGTTGTCCCTGCGGGCTGTCACTGCGGGTTGTCAGCGCGGAGCCGACACTCGGCGCGTCAGCGCGCCGCTCCCCGTGGCGACACGTACTCGACCACGCCGACCCCGGCGAAGGTGAACGTCCGGGCGGGCGAGAGGCCCGCCGCGCCGAGCCCGTCGACCACGGCGCGCTTGCGCGCCGGGTACAGGTCGGCCTGGCTCAGCACCAGCCACACCCGGGCGTGGCCGTTCGCCCCGGCGGCCACCGCGGCGGAGCTGACGGTGACGTCGAGGTCGTAGCGGAGGGGGTCGACCTCGAACCCGAGGCTCGGGTACACGGCCTGGAGGCGGCGTTCGGCCGCCGGGTGGTCCCGCAGGTACCACTCGAACGGGATGCGCATGTAGGCGGGGAACACGACGACCCCGTCCCCCGCCACCGAGCGCGCCGCGATGGTGTCGAGCGCGCCGCGCCAGTCCTCGCCCCACCCGTTTCGGTACCAGCTCGCGAGCCCCACGCCCGACACCGCCAGCAGCACGGCCAGTCCCGCCACGAGGAGGCGCCGGGACAGGCGCGCCAGGCCGAGCGCCACGAGCATCACGGCGGGAGGGAAGAAGACCACGAGGTACCGCACGACGAGCAGCGGCTTGTACACGAACGACAGCAGCACCACCGCGCCGAGCGGCACCACGAGCCAGCTCACCGCGAACATGACCGGCCACGGCGCGACGACGGACGCAGTGCGCGCCCGGCGCCGCACCAGCACGACGAGCCAGACGACCGCCGCCACGACGACCAGGGCGGCGAGGTCGATCACCGCGTGAGGAACGTGGGCGCGCACCTTGGCGAACACCTGTCCGGCCGCCGTCCCCGACGCCCAGTTGTACTTCCCACTCGAGTCGTTGGAGTGGATCAACAGTCCGAGGGGGGCGAGGAGCACCACCAACCCGACGGCGCTCGGCACGAGCCGCCTCCACGGGACCCGGCCGGGCGGCACGAACGCGAGCGAGACGGCGTGGCCCAACGGGACGAGCGCGGCCCAGAAGTTCGTGTACGCGGCGAGCGCGGCCAGGACCACGTACCCGCCCCACGTCACCCACCTCGCCGAGCGCCGGATGCCGCGCACGAACAGCGCGGACGAGGCCGACACGAGCAGCAGGCTGAGCGCGTAGCCGCGCACGTCCTGGGCGAGCTCGACCACGAGCGGGTCGACCGCCAGCAGCACGCCGCACACCAGCGCGACCCGCCGGCCGAAGAGCTCGTGCGCCACGAAGACGAGCACCGCCACCGCGGCGGTGGTGGCGATCACCGACGGGGCGCGCAGGGCGAACTCGCCCTGGCCCACGCCGATCCACCCGCGCAACAGCAGGTAATAGAGGGCCTGGTTCGCCTCCTGGTGCACCACCAGGTGGGTGAAGCGGTGCCACGGGAGGCGCGCCAGGGTGGTGCTCACCGTCTCGTCGAGGTAGAGGGCGCTGCGCCCCAGGAAGGCGAACCCGGCCACCGCGCTCAGGGCGACGACGAGGACGTACCCCAAGCCTCCGCGGCGCCAGCGCGCACCGAGCTCCGGTCCGGCGGAGGGGCCGGTCTCGAGGACGGTCGTCATGGCACCGATGTTGCCGCCGACCGCCGGGGCCGGGCTCGCGGTGGCAGGGGGCCGGTGATCGGCGAGATGGGCAAGCTCATGACCAATCTGTGCCCCTAGCTGGGCAATCTCTAATCTTCGCCAACTGGATCAACCCTCAGTCAACTCCGTTGACCTGGGAGCCGCCTCCCCGCAGCATGGCCTGGACAGCTTGATCGAGCAGTGCCCGAAACGGGATGCAGACCCTCCGGACCCTGGGGAGCACGACTCGACTCGCCCCGACGACGAGGTCACGGAGACCGATGCAACTGGCCCCCAGGAGTACGGTGAGCGCCTCCAGCCGCGCCACCCGCATGCGCCGCATCCGGCAGATCCGGGCGCGCCGGCGCGGGATCCGCTCCATCCTCCTGGTGGCCACCCTGTCGGCGGTGGGGGGCGGCTTCGCCAGCTCGGCCGGCGCCGCCGGCACGCCGCCCGGCGCACCCACCGGACTCAACGCCTCGGTCAACGGCACGAGCGTCACCTTGTCGTGGACGAACGCGGCGGGTTCGCAGGGCGCCAACGTCTTCCGGGACACGTCCACCAAGTTCTGGGCAGGCGGGTACCCGAACCCCACCCCCTCGACCTACACCAACACCAACGTGCCGGCCGGGACCCACACCTACACAGTGGCCGACTACAACGGAGGGGGCCAGGGCCCGTTGTCGACCCCCGTGTCGGTCACGGTGGGCGGGACACCGCCCTCCCCACCGACCGTCACCGGCCTCAACCCGACCTCGGGGCCGACCTCGGGGGGAACGTCGGTCGCCATTGCGGGCACCAACCTGACGGGCGCCACCGCCGTGAAGTTCGGCACGGCGGCCGCGGCCGGCTTCACCGTGAACAGCGCCACGTCCATCTCGGCCACGTCGCCGGCGGGGTCCTCCACCGTGGACGTGACCGTCACCACATCCGGGGGGACGAGCGCGACGAGCGGCGCCGACCAGTTCACGTACAACGCCGGCCCGCCCCCGTCCCCGACGGTGACCCTCGTCAACCCGGTGTCGGGCCCGAGCGGGACGTCGGTGACGGTGAGCGGCACCAACTTCACCGGCGCCACGGCGGTCGCCTTCGGCCCGAACCCGGCGACGTCGTTCACCGTGAACAGCGCGACCGGCATCACCGCGATCGCCCCGTCGGGGACGAGCACCGTCGACGTGACCGTGACGACCCCGGGCGGCACGAGCGCGACGAGCGGGGCCGACCAATTCACGTACAGCGCGGGATCGCCGCCAGGCACCATCCCGTCCCCCGTGGCAGGCGGGTGGCAGCTCAACGGCACGGCCGCGGTGGTGACGTCGACCTCGCCCGCCAACCTCCAGCTCACCCCCGCAACCACGAGCAAGGCGGGCTCGGCCTTCTGGCCGACGGCCCAGCCCGGCGTGGGCATCTCCTCCGCCTTCGACGCCTTCATCGGGTCGGGGACGGGCGCCGACGGCCTGACCTTCACCCTGGCCGACGCGAGCGTGACCCAGCCCACCGCCCTCGGCACCGCCGGCGGCGGTGAGGGCTTCTCGGGCATCAAGGGCATCGCCGTGTCCCTCGACACGTACAAGAACTCGGTCAACCCGTCCAACAACTTCGTCGGCGTCGCCACCGGGGCCGGGCCCACCCCCGACACGCTCCACTACGTCACGACGAACTCGTCGATCCCGTCGCTGCGCAACGCGTGGCACCACTTCGTGGTGACGACGTTCTCGACCGGGCTGAGCGTCACCATGGACGGCAACAACGTGCTGTCGTACTCCACCACCCTGCCGTCGTCGGTGCTGGTCGGCTTCACGGGCGGCACGGGAGGGATGACCGACGTCCACGCCGTGCGCAACGTGTCGATCACGACCGGTCCCCCGCCGCCCGCACCGACCGTCACCGGCCTCAGCCCGACGCACGGTCCGTACACCGGTGGCACGACCGTCACCATCTCCGGCACCAACCTGACGGGCGCCTCGGCCGTCGACTTCGGCGGACAGCCGGCGACGGGCTACAGCGTCATCGACGACAGCACCATCAGCGCCACGTCGCCCGCCGGGACCAACACCGTCGACGTCACCGTCACCACGGCCGGGGGCTCGAACACGATCGGCCCGTCCGACCAGTTCACCTACGACCCGCCGCCCGCGCCGGTCGTGACGGGCGTGTCCCCCGGCTCGGGGCCGAACGGCACCGCCGTCAACATCACCGGCTCGGGCTTCACCGGCGCCACCGCCGTGCACTTCGGCGCCAACGCGGCGGGGACGATCAAGGTCAACAACGACGGCTCGATCGACACCACCGCGCCGAACGGGACGACCCCCTCGACCGTGGACGTCACCGTGACGACCCCGGGCGGGACGAGCGCGCCCGGCCCGTCGGACCAGTACTCCTACACGCTCCCGCCCGCCCCCACCGTGACCGGGCTCAACCCGGCCACCGGGTTCAGCGGCACCTCGGTGACGGTCTCGGGCACCGACCTCACCGGCGCCACGGCCGTGGCGTTCGGCGCCAACGCGGCGACGACGTTCAGCGTCGTCAACGCCACGACCGTCACCGCCACGGCTCCGTCGGGCTCGAGCACCGTCGATGTGACCGTGACGACGTCGGGGGGAACGAGCGCCACGAGCTCGGCCGACCAGTACACGTACCAAGTCGGGCCGCCCCCGCCCACCACGTCGCCCACCTACCGGGGAGACCTGGCCCGAAGCGGCTACTACCCGGCCGAGACCGGGCTCACCACCGCCAACGCGTCCAAGTTGAAGCTCCACTGGAGCGCGACCGGCGGCGGGTTCAGCTTCGCCCAGCCGATCATCGCCAACAACATGGTGTACTGGTCGGACTGGAAGGGGAACCAGCACGGCACGGACCTGGCGGGGCACGACAAGTGGACCACCAACCTGGGGACGACCACACCCCCCGCCGCCGACAACTGCTCGCCCAAGACATCGGGCCCGGTCGGCACTCCGACGTTCTCGACGCTCGGTGGCACGCCCGTCCTCTACGCGGCGGGTGGTGACAACGCCATGTACGCGCTCAACGCGAACACCGGTGCGGTGATCTGGAAGCAGCCCGGCCTCGGGGCGTCACCGAACAACTTCTTGTGGGACTCGCCCGCGCTCTACAACGGGAGCATCTACATCGGCGAGGCGTCGTACGGCGACTGCCCGCTCGTCCAGGGCAAGCTGTTCAAGCTGGACGCCGCAACCGGAAACATCCAGGCGACCGCCAACATGGTCCCGAACGGCTGCATCGGGGGTGGGATCTGGACATCTCCCACCATCGACACAGCGGACGGCAGCGTGTACGTCACCACCGGCACCCCGTTCGGATGCGGCAAGCCGGGGCCCAACCTGGCGCCGTCGATGGTCAAGCTGCGCGGCAGCGACCTGACGATCCAGTCGAGCTGGACGGTGCCGGTGTCCGCGCAGTCGGCGGGCGACGCCGACTTCGGTGCCACACCCACCCTCTTCACCGCCAACATCGGCGGCAAGGCCGTCTCCCTGGTCGGTGCCGTCAACAAGAACGCCATCTTCTACGCCTGGGACCGCACGAACATCGCCAAGGGACCGGTGTGGCAGACGACCGTCGCCACCGCGAGCGGGAGCCCCGCGTCGGGCTCGATCATCTCGGCCGCGTGGGACGGGGCGAACCTCTACGTGGGCGGCGGCAACTCCACCGTCAACGGGGTGAGCTGCAGCGGGAACATCGGCGCCCTCAACCCCGCCTCGGGCGCGTTCGTGTGGCGCACGTGCACCGGGAGCCACATGCTCGGCGCCCTCACGGTCGTGCCCGGCGTCGTCATCGAGGGCACCAACGGAGGCTCGGTCTTCTTCCTGAACGCCGCCAACGGGAACACACTGCTCAACTACCCGTCCGGGGCGGGCGCGGTGCAAGGTGAGTGCTCGGTGTCGAACGGCGTGGTGTACATCCCGGGCGGGAACGGGAACCTGATCGCCCTGGGTCAGTAGTCCAGGACAACGAGCGGCGAATTGAACGGTACCGTGCCCGCCGATCGGTACGACGTCCCGACGGTGAAAACGGACGACGACGCCCCACCCGTTCCGCCACCGGGCTGGGCGCGGGAGAGCCGATACCCTCCCGGCTTCGAACCACCGACGCGATCGGGCACCCGGTAACGACCGGTATCGAACCCGACCCTCAGCCGAACGCGGTGCGGAACGTCGCCAGGTCGGCCGGGAACCGGCCGTTCAGGAGGTTGTGCACGCCGTCGGGCGCGTCGTAGTTGAAGTAGCTGGCCCACGCCACGTTGTGCTGTCCCATCCAGGTGGCGAACGAGTCGACGAAGTAGGGGTCGTCGCCCAGTCCGTGGCCGTCGCCGCGGATGCTCGCACCCCACTCGGAGAAGGCGATGGGCCGGCCCTGGGCCGCGGCGAAGCCCGCCAGCCAGTCGAGGCCCCACGCGCTCTGGAGCTGCGCGTTCCACGCCGACTGCGGGGACATCGGGCTGCACCAGCAGTTGTCGTACACGTCGGTGCCGATGTAGTCGACGTAGGCGCTTCCGGGGTACGCCTGGTCGGGTGAGTAGGCCCAGTGGGCGTCTCCGCCGTTCGGGTTCCACACGAACCGGAACGCCTGACCCGGCACCGAACGCATGGCGTTCACGATGTTGCGGAAGTACGCGGCGTAGTTCGCCGCGTCGGTGGCGCTGGACGCGGTCCACGGGAACCACGTGCCGTTGAACTCCCACCCGAGTCGCAGCAGGGCGTTCGCCTGCCCGTAGGAGACGAGAGTCTGGGCCAGCGTCACGAACTGACCCCCGTACTGGCCGGCCGCCCCTCCCGCCAGCGTTCCCTGCGGGTTGCCCGAGGAGTCGGTCGGGATCATGGGCACGCCCACAACGAGGGTGTAGCCCGTGCCGCGCCACCGGCCCAACATCCACGACAGGGCGCCCGCATCGGTCATGCCGGTCCATCCGGCGTTGCCGGGGAGGAAGTCGGACGCGTATCCCGGGCGGGTGCCGGTGGCCGACGCAAAGGCGGCCAGGCCCGACGGATTGGCCGCCCCCGCGTACACGCCCAACGCGAAGGCGTGCGGAATGCGCCCCGACGGCCCGGGCGGCCGGGGAGAGGCGGGCGCCGGCGCAGGCGCCGGCAGCGCCGCGTGCACGACGCCCGGCGCGCCGGTCGTGGTCGTTGCGGGCGCACGCGTCGTCGTGGTCGCCGCCAGGGTGGTCGTCGGGTTTCGCACCGGTCCGGGCGTGCGGTCGTTGCCGACCATCCACGGGGCCGAGGCGCGGTAGCCCGGCGCCTGCGAGGCCAGGTCGACCACGACGGTGGCCACGAGCGCCACGACGAGCAGTGCGACCACGACTTCTTTGGGAATCCCGGCGAAGCGTCCCGGGAGAAGACGGGGCATGCCTCTCCAAAAACAACGAGCCACGACATTCGTGGCTCGGATGAGGCTTCGACACGCCTGCTACGCACCTTGAGTCTCGCCAAGGGAAACGCCGATCGAATCCGCCACCCGGAACGTGATTCGGCGTCGTCGGGCACGTTCTCTTATTCCGATGGGGGCATCGGCGGACAGGTCCAGCAAAACGCTCTGCGTGAGCGATTCCGTGCCCGAAGTAAGCACTTCGGGGGTGGTACCGTCGGTGATCACCTTTTCTTCCGGAGCGGGACCGGACGCGGGGCAGCACCCCTCCCGCACCGGGGACGATGGCGGGCACGAAGGGATCCTTCATCTCCCTTCGCTGCGGGCCATGTTGCGCCATGCCCTTCCGTCGTTGATCGAGAGCACGATCGGCCCCGGGCTCCTGTTCTATGTGGTGCTGGTGATGGCCGGCTTCCGAGGGGCGCTCATCGCCGCGCTCGGGTGGTCGGTTCTCGCCGCCGCCCGCCGGGTCGCCCGCCGTGAGCGGCTCCCCGCCATCCTCGTGTTGAGCCTGGGGCTCCTGATGGCGCGCACCGCCGTGGCCTACGCCACCGGGAGCGCCTTCTTGTACTTCGTGCAGCCCACCGCCAGCACGTTCCTCGTGGCCGCGCTGTTCCTCGTGTCGGTGGTGGCCCGCCGGCCGTTGGCGGAGCGGCTGGCCCACGACTTCTGCCCTCTCGACCCCTCCGTGCTGGTGCGACCCTTCGTTCGGCGCTTCTTCCTGCGGGTGTCGTTGTTGTGGGGCGTGGTCCTCGCCACCCAGGCCGGGTTCGTGCTGTGGCTCTTGTTCGTGTCGTCGCTGCGGGCCTTCGTGGTGGAGCGCCAGGTCGTGAGCAGCGTGCTCACCGTGGGCGGGATCATCATCTCGGTGCTGTGGTTCGTGCGCGTCATGGGACGCGCCGGCGTGTCCGTGCGTTTCTCGCGTGCCAGTGTGCTCCCCGCCCCGGCGCGCACGTCTTCCTGAGCTCGGCCTTCCTCCTCCTTCGGGCACCCCTCCTGGGCGCACCCTCGTCCCGCCTGCCGCGCCATGCCCGACGCCCGGTACGGTGACGCCAAGGCGCTGATCGCGTAGCGCCGATCCAAGGCGCTGATCGCGTAACGCCGATCCGGGGCGCGGGTCCGAAGCGCCCGGCGCGCACGAGGTGCACATGGCACAGGGACCGGGCCCGGTCGCCCTGGTCGGCAGCGGGGAGTTCCTCCCCGGCATGGTGGCGGTCGACACCGCCCTGCTCGAGGGCCGCCCCCGCCGCGCCGTCGTCCTCCCCACCGCGGCGGCCCGAGAAGGTGACGAGCGCGTCGCGCACTGGATCACCCTCGCCCGCGCCCACTACGAGGCGATGGGGGTCGAGCCCGTGCCGCTCGACGTCCGCACCCGCGCCGACGCGGCCGACCCCGCCGTCGCTGGCGCGGTCGAAGGTGCCGGCCTCGTCTACCTGTCGGGCGGCGACCCGCACCACCTGGCGCGCACGATCGAGGCCACGCCGTTGTGGAGCGCCATTCGAAGCGCATGGGAGAAGGGGACGGCGATCGGCGGGTGCTCGGCCGGCGCGATGGCACTCACGTCGGGTGCACCGGACGACTTGTTCGCGTCGGCCTCCCCGTCCGCGTCGGCCTCCCCGCCCGCGTCGGCCTCCCCGTCCGCGTCCACACCCTTCGTCGACGGGGGCGGCCGCGAGACACGCGCCGCCGGCGTGGCCAACGGCCTCGGGCTCCTTGCCGGCCTCGCCGTCATCCCCCACTTCGACTGGATGCAGCGCTGGCGCGCGGGGGCACTCGAGCGGTTCATGTCGTGGCAGCCGCCCGGCACCACTCTCGTCGGCATCGACGAGGACACCGCGCTCGTGGGCGACCTGGGCCGGTGGCACGTCGCCGGTCGGGGCGCGGTATGGGTGTTCGAACCCGATGACCGCGTCCCCTACCGCCCCGGTGACGAGGTCCCGGTCCTTCCGGCCCCTCGAATCCCGCCGCCCAGCCGGAATGTTGCGCCCGCAAATACTGTTGAAGGAAGTGAGCGATGAAAAGAAGAGAGGCGCGCCATGCCGGCTGTGACCGTTGACGACATCCTGACGCTGCCGCGTCTCCCGGCTCCCGACCCGACCGTGTCGGTGGAGCGCCCCGTGCGGGCCGTGACCGACGCGCCGGCCGGATTGGAGGGCGAAGGCTTCCCCGTGCGGCGCGCCTTCGCCGGCGTCCCGCTGGCCGAGCTCGACCCGTTCGTCCACATGGACCAGATGGGCGAGGTGGACTACGGCCCGGGCGAGCCCCGCGGCACGGCGTGGCACCCGCACCGCGGCTTCGAGACCGTCACCTACATGATCGACGGCACCTTCCAGCACCAGGACTCGACGGGAGGCGGCGGCCTGATCACCAACGGCGACACGCAGTGGATGACCGCGGGCGGCGGCATCTTGCACATCGAGCGGCCGCCCGAGGAGCTCGTGGCGAGCGGCGGCCTGTTCCACGGGATCCAGCTGTGGGTGAACCTCCCGTCGCACGACAAGTGGGTACCGCCGCGCTACCAGGACATCCGGGGCGGACAGGTCGCCCTCGTGTCGTCCCCCGACGGGGGCGCGCTCGTGCGAGTGATCGCAGGCGAGGTCGGCGGGCACGCCGGCCCCGGTGCGACCTACACCCCCATGGCGATGGCGCACGTCACCGCCAGCCCGGGTGCACGGGTCGACCTGCCGTGGGCACGAGAATTCAACGCACTCGTCTACGTGCTCTCGGGTGAGGGATCGGTCGGCTCCGAGGCACGACCCGTGCACATGGGACAGCTCGTGGTGTTCGGTCCCGGCGACCGGCTCGTGCTGCGCGCCCGCGACCGTCAGGAGTCGCGTGCCCCGAACTTCGACGTGCTCGTGCTCGGGGGCCGGCCCATCGGCGAGCCGGTGGTCGCGCACGGGCCCTTCGTCATGAACACCCGGGCCGAGATCCTCCAGGCGTTCGAGGACTATCAACGAGGGGCGCTCGGCACCATCCCCGCCGACCACATCGGCAACTGACGCGACGGGCCACGCGGCCCACGGTCGTCGAGGTGGCGTGAACCTACACTGAGCCCGTGGATGGCTCCGCCGCTGCACCTCCGGTGCATCCGCGGATCCCGATGCGCACTCGCATCCTCACGGCGGCCGTCGCGGCGCGGCCGATCTGGTCGGAGCCCGCCGCGCTTCGTGCCGTGCGGGCGACGCTCATCGTGCCGGGCCTCTTCGCCCTGTGCGATGTGGTGATCGGAAACCTCCAGATGGCGACCTTCGCCGCCTTCGGGGGATTCGCGACGTTGGTGTTGGCCGGGTTCGGCGGGTCACGCCGGGACAAGCTCGTCGCACACCTCAACTTGGCGGCGGTGGGGAGCGTGCTCATCGTCATCGGCACCGCGGTCAACACGTCGACGCCGGTGGCCGCGGTCGTCACCGTGCTGGTGGCCTTCGCCGTGTTGTTCGCCGGCATCGTCGGGCCCAATGCGGCGTCGGGTGCGACCGCCGTGCTGCTCGCGTACATCCTGCCCGCCGCCTCGCCCGGCACGATCGGGATGATCCCGGACCGGCTGGCCGGTTGGTGGCTCGCCTCGGTGACCGGGACGCTCGCCGTCCTGATCCTCGCACCGCGGCCCGCGGGCGACCAGCTGCGCGCCAGCGCGGGTGCCTCGGCGGACGCCCTCGCCGACCAGCTCGACGCCGCGCTGTCGACGACGTCGCGCCCCGACCTCGGGGCGGTGCTCGACGCCAAGCACGCCCTGATGGACAGGTTCAGCTCCGCCCCCTACCGCCCGACCGGCCTGGCGGTGTCGGACCAGGCGCTCGCCAACCTGGTGGAGTCCCTCGAATGGTGCACGACGCTCGTCGTGGACGCCCTGCGCGAGCGCAGCGACCTCTCCGCCGCGCCCGCCACCGACCGACAGCTGATCCAGGCCGTCGCCGGGGTGCTGCACCGCACGGCGCGCTTTCTCGAGCGCGGCGACAACGAGGCGCTCGTGCCCGAGCTGGCCGCGCTGCGCAGCGCGGCGGTGTCGGTGGAGCCGCCGACGTGGAGGAGCGACGACTCCCGGGACGATGACACGGCCCACTTGTCGTTCCATGCCCGCCTGATCGCCGCCGCGGCACAGATGGCGGCCGCCAACACCCTCATCGCCGCCCGGCGCGATCGTCCCGTACGGTTGGCGGCGGAGGAGAGCCAGTGGCCGGGCGAGGCGAACCTGGAAAACCCACCCCGGCACTCGGCCGCCTTCGACAACGTGCGTCGCGTGGCGAGTGGCCACGCCAGCGTGCGGTCCGTGTGGTTCCGCAACAGCGCTCGCGGTGCCGTCGCGCTGGCCGCCGCCGTTGCCGTAGCCGATCTTCTCAACGTCCAGCACGGATTCTGGGTCGTGCTCGGTGCGCTGTCGGTGCTGCGGACGAACGCGGCCTCGACCGGCGCCATCGCACTACGGGCCCTGGTGGGAACTTCGATCGGGTTCTTCGTCGGGGCGGGCCTCATCCTGGCGATCGGTTCCCACACGACCGCCTTGTGGGCGGCGCTGCCCCTCGCCGTTCTCGTGGCCGCGTACACACCGGGCACCGCCCCGTTCGTTATCGGGCAAGCGGCATTCACCGTGACGATCGGCGTCCTCTACAACATCCTCGTGCCCGTCGGTTGGAAAGTCGGCGTGGTGCGTATCGAAGACGTGGCGCTGGGCGCAGCCGTCAGCTTGCTGGCGGGCGTGCTGTTCTGGCCCCGGGGAGCGGGGGGCATCGTCGCCGACGACCTGGCCGACACCTTCCACCGGGGCGGGATCTATCTCGTCCAGGCCACGTCGTGGGCACTCGGCGTGCGGCCCGCCGTCCCCGACGCGCGGATGCCCACGCTCCGGGCGAGCGTCCGACTCGACGACGCGCTCAGGGCCTTGTCGGCCGAGCAGGGCTCGAAGCCGGTGCCGAAGGAGCAGGTGTGGCGTCTCGTGTCCGGGGCGCTGCGGGTCCGGCTGACGGCCGAATCGCTCGAGCAATTGCCCCGCGCCGACACGCAACCGGACGGAGCCCGCCGCGCCCTGGTCGAAGAGGCGGTGGGGCTGGCCGGTCTGATCGACGACCTCGCCCAGCGGCTCGGGCACGTGCCCGAGACCGTGGTGCAGGAATTGGCGGGGATCCCGATAGGAGATGGACGTCCCGCGCCCACGTACCGCGGCTACAGCCTGTGGGTCTGGCTCTTCCTCGACCACCTCCGGCGGCAGCTGACCGACCTGTCCGAGCCGGCCACGGCGGTGGCGGCGCGCCGGGCGCGCCCCTGGTGGCGCTGACTACGTCGCCGAGGCGGCTCGGCCGCGCAGGATCTCGAGGGCCCGGTCCGCGTGCGAGTTCATGTTCACCTCGCTGTGGAGCACCCCCAGGATCCTGCGATCACGGTCGATGACGAACGTCGACCGCTTGTTGGGAAGGATGCTGAAGGTGCGTGCCACGCCGAACTGACGCGCCACGGTCCGATCGGGATCGGACAACAGCGGAAACCCGAACCCGTGCTTCTCGGTGAATTGCCGCTGCTTGTCCACTTCGTCGGCGCTGATCCCGACCGGCTGAGCACCGACGCCGTCGAACTCGCTCTGCAGGTCGCGGAAATGGCAGCTTTCCCGAGTGCAGCCCATGGTCATGGCCGCCGGGTAGAAGAACAGGACCACCGGTCCCTTGGCGAGGAGCTCGCTCAGCCGACGGGGCATGCCCGTCTCGTCGGGAAGCTCGAAGTCCGCTACGACGTCGCCCACCTTCATCGACGGGACGCTACCTGTTCCCCGGGCCCTGGTATCCGGGCCCTGTTCCCCGGGCTCTGATATCCGGGCCCGGTTCCTGGGCCCGACCGTCTTCGGCTGGAGCGTGCCGGCTCTCCGCCCCCGTCGTTCGCCCGCGACCCGAGCACCGTGGTGAGCGTCCGGCCTACCATGACGCCGGCGTCAGCTTCGTTGCTCGGGCGAGCAGGGTGGGGAATCGTGAATCGTGGCGGGAAGGTTCGTGCCGGAGCGGCCGTGGCGGCGGTCTCCGCCGTGGTGCTGGCGGCGTGTTCGTCGGGCGCCCCGGTGCGCTCGCAGCATGCGCCGGCCCCGGTCGGCGGGGTCAAAGGAACGTCGGGATACCTCGTGTACTGGGACCAGAACGAGGAGGTCGACTTCCTGTCGAAGCCCACCGGCACCCAGGGCCAGCTCATGCCGGCGTGGGACCTGAACGGCCAGGTGTGCGTGGTCCCCGACGGGAGCGGCCGCTTCGTAGGGGGCCTCGATCCCACTCTTCCCGGGCAGCGCAACCCGGGGGGGCTCAAGCCCTACAAGCAACCGGCCATCGGGGAGGAGCTCAACCTCGCCAACGGTGCGTTCTCGGGGCAGGTCCTCAACATCCCCGGGCCGTTCAAGCTCCCGGGGCAGAGCATCGGTGACGATTCGCCCCCCACGAGCCACGGGGACTTCAACAGCAACAGCACCTACACGGGGTGCGCCTTCGACCACAAGGGCAACCTTCTCGCCGTCGACATCGCCACCGCGCAGGGATCGTTCCCGCCGCCCGACGACGGCCGGCTCGTCGAGTGGTTCGCGCCGAGCTTCACGACGTACTGCATCCTGTACGGACCGAACTCGCTGGGCACGGGCGCCCACCACGTCGACGGCATCGGGGGCCTGAGCCAGCCCGGCATGCTGGCGCTGGCCGACAACGGCGACCTGCTCGTGCCAGAGGCGGGCACCGACTCGGTCATGCGCGTCGACCAGAGATCGTTCCCTTCGAGCGCGGCGGACTGTCCGGGCGGCCAGTACCCGCGCTCCCAGTTGCACATGTCGGTGTTCTTCAAGGGAAGCGGTGCCATGCTGCCCTTCCCCGGTGGCATCGCCCACGACCCGACGTGTGACTGCTTCGCCGTCAGCAGCTTTTTCGGCAATCCGTCGATCGCGTGGTTCGACGACCGGGGCCAGCCCGTCGCCAACCGCACGCCCGTGCCGGGCACGCCGCTCGCCCAGCTCGGTCAGGACCCGAACGCCTACAACCCCTTCGGCCTGGCCTTCGCACCGGACGGGACCTTGTACTTCGTCGACATCCATATCGCGTGCCAGGGTCCCAGCCTCCTCAGCGGATGCGGACCGGCCGACTACGCGGGGCGGGTCATGTCGGTGTCGTTCACCAACGGCCGGCCGGGCACGCCGCAAGTGATCGCAGGCGGGTTCGACTTCCCGACGAGCGTGACTGTGTGCGTGCCGGCCCAGGGCGTGTGTCCCTACCCGACGGGGCGGCCCATCGTGGCACCGGCCTCGGGACCGGCGGAGAACAACGCGCCCGCCACTGGATCGAGGACGCAGGCTCCGGCCACCGCCGGCTTCGGCACTTGAGGCAACCCGCCACCGGCCGGCGGCTGCGCCGGTCGGGACTGCTCGTCTCGTGCACGATCGCAGCCGCTTCGGCCCTCGCCGCATGCAGCGGCGCCGCGCCGCTGAGCGTCCGCTTCGACCCCGGCACGTGGGACTGGCCGTCGTACGGGCACGATGCGCTGCACGGCTTCGCCGGCCGCACCACGTTGACCGAGTCGACCGTGACGAAGCTGCGCCAGGCGTGGTACTTCCCCACCAAGGACGCCGTCACGGCCTCGCCCACCGTCGTGGGCGGCACGGTGTACGTCGGCTCGTGGGACACGAACTTCTACGCCGTCGACCTCGCCACCGGAAAGCTCCGGTGGAAGTACGCCCTCAGCCGACAGGACGCGGTCGAGCCGTACCCGGGCGAGCATCCCCGGCCGGTCACCTCCGACGGCGGGCTCGTCACCTCGTCGGCGTGGTACGAGCCGGGAGCGGGGCGGCGTCCCGACCTCGTCATCTTCGGCGGCGGCTACACGCTGTACGCGCTCGACGCCCGCACCGGACACCTTTTCTGGCGCCACGACTACACAGGCCGGCCCCACGCTCCTCCTGACCCGGCCCACGACGGCACGCGGATCTTCTCGTCACCGGTGGTCGTCGACGGCAAGGTCGTCGTGGGCGTCGACGTGGACGGGGCGCGCGGCTACAGCGGCTACGTCGCGGCCGCCAGTCTCGACACGGGTGCGCCGGTGTGGGAGTACCAGACCGACATCGACACGACGGGCCGGGTGCTGGCCGACGGGTGCGGAAGCGTGTGGTCGTCGGGCACGGTGCTGGCGAAACTGGGCCTCGTGGTGTTCGACATGGCCGACTGCCAGTTCGCCAACCCACCCCCTCTGGCGGAGTCGGTGTTCGCGCTGCACGTCTCCGACGGCCAGCTGGCGTGGAAATACCGGCCCACGCGCACGGACGACCAGTGCGACCTCGACTTCGGTGCTACCGCCAACGCCGGGACCGACGCCACGGGCCAAGCGACGTTCCTCGGGGTGGGGGGAAAGGACGGCTCGTACTACTCCCTCGACCCGGCCACGGGCGCGCTGCGGTGGCGCACGAACGTCGTGTTCGGCGGGTTCTCGGGTGGGTTCATTGCCACCACCGCGTACGACGGCCAGCACGTCTACGGCGCCACCGCCATCGGGGACTTCGGCCGTTTCGAAGCGGCCGGCCAGGTCTTCTGCGCCCCCGGCAATCCCCGCGACCAGCCCATGCAGGAGCCCTCGGTGCACGCCTTCGACGCGTCGAGCGGCGCGGTCACATGGCAGCAGGTCCACGCCGCGTCGTTTGCCCCCACCACCGTGGCGGGCGGGATGACGTTCAACGGCCTCGCCCTGAACGGCGCAGTCGTCCAGGTGCGCGACGCGCCGTCTGGGCGGCTCGTCACCTCGATCCACCTCCCCGCGTCGTGCTGGTCGGGTGTGACGACGGTCGGCGACGCGCTGGTCATCGGGACCGGCTCGTCCTTCGCGGGCCAGCCCGCGGGCATCGAGGTGCTCACCCCGGGGGGCAAGCCGCCGATCGTCCCTCCGCTCTGAGCGGCGGGCCCGCTCGCCTCAGAACCGGACGAGCGCAGGTCACCGACGAAGACGCGCCGGAACGACCCGTCGCGCCGCGCGGTCCGGCTCGTCGTTCGTCCGATCGACAGCAGCACGTTGGATCCTGGCCAGGAGATCGAGGAGACGACGCTGCTCCACCTCGGTGAGGGCGGAGGAAATGATCGACTTCTCGCGCTGGTGAAGAGAAGGCAGGATCTGGTCGAGGATCGTGAGCGCCTCCGAGGTCACGTCGACCAGGAGTTTGCGGCGGTCGTCGGGGTGCGGCTTGCGGACGACGAGACCGCGTCGCTCCAGGGTGTCGAGGAGCGACGTCATCGACCCGGTCGTGATGAGGAGCCGTTCGGCGACCACGCTTGGTTCGAGCGCAACGCCCGCACCTTCGATCACGGCCAGCGCCTGCTTGGCCGTGGCGGACAGCTTGTACTCGTCCCAGGCCTGTTTGTTGTGCAGACCGATCAGAAGATCGCCGGTGCGGACGACGTTGGCGTAGCACTCTGTGGCGAGGGCCGACGCCCCCGGGTACTCCCGCTCGAAGTCGGCGCCGACCCGGACAACGGGTTCGGGCGCGCCACGCGAGGGGCGGCGGCGGCTGCCCCTCGCGGCGACGGAAGGCTTCGACTCGTTCTCCTGGTTCCTCAGGAGCCCGCCTCGTCGTAGAACTCGATCCTCGGCGGGCCGACCACGCCGGCCCGCTGCATGGCCTCGGCCAAGGAGGGGTCGTCTGCGAATTCGTGCGCTTCCTTCATCGACGGCCAGGAGGTGAGGATGAGGACGTCGTTCGGATTCGCCTCGTCCCTCAGGACCGTCTCCCCCGTGCAACCGTGCTGCTTGCGGTTCGCCCCGTGCTCGTCGAACCCGATCTTCCACCCATCGAAGTCGCCGACGGTGTGTCGCACTGCGATTGTCGCCATAACGGTGAGCCCCCTTCGTAGCGTGATTCGCTTGAATTCAAGCTACATGATTTCAAGGAATAAGTCAACCGTGCGGAGCGACGTGGCGAGCGGGCCGGCGCACGCCCACTTGCTCGGCGGGCGGCCGACCCCGCGGTTCGAAGGGCGGATCCGGGCGTTCGGCTACAACTCAGATAGAGGAGTCGGCCTCCAGCAGCATCACGGCGTTGTGACCACCCATGCCGAGCGAGGCCTTGACCACCGGGCCCTCCACGCAGGCGGTGGGTCCGTCGAGGAGGCGCGAATGGCCCCTCGCCACCCGCGGCGGCGCGGGGATGACACCGCGTTCGAAGCCGTAGAGCGACGCGATCAGCTCCACTGCCCCGGCGGCGCCCTGACAGTGACCGGCCAGGGGCTTGACCGAAAAGATGCCCTGGGCGGCGGGGAAGAGCTGGTCCAGGACCGAGGCCTCCGCCGTGTCGCACTGCCGGGTCCCCGGGCCGTGCGCGTTCAGGTACGCCACCGTGAGCGGGTCGACCCCGGCGTCGTCGACCGCGGCGGTGAAGGCCCGGAACACCTGCTCGTGGTCGGGCGCGATCGAGATGGCGTGGTAGCCGTCGTGCGACATGGCCCCGCCCAGGATGCGGGCGTACCCCCCGGCGCGCCGCCCCGACACCACGAAACCAACGGCCGCCTCTCCCGCGGTGAAGCCCTTGCTCCCCTCTTGGAAGGGCCGGCAGACCTCGAGCGAAGGGGCGTCGGCGAAGAGCACACCGACCTTGGCGAAGGCGGCGCAGTTCTCCGGGGTGAGCGAAAGGTCGGAGGTGAGCACGAGCACGTCGTCCGCCATGCCCGCGTTGATCCACATCCTGGCGGTCAACAGTCCTGCCACGCCGGACGCGCACATGGCCGTGACGCTCATGTTGGGTCCCCGGAAGCCGAACTCCTGGGCCACCCCGGACAGGACCGTCGACGGCATGAGCCGCATCCACTCCTGCTTCGAGACACCCAGTCCCTGGCGGTGGTGGAAGCTGCGCCACCCGTCGACGTCCCCGAGGACGAGCCCGTGCACGATGCCGACCACGCCCCCCGGCCTCCAGCCCCGATCGATGGCGTTGTGGACGGCCTCGCGCGCCGCGTAGCGGACCGCCCTGGCGTAGCGGCTCGGCCCGTCGAAGGGGTCACCCCCGTCCTCCACCCGGGCGACCCAGCCGATGTCGTCCTCGAAGTACGGCGAAAAGCCGGGGGTCGGCCGCACCGCCGACTCGCCGGACAGAAGCCCTTCGGTGAGGAGTTTGTGGCCCCACCCATAACCGGTGACCGCGCCGATCCCACATAGGGAAACGGGCGGGCGAACGCGCCCACTATTCGCCCCCACACCCACAGACATCGCCCTGGCTCCTTCGTCGCGAACGGGAGTGGGCCACAGAGTAGGGCCCGAGTTGTCTGTTCGTAAAGAGGCTGTTGTGATCGTGTGAGCGTCGGTCCACGCTGCGCGCGAGAGGCGAATTGACCCCGACATCTGGCGATAGAACCCCAACATCTTGTGGGCCAATACCCACAAACCCCCACAGGTGGGGTCGCCGGCTCGACGAGGTGCCACCGTGTCCGGGCCGGGTCCCGACCCCCGACCCGGCTCGTCGCGGCCCGACTCGGACGGGCGCGTTTCGGAGAATGGACCCGGGTCGCGGCGCGCCGTTTTGAAGTCATGTGACCGGCCGGCGTTTCGGGTCATATGGGCGCTCCGGAACGGGGGCGAAAAGCAAAAAACACGAACAAAACGGACACGGTGCGTGGCGGTGCCGGGACCGTGGCCGCCGTGCGTGAGCAGGGTCAAGGTCCTGGTCGTGAGCGCCGATAGCCAACCCATGGCCGAAGCACGCCTTGGGCCCGTGCGCACCGCGCCCGGATTCGCCCGCCCGGGAGCATTCGAGGAGCTGCCCGACGCTTGGCGGCAGTTGGCGCTCGTATCGGACCTGACCAACGTGGTCGTGTGGGAGCTCGAGGTGCCCGGGGTCGGCGTGACCTGGCACGCGCCGTTCGCGCGGCTGCTCAAGTCCCAGCCCGCACGGGGCGAGTTCAAGGTCCCCCCCGGCCCGGCGGGAAGGCTCGTCGACATCGAGGACCTGGGCGACGCCGTGCTGGCGCCGGTCATCGAGACGGTGCGGGCCGGCATCGCGTGGGAGAACTACGAGCTCGTCCAGGAGTTCGAGGCTCCGGGGGGAGCCACCCATCGGGTGCTCGTCCGCGCCCTGTCGGTGCCCGACCCCCAGGTGTCCCGCTTCCTCGGGATCATCGCGGACGTCTCGGAGCCCGAGGACGTCCCGTGGATCACCGCGGACGTGGGGGAGCGCCTCCAGCTCCTCGTGGAGCACTCCCCCGACGGCATCATCGTCCACCAGGACGGGCTCGTCGTCTACACCAACCCGGCCGCCGTCCGCATGGTCGGCTTGTCGTCCCCGGGCGAGGCCCTCGGGCGGCCCATCACCAACTTCGTATCCCAGAACGACCTGGCTGCCACGATCGCCCGGCTCGCGCAACTGAAAGAACCCGGAGACGTGATCAAGGGCTTCGAGGCGACCCTGACACGGCGAGACGGCGGAACCCTGCCGGTCGAGATCGCGAGCGCCCGCACCAGCTGGAACGGGAAGCCCGCCTTCCAGGCCATCATGCGCGACATCTCGGAGCGAAAGCTGGCCGAGGAGCAGGCCCAGGCGCGTGCCTCGATCGAGCGCCGCCACGCGGCCGCCGTGGCTGCCTTGGAGGAAGGTGTTGTGGTCATCGACCGCGACGGCGTCGTCACGGCCGAGAACGACTCCGCCATCCGCATCCTCGGCTCCCGGCTGCGCGCCGGGCACGGGGACAACATCTTCACCGGAGGACGACCCGCCCAGCGGGAGGGTGGAGCCCCGTTCCCGCCCCACGAGCTGCCGGTCGCGGCCGCACTGGCGCGGGGAGTCGCCAGCACCAACGTCGTGATCGGCGTCCACGACGACAACGGCAACGACCAGTGGCTGTCGGTGAGCTCGCGTCCGATCGGCGACGCCGACAGAGGTGACAACGCTGCGGTGGTGTGCTCGGTGTCCGACATCACCGATCGCAAGCGCATGGTCGACCGCCTCGCCTGGGAGGCCCGCAACGACCCGCTCACCGAGCTCGCCAACCGCAGCGGCTTCCTGGCCGCCATGCATGACGCCATCCAGGCGGCCGACACCGCCACGTTGAAGGGCCTCGTCCTCTTCTTCTTCGACCTCGACCGGTTCAAGCTGGTGAACGATTCGCTCGGCCACGCCGTGGGCGACGAGGTCCTCCTCGCCATGGCCGAGCGGCTGCGCACCGCCGTCCCGAACGCAGTCAGCCTGAGCCGCCTGCACGGCGACGAGTTCGCCGCTCTCGAGCCGGGGGTCCACGACACCGACGCCGCGTTGCAGCGTGCCGAGGAGCTCCGCACGATCCTGTCGCGCCCGGTCCGACTGAGCACGGGCCGGACGCTCGCCGTCACGCCGAGCATCGGACTGGTCCGGCTGATCGACGTGGGGCGCGACGCGGCCGAGGTCCTCCAGGACGCGGACATGGCCATGCTCCAGGCCAAGACGCGTGGGCGGGGGCGGGTGGCCATCTTCGACGCCGGGCTGCGAGAGGAAGTGGGCAGCCGGTTGGAGCTCGAGCACGACCTGCGCGCCGCCGTGGACAACGGTGAGCTGCGCCTCGAGTACCAGCCCCTCGCCTCGCTCAGCAACGGCCGCGTGCTCGGTCTCGAAGCTCTGGTGCGCTGGGAGCACCCCCGTCGTGGGTTGCTGCTTCCCGGACGCTTCGTGCGGCTGGCGGAGGAGTCCGAGCTCATCGTGGCGCTCGGCCAGTGGGTCCTCGAGGCCGGCTGCGCCCAGATGGCGCGCTGGCGGGCCATGTACCCGGAGGCGGCCGAGTCCTTCCTCGCTGTCAACGTGTCGCCCCGTCAGCTCGACGGCCAGCAGCTGCTCCCCACCTTGCGCAACGCCCTCGACAAGAGCGGGCTGCCCGCCGGCGCCCTCATGCTCGAGATCACCGAGTCCGGCCTGGTGTCGGACGACGGACGCATCCACACCATGCTGAACGAGCTGCGCGAGTTCGGCGTCCGGCTGTCCATCGACGACTTCGGCACCGGGTACTCGTCGCTCAGCCTCCTGAAGCGGCTCCCCGTCAGCTACCTCAAGGTGGACCGCTCCTTCGTCATGGGGCTCGGCTCCGACGCCGAGGACGAGCGCATCGTCGCGGCGATCACCGAACTCGGCCACGGCTTGGGCCTCCGGGTGGTGGCCGAGGGTGTCGAGAACCGCCAGCAGCGCCACGTCGCCCGTCAGCTGGGCTGCGACTTGTACCAGGGCTACCTGCTGGCTGAGCCCAGGCGGCCCCGTGACATCCCCCAGTTCTGGCGGCCCCGCAACGGCCACGCCGCCAAGGCTGCGGGCTGACACGCGGGACCCCGGGGCAGCAGGGCTACAGGAGGCGGGTTGTGGCACACTGCCGCGATCGGACGATGTCCGCTCTCGAGACGCATGGGACAATCACGACACAACAGAGGAAACGCTGACCCATGAAGCTCTTCACCTTCGACGCCGCCGAGTTCGCCGACACCTACCGCACGCGTGGGTGGGTCCACGTTCGTGACGGGGTGAGTCCCGAGTTCCTGGGCCACCTGCAGGAGTCCTGCCGCCGGCACGCCGCCGACGAGGTGCTCCATGGCACCGGCATCCGCGGCGCCAAGGATCAGTACCTCTACGAGCCGCCTGCCGACGTTGCGCTGGTGGCCGAGCTGCGCGACGTGGTGTGCGCCATGTGCGGCCTCGATGCCGAGAGCTTCACCCTGGCCGAGCGGCACATCAAGAGCTACTCCTCGGATGCGGA
>Ga0307477_10001243_pt1 | contig 22229 bp, 6 predicted proteins | sample atmos_gasesECM2C_FD_203316 | JGI IMG/M metagenome (GOLD analysis project Ga0307477, IMG submission 203316) | Hardwood forest soil microbial communities from Morgan-Monroe State Forest, Indiana, United States - atmos_gasesECM2C_515 | ecosystem: Environmental > Terrestrial > Soil > Temperate...
CAGCCGAAGTATGGCCTGTAAAGCGTCGTCCTGCTCGCCCGGAACGCCCGCGTCCGTGATGCCCCAGCGCACCAGCGCGCTGGCGATTCCGGCGGCGTGCGGATTCGGGATCGCGAGGGAAGGATCTTTGCCCGCAGTGGACGGCTGCCCCGGCGCCTCTTCCCACATCACGGTGCTGTCGTCCTGCGGGCGCACGAATCCCAGGTTTGAGCCATCCACGTCGAAGAACTCGAGCGCGCCGTCAAGATGGTTGGGCATCAGGTAGCCGCACACAGGGCTGATCTGGTTTTTACCTTGGGGATCACTTATCGCTTCTGAACGTCGCAGTCCACATCCGAGCAGAAGCCCGAGTATCGCTGCATCTCTCTTGCCACGCAGAGTGCTTTGAGGAATGGCACTCAGCAAACCTTGAGCCTGATCTCTATTCAGCCAATTACCAATCCTGCGGCCAAGCCGTCTGACTCCTTTTACTCGACGAATCCCAATCGCCAACTCCGCACTGAGCAAACCGCTCTCCGCAGCTTCATCGGCCAGCCGCCGGATCGCGGAAAGATGAAGATTGATCGTGGCCGCTGACAGCGAACAGCGTTCAAGGAACGAACGGTATTGCACCACAACGGGACGGTTGAACCCTAGTCGAGGCTCAGAACAATACCAGTCGATGAACTTTTCAATTGCGTGTTTATAGCTCCGGCGAGAATGCGCAGACACCAGCGTACCGAGCACGGTCGTCTTCGATTGTTCTAGTTCAGGAACTGTCAGGCTCGCACAACGACCGGGAGAGCTGAATGATTGTTCCTTCTCTGACATAAGAGGCGGCTCCTCTAACCGCCTCCCTAGTTTGGCGTCCCCAGACCGCAGCGAAAAGTCTGGCCCGTGACAATGAGACTCGCAACCAATGGGAGCTAGGAATGCCCCCGGTGCTTTTGGGCGCCAGAGGAGGCTCTGCCCCGAAAGACGAAGAGGCGGTGCCGGTGAGCGCATCGACTTGCGACTTCAGCGGTTTTGGGCGTTATCCGTCAAGTTGACATGACGCGGACCACGTGGGCCCTCTAGAGGCAATCTCCCACAAGCCCGTTTCGGGCCCAGTTTCAGGTTCTGTAGTGGCCAACGCCTTCCGTTCTGGGTGAATTCCGGGCAAAGGCCGGGAACCGAACTACTTCTGGATTGCCGACACTCTTTTCCAAGTCTTCCTCCACAGAACGGAAAGGTGGCTCTTTCAGGCCCGATGAAACTCCAAACTCACCCGTCATTCGGTTAACTGAATCGGATATACTTTCCAACCTGAGAGAGCGCGCTTTGGCTGACCTGAACAGGCAGTAAAAGTTCTCTCCTACTCGGCTCATTTTTTGCGGCGGTGTGGATTCAACTGAAACGTTTCCCTGCCGTCCGGTCACTATAAGTCGCAGAGACGCTCCTGGTTCAGCTACACGCAGGTTCATGCTTGCGAGGAGGTCACCAGTGGTTTGGGTCGTGATGGCGGTGCTGCTGGTCGGAATCCTGATCGGCCTATGGCTGGCTTGGTGGTTTTTTCGCCGTGTCCCTCCTCCGCCGGAGCCACCGCCCTGCCCTCCTCCAGGGCCATGCCCGCCACCGAAGATTCCGGACCAGTTGGATGCGCCTGCTCTTTCTTCCGCCCTGCAACTCAGACTGCAAGGCACGGCCGCGGATGGCTCCGCGGCTTCAGGAACCATAGGCAACCAGGTGATCTGGGTCGACGCGGGCGACGAAGTGCTGGTGCACCTCGACAGCGTTCAAGCGAGAATCCTCGAAAGGCTCTTACTGATTTCGATCGATCTTGAATCGGACGAAACAGGCCGTACACCTTTGATCGTCAGCTTCGCGCTAGGGAACGCCACAGATCCGACCGGGCTAGTGGCCGCTACTGACGAGTACCCGCGCGGAGACGGACGGCTCGCCGCGCGCTGGGGCGAATCGGTACAGGCCGCGTTGTGGTCCACGCTCTTGAGCCTTGCGCAGGAGCACGCCGCCGAGCGCGGGAAAGCGCCGGTTGGAATCAGCACGACGCCCGGCTCATTGATGCTGCACGCGGCCGATCCCACAAGGACGGCTGCATGATCTCCACGAAAGATTTAGCACGCGAAATCTCGGACATCGGCCAGGCGATCGGCCTGATTGGCGCCGATGGCAGCCTCAACATCCACTGGTTCGAGAACCCGGCCGGGGAGCTCCAGTCGATCTTCAAAGACCCGACGCAACGCGCCGGACTGATGAACTTTCTCGATGCGCTGCTGCCTCCAGCCACTATCGACGGATTGCCCCAAGGAGAGAAATGGCATCCGCTGCTCGGAACAGACTCGTCGCTCCGGGGCAATGTGTACCTGACGGTAAAGGATAACGGCTCGAGCGTTGTGTTCGGCGTTGCCGGTGATTATTCGACTTCACAGGCCACCACGCCGGCCGCGTCGCTGCGCGCACGCCTGCCGTTATTCAGTGCCAATTCCGGCGTGCATGCGGTTGCAGGGACTTCCGATGGACCGCTGTCGGTCGAGCTGCGACTCACGCTGGGCTGGACGCATCCTGCACAACCGATCACGTTAGCCGGAGTGATCATTACGGCGAGTCTGGCGCCGCTTGCGCAGGGCGGACCGCAGGCAAGCCTGGTCGTGAAACTGGTTGGGCTGGACTTGGATGGCAACGGCGCCAAAGACACGATTCTCGATCCGAATCAACTCGGATCGGAAGCGACGCACCTGATCCTCGGCTTGATTCAGTATGAGCTGAACCAGCTCGCAGGCGGATTAAGTGCCGAACAGCAGGCCGTGGTCAATTATCTGCTGCCGTTGTTGGGACTCGGCGGCGGGGCTATTCCGCCATTTCCTTTTCTCGAACTGGTCAGCGATCCACAGGCGATTCAAAAATGGTTCGCCTCCATTCCGCTTCAGAGCTGGCTTGCGCAGTTGGCGGGGCTCCTAGGTTCGTCCACCGCGATCACCGGCACAGGAACCGTGGACGATCCATGTGTCGCCCAGATTTTCACGCTGAACGCTTCCACCGGATTCAACGTTACGCTTGCGCAAACGGCTGATGCGCTGCAATTCGGCGCGCTGGTGAAGGTCGCGCCGGATGGGCCGAATCCGGTCGCACGCATCGAAGCGCGGGCAGTTTTGGCTTCCTTCCCGCTAAAAGGAACCGCGGCCACAGCGGTGCTTCCGTCAGCAGCGGTGCTGCTCCGTGCTCCAGGTTCTGATGGCGCGGCGGCCTTGATCGACAAAAAACCGGCCATCGCGGTAGACAGCTTACGCGCCGGCTTCGTGTGGAACGGGAGCAACCTTCAACCGGTGCTCGAACTCGACACCGTCACACTGGGCGGAATTGATTATCCGCATCTCGACCTTACCAACGCTGACAGCGTAGTGAACGCAGCTGAAACAGCGGTTCTGAATAACCTAACGGCAGCGCTGGGCGGGGGCGCTGGTCAGCACATAGCGGCGCTCGCCGGACTCATCAAACCTAGCGGCGATCCCGTGGCACTGCCGCACTTGATTGAGGCGAAAGTGCTGGTTACGAATCCAGCACGGGCCATAGGCGCGGTTCACCGCGCGATATTCGTGGACCCGCAGGACAACTGGTCGTATATGTTCGGCGACCTCGCGGCCTTACTGGGGCTGGCGGTCCCGCCTTCGGGAACCGGCACGGAGGCCGATCCTTGGCGCGTCACGCTCGGCTCGGCGGGGCCGCTCAATCTGGAATTCGCGGCTTGGAATTCCGCGACAGCGCACGGAGCGGCAGATGTGCAGAAACTGCGAATCGGGCTGCGCGTTTCTGCATCGCCTGCACCGGTGCAGTTTTGGTGGCTCGCCGAACTGCTCGCCATCGATCTTCCCCAAGATGCCGAGGGCACTATCGCGCTGCTGGCATCGCAGCACGCGCAATTACTTCTGAGCCCGCTGCCGGCGATTCCCCCGACTCCAAATTTCACCATCGCAGCCGATTCGGTTCAAGCGCGCTTCGATTGGAATCCCGGCGCAAATACAGTCTGGTCTGCCGGAGTTCAAAACGTGCAGATCACGGTAGGTGCAGCGCCGGCGATTGCGATTCCGGCGATCAATTTTCCGTTGCCCGCGATCGATGTTACGAATCCAGCCGGCGCAGCGGCTGCACTTGGCATTTCAGTGCCGCAGCTCGAGGTGGTGTTGCGTCTGATGCTGGCTCGCGCCGTGCTCTCGTGGGGTGGAATGCCGGGTTATGTCGCAACGGCGCTCCTTGGGGTTCACGCTGATCTTCCTGGCCTGCCTGCGAACTGGCCCACGCTAGCCGATCCGGGATCGCCCGGCAGTCTGCTCAGCGATCCGTTCACGGCACTCCGGCACTGGCTGGCGCAGCTCTCGAGCTCCGCGGACCCTCTACTGCTCTCCGGCCTGAACTGGTTGCAAGCGCTGCTGAGCAACGCGCTGCCGCCGACTCCGCAGGATGGGCCGCCAAGCTTCGATGCCTCCATTGCAGGTTCAGGGACTTATGAGGATCCGTGGGCGCTGCCGCTGGCCGCAACAGATCCCGATCTGGTCGAAGCGCTCGTTTGGCTCGAGCCGGCAGGCCCACCAGCGACTTGGGTGAAATCTCTTGCTACCGCCGCGATCGCTCCCGGCGATTTCGGCATGACGCTTGGCGTGGCTGCGCAACTCGCGGCATTTGTTCCTGCGCTGCGCTCGGCGCTGACAGCCAGCGACACTGCGCAGCTTGCTGCTTCACTCGACCAGCTCGCGAATTACTTTGCATCGAGTGACGGCGTCGTGCCGCTATCCTCGCAGATTCCAACTGGGGGGAGCTGGCAAGCGGGCACCGCCATCAACGCTTCGCACGATCAGCAGCCAGCAGACCCCTCGGCTATCGCGCAGATCACCGCGCAGGCAGATGCCTGGGCGGGTGGAGGAGCGCGAGCAGTGTTGTTGCTGGCGCCTTCATTCTCGACGCATGCCGTTTGGAGCACGCTGCTCGGCGGCCGTGCTTCCGCCAAGTTCGATTTCCGTACTAGCGATCCCGATCCGCTGTCGGTAAACCTCAATACGATCACAGACGCGGTGGACTATTACACAGCCGATCTGCGCGAAGACGGATCGAGTAATCCAGCATCCCTGGTCGCGCAAATCGGCAAGGTGGTGCAGCGCATCGGACAGCTCCGTCCGGGTGTCACGGTAACACTGGTCGCGCATTCAACCATGGGAGCGCCCGCGCGCGTATTCACGGCCGCCAACCCTGCTCAGATAAAAGGGCTGATCACGCTCGGCACACCGCACGCGGGAGCGCCGCTGCCGTTTTTCACCGATCCCACCATCGGGAGCGCAGTGCGATTTGTGCAGCAGCTTCTGCCCTCCATGCCTGCCGGGCCCGTGAAGTCGGCAATTGCGCACATCGTGCGAGCGCTCGATGGATACGCCGCACCCGCAAGCGCGAACGCGGTAGCCACTTCGTCGCCATACCCGGTCGCCACATTTAACTTCACTGGCGCGGGAAGCAGCGATACAAAGGGTGTGCCGGCGCTTGCGCTGGGTGGAACTCTTTCAAGCGCTCTGCTCGACCAGGTACAACAAGCCGTGGCAGCAATGGCCACTACTGCCGCGAGCGCCGCCACACTCGCGCCCACGCATTTGAGTTGCGGCATTCGCGCGAAGCTGGATCTCGGTCCCACGCCTGCAAGCGCGGTGGACGTAACCGCCAAGGTGCGCATCGACGCGTTTCGTGTCGCGCTGAGCAAACCCGAGGCTGCGATCACCAGGCCTGAGCGCGCGATGTCCGTGCGCGTGCGGCTGAGCCGGCCGGGCGACTGGCTCATCGGCGGGCCATCGTCCTACGATGCACACGGAAACTTCGTGGACGTGCGAGTACGTTGGGCCGAGCTCGGTGCAGATATTTCGTCAAGCACGAAACCCTTTGCGGCGCTGCATCAGACATCCTTCCATGGACCGATGAGTCCTGGGACCCTCGCATTCACTGATGCTGCAACCCAGCCGCTCCTGGGCGCTGTGTTCGCCGGAATTACCTCGCCCGCCCCCCCGCCGGGAACATCGCTAGGCGGGCTGATCGGCGCATTGCAGTCGCTCGGGGTAATGGTCCCGGACACGCACGCTCCAGGTGCGTTCGGGCTCTCTGCCGACGCATGGTCCGCGATTGCAGTGGATGCGGCGAGCTACCTGGGTCCGCGGCTCGGCGCCGCGCTCAATTCGGGCGTTGCGGGATTCACCGGCAACGGACCTTGGCTGCTCAACCTTTCCGGGCTCCCGGTGCAGCCCTACGTCTCGACCGCGCCGGTGGCTGCCGGAATACGCACAAGCTCGATTCCGATCTCCTCCAACGCCTCGCTCGCATTCGATCTGAGCACAGCATCGATTGGAGCAACCCTCCAACTCGGGGCGTTCAAACTGATGTGGGCTAATGGCACGCTCACTGCGAGCGCGCCACCGTGGCTCGATCCCATCGGACTGATTCCCACCCCTAATGCGGCCACTCTCGAAACGGCATTGAGCAGTGCTCTACCGCGGCTCTTGTTGTCGGGCGCTTTCACCGCAGTGCTCGAAGGCATTCTCGGACCGGGCATCCAGATTCCGCCGATCGATTCCTTCTTCTCTTCGCCCGGCAAGACGATTGGAGGATCGTCTGGATTGGGCTCCGGCTCCGGACTCGATGCCGGCAAGATCAACCAGCTCTTACAGGTAATCGCACAGGTGCTGCGCCTGCCGCCGGCGCCGGGCCTGAATCTGCCCGCGAATCTTCGCCTGATCGCGGAAGGCTCGGGCAGCGCAGCCGATCCGACCTCTTTGCACCTGTTAACGACAGCGGACATCGGCGGAATTCTCGGCATCGATTTGGCGGCGAAATTCGATTCGACGCTGCATGTCACGCCAGATGGACAAGTGAAAATCACCATCGCTCTACCCGGAAACTGGACCGGCTTGGTGATTACGTTCGGAGCAAGCCCGAACGGCGTATCGCTAATGCTCGCGCCTCTGCTCGCAGGCGTAGCCGCTATTCAGCTTCTGCCCACCTTCAGCGGTCTTGGCGACTTTCTCCGAGGCGCCCTGGAAGCCCTGCTGCCGAAGGCTCTGGATGAATTGGTCAACGCATTGGGGCCTGTCAATCCAGGAACTGTGCTGCAAGGCGCGTTGGACGTGGCGACTGCCTTTGGCATTTACGATCCCGCAGGAGGATTCAAGATGCACGCGCAGACGCTGCGCGATCTGACCCAAGGCAATTTCCTCGCGGCATTCGGCGGCTCGCGCGCGGGTGTAGCCTCGGCCATCGCGAATCTGTTCGCGATTCCGGCACTTGCCGGTTCCCTGCCTGGAACCGTCTCAGCCAACGCTGGAACGGTTATGTGGAAGGAGACGTTCGGCGGCGCCATCAGCGGGACAGCAACTATCTCATTGGGTTGGGATGGCTCGGGACCGACCGCCGCTTTGAGTCTGAGCGATGTCAAACTCACCTCGGGCGGCCTCACTGCCTCGCTTAGCGCCGGCTACGGCTCGGGCACACTCCAGTGCTCGACGGAATTGGCGGTCTCGCTTGCTTCGACGCTCGGACTCGACGTCGATCCCAAGCTGCGTGCGGCAGTGAACGGTGGCAGGTTCAGTGTCGCGCTGTTGCCGCTCGCAAGCGGAAATAACGATGGCTCCGTTCACGTGAATGTTGCGCCCACGCCCGGCGTCACCCTGGATGTGGGCGGCGCGGAGGATCTTGTCACCCACTTGCTGCTACCGCTCGCGGGCAGTCTAGTGCTCAGCGCCGTCAAGCCAAACCTCTCGCATAATCTCTGGACGGGCGGCCCGACCGTGGAAAGCGTTCTTAAGACCGCCAAGCTGATCACCAACACCGATACCCTCGCCGCGCCGCTGCCCGGTCTGACCGGCGTCGTCAGCGGATTATTGCAAGCGCTCGCCGGCAACCTGAAGATTCCAGTCTCTTCGACGCTCCATCTTTCGCTGATAAGCGATGGCGGCGGCGGATCGAACCGTTTGGGGCTGGCACTCAGTGGTACCCAGACATTCACGGCAGGCTCTTATTTGCTGAAAATCCATTTCGGCGCCCCGGCGGAGTGGGGAGCAGGCATGGACGAAGGCTTTGGCCTCTACCTGTTTCAGAGCGGCGGCGGCGCCGGCAGCTTCGATTTTAGGCCCGGCCTGCATTCGGTCGGCATTGGTTTTGGAATCACGGGCCAGGACGACACACCCCTCATCAACCTCAGTCAGTTCCGGCTGGGTGGTCTGGATGGCTACGCCTTCTTCGATGTCGATTTTAGTCCGGCGATCAACTTTTTGAACTTTGGCGCCGGCCTTGAGCTGGATGCGTTCGGCATTCCGCTCGGTCAGGCGACTGGCGGCGACGTGGGAGGCAATCCGGTAGCTGCGGGCCTGCTGCAATCCGGCGGCGCACCCGGAGACAATCATCCCGTCAATCCCGGAGTCGATGTAGGCGTGTGGCTCGTACCCCATGCCATGGTCCCGAGCAGCGACGGAAACTTCCACATCCGCTTCGGCGATAAGCAGGATCAGCCGCTGTGGATCCCAGTACATGCGGGCTTCGGCCCGATTTACATCGACCAACTCGGTGTTGGTATCACCAGTGATCCTGGCGTTGAACTGCTTATTGACGGCAGCGTGAAGGTAGATGGTCTCACTGCCCAGGCGAACGAATTGGGCGTCACGATTCCGTTTAAGTCACTCGCCAATCCCGCTGGCTGGTCGCTCGATCTGGGCGGGTTAGCCCTTGCTTTCACATCGCCCGGCGTAACTATCGCCGGCGGCCTGATGAAGAATCCAGGTCCGCCGATCGAGTACGACGGCATGCTGCTGATCCAGATCACGCAGTTCGGGTTCATTGCAGTCGGCGCTTATTCACGTCCTAGCGATGCCCAGGGCGGCTACACCTCACTGTTCGTGTTTGCAGGAGTGTTTATCGTAATCGGCCTGCCACCGATCATCGAAATCGAGGGCTTGGGTCTGGGGGTCGGCTACGATCGCGAACTGATCGTACCGGACGACCTAAATAAGATTCCCAGCTTCATCCTGGTGGCCGCGCTGGATGATGCGGGCAAGTTCGCCAACGATCCCATGGGCGAACTGATGCAAATCCGCGACTCGATTCCGGCGCGCCGCGGCAGCTTCTGGCTCGCTGTCGGACTGCACGGCACATCGTTCGTGATCGTCCATGTAACCGCGGTTGTGTATGTCGCGCTTGACCGCGGCGTGGAGGTGGGCGTCCTCGGCGTGGCGCGCATGGCACTCCCTTCGGACGATACGGCGCTGGTGTCTATCGAACTGGCGCTGAAAGCGCGGTTCTCAACGGCCGAGGGCATCCTTTCGATTCAGGCACAATTGACGAACAACTCCTGGCTTCTGAGCAAAGACTGCCAGCTCACCGGTGGGTTCGCATATTTCATGTGGTTCCCGCAATCGCAGTTTGTGCTGACGATCGGCGGCTACAATCCTAATTTCCAGAAACCGACACAGTTCCCGGATGTACCGCGTCTCGGCTACCACTGGTCGTTGTTCGGCGCCATCAACATTAAGGGCGAATCGTATTTCGCATTGACCAACACGTGCGTGATGGCGGGCACGCGCATGGAGGCGACGTACGGGCCTGATTGCATCCACATCTGGTTCACGGCCTATACGGATTTTCTGCTCTCGTGGGATCCGTTCCACTACGACGTGCAGATCGGCATCGCCGTGGGCGCCGAGTTCCACATGGAGATTTGCTTTATCGGATGCGTCGACATCGACATCAGCGTCTCCCTCGGCGCGTCGCTGCACATCTTGGGCCCGCCGCTGCACGGCGAGGTCACGGTGGATCTGGCAATCTGCTCTGTCACCGTAGCCTTCGGCCCCAACCCGAATCCCAAGCCGCCGTACATCACGGATTTCGGCCAGTTCGCACTAAAGTATCTTTACGGCAACGACCCCGGCGGTTACGCGGTAGCGACTCATGTGCTCACCGGCCTGCTACCGCCGGAACCCGCCGGCGCTAAGCCCGCGCCCGGCACTGCCGATCAACCCTGGCGCATGGGTATAGAGTGGTCTTTCCAAACTGAGACGCGCATGCCGGCGACCTCCGCCACGGCGTACACTGCCATCCAACCTGATAGTCAGCAGATTTCGGAGATCGATTTTGCGCCCATGGGCTTGGCCGTTCCGCACGTTGCCACCGCTCACAGCGTCACGCTCGAAGAGCTAAGTAACGGCAACTGGACCGCAGCAGCCGTTTCGGCAGACCACTTCACTCTCACCCGGGTGGTGAATCAGTATTCGCAGGCAACGTGGCATTATTTCGATCCGGACAGCGTGCCCTCCGCCGCCCAAACCATTCCGGCAATCGGCGGGCTGCAGATGGTCGGCTTTGCGGTCCCGCAAAACCAGAGCGCGCTGATCCCGATCGCAACCTTGATCGATGCCGGCAACTCGCGCCCGCTTCCATTTGCCACAGCGACGCTCAACCTCATCAATGTGCTGCTGGGCTATGGTGCAGCCGCTGAGCAACTCGGGCAATTAGCAGCCGCGACCGGAAGCAGCCAAACGTCATCGGCTGCCGGCATGATTCTGTCAGGCCAAGGCTATTTCAGCCAGGCACGCGTCGCAGTGGGAATTCCCGCGCCCGGGCTTCCTCCAGTCGCCTTGAACGCGCTGAAGACTTACCGCTCGGCGCCGCCGCTGATTACTCCCATCACCACCGGATTGACGATGCGCCAGGTAGGGCTGGCGCGCCCTCCCATCATTCGCACGATTGCTCCGGCGCAGCCGATGCCGCTCGAGCAGCCGCGCTTGCGTGCGGTGCTCCAAGCCCGGACGCGGGCGACATCGGATGCACCTGCCGCATTTCGAACCAGTGTTGCAAAGGCCGCACCAGGCAACATTTCGCGTATGGCGCCGCCCAAACTGGACGCCGTGATGGGCGCCAGGCTGGTACGCGTGCCAGCCACAAACGCGGTCCGCCCCACCGTTTTCGCGCGTTCCACCAAAACACTTCGCCATCCCGAAGCTGGCTGGGCGGCGCCGGCAGCACATGCTGAAGCAATCCGGCAGGCCGAGGCCGACTTGGTCGCAAACGGCGTGACGCTCGCCGCCGGAGCAGCCCATGTGTGGGACATTCCACCGGCGCCCGCGACACTGAAGATTCGCGGCACAGCGGGAGTCCGGGTGACATTCCTGTCTCGCAGCGGTGGCGTGTTGGATGATCGCGAGTTGGTTCCCGGAGGTCAATCTGCCAATCTTCTGATTCCCGCCAAGACGGAAAGAATCATTGCGCAGTGCCTCGGAAATCCTCCTTCAGTAACGCCTTCGGGGTTCGGAACGGGCTTTGGAGCCATCAGTGTCTCGGCTGCGTCGCCCGGAAACGTCGCTGCCACCGGCTGGCAGGCAGCGAGCATGCTGATGCAGGCCGGCGCTTCGCTGTTGCTGGCACGAGGCGCGTCGATTCGCTTGCCGCGCGCATTCACGACAACGCGCTCCGGAATCAAGACAAACCAAAGCGTGATTCGAGCCTCTGAGGTGATGCGTGAGGAGACAGCGGTCGAGACGTCGCTGCCGGCGCAGACAGGCGTCGTGATGGTTCTGCTCGACCGGCAGGATGCGACTGCGGCGCAGCAGGGAGATTTCGCGATCGGATGCACCGGGGCGACGCTGGTTACGCCTCCGCTGGCCGTCGCCGGTGGAGCGCGACGCGCCTTGCTCTACCAGGTCTCGCAGCTTGCCGAGGGCGCCTCGAGCATCACGATTTCCACTGCCAGCGCCGCCGGGTGGCGCGTTTCGGGCGTCGTTGGGCTTCCTGGTCTAGCCCAGGAGTGGGCGGTCCGCGCCAATGGAGGCGTGCCCGAGCATCTAGTGCCCGAAGGCCCCCTTACGCCCGATGGCGAAGTCACGATTGCATTTCTTACTACAGGAGCCAACGCATGAGCGATAACGGACCTCCGCCCGGCAACATGTATTTATATGACAACATTACTCCGCCGCTGCTGGATGGCTCGTACCGGTTCAACGTTGCAACCGACACAAAAATCGATGGCACCGACCAGAATCTTCCCGGTGCGACGAATTACTTCAACGTAGAAGGCCCGCGCTTCACGCTATCGCCCGCGCTGGTTGCGGGTGTCTTCCCGCCGCGTAACGGCCACGGCAGTTTCCAGGAAAATCTTCCGCATATCGCCCTTTCACGTCGCACGCTGCCGTGGGAGCGAGCCCTTGATCCGCAAGGTCTGATTGGCGTGCCCACACGCGGTCAGGGCGATCCGCCGCCACCCGTAGGACCGGCGCCCTGGGTCGCGCTGCTGCTGTTTGAAGAGGGCGAGTACACCATCCTTCAGAACCAGCCGCTTGAAAGTGTTGTGCCGCCGGATGTCTATCAGCGTCTTGGAAGTCCGGCCAACATCAACTGTGATGCCGTGCAAACTACTCTGCCGGTGCTCCAAGCCGTGATGCCTTCCGTCGAAGAACTGACGGTGCTGGCCCATGTCCGGCAGGTGAACAAAGACGACCGTGAGTTGAGTGCCGGGACAAGCGATGGGTGGTTTTCGGTGGTTATGTCAAATCGAGTTCCGGCAGCCAACGCGAAATTTTGTGCGTGCCTCGTGTCGCTCGAAGAACGCTCCGATGTCATAGCTAAAGACCCACCCCAGGATTTTCATCTTGTGATCAATGCGGGTCCCATTGATCACGGCGTTGCGGCGGCTCGCGTGGCACAGCCCGCGGCCTTGGCGGCGAGGACCCCTTCTTCATTCGGACGCGCGGAGCTGGCACACTTCCCCGGCCTGCTTTCGGGCGTGCCGGTCCGAGAGCCATTCCCCTTTCTGCGGACCGTCACGCTGGTGCTGCTTTATAGCTGGAAGTTCGAGTGCATCGGGCCCGGATCGTTCCGCGACCTGATGCAGGGCCTCGATGTCGCGATGTTCGGCACGGTCAAGAACCCCGGCCACCCGCCCGTGACAGACACCGGTCACATCGCCATTTCCCTCGGTGATCGCGCCGGCATCGAGGAGAAAGCGCTGTATCGCAGTCCGCTCGCGCCTTTTCAACTCACGCGCGATTCGCTCGGCCCCTATCACAGCGCCGATCAGTGCCGGCGGGCCACGCCCGAAACCGGAGCCGAAGATGTGACGTACGCTTGCGCCTTCGAAGTGGGGCGCCTGGTAGCTGCTGCCGACGCGCGGCTTGCGCAAGAGCTGATGCGTTGGCGACGCGAAGCGTACCGCCAGTCGGCGCGCGGGGATACCTTGAATGCCGTCTCGACCGCGATTCCAGTCGTCCAGGCGCTCGATGTCCACACACCTGTTGTCCCCGTGGTAGCCGCCAGCGCCACGGAGCGCGTGCTGAAAGGGCGCGGCCCAGCAGCAGACCCCTACGGCGTTAACTCCATCAATCAGGTCATCGGGCTCAATCCCGCGGCAGTCCAGGATGCATTCCAGCTCGGATCGCAGGCCGAGGCTGCCGCGATTTTAGGCGCCAACCCGGGTGCTCTCGGCGCAAGCGTCAGCGCTCCGGCCGCTACGCCGCGGCCCGCCACAACCATCGATGCAGTTGCGACCGATACAGCAGCACTTCAAAACCTGAGCACGGCGCGCGATCGCCTGATCGCCAACACCGCGCAAAAGCTCGGAGGCAAAGCATGAGAGCCGCGTGGATTCAGTCTAAAGAAGCGCTGCGACTGCGCATGATCCGGCCGGAGCAGATCGCGCCCGGGGAACCGGAAGCGGAGATGCCGCCGTATATGGAATCCCTGCTTGCCCACCTGCGCTTGCTGGTGAGCGTTCCCTTCGAGTATCTTGTTCCCGATTCGCGCCTGTTGCCGGATGATTCGATTCGCTTCTTCTACCTTGATCGTTCCTGGACTGACCGGCTCGTTGACGGCGCTATCGCCGTCGGCAAGATCGGTACGCGCGAGCAGGCTCATCATCAGGCGCACGCTCCCGCTGTGGATCAGCAGCTCGACGTCACCGAGCGAATCGTGCGCAAAATTCAAATGCGCTCGGGCCCGTTTCCCGATCTCAAGAAAACGAATGACAAAGACCCATCCAGTAATGGTCCAGCGCAAGTCATTACGGGATTTCTGCTGCGCTCGGCCGCCGTCAGTGGATGGCCGGCCATGGATGTGCGCGCATACAAAACGGATCTCCCCGAAAGACTGGATCCGTCGAGCGCGGATGCGCAGGCGGCGCAGCTCCGGACGCTGCGCCTCGAGCGGCTATCGCCATCCGTGCTGATCGCGCTCTTTGAAGGCATACCGCAGCTTGTCATCATCGAGGAGCCGCATCACGCCGTCCAGTTCGGGGTGCAGCCTGCGTTCGGCGGCTTTAACATCGATCAGCGTCATGCCGACGGAACTCAGATTCTCGACGGATCTCCACCCAATCAGGTGACGCGCCCGTTGTTTGTGCCCGTGCGACAAGCCAACGCGCGCGTGCTATCCATTGCGTCGCTACGGCGCGCACTCTTTGCACGGCAAAATGCGGACAACATGCCACGGGAGACCGGAGGCGCATCGCTGGCGGTGGAAGTCTTGAATCCGCCCTGGCGCCAGCGCTTTGAAGGAACCATTGATCATGCGGGTGGCGGGGGGACGTCGCCTGGATTTCTGTCATCCATCTCGATTGCGGTGCGCGTTACCCAGCCGGAGATCAGGGTCGCGCTGCAAAGCGCGCTGCAATCCAAGGTTCAGCCATGAGCAACTTTTCACTTGCGGCGGCACACAATATCACGCCGCGCACAATTGCCAGTTGGAATGCGTTGTTGCCACGGACACCGCGGGTCGAGGTGCCGATTCACCTCGACGTTCTGATGGTGCGCGATGCGCAAGAGAAGTGGGCCGATTGCCGCATGCACGACCCGGATCCAAGCGTAAGCCTGCAACAACGACGTGACTTGCTGCCGGATCCGTTCAGCGAACTCGATAAACCCCGGCCGCGCGGCGCTTACCTGCATTGGGCTCTTCCTGACGCGTTGACCCGTGGAACCAGCGACGGCACCACTGGCAAGTTTTATGCAATTCCTGATCGCTGGCTGGTGCTGCGCTTATCTCCGGGCGTGGGCCAGGCGCGGCGGGCGGTGACAGGCTGGGTCATTCGCGCTGGAGATAAGACGCCGTCAGTAACCCCGCTCGATCAATGGAAGGAAAGCGGGCCTTCCCCGGACGCCGTAAAGAATCCGCTGACCGCACTCGGCCATGGCGATCCGGCGTGGGCCGCCTACTATGACAACGTTGTGGCTTCGGACGCACAAGGGAAGCAGTTGCCACGGCTAGGATTCTATGACGATCTCTCCGGTATCCAGAGCGGACCGCTCGCGTATGCCGTGTGCGGCTGGTACTCGGATCCAGCACTCGATCCGCTCGGCAACCCGAACCTCCACTCGCTTACCGATTTCGATGCAGCGATGAATTCGCTGCTCTGGCATATTAATGATGGTGAGTTTGACGAAGCGGTGTCCCGCATAAGCGATTACATCAAAGCCGCCAACCTCGCCGGCCTGTCGACGCTGGAGTATGCGGGAGTTGCCACCAGCGCGCCGGTCGCCTCACCCGCATCGCGAGCGCTACCAGAGAGTTTCAGGGTAATTCAATTCGAGAGATCGGTAGGCTCCGCACCTGCACCACTCGATTCGTCCGGGCATCCCGTCGACGGCGCGTACACCACGAACGGTGCGTGGTGGCCAAGCGGAAGCTTTTATCATGGCGCGGTAGTCGGGATCGGATGGCCCGGAGTGGGTTGGCCTGGCGTTCCGGATGGAATCCTCGGGCAGCCACCCTCGGTTGATGGGGTCCAAGCGGGTGAATTTGGGGGACCGCCCGCTGCTTCCGCCATTAACGTCGCCGTCGGAAACACCACCACGGAAGCGCTGGCGGCGCTGGTGGCGCGCGCGAATAACTCAGCGCAGGAGGCCGAGATGCTGGAAGCGTATCTGCTCGGCGCGCTCAGCGAAGTGGATAAGGCAGACGGGCAGGCTCATGTAGATGCCCTGCTGCATGCGGCGTCCTTTGCGACACGCGATGGCGGCTTCACTACGGAACAAATCCAGCAGCCGGCGATGCCGGATCTTCCTCCGGCCAAGTCGGCGCCGGTCACACCTGATCCTGGCGTGTTCGCAAACCAGCAGCATTCGGTTCCGCCTTTGACCGGCATTCGTCCCGTGGAAGTGTTAACAAACAGCGGTGGCCTCGCCGCGCCGGCTCGTAATTTTGCTATTGGCGCGATTAGAGAATCCACGGTGCTCAGTGGCGGCTTCCGCGAGGTGGTTGGCGCCATCTTTCCGCCGCCGGCGGAGACGGTCGTGCAGCCGGCAAAGACCATTACAGTGCAGCGTGCGTTGCCACGATTTTTTCAGCCGGCCGACCCAGTCATGCTGGTACAGGGTGGGGCGCGGTCCTTCAAGCACGGCGGCGATGGGCGCTTTACACAAGACGGCAAACTAATTTGCCGGCTGACCGGGTTCGCACTTACCGAGCTGGCCTGCAACTCGATCACCGGCCAACCCATCCGCCCCTCCGTTACGGGCGATGACATCCTGGAGCGCGGCGTAGAGAACGGCAGCGTTCCTTACGAGTGCGAGGAGATTCTGCGCGAAGTGGCTCTTTCGGATCCGGGTTCGGCATCCGCTGCTGCACAGGCTTCTGCAGGGAGCACGGGCCTCACGGCCACGCAACTTTCCCAGGTCACCACACGATTCATGGTGGAGCAGACCACGGTCTGGGCCGCGCGAGATCCACGTTTCGACGCCGGGCCACTGGCCGCGCAGAGCGGCTTTCGAGGGACACTGCCCTCACCAATCGCGATCAATCTTCCCGTGCGGCCATGGAATCCGACCCATCTCGATTGGGAAATTGAATACGTTGCGTCCGCCGGCGGCGCCGCCGATTGGTCTCTTGATGAGATCGATTACCTCGCAGATAAGCCTTCCGACGCCGCGGGCATCGTGCTTCGCGGGCGCGCTCATCTGACCGCAGGCGCGGCTACAACGGCCGCTCAGTCAGTCCGGACAGCGCTCCAGCAGGCCGCCAGCACGGGCGGAACCGGGCAGGTGATTTTCTCGGGTCCGACGAAGTTCCACTCGCTGTTATCGAAAACCATGCTGGCCCATTACGAGACTCTTGGCGCCGGACTCGCGAGCGCAAACGGAGGCGGAGATGGGGCTCCACCCGTAATCGATCGCTCGGCGCTCAACGACATCGTTTCCGCGCTCGACAACATGGACGTGCTCTCCGGCGCAATGGACAACTTCCACACCCGGCTGCGCGGCGGCATCAAAGGTGATGGCGTAAGCGTGCCGTCGGGATCGATTCCCTCGCCGTTCATCGCCATTCGCGCGGGCTTCCTGAAGGTTCGCCGCTTGCGATTAGTGGATGGCTTCGGCCAGTTCGTGGATCTGGCGGGTTCGAGCGATCAGAACAACGTCGACCCCAAACAGATTGTGGTCACCGGTCCGGCAGCAGTTACAGGCATGGTTGGAGTGGCCGCGCTACCGCCCCGTTTCAGTTCGCCCGCGCGTTTGTGGTTCCGATATCTGCAGAGTACCGACGATACTAAGGATGCGACTACCAGTGCCGGCCCTGTTTCCGGTTTCGTCTTGCCTAACCATTTGGACGGTGCGCTCGAATTTTTCGACCAGAATGGCGCGAACCTCGGTGTGGTACGCCCGGATGCACAAGCGGGAATCGTCTGGGACGATGCGCCGGGCACACCCTCGAGCGTAGGCACCGATCCGGCACGCGCGATTGCAGACGCAAGACTCGCCGGCATCGCACAAGGCCTAATCCAATGGGGACTCTCCGACGCCATGGTTCAAGGCGCGCGCGAAGATGCGTTAAGCGCCTTGTTGCGCATCGTCGATTCGACGCTCTGGTCGGTGGACCCGTTCGGCCACACCGGCGACGAGCACATGTCTCTACTGATTGGCCATCCCGTGGCTGTCATGCGTGCCCGCGTGCGGCTGGAGGTGGATGAGCCCGTCACACCCGATGTCATCAAGACCACCCGTGTTCCCGTGCGTTTAGGCGCGCTTGCCCACTGGCAGGACGGTCTGCTGGGGTACTTCCTTAACGATGACTACACGACGCTGTACTGTGCAGACGCGGCCGCGGCGGGATTCGCGAGACCGGTGGGCCCGAATCGTGGCTTCCTTCAGCAGATCAACCTGGTCCCGGATTTCTACCAGCAGTTCTCGACCGACCTCGGCGCCGGTGTGAAGGAAGGAAACTCGCCCGTCAATCATCCATTTGTGGACACTTCCGGGCTCGTGTGGATCGCTCCCAATCAGGACTATCTGCTTACGCTGCTTGTCGAACCGCATGCTGTCGTGCATGCCACAACCGGCCTGCTTCCCCGAAAAGAGATTGGAATGCGCCGGGAATGGGTGGCAGCCGCTTTGGCGAAGATTACACCAACCTTCCGCTTCGGACCGCTGCTGGTGGATCCCAAGCGGATCCGCATGCCGGTGGCGAGCGAAATTAAAGGCACATGGAGCTGGGACCACCGCTCTGACGTTTCGAACTGGACGGAGGATCCCGTCATCAACTCGACCGCGGACCCGATCATTCCGCCAGACCCGGTTAAAGGCACCGAGGGGTGGTTGAAACTGGGGCCGGCGGCAAGCGGAGGTTAGACTCATGCCCGATTTCACGGAGCGAAAAATCACCCGGGAAACCGGCGATAGCCGTGATCGTGTTCAGGATCGCCAAGAGTGGTTACAGGAGCGACGCGGGGTTCCGGGCGGGACTCTGCCACTAGATTTCTTCGCGCGCGCTTCGCGCCAGAAACGGACCATGGAGAAGCAGGCCGCCGAGGTCCGGGCGCTCAGGTTCGCGGCCGCCGCCGCGCCTCCTGTCGACCCATACTGGATTCCCCTTGGCCCATCGGCAGTGGCCCACGGCCAAGCGACAGATCATCCAGTCGTGAGCGGCCGTGTTACCACGCTGGTCGTCGGACCGGGCGGGAACCGCGTGTATCTTGGCTCAGCGAACGGCGGCATTTGGTACTCAGAGAACTCAGGCGCGAGTTGGAACTCGATCGACGAATACGCCCTGCCGCCCCAAACCGCGAAGCTCAGCCACTTGGATGCGGACTCTCTTTCGGTTGGAGCTATCGCCGTTCGATTTGGCGCGGGCGCCGCGCAGGACGAAATCTACGTGGGAACCGGAGAAGCACCCGGCACGTTCGGGGCCCAATACTTCGGCGTAGGCATCAAGCACTCGCCAAGCGGCGGAACTGCTCCGGCTTGGACGCTGGAGGCCACCAACCTCACGGGAGCCGGCGTTTTTCAGATTGTGATCGATCCCGAGAAGCCAGACGTAGTATTCGCCGCTACTACCGGCGGTCTCTTCATGCGGCCGCGCTCCGGCCCCGTGACTAACTGGACGCAGATCACAACCTTCACTCCAGCGCCTGGGGGTGCCGCTTTTAGCGCCATCGTAGTCTCCGGCACTGGCGCGAACAAAGTCTACTTCGTAGCCAACGCCGGAGGCAGCGTTTATCGGTCAACGGATGCCGCCAGCGATCCCGGAGGAGGAAATTGGACTGCGGTTGGAGGCTTCACGGCCAATGGGCGCGTGGGACTGGCCGCCAGCGAAGGGACGGTATTGCCGCGCGTCTACGCGCTCGATCAGAGCGCCACTTTGTACCGGCTTGAAAACTTGCCCACCGGAAACTTCGCCAGTGTTCCAGGTGTTCCCCCAAATGTTCTCAAGAGCGGCGATAACGACCAAAGCGGCTACGATCTCGTTGTCGCCGTTGATCCTTCGAATTCGGCGGTAGTCTATGTCGCCGGCGCAGCCATCGAAATCGGAACGTTCTTCAAAGAATGGAATCTCGCCATCTACAAAGGGAGCATCACACTTGACGTCTATCATCCCATTTTGATCGGGGAAGGCATCCATCCCGACGGGCATGCAATCGCGTTTGCGACTAACGCCGACGGGACGCATGACGCCTCGAATGTATGGGTGGGATGCGACGGAGGCGTGTTCCAGTCCACCCAAAGCGGCGCCAGTGGAACCTTCCAGGCACACAACGAGGGCCTGGCCATTACTCAGCTCACCTATTTGGCGCAGCACCCCGAAACCGATCAGGTATTGATTGCCGGTGCGCAGGATCAGGGCACAGTGCGCTTCCGGGGCGACCAGGTGGGTTTCGAAGACCCCGAAGGTGACGGCGGCGGCTCCACGTACGACCCAAACAACGGGTACCGGTTGATGCGCCAGTACACCAACACTTCTCTCTCCACGTCCACCGATGGCGGCAACAGTTGGAGTGACGTCAAGTTTCCGCCAACCACCAGCGGCTCCCAAAGCGATAAAGCCAAAACCGAATCCGGTTCGACCAGGTTCTACGCTCCCATCGCAGCCGTCGCTGTGGACGCGAGCAACACACTCGCCGCTTTCGGTACGAACCGCCTCTGGATTACTTCGGATTGGGGGAACAAATGGGTGACCGTACCGTCGAACAGCAACCCATATGCTGGTCCGGATGCAAGCATTCTGACGCAAGATGCGCTTGACGGCAGCGTCACTGCAATTGCCTGGGCTTCACCCACTCGGGTCTATGTTGCAACAGCTACCTCGGTCTACCGCTTTGACCTGAGCGGTGGCAACTGGACACCAAACCCGCCGGCCGCGCTCCCAGTGACTGGTCTCCCGGCCGCGCGCACGATTACTTCGATTGCGGTTGAGGATGCGGTGGCAGGCAAGATCTACGTTGCGCTCGGCGGCGGTAATCTCGATCACGTCTGGTATTTCGATCCCGCTGTTGGCAGTTGGGTTACCGCCGGCCTGGCGCAGGCGACGCTCGATGTTCCCTGTCACGCCATCGTGGTCGATCCTGCTCACAGTGAACAGATCTATCTGGGAACCGATGTCGGTGTATTCAAAGGCGTCAAATCCGGAGCGACTCCGACCTGGAGCTCCTTCAGCACCCAACTGCCGGAGTGCGCCGTTAACGATCTGGCAATTCATCCCAAAACGCGCGTGCTCCGCGCCGCAACACAGGGATTAGGAGCCTGGGAGATTCCTCTCGATGTCCATTCGGTTGCTGATCCGGATCTTTATCTCCGTGCCAACTCCGCCGATTCCGGCCGCGTACCCCGCCCGAGCTTTCTCCAGGGAATACCCGATCCCAACAACAAGGGAACCACATTGGATTTGGTGTCGAGTCCCGATATCAAGCTGGTTCGCAGCTCCGCATTGGGCAAGCCCGACACCACGCCGGATTTTCTCGGCTTTGCCTCGCTGCGCGATTTTGCGACTGACCTCAACACATTTGACACCTTTGGAACCAACCAGCTCTTCGTCGAACTGAAGAACCGCGGCAAGACTGGCGTAGATGGAGCGAAAGTGCGAGTGCTGCTGCTGTTCGCAGATGGCTCTGCGCCCTTGCCCGCCCTGCCTGCGGACTTCGCTACACGTCTTCAGAATGGCGATACCACTGCATGGCTCACACCCGGGTGGCACTTCGCCGACACCGCCAATCCTTACCGGACGCTCACGGGGGCGCTGGACGTGCTCACACCCCAGGTTGTTCAGTACAACGTCAACTTTCCCTCGCTCGGACTCACGCAGGACAAAGTGGCGGCAGCCGCTTTTGTCACGACGGATGCCGATCCCTTTACCTCGACCGAGACCGATGCCAACGCGCTGATCGTGCCGGATAAACATATTGCTGTACGCACACTCTCCGTCGGGGTTGATTGGCGTATCGTTCTGGGTATCGTACTTGTGGCTGTGGGCGTGGGAGTAGCGATAGCGGTGGCCGAAAAAGCATAACACTTATGGACTTTCTTGAACGACGGTTCGGCTGTGACAAGCAAACGGGAAGTCATGGGTCAGCCGAATTTCCGGCGACGTGGGCCAGAAGTCGGCTTCTGGGACATTTGTGCGCGATGTTTGATAAAGGACGTTATCGTTCGCGAAAGGCTATCGACTGCTATGGTTGGTTCAATGGGCATGTCGGCCAAAAAAGCACCTGTCTGAACCATTCCCGTCGGGCGGGTAAGGGCGTGTCGAGAGGTGAGCTGTGCGAGCGGAAGATATCGTCGGCATCAGCTTTTTTGCATTGTTGTTTTGTGCCATTGTGGTGACTCTCTGCGGGTCAAAAACCATCCTTACGCCAAGACACAGCAGGCAGCTTGGCGAGGCTGGGGACTAAGCCTGATCAGTGTTGCTCTCGTTGCGTTTGGGTTGGTGAACTTTCAGCTCATCCACACCTCGCCACGCCCCGTAGTCGAGGGGAATTTATGGAATATCCGGGA
>Ga0307477_10001245_pt1 | contig 22167 bp, 24 predicted proteins | sample atmos_gasesECM2C_FD_203316 | JGI IMG/M metagenome (GOLD analysis project Ga0307477, IMG submission 203316) | Hardwood forest soil microbial communities from Morgan-Monroe State Forest, Indiana, United States - atmos_gasesECM2C_515 | ecosystem: Environmental > Terrestrial > Soil > Temperate...
CAACCCGGGCGACGCACGCCTTGTTCGGGAAGCGCTCAACGAGGGCGCGCCCGACGCGTTTGCGATACAAGTCGCCACATCGCTACAGCAGGCGCTCGAGAGTCTCGCTCCACCCGCTGAGGCGGTGAATGTCGTGCTGCTCGATCTGTCGCTCCCGGACAGCCAGGGTCTCGAAACCTACCGAGCAATGCACGTCCAGCATCCGGCGATCCCCGTTCTCGTGCTTTCCGGCCTCAGTGACGAGAGTATCGCGCTCAAGGCGGTCAATGAGGGCGCCCAGGACTTCCTGCGAAAAAGCCGGGTGGACAGCGAGTTGCTGCCCCGCGCGATCCGCTACGCGATCGAGCGTCACGGCATGCTCGAGCAAGTCCGTCAGCTGGCGGTCAACGACGAACTGACCGGGCTCATGAATCGTCGAGGGTTCCTGTTACTGGCCGAACATCAACGCACCCTCGCCGACCGCAAGGGGACGGCGCTCAGCCTTGTCTTCGTCGATATCGATCACTTCAAGAGCATCAACGATACGTTCGGGCATGAAGAGGGCGATCGAGCCTTGAAGGAGCTGGCACGCCTTTTGCAGCGAACCTTCCGACGGTCCGACGTCGTGGCGCGGATTGGAGGCGATGAATTCATCGTCATGATGCCCGAGATCAACCCGGAAGGGATGCAGATCGTTCTCGACCGGGTGCGCAGCAATTTCGCGGCATTCAACCAGGACAGTGGCTTTCCCTGGCATCTCTCGATCAGCCTTGGCGTGGCCGTCTATGACGCAACGCATCCGGTCACGCTCGAGGCCTTGATGGCAACCGCGGATCAATCGATGTACCAGGCCAAACAGCGGTCGAGGCTGGCGTCATGAGGCGACTGGCCGCGTTGGTGATCGTGGTGGCGCTCGGGGGCAGCGCCTGCGGTGGCAGCAGTCAGGGGACGCCGCGGACGATGACCGGACCCCTCGTGATCGCCAGCTTCAACCCTTATTCGGGCCCCGATGCGGGATTCGGTCCGGAAGAGTACGCCGGCTGCTACGTGGCCATCGGGCTCATCAACCAGGCCGGCGGGGTGCTGGGTCATCAGCTGGAATGTTCCAGCGTCGACACCCAGGGCACCCCCGCAGGCGGAGAGCTCGCACTCCGGACGTTGCTCGCTTCGACCCCGAACCTGGTGGCCATCATCGGTCCGAGTTCTGATGAATCCGTGCCCACGATCCCCCTGATCGATCAGGCGCACATTCCGATGTTCCTCGACGCCGGCCAGGCGTTGTGGGACAAGACCGGTTACCAATATCTCTGGCGCCTGACGCCCTCCGACGACGCGATCGGCTACGCGATGGCCATCTGGGCTTACAACCATGGCTACCGTCGGGGTGCGACCCTCTTTGGAGACGACACTTCAAACCAGGCGAACGTGCCGACCCTGTTGAAAGGGTTCAAGGGGCTCGGCGCCAGCATCGTCATCAACCAGCCGTTGGTGCAAGGCAGGGCCTCATATGCCGCCGAGGTCGCCTCCATGATCCAGGCGGGGCCCGACGTGATCTTTACGGAGACTGATCCACAGTCCGCGGCTACGTTCATTGCGGAGCTCGTCAAGCAACATTCAGCGCCAATCCCGATCATCGGCACGCAGGCGACCCTCCAACCGGATTGGCTGCTTTCGGTGTCCAGTGCGATCGGTGGCAAGACGCTGGCGAACTCCTTCACTGGGGTGCAGCCGTACGCGGCGCCGCAGGGCCGTCCATGGGAAATCTTCGACGAGGCGTTGCTGGCGGCGGGTGCGAACGTACCAAACCCTGGGCAATGGAGCAGCGATCCATATGCAATCGCTGCTTATGACGCGACGACGATCACCGCGCTCGGCATGGTGGAGGCGGGAACAACGGATCCGGCCTTTTTCAACCCCTTCATCAAGTCCGTCACCGCTGGCGGGCCGAGCGACGTCGTCGTGCACTCGTTCAACGAGGGAATCACGGCCTTGGCTACCGGACACCACATCCAATACATCGGGCCGTCGGGACCGATTGCGTTCGACCCATGGCATAACGTCGCCGGTGGATTCTCGGTGGCCAGTTACGATCCGAGTGGGGAAACCAAGCTGATCGGTGCCGTCGACGCGACGGCCGTTGCCAAGCTGAGCCGCTAGGCTTTTGGGGGACGCAGCAGGACGATGGCGGCGGCGATGGCGACCGCCCAGACTGGAGCCATGGTGATCACGAACGGCCGGATCGTATCGCTGGCCGAGTTTGAGTCACGGTCGAACGCCATGAAGACCATCACGGTGCCAATCATCAGAACGGCGAAGCCAACGATCAAAGCCGGCCACTTCAGCGATTTCATCCCCGCCCGATCATAAGGGTCTTCTGGCAGGATGAGCCGATGAGCGAACCGGCGCCCGGTCGCCGCCTGATGGTGAGCACCGTCGACTACCACACCGCCGGCGAGCCGTTTCGGATCGTCAGCGGGGGCGTACCACCGCTGCGCGGTGCCACCATCCTGGAGAAGCGGCGCTACGCCCTCGAACAGCTCGACCATGTTCGGCAGCTGCTGGTCTTCGAGCCGCGCGGGCACGCCGATATGTACGGCGGGTTCGTGACCGATCCCCAGGATTCCGGCGCGCAGCTGGGCGTGGTCTTCTTCCACAACGCCGGGTACAGTACGGCGTGCGGCCATGGGACGATCGCGCTCGTCACCTGGGCGATCGACGCGGCCATGGTCCCCGCCAGTGGCCCGTCGGTGGAAGTGGTCGTCGATGTGCCGTCGGGCCGCGTACGGACGGTCGCGAGTCTGCAGGACGGGCGGGTCCAGTCGGTGCGCTTTCGCAACGTCCCGAGCTTCGTGCTCGTCGAGGGCTTGCCAGTGTCAGTAGCCGGGCGCCGGATCGAGGTGGCGGTTGCCTATGGCGGGGCCTTTTACTCCATCGTTCCGGCCGACCGTTTCTCGCTACCCCTCGAACCGGCCTTCGTGCCCCGATTCATCGAGCTGGGCCGCGAGATCAAGGCGGCGATCGAGGCGCAACGCGAGATCGCCCATCCGCTCGAACCGGAGCTCGAGGGCATCTACGGGGTGATGTTCACCGCCGGGAACCGCAACGTAACCGTCTTTGCCGACGGCGAGGTGGATCGGTCACCGTGTGGCAGCGGGACATCCGCTCGCCTAGCCCTGCTCGACCGGCAGGGCGAGCTAGCTCGAGGGACCACCCTGATGAGCGAGAGCGTGATCGGCACCCGTTTCGCGTCGCGCGTCGTCGGTGATGATCGAGTCGGCGACTACCCCGCCGTGGTCACCGAGATAGAAGGCAGTGCGCATCTGACCGGCTATCACCAGTTTGTATTGTCGGCAGACGACCCGATCGGCCCGGGGTTCTTGATCCGTTAGCGGACCGCGATGATCTTCACGGCGTCGATCACGAACTGCACCGCGATCGCCGCGAGCAGCAGCCCCAGCACTCGGGTCAGGAGCTGAATCACCGAGGGTCGTAACACGCGGGCGATCTGACCGGCAAGCATCAGGCCGATCGCCACCACGACGACCACCGCGAGGATTCCCAGGAGCACTCCCACACGCCCGGGCATGTCCTCATAGCGTTTCGTCAGCACCATTACGGCCGCGATGGCGCCAGGACCGGCGAGCAGGGGAGTCGCCAGTGGGACAAGCGCGATGTTCGCCGTCTCGGCCTGCTCGAACTCCTCGCCGCGGAGCATCTGGAGGGCGACCAGGAGCAACAATAAGCCTCCGGCGATGGTCAGGCTTTCCACCGAGACGTGCAGAAAATCCAGGACGAGCCGGCCGAAGAGCGCAAACACGACCACCAGCCCGCCGGCGGCAGCGGCCGCCTCGAGCGCAGCCCGGCGCCGGGCTCCGGGGGTTCGTCCGACGGTGAGGCTGATGAAGATCGGCGCGCTGCCGAGTGGATCCATGATCACGACCAGCGTGACGAACGCCTCGGCAAATGCCTGCCAGCTCATGGCGACAGCCTACCCGCAGTCAGGCCTACGATGAAATCCATGGTGAAAGCCGCGGCCAAACGTGCCGAAGACCTACTCTGGAAAATCGCCGAAAGCGACGAGGTCGAGATCGAGACCCGCCGCGACTCGAAATCCCCCCTGCACCGGGTCATCATCTGGATCGTGCCAACCGAAGAGGGCGTGTATGTGCGGTCCTACAAGGGCAAGCGAGGTCGTTGGTATCAGGAGGCGTTGGCCAACCCGCAGGTGAGTATCCGGCTCGGTCGGCGACAGGTGAAGGCCCGCGCGGAGCCGGAGCACAACCCGCTGCTGATCCGGGCGGTCAGTGTGGCCTATCGCAAGAAGTATGGCGAGCGCTGGCCGGACGAAACCCAGGTAATGCTCAAACGCTCGCTCTTGCCGACGACGCTGCGACTGACGCCGATCTAGGCGTACGGAATCAGCAAGGCCGGATCCCAACCCTGGCGGCTGGCGCCCGCGAGGAAGGTGGATTCGGCAAAGTCGAGGATGGCCTGGCGCGGGTCGCGGCTGGTGCGCACGGCCGCATAGGGGAGGATGAATTCGCCAATGGTCGGGTTCCAGGCGGCGGCCTCGGGGCGGACCGTCGCCCCCTCGATGCCATCCGGCGCTGGATAGCCGTACGCGTAAAAAGCCGGCTCTGGCACAGCGGCATTTCCGGGCCAGAATCCGACGCACACCGCCTCGGCATCGCCGCCAACGCGGCGGATGATGCCGACGCCCGCGGGCGGCTCCACGCGACGGCCCGAGTACCGCACCACCGAAATGTCGAACGTTCCCCACCAGAACGAGACCGGGCTAACGCGGCCGGTGAACCGGCCCCGATGCTCGCTGAGGACCAGGTCGACGCGCGCGAGCAGCCGCCAGAATCGGTGCGCCCACTCCGGCTCATACGCGACATGCACCCTATCCTGCGGGAAAGGGATCGGGTCGTTAACCTCGGAAGGTAGGGTGGAGATCGCCGGCTCGATATCGAGCGTGCGGAGCCGGCCGATGAATTCCTGATAAAAGTCCGCGACGGGCTGAGCTCGCAGCCCGACCTTCTCGACGCGGCCGTCGTTCATGGCGATGATCACGTCGTGGTCGATCATGTCGACGTCGATGGCGAAACCCGTCCGGCCGCTCCACATCGGCGACGTCGTCAGCCCGCGCGCCGTGAGGTAGAGCGGCACATTCGCCCACTGTGGCTGCCGCTGGGTCAGCGCCAGGCGGATCTTGCCGATGATCTGCAGCTTCATGTGCAGCGTCTCCATAGTCGGGGCCCAGGCCTCGTAGGGGAGGTCGGGCCATTCCGCAACCTGGCTGGTCACTCCGGCCGTAATCACAGTCCTATCGTAGCCATCAGAGTGCCTGCGCTTCACACCTTGAGCTTGCTTGTCCGTTGGGCCCACGTCGCGGGAATGGCCGCCATCCTTGGCGGTGCGCTGCTCGTTTGGTGGTTGGGCGTGCGGCGAGATGGGGCCGAGGGACGCACCGTGGTCGATGTCGCCGAGCGGTATGAATGGATCTTCTGGGCGGCGATCGGTGTCCAGGTGATGACGGGCGTCGGCAACCTGGGGGCCTTCGGTGACGCCCTTCCGCCATCAGATTCCGCGTGGGGAACAAAACTCATCGTGAAGCTGGTGGCGGTGCTCGCTTTGGCGATCCTATCCGTGCCCAGGACGATCGCGGTGGTGGCCATGGCCGGCGACAACGCGCCGCGGCCGCGTCTGTTGTCGGCGCTCTATGGCGGGACGACTGTGATGGTGGTCGCGATCGCGGGCCTCGCGGTCTGGTTGGCCCATGGCTGAGCGGAGCCGCCTCGTGGTCTTCGCGCTCGGGACCTTCCATGCTGCCGCCCTGATCGCTGCGCTGGTGCTGGTGCTCTACGCTACGGGCGCGCTGACATCGGTATTGAGCGGCCTCAGCACCATCGCGGGTCTGGCGCTCTTTGCCGCGCTGTGGGTGACCACGGTGTGGTCGACGAACCGCACGCTTCGCGGCGCCTTCACCGTTGCGCCGTGGACGTCAGTGCCGCTCGGCATCATGATTCCGCGCGCCGTTTGGCGGGGTGGTGTCAACGGCGTCCTGTTCCTCGCCTGCGTAGGTGTCATCCTGATCATCTCGTCGGCGTTGAACGGGGATGTTGGGTTCTTAGGGCTTGGCGTTTTGATCTTCGCGACCGTCGGCGCGGCCAGTGCCTTTGTAATCGGGATCGCGGTGGGCTTGCTGTTCGCTGGCGTCGACCTCGCGCTCGTCAGCGCGACGCGGGCGATCCTGAACGACAAGAAGTCCCGGCCGTAGGGGCCGGGACCGTGGGGAAGGGGGAGGGCGAATCGGTCAGGCGGTGCGTGCTCGTACTATCGCCGGGGCCAGTTCGATGCGGGCGCCGCGCAGCGCGCCAACGATTCCGCCGTAAACCGCACCGGCGTAGACGCCGCAGACCATGAAGACGATGGGCTCGAGCCCGACCATGACGGTGCCCGCCAGGCCAAACAGCGTCCCACCGATTCCGCCGCCAATGGCCGCGCCGCCAATCGCGCTCCGCATTATTCGCTCAACTTCACTTGTCATCGTTGTGGACCTCCTGGAATGGATTGTGTGTTTCCGATGGAGGCATGATGCGCCCCGCTACCTGTCAGAACCGTGACGCGAGACCCCCCACCCTGACCCTCCCCCGCGAGCGGGGGAGGGAAATCCACCCCTGCCCCCCAGAGCGGGAGGGAAATCTGTCAGCCTTCTTCGAGACGAAAGCCGGAGCCGCGGACGGTCAGAATGCGCACCCCGGAGTTGACGAGCTTGGCACGGAGCCTGCTCATCTTTACGTCGATCACATTCGACCCCAGCGGCTCGGTCTCGTCGCGCCAGGCGTGCTCGGCAATTGCCTTGCGATCGACCACCGACGGGAAGCGCCGCATCAGCAACTCCAGGATGTAGAGCTCGGCCGTTGTAAGGTTCAGCAGCTTCCCGTTGAGGGTGACCTGCCGGCGCGCCGGATCGAGCGAGAGCCCGCCGCGGTTGAGGACAGGCGCACCCACGCCGCGCGGCCGTCGTTGGAGCGCCCGCACGCGGGCGACCAGCTCGCCGAAGTCAAAGGGTTTGACCAGGTAATCGTCCGCACCCGCGTCGAGCCCCTGGATCCGGTCGGGCGGAGTGTCGCGCGCGGTGAGCATCAGGATGGCGGTTGGCCGGTCGTTGCGCCGCGCCCACGACGCGACCTCGACGCCGGGCACGCCGGGCATCCGCCAGTCAAGGATGGCGACATCGTACTCGTAGAACTTCAACTGCTCGATGGCGTCGTCGCCACGGTCGACGGCGTCGACGAGGTATCCCGCGTCCTCCAGTCCCTGCACAAGGACCTCACGCAGGCCGCGATCATCTTCCGCCACCAGGATCCGCAAGGCTAGGCTCCCGGTGGCGCCAGGAAGATCTGGAATTCCATGGTCGCATTGTCCTGCACCGTGACGAACCCACCGATGCTCGGCGGGGTCATCCCAAATTGGCTGAAGGGGAAGGTGATCGCGCCGGCCAGCTCGATCTTCGAACCGTTCAGCCGGGCCATGATCGGCATCGTGACGCTCTTGGTCACGCCGTGTATGGTCAGCGCGCCGGTGGCCGAGACGTTGAACGCCTGGCCGCTGGCTGCCGTCGCCGGCAGCGTGATCGGCGTCGTCAGCTGGAAGGTGGCGGTCGGATAGCGGTCGCTTTCGAGTCCTTGCGAATGAATCCGCTGATCCCGCCTGGACTGGTCGCTGCTGAGCTTGCTGACGTCAACTGTGACCGAGGCCGCCGTCACGCTGTAGCCGGTCGCCGACTGTGCCAGGTTCAACGTCCCGGTAACGGCCGAGGTGCGCCCGACGGCGTCGCTTGGGGCGGGGAGCGAGGCGAGCTGCTCGCGGACGCGATAGCCGGCCTGCGAGCCGGAGGTCACGGTCCAGGTTCCCGCAGCCGGAGTCGAGGCTGGATTTGCCGTGGATGCCGACGTTGCCGAGGTTGACGGGGCCGGCGAGCTGAGCGCCAGCTTCTGGGGCGATGATCCGGAGAAGAGGACGAAATAGATGATGCCGATGCCCGCGGCGCCAACGAGCAAGGCGCCAACGACGGCGGCCGCGACGACGGTACCGCGATTGCTCATGTAAGGAAATGGTGAGGGTGTGGACCTTTCAGTTGGATGACAGGCTAGCCCGTCATCATGAGGCGACGGTAAGGACGGCGGCGCCTTCGAAGCGGCCGTTCGCGAGGTCGTCCATGGCTCGATTGGCGTCCGCCAGCGGGTATGGATGCACGTCGGTTCGGACCGGCACCCTGGGCGCGACTTGCAGGAATTCCTCGCCATCGCGCCGCGTGAGGTTGGCGATCGAGCGGATCTGTCGCTCCATCCAGAGCAGCTCATACGGAAATGACGGAATGTCGCTCATGTGGATGCCGGCGCAGACGACCACGCCGCCCGGATCGAGCGCTTTCAAAGCGGCCGGGACCAGCGCGCCGACCGGCGCGAAGATCAGGGCGGCATCGAGCGGTTCCGGCGGCGGCGTCAGTGAGTCGCCCGCCCATTCGGCGCCGAGGCTGCGTGCGAACGCCTGCTTTTTCGTGTCGCCCGGCGAGGTGAAGGCAAAGACGCGTCGCCCCTGGTAGCGGGCGACCTGGGCGATGATGTGCGCCGAGTCGCCGAAGCCGTACAGACCGATACGCTGCGCATCGCCCGCCGCCCGCAACGCGCGATAACCGATCAAGCCGGCGCAGAGCAGCGGCGCGGCATGCAGGTCGTCGTAACTCTCGGGCAGCGGAAAACAAAAGCGCTCGTCGGCGACGCAATACTCGGCATAGCCGCCATCGACGTGAAAGCCGGTGAAGCGCGCGTTCACGCACAGGTTCTCGAGACCCCCGCGGCAGAAGCGGCAGGTTTCGTCGACCGACGCGAGCCAGGGAATGCCGATGCGCTCACCCGCCTCGAACCGGTAGGCGCCATCCCCGGCGCCCTCGACATGCCCGACGACCATGTGTCCGATCACGAGCGGCAGTCTCGGCGCGATCAGCTCACCGCCCACGATGTGCAGGTCGGTTCGGCAGACCGCACAGACGGAGACCCGGACCAGAACCTGACGATCGGCCGGAACAGGGACGGGCAGGTCTTCGAGGTGGAGCGGCTCGTTCGCGGCCCGTAGCCGCATCGCCTTCATGACGCCCCCACTGAGCCCCCACCCTGCCCTCCCCCAGAGGGGGAGGGGAACTTGCCCCGCAAGCAGGGGAGGAGGATACCGACTACGCCGTGACCCCTGTCTTGAGCGTGGCGCTCAAGGTGATCGGCGTGGCGGCCAGCGCCTTCGAGACCGGACAGTTCTTTTTCGCATCTTCGGCAAGACGTTTGAAGGTTGCCTCGTCGATACCAGGCACGGTGCCTTCGGTCGCGAGCTCGATCTTGGAGATTCCCCAGCCCTGGTCGCCCTTGTCGAAATGCACGCTGGCCTTGGTCCGGATTTCCTGCGGCTTGTGGCCGGCCTGGGCCAGCCCGTTGGCGAACGCCATCGAAAAGCAGCCGGCGTGCGCCGCGCCGATCAGCTCTTCAGGATTGGTGCCGGGGCCGTCCTCCATCCGGCTCTTGAAGGAATACGATCCTTCGAAGGCGCCGCTTCCGAGGCGCATCGTCCCCGATCCGTCTTGGAGCGATCGCTGCCACCTGGCCTCTGCGGTGCGTACAGGCATTTTCAGGTCACCTCACTGTGAATGTTGCCGTCCTGAACTGATCCTAGTCGACCGCGTTCGCGGCGGTGGCGAGGATCTCGAGGGTGCGAAGCCGATCGGGTTGCGTCTTGCCGTGCACGCTGGCGAGCAGCGCGGTCACGCCGGCCGCGGCCCACACCGCGAGCCGTTCGCGAACGAATGACGGCGGGCCCGCGATGCTGATCGCATCGACGAGCGCATCTGGCACCCGGCGGATTGCCTCGAGCTGTTTGCCGCCGAGGTAGAGCTCCTGGAGGGTGCGCGCGTCGTCGGCAAAGCCGTACTGGGTGACGAGGTCGTTGTAAAAGTTCTTGGTTTTTGAACCCATGCCGCCGACGTACAGGGCAACCCACGGCTTCAGGGCATCGCGGGCACGAGCGCGATCGTCGTCGATGCTGACCGGCACGTGCGGGGCGATGGCAAGGGTCTCGAGAGAACGACCGCTGATCCGGGCGCCCGCCTCGAGCTCTGGCCGGAACACCTCCATGTGCTCGGGGGCGAAGAGTGTGGGGATCCAGCCGTCGGCGAGTTCGCCGGTCAGGCGCAGGCCGCCTGGGGTGAGCGTCGCGAGGTAGATCGGCACGGTGTCGCGCACCGGATGCGCAAGCAGCTTGAGGCCCTTGTCGAGATGGAAGATCTGGCCGTCGAAGAGCAGGCGATCGCGCCGAAGAACCTGACGAACGATGGCCATCGTCTCACGCATTCGGAGCAACGGACGATCGAACGCGATGCCGTGCCAACCCGCCACCACCTGGTAGCCACTGGTCCCGAGTCCGAGGATGAAGCGGCCATCCGAAATCAAGTCGAGGGTGGCCGCCGTTTGCGCCAGCAGCGCCGGGGTCCGGCTGAAGACGTTGACGATGCCGGTCCCGAGCTGGATCCGTTGGGTCCGGGCGGCGAGGGCACCAAGGATCGAGATGGCGTCGGTGCCATACGCTTCGGGCATCCAGACCGAGTCGTAGCCGAGGGCTTCGGCCCGCTGAGCGAGCTCGACCGCTTCGGGAAAGGCGAGGCTCCCCTCGTAGGGCAGGTTCAGTCCGAGCTTCATCGTGGCATCGTATCGCGACTTGCGCCTAGAGTTAGGCACAGCCTATTTGCACGAGGAGGACGCTATGGCAGATCGGACGACGGGGACAGTCACCGCGGCGCTCGCGGGAACGATCGACATCGGCGGCGACATGCCGGTCAACCGGTTTGGGTTCGGCGCCATGCGCATCACCGGGGAAGGGATCTGGGGCGAGCCCGCCGATCGGGAGGAGTGCAAGCGAGTACTTCGCCGGGCGCTGGAGCTGGGCATCAATTTCATCGATACCGCGGATTCCTACGGGCCGGAGGTCAGCGAGCGCCTGATCGCCGAAGCCCTCTACCCCTATCCGGATGATCTCGTGATCGCGACCAAGGGTGGCCTCACGCGGCCGGGACCCGGACAATGGGACCCTGACGGGCGTCCCCAGCATCTGCGCGCGGCCCTGGAGGGCAGTCTCAAGCGACTACGCGTCGAGCAGATCGATCTCTATCAGTTTCACCGGCCAGACCCCAAGGTGCCGTTCGAGGAATCGGTGGGCGCGCTGGTCGAGATGAAGAATGAAGGCAAGATCCGGCACATCGGCCTCTCCAACGTGACGAGGGAGCAGGTGGAGCGCGGGCAAAAACTGACCAAGATCGCGTCGGTCCAGAATCGGTACAGCGTCTTCGAGCGCACGTCGGAGCTGGTCCTCGAGTTCTGCTCGGGCGAGGACATCGCGTTCCTGCCCTGGCGCCCGGTCGAAGGCGGAACGCTTGCCGCCGCCGGGGTGGTCGCCGAGGTCGCGCGCCGCAGCAAGGCGACGACGAGCCAGGTCGCACTTGCCTGGCTGCTGGCGCATTCGCCGGTGATGCTGCCGATTCCGGGGACCTCGAAGGTGAGCCACCTGGAGGAGAACCTGGGCGCCGTCGCGCTCGACTTGGCTCCTTCCGAGCTGGCTGAGATCGACAAGGTCGCTTCGGAGCCAACCAACTGAGCGGCGACGACGACCGCGACCGCTACGACGCCCTGGACGAGGCCCTGATGGAGACCTTTCCGGCCAGCGATTCGATCGCGATCTCGGATCCGATTAACCCCGACCCGGAAGACGCCGGCTCCCCCTTAGCAAATCCTTAGTCGCGTCTCATTTCGCGTTCACGGCCTCGTGCCACCATGGTGCGGGGTCGCGCGCTGTCGCGCGTTGAACGCTCGCGCCCTGTTTGAGGATGAGTAGCATCACCGCCCGCCAGGAGACACCCGATCGGCGAAGCCGAACCGGCCAAGCCGCTCGCTCGCGCCGTCTGGTCTTCAGCGCCGGCGATGTGATCGTGCTGATCGCGATCAACGCCGCCCTGATCGTCGCCATGTGGGTGCGCCACGGCGCCCTGAATCAGCTGGGCAGCCCATCGGCGAAGCTGACCGCGGCGGGGCAGATCACGGCGCTGGTCGGGACCTACGGCGCCCTGGTCCAGGTTCTCCTGATGGCGCGCAGTCCCTGGCTGGAGCGCCGCTTCGGGATGGACGGCCTTGCCCAATGGCATCGGTGGTTGGGGTTCGGCGTCACCATTCTGATCGCGGCGCATGTGGTCTTCAGCACGGCCGGCTACGCCCTCGGCGACGGCAAATCATTTGTCGCCGAAGCCTGGACCTTGCTCACCACCTATCCCTACGTGCTGATGGCGACCGCTGCCACCGCCCTGCTGATCATGGTGGCCGTCACCTCGCTGCGGATGGCGAGGCGCCGCCTCTCCTGGGAGCGGTGGAGGTTTTTGCACCTCTACGCCTACCTCGCCATCGCCCTTGCCTTCGGACACGAGCTTGCGGTTGGCAGCGATTTCACCGATGACGCCATCGCCCGCTGGTATTGGATCGGGCTCTATGTCGCCGTCCTGCTCTGCATCCTCGCGTTCCGCGTCGGGCATCCCTGGCGAATGAGCCTTCGCCATCGCCTCCGAGTGACCCAGGTCGTACCGGAGGCGCCCGGTGTCGTGTCGCTTTACGTGGCTGGGCGCGACCTCGACCAGCTGCAAGCGCGCGCCGGTCAGTATTTCCGCTGGCGCTTCCTGACTCGCGATGGCTGGTGGCGGACGCACCCGTTCTCGCTCTCGGCGCCGCTCAACAATCAGTTCCTCCGCCTCACCATCAAGGGCGTCGGCGACGACAGCCGGGGGCTGCAGGGACTGCATCCCGGGACGCGCGTCGCGGTCGAGGGACCATACGGACTCTTCACCGCCCAGAAGCAACGTCGCTCGAAGGTGCTCCTGATCGCGGGCGGCATTGGGATCACGCCGCTGCGAGCGTTGATCGAGGAGATCCCGGCGAAGAAGGATGCCATCACCCTCATCTACCGGGCCCGCTCCTGGGAAGACGTCGTTTTCCGCGACGAGCTGGAGAAACTGGTCCGTGACCGTCGCGGGACGATTCATTACTTGATCGGGCAGCGGGGCACGCCGGCGATGCCGGACGATCCCCTGTCCGCCCAGACGATCCGCCGGCTGGTCCCCGACGTCGAGTCGCGCGACGTCTTCGTCTGCGGGCCGGCCTCGATGATGGAGCGGGTGCAAGACATCCTCACGGCGATTGGCGTCCCGGCGCAGCAAATCCATTTCGAGCGCTTTGCGCTGTTGTGAGGCCGATCATGCCAACCCGCGCCGCTGTCGCCATCGTCGCCACCGCAATCGCTGTCGTCTTACTGTTCAGTTTCAAGACGCCGGCGCAGGCGCGACCGAGGACGCCGGCCGCCGACGTATCGCAGGCGAGCCCGACCCCGAGTGCATCGCCCTCGCCCAGCGAATCGAGCGCGCCGACGCCGACGCCCACGCCGACCGGACCGACCTATAAGGATGGGCAGTACACCGGCCAGGATTTTCAAAACCAGTTCGGTGACACCCAGGTCAAGGTCACGATCTCGGGCGGAAAGATCACCGACGTGCAGGCCCTGCAGCTCCCGTTCGACCGGCAGCGCTCGGCGGAGATCAGCCAGTATGCGGCGCCACAGCTGCACGACGAAGTGCTGCAGGCGCAGAGCGCGCAGATCGACAGTCTCTCCGGAGCGACCTATACCAGTGATTCCTACGCCCAGTCGGTGCAGTCCGCGCTCGACCAAGCCCATGGTTGAGTTGGTCGGCCGACGCATCCGGGTCGAGCACATCATGGGAACCGCCATCTCGATCGACCTGCGCGATTCGGCGGTCGACGATGGCGTGATCGAGACGACCTTCGATTGGTTACGCCAGGTCGATGTGGACTTCAGCCTCTACAAGCCGCAGAGTGAGATCAGCCGGCTGGGTCGCGGCGAGTTGACCGTCGAGGAATGCCGGGTCGAGGTCGGCGAGGTTCTGTCGCTCTGCGAGGATTTGCGCGAACAGACCCACGGTGTCTTCAATGCCTGGCGCTGCCGGGCCGACGGCCGCCTCGATCCGTCGGGTGTGGTCAAGGGCTGGGCGGTCGAGCGCGCGGCTGGAATCCTCGAGCGCGGCGGTGCCAGAAACTTCTGCATCAACGCCGGCGGAGACGTGGTATGTCGGGGTGAGCCCGAACCGGAACGCGCCTGGCGGATCGGGATCCGCCACCCGGTCGAGGCCGGCGCGGTGGCCGGCGTTGTGCACGCGCACGATCTCGCCCTCGCCACCAGCGGTGCCTATGAGCGGGGTGACCACATCGTCGACGCCCGAACCGGGATTCCGGCTCGCGGGCTGCTCAGCCTGACCGTCGCCGGTCCCAGCCTCACGTTGGCCGATGCATACGCCACGGCAGGCTTCGCCATGGGCACAGCCGGCATCGCATGGGCCGCCACCCTTGCCGGCTATGCGCCGTTCGCGATAACGGACGCTGGACGGGTGCAGTACAACGACGCCTTTGCCGACCTGCTGGTCAGCGCCACCAGGGCGTCCGTGCCGCTTCGACCGCAACCGTAACCGGTCGTTCCAGGTTGGCCTCGAGGCGGGCAATATTCTCGACCCATTCCCCGGCGATGACGACGGCCATGGCGCCGCGCCCGGCGCGGTCATCGTTTCTCCAGCGGCGAAGGCAATCGAGCGCAGCGCTCCGCAGGGCCTCACGAGAAACGCGCTCCTGGGACGGCCCTCTGTCTTCGAGCGCTAGGCGGTCGGCGAGCGTGATCAGGCCGTCGATCATGATGGCCTCCTGCGTTTGAACTGCTCGTGCCCCGTCGACGCAGCCTCCGGCGCGATACCCCATCCGGCCCGCAACGACATCGAGCAGCTCGGCCGCAAGCATCGCGTGGTTGCCCTCCGATAGCAGAAAGCCGGCGGTCTGCGGATCGAGCGGCGAGGCAACGCGCTCGTTGAGAAAGGCATCGAAGGCTTCGCCGGCACGCTCGCGCGCCTGGATCGCGACCCGGCGGGACGGTTGGAGGCTCGCCGGGGGCTCGAAGTCGAGCACCCCGTCGAAGGCGTCCTGGAGGTAGCCGGCGGCGGCCCGGTAGAAGCCGCCCACGGCGCGGACAAACTCTCGGCGGGCGCCGCGCGGCCATAGCAGCAAGCCCATCAGGACACTAATCGACGCGCCGATGGCGACGTCTTCGATGCGCACCAGGCCCACCTGCCAACCAGCCGGCGAGATCAGGTTGAAGATGATGATCAGGTTGATGGTGAAGGCCGCCTGGCTCGCGATGAATCCGACGGTGGTTGCGGCGTAGGCGGCGATGAATACGGCGAACGGCAGCGCCACCCACATGACGGCCGGGTGATTACCGGCCAGCACCGCGAAGACGCCGCCGATCACGACCCCGATCACATTCCCCGCCAACGCCTGCACGGTCGTGCGGCCGGTGCCGAGTGCCGTGGAACGCAAGACCTGGAGCGTGCCGAGCACGACCCAGAACGCGTGCGAGAGCCCAAGGCTCCGGGCGACCCAGACGGCGAGCGCCAGCCCGACGGCGACCCGCAGGCTGCGCTGCAACACCGTCGAGGATGGGACAAGATGGGTTCGAATCGCCCGCCCGACCCGCGTGGTCGTGCCGCTAAGTCCTTCGAGTCGCGGCGCCGAGACCGGCAGCGCGATCTCTTCCTCCGGCCGGCCCCCCGCGGCGATGACGGCATTGCTGCCGAGGGAGAGCGAGAGGTACGAGACGACCCGCAGCGTGTGGTCGACATCGAGACCGCCCAGGACCTCATCAGCCGGCCGGCCCGCCCGGAGTTGCTCGCTGGCCCAACGATCAAGCGCGATCCGGTGGCGTTCGCGGTTCTCCTCGACGGCGCGCAGATCCGGAGACGTACCCCCGGTGAGAACATCGGCACTCGAACGCAATGCCGCCACTGTTGCCGCGACCAAACGATCGGTTTCGTCGATGCCAGGTGCCGCAGCGGTCAGCGTCTGTTCAAAGGGCTGGTCCACGGTGTCCACGATCTGTTGCAACTCGATCAGCAGCTGGACGAAAGCGCGATCAGGTCGCGTCGGACCGGCGGGACGCTTGGCGGTGGCGGCGTACCGCTGCCGCGCCTCCGCCTCCGCGCGCCGCGCGACCTCCAGCAGCGGCGGTAGATCGCGATCGCCCGACCCTCGTCCAAGCCCTTCGACCAAATTGGCAACGGCGAGGCAGGCTTTCGCCGCGGCCTTGCGCAACATGATGCGCTCGAAACGCGGCCAGAGGGCGACGGCGGCCAGTGTCGCGACAATCCCCGCGAACGTCCAACCAACGACGCGCGCAGGGACAGCGCTCGCCGGTGCCGGGACCATGATGGAAATGACGAAGGCCAGCAGCAGCCCGGTTTGGGCGGCCGTGATATAGCCACCGAAGACGGTCGCGAACGAAATCACAAAGCCGACCAACAGCATCGTCGCACCCGCGAGGGCTACGTTTTGCGAGACGGCCGTGCCGAGCGCGATTAGCACCGCGCCCACGACTGTCGCGCCCAGGTACGCGGTCGCCCGCGGCCGGCGCAATCCACCAAAGTCGGACATCACGAGTAACGCAAAGCTGCCGAAGACGATAAAGATGATGTTCTGTGCATCGCGGAGAACGAACTGGCCGAAAGCGAAGGCGAGCGGAATCACGATCGCGGCTCGCGCGGCCCGTCGCAGGGCCGCGTGTCCCGGATCCCTCGGCCCGCTCAGTGAAAACCGAGGTGGTCGCCGTGCCGGAACCTCAGGTCCCGTCACCACGGTGCCTCGTGCGCTCATCTTCTATTCGTACATCACCACCGCGTCGGGTGGCGACGCCTCACCTGAAAGTATGGCCCGCTCGTGGCTATCCCGAGGGAGGCGGCTGCCCACGGTCGGACCGCAGGATTAAAGTCAGGGCATGATTTCCACCGGCGTTCTCCCGGTCCTCATCACAACCTTCCTGGCCTCGGCGGTCGAGGCGGTGGAGATGGTCACCATCGTGGTGGGGGTCGGCGCGACGCGTGGCTGGCGGTCGACGCTGATCGGCGCCATTTCTGGATTCGGCGTGCTGGCGGTCGTGGTCGTCGTCCTGGGAGCGGCGCTCAGCCGCATCCCCATCGGCCCGCTGCGCCTGGTCATCGGCTCACTCCTGCTGGTGTTCGGGCTGCAGTGGTTTCGAAAGGGCATCGTCCGCGTCGCCGCCAGGGGCCTGCAAGGGATGGCGGGCGAGGATCCGCGCGAGTCGGCCGAGCAGTGGCGAGGACCCGGCATGGATTGGACCGCCTGGTTCTTGTCGTTCAAGGGCGTCGTGCTCGAAGGGCTCGAGGTGGCGATCATCGTCGTGTCGTTTGGCGCAGGGGCGAATAACTACGCGCCCGCGATCGTCGGCGGTGCGGCTGCCCTCGTCATCTTCCTCGGGGTCGGCTTCAGCATCCACCGCTCGCTTCGGCGAATTCCGCGGAGTTTCCTGCAGCTGATCGTAGGAACCCTCCTGACGACCTTCGGCACGTTCTGGTCGGTCGAGGGCCTGGGCGTGACGTGGCCGGCGAGTGACGGCACCGTCGTGGTCCTGCTGATTATCTACGCCGCCACGGCCTTCGGGTACATCAATCTGCAGCGGCGCCGGACTGCCGGGCTTACGGCGGCTGCCTGATGAATCGCGTCTGGTCTTGGATCATCGCCGTCCCCCGTTTCCTGTACGAGTTCATCGTCGGCGACGATTGGACCGTGGCGGTGGCGGTGTTGGCTGGCCTCGTCGTCACCGCGGTGCTAAACGCCAACCACATCGTCGCCTGGTGGTTGATGCCAATCGTCGCGATCGTCATGACCGAGATCAGCATCCGGCGGCTTCACCCGCGCGGATGAGCGTCATCGCGGTCGTCGGGCTGGCGACGATGGGCATGAATCTCGCCCGCAACCTCGCGCGCAACGGCTTCGGCGTATCCGTTTACAACCGGACCACTTCGCGGGTCGACGATTTCATGCGGCAATACGGCAGTGAGGGCGCCTTCACGCCGGCTCACACGCCAGAGGAACTCGTGGCGCAACTGGACAAGCCACGCCGGATCCTGATCATGGTCAAAGCCGGATCGCCGGTCGATGAGACCATCGATCACCTCGCGCCCTACCTGGAAGCCGGAGACATCCTGATCGACGGCGGCAACTCGTATTTCCTCGACACCGTGCGTCGCGGCAAAGATCTCGAGGCTCGCGGCCTGCGCTTCATCGGGACCGGCGTCTCAGGCGGTGAGGAAGGCGCCTTGAACGGGCCGAGCATCATGCCGGGCGGCGCTCGCGACGCCTACACGCAGGTGGAACCCATGCTGACCAAAATCAGCGCCCACGTCGACGGCGAACCGTGCTGCACCTACATCGGCCCGGGCGGCGCCGGCCACTACGTGAAGATGGTCCACAACGGGATCGAATACGCGGACATCCAGCTGATCGCCGAGGCGTACGACCTGTTGAGTCACGCCCTCAACCTGGGTGCGGACGAGCTGTCGCGGATCTTTGCCGAATGGAACAAGGGTGACCTCGAGTCCTACCTGATCCAGATCACGTCCGAGGTCCTAGGCAAGCGCGATCGCGCGACCGGACGGCCACTCGTCGACGTCATCCTCGACGAAGCCGCGCAGAAGGGCACCGGTAAGTGGGCCTCGCAATCCGCGCTCGATCTCGGGATTCCGGTCACCGCGATAACCGAGGCCGTCTTCGCGCGATTCGTGTCGGCGCTCAAGGCGGATCGCCAGCTGGCCTCGCGAACGCTCGCGGGCCCCAACGGGGCGATGCGCGCGGCCGAAGGGGCGTCGCTGGTCGACGATGTGCGCATCGCGCTCTACGCCTCGAAGATGGTCGCTTATGCCCAGGGATTCGAGCAGATGCAGGCGGCATCCAACGAGTACGCGTGGGATTTGAAGCTGGGATCGATCGCGCGGATCTGGCGAGGCGGCTGCATCATCCGCGCCAGGTTCCTCAATCGCATTACGGACGCCTACGCGGCAGAGCCTGGCTTGAAGAACCTGTTGCTGGCGCCCTACTTCCGCGATGCGACCGCGTCGGCGCAGGATGCGTGGCGTCGAGTTGTCGGAGTGGCCGTCGACCGTGGCATCCCGGTTCCGGCCTTCAGTTCGTCGCTCGCCTACTACGACGCCTATCGTCGCGAACGCCTCCCCGCCAACCTGGTGCAGGGCCTACGCGACTACTTCGGGGCGCACACCTACAAGCGCATCGACCGCGAGGGTTCTTTCCACACGCGCTGGGCGCAGGACGGAGAGGAAGTCCCGGTCCGCTAACGATTACAGGACCTGTGCCCGATGTTCGAATCCGCCACGAGCTATTCCCTTTTACGCTCGAAATGGTGCCGTGCCTGTACCCCGAGTCGATGGGCGTTGACTCTTTCGAGCGTCGCCCCGGTTATTTTGCAAAACGGCACTGCTTCCATCAGACCCCGCCGGCGAAGGCGATCAAAAGCAAACTAATCGACGCTCCCAGCTAGCGTTGCTGAACGCGACTTTCCGCGTCGCTTCCGCTGGCCGCCATTTCCGCGTGGAGGTCGAGCCACTGGTCGAGCATCGAGGCCGCGGCTGGCCCGAGCATGGCCGCCGCGCTGGTTTGGGCGCCGCGCCAGGCGGTGCTCGCGCTGGTAAACGCGGCAACGCCGGTGTCGGTGATGGTCACGGACATCGCTCGTCCAGTGGGCGAGGTCTCGACAACGGCAACCCAGCCTCTCGTCTTCATCAGGGCGAGGTTTCGGCTGACGCTGGACCGCTCCAGCATCAGTCTCCCAGCCAGGGCCGCCGGCCTCACTGGGCCTGTGGCGCTCATCAGCACGGTGAGGATCTCCATCTGGGGCAGTGAGAGGCCCACCGTCTGCAGTGCCTGATCGAAGACCCGTGCGACAATCCGGTGTAGCCGGGCAACGCGCATCCCAAGACAGGCGCCACGGACCTCCTCAGCGAGATCATCGGCGATCGCCTGCTGCTCTATTCGCGCCCCTTCGAATGTCACTTGTCTCCCTGTGTTGCAGCTACATCTTGCGGTAATCTACCTTCGTATAGTAGTGTATCTACAACACATTCCGGCAGCTTGGAGGACTTCGAGCCTGGCGAGCATCTGCGAAACAAGGACTCCGCTGCCACCGGCGCTCGTCAGGGAGCCAGCATCGTCGCGAAGCACCCGGTCTACTTTCCGGAAACGCGCCCATCAGAAGTCCCCAAGCTGCTCGATACAGAGATGGTCAAAGTCTTCCAAGATGCCGCGGCCTAGATCTTCCCGGCCGGGGTTGAGGTGACAGACGGGCTCCGTGGTTGAGAGTCATGGTGCGAAGTTCTTGCTCTGGGTTGTGGTGAGGAGTGCGGCCGCGCATTTAAGTGCTGTTGAACTAGCCGCTGCGCTCGTTGGTGTCCGAGCATGCTTGGAGTGACGCGTGGTGCGGCGCTCTACGTCGGAGCGCTGATCGGGCCCGGGCTGCTGCTCGTGCCATCGCTCGCGACCCAAGCCGCGGGCCCCGCGACCATCATTGCCTGGGCCGGCCTGCTCGTACTATCGTTGCCGCTCGCGATCACCTTCGCGGCGCTTGGGGTGCGCCATCCGGTCTCCGGCGGCGTCTCCGCCTATGTGGAGGCGGGGTTCGGGCCGACCGCGGCCGCGGTCACGGGCGTGAGCTTCATGGCCGCCGTGCTCTTCGCGGCGCCCGCAGTGTCGCTAATCGGTGGCTACTACGTCGCGGACCTCACGGGATCGGGCACCTCGGTCGCCGTCGGGGTGGGGTTCGCGATCTTTATGGTGGTCTTCGGCGCGAACGCACTCGGCCTCCGTGTCTCTTCAGGGTTTCAGCTGTCGCTGTCGGCGGTGCTCGTCGGCGTGATCGGGCTTGCGGTTGCGGTCGCCCTCCCGTCGCGGGCGACGCACAACTGGACGCCCTTCGCGCCGCACGGCTGGTGGGCGATCGGCACCGCCGCCAACATCCTCATGTGGCTCTTCTTCGGTTGGGAGGCGATGGCGCAGCTCGCCGGTGACTTCCGCGACCCGTCCCGCGACCTGCCGCGGGCGATGGCGCTCGCGTTCGCCATCGTGGCCGTGCTCTACGTTGCGCTCGCGGTGGCGACGATCACCGTCACTGCAGGCAGCGGCTCGCGGGTGCCGCTCGCAGACTTGATCGCCGTCGGCTTCGGCCGGGCAGGCCGGGCCGCGACGGCGGTGCTCGCGGTTGCACTGACGATGGGAACGATGAACGTTTACACTGCGGGCTCGGCGAAACTCGCCGCGTCGCTCGCGCAGGTAGGGGCATTGCCTCGCTGGCTGGGCGGTGACGCCGAGCGCAGCGTCCCGCGCCGGCCGCTGGCCGCGCTGGCAGTAACGACTGCGATCCTCCTCGGCGCCCTCGTGGCCGGAGTCACCTCGGCGGCGGCGCTCGTCCGGGCGACCTCGGCCTGCTTCATCGTCGTGTACGTTCTGGCGCTCGCGTCGGCGGTCCGGATCTCGATCGGGGCGCTACGCGCGGCCGCGATCGTCGCGCTGGCTCTGATCTGCGTCGTCGGGGTCTTCTCGTCGTGGTACCTGTTCGTCCCGGCCGTCGCCGCGCTGCTCTCGATCGGCTTTCGCCACATCGCGGCAGATAGCGCGGTTGGGCACAACCAGGTCGAGGCAGGCTGATCCTTGTCCGCCCAGACGTCTATAGCGCCAAACACGTCGCGCACGCAACGGCTCTCGTTCTGGTTTCTCGTGACGCTGCTTGTTCTGTTGCTGGCCGCGTCGAGTGTCGCCTCGCCGCTCTACCCGCTCTACCAGGAGCGATTTGGCATTTCCGCGCTCTCCGTAACGATCATCTTTGCCCTCTATGCGCTCGCCTTGCTCCTCGCGCTGGTAATCACCGGACGCCTGTCCGATCGAGTCGGGCGGCGGCCCCTCGTCGTTGCGGCGCTGATCGTGCAGGTCGCCGGGATCGTCGGCTTCCTCGTCGCCAACGAAGTGACACTGATCTATGTCGCACGAATCCTGCAGGGGCTTGGAACCGGGCTTGGGATCGCGGCGATCACCGCCTGGATGCTCGACCTGCAGCCGCCGCGGAATCCACGACTCGGCAGCGTGGCCTCGTCGGCGGCGCCGCTGACCGGGATCTTCGTCGGCGCTTTCAGCTCCG
>Ga0307477_10001247_pt1 | contig 22163 bp, 20 predicted proteins | sample atmos_gasesECM2C_FD_203316 | JGI IMG/M metagenome (GOLD analysis project Ga0307477, IMG submission 203316) | Hardwood forest soil microbial communities from Morgan-Monroe State Forest, Indiana, United States - atmos_gasesECM2C_515 | ecosystem: Environmental > Terrestrial > Soil > Temperate...
CCACTCGCCTTGGCGGCGAGGATCGCCTCGCACAGCGGCAGGACGCGTCGGTCCTTGGTGAAGACGAAAATGTCATCCTGGAAGATGATGGTCCGCACGCCAGGGTGTGCACTGACGATGCGTTGCATCATCCGCACACAATCCTCGCTGTCCAGCCGCGCGACACTCGCGACGCTCCCCTGGGCTGCGTGCAGGAAATTGGTGGCCGAGCAGAACGTGCAGGCCATGGGACAGTAGTTGAGGGTGATCAGGCGCACCGAGCGAATCTCGGCGAGACTCGCCTCACGGGCTGCCTTGGTGGGCAGCGCGCCGACGCGGTAGGCCTCCTCCAGCCTCCGCCAGTAGACTCCGTAAGGCATTCTTTCGTACGGCGTACGAAAGATGGCGTCGCGCAGCTCGCTGCGCCCGAGTGCCTGCTGCGGCATGCGCAGACACTCGCGGCTGGCGGTGAGCTCCACCGTTCCGGTGACGCCTCGCAACGGCGCCCCGGAACGCAGGCGCGCTACCAACTCGAGCAGCGGCCGCTCGCCCTCCCCGAGGATGACGCGATCAAAAGGCCCGAGCTGAAACATGAGCTCGGGTCTGAAGGTTGCCTCCATGCCGCCCGCAACGAGCAGGGCGTGCGGGGCGCAACGCCGCGCGACGTGCGCAAGCTCGAGATCGAACCGCAGTGTCATGCCGGTAGTCGAGACGCCGATGATGTCCCACGCACCTGTCCCGAGCGCGCGCTCGAGAGCGCGCACCGGGGGTCCCGCGCAGCAGTTGGGGTCGAACACCGTGACGGCGGCCCCGGCTGCCGTGAGCACCCCGGCCAGCCGCCATACTCCCAACGGCGGAGCGAGAAAGGTGTACTCCCCGCAGTGCGGGTCGTAGGGCCCGATCAGCAGAATCCTCGGTGAGTCAGTCACGCAAGCTCCCGGGCGCTCTGCGGCCTAATGAGATGCAACAAGGACTGGCTCTGCCGGTGAATACGGGGAAAGCGATTCCACTTTCAGACGGCGACCATCGAGACAGTCGACCCTGCCCCGCGTCGGCACAAGACCGTGACGCACGGCGAACACGGTGAGCGCCGCAGTGTTGTGCAGCCCCAATTTGCGCATCAGATTCGCGCGATGCTTCTCCACCGTCTTGATGCTCAGGCACAGCATGTTGGCCAGCCGCTTGTTCGATGCGCCGAGCGCGATACCGGTCAGCACCTCACGCTCGCGCTGCGAAATGCGCTGACTGTTGAGGCGGTTGCCTGCGTCCGGGTCCTTAGGGCCCAGATAGCCCGCCACCAGCCGCGCGGACACCGACGCGGAGAAGTACTTGCGGCCGCCGAGAACCGTCCGGATAGCGTGCAGCAGCTCGATGCGTCCCGCCTGTTTCAGCAGGTAGCCGTCAGCACCAGCTTGCAGGGCACCCCTGAGGTATTCGTCATCGGCATACGCGCTCAGTACCAGCACTTTGAGACTCGCATCGAGCGCGCGCAGCCTCTCGAGGGTGTGCAGTCCCGATTCGCCAGGCATGAGGAGATCGGTGATCACGAGGCTCGGCCCGGTGCTGCGCACCAAGCCGAGTGCGTCCGCGCCGTTGCCGGCTTCACCGACAACCTTGAGATCGGCTTCCAATTCGAGCAGCGCGCGTAATCCCTCACGCAGGATGGCGTGATCCTCGATCAAGAAAATGCGCGCGGATGTCAGGGTTGTTGTCATGGCCGGTCAGCGCCTGATGCCTGCGGCGTCGCCTCCTTCGCTAGTACCGCTCGCTGGCAATTGCTGATAGCTGCAGCTCCCTCTGCCACTGACGGCCGCCGAAGTCGTCGCGGCGGCTCACAGTGGGCAGGCTAGTGAGGCCGCACTTCGGTTCAAACCGGTGAAGGCGGTAGCGTCGCCTCGGCGCCAGGCGGAACGGCGCATCGGGAATATCCGGATTCGGACCGATTGCCATCCGAGATTTCCGGACGAGCGGACGCGCTGTCTCGCCGAGTGCGCACTCGGGAGAAGGCTGGTTTGGCTGCTGCACCGCTACAGCTATGCTTGCGCTGGTTGTGGCACACGCTCGCGGAGGGATGTGATGATGACCGAAGCGGCATTGGACGCTGTACACGCAGCTGCGGACGGTGCTTCGTTGGGGGAGCGCAGTACGGATCTGGCAGGGCAATTGCGAGCGGCCGCAATCAAGGGTGATACGGAGCTTGTCACGCGCCTGCTGTCAGAATTGCTGCACTTCAAGGGAGCAGCCTCGGGGCGGAAGGACGCGGTGTTGGCGCTGACACAACTTATTGACTCGCTCAGGTCGGTCGCGTGGACTGACGAATTGACCGGTGTGTACAACCGGCGCGGCTTTCTGACAGCAGGCGCGCGCTTCCTCAGGGTGGCGAGACGCGATCTGCAGCCAGCGTATCTCGTGTACTTCGACCTCAACAGCCTCAAGGAGGTCAATGACACGGCCGGCCACGCGGCCGGCGACGTCCTTATCCGGCAAACGGGCAATTTTCTGCGTGAGCTCTTCCCGAACTACGGGGTCTACGAGGTACTTGGCAGGCTCGGCGGAGACGAGTTTGCCGCGCTGACGACGGACATGCAGTGTCCCTCGCGCAGCGAGATCCTGTTGCGCGCGCGGATGCCGCGGGCTCGGGGCGCGGTCGTCCCGCCGTTGTCGCTGAGCGTGGGATTCGCGTATTTCAACCCGCTGCTGCCGATAGGCATGGATGAGCTGCTGAAGAGCGCCGAGCGTGCCATGTACGAGCACAAGCGGGTGAGCCGAACGGTGCCGTCGGAGCTGTGCAACTATCGGCGCAAGCGCGCCGAGTCGGGGAACGCGAGGCAGGGTGGGAATATCCCTGGCTGCGCGCCAGCCTGACTGCCGCTCGCCACGAGTGCGCCGTGCGAATTCCACACGCTGAATGAGCTAGGCCCGCACAGTTCGGCGCGCCGACGACTGCCGACGGTCTGCCGTTGCCGCGCCTGGGCCGGGTAATCGGCATCGGGTGTTCACCTGACCGGCCAATCGGTGGCTCGCCGGATGCCCCCCTGCGCAGGAGACTGCTACTGATGCTGGTGCGCCGCACGCTACACTGGCGCGTCTTGGGGGGAACTTATGCAACGCACAAAGGGTGCACTCAGAGAAGCCGTCGGCGACACTGTCCGACCCGCCGTAGCGCCGCCGCTACACGAGCCTACGTCAGAGCTGCTGCGCGAGCTCGTCGCACACCTGCGGCAGAACCGCACTCAGCTACGCGAGGAATGGGTCGAGCGCATCGCCCAGGCCCAGCTGCTGACGGCGATGACTCAGGAAGAGATCTTCGCGGAAGCGACTTCGGTCTATGACAGCTATGTCGCCGCGCTCGAGACCGGCACCTTCGAAGCGTTGCAGGCTTATGCGCGAAACCTGTCGGAACGCATCATTCCACGCGGAGTCGAAACGCACGAAGTCGTCGGTATCGTATTGCTGTTGCGTGACGTACTGGCGCGCTCGCTGTTCGCCAAATATCAAAGCGACTTCGAAAAGCTCAATCGGATCCTGGACGCGTATGAGCCGGCGGCCAACCGCATCGCCAACACCGTGGCGGTCGGTTTCGTGCAGGAGCGTGAGCGCGTCATTCGCCAGCAGCAGGAAGCGATTCGTGAGCTGTCCACGCCGGTGCTGCAGGTGCGTGAGCGGCTGCTGATCCTGCCGATCATCGGCGTGATCGATCCCCAGCGCGCCAGACAGCTCACCGAACAGCTGCTGCGGGGAATTCGCACCAACCGCGCCAAGGTTGTCGTCATTGACATCACCGGTGTAGCCGCCATGGACGCCACGGTAGCGAATCACCTGGTTCAGACCGTGGAAGCCTCGCGACTACTCGGCGCGACCGTGATCGTCACCGGACTCTCGCCGGAGATTGCGCAAACCCTGGTTACCATCGGCGTGGATCTCGGCAAGATGAACACGGTCGGTGATCTGCAGGGCGGCATCGAACAGGCGGAGCGGCTGTTGGGCTATAAGGTCGGGGCTCTGAATTAAGGCCGCTCGGCGGCCGGGAAGCGGACCAGCATGCAAGTACCCATTCTCAAGCAGGGTAACGTGCTGATCGCGACCATCCAGGCGGCGCTCTCGGACGCGGACCTCCTCGAACTGCGCAGCGACCTGGTGCTGCAGGTCGTGCGCTTTCGCTCCGCGGGAGTCATCGTCGACGTTACCGCGATGGATGTCATGGACTCGTTTGCATCGCGTACGCTGCTCGAGATCTCGCACATGATCCGGCTGCGCGGCGCCGCCACGGTGATAGTCGGGATTCAACCCGAAGTCGCTTTCGCCATGGTGCAACTCGGGCTCACTCTCGAGGACATTCCCACCGCACTCGATCTGGAAGAAGGTCTGGCGTACCTGCAGCAGAAAGCCAAAAGCATCAACTGAGGTGCCCGCGCTTGCTCGAGGACACCCGCATTCTCATCGCCTGCGACCGGGACGTGGTCAGTGCGCGCCAGCAGGGTCGGGCGGTGGCACTGCAGGCCGGATTTTCAGTTGCCGAGGCGACGCTCATCGCAACCGCGATCTCGGAGCTTGCGCGTAACATCGTTTCCTACGCGCAGCAGGGTAGCGTGACGCTCAAGCCGATCCAGGGCGTCAACGGTTCTGGCGGCCTGACGATCGTGGCGACGGATTCAGGTCCGGGCATCGTTGATCTCAATCAGGCGTTGCGGGACGGATTTTCGAGTGCCGGAGGCCTGGGGCTCGGCCTCCCGGGTGTCCGACGCCTGATGGACGAATTTGACATAGTTTCCCCGGCGGGGGGCGGTACCACGGTTACCGTGACCAAGTGGCGGACCTGACCCTGCGCTGCGGCGTTGCTACATTCGTCCCGCAGGGCCATCGGGCCTGCGGAGATCTCGCCGTGGTGCGCCACTTCGACGGCGGTGCATTGCTTGCGGTCATCGACGGCATTGGGCACGGCGAGGAAGCGGCAGCTGCGGCACGCGTGGCCGAGAACGCCATCGCGAGCCGTCCGCAGGACCTGCCGGAAACGCTCGTGGTGCGCTGCCACGAGGCGCTGCATCATACCCGCGGCGTGGTACTGAGCATTGCCAGCATCAATCTCAGGCGTGCCTCGCTCAGCTGGCTGGGGATCGGAAATGTGAGGGCACTGGTGCATCACCGCGGCGTTCCGCCGACGCGCGAGGAGCTGCTGCTGCGGGGCGGTGTGGTCGGCGGCGCCGGTTTGCCAAATCTGCGAGCGTCTGATATCTCATTGCGCGAGCTGGACACCGTGATCTTCGCGACTGATGGAATTCGCCCGCAATTCGCGGACGCACTTGAATTTGGAGGGTCGCCGCAGTCCGTGGCGGACGAGATCCTCGCGGGCTATTGTCACGGCGGCGACGACGCACTGGTACTGGTGGCACGTGCAAGCTGAGGACCGGTGGTGATGAACGCGATCACGCCCGCAGCGCAGCCCCTCGGCTCTCAGCAGGACGCGGCCTCGTTCGAGTTGCAATATCGACAGTCGCTGTCGGCGTACGTCATGAATCCCGGAGAGGAGTTTCGGACGCGAGCCTATGACCTGGGGCGGGATGCTCTGACGCACGGTCGCAGCATCCCTGACATCATCGGCATTCACAGTGCGACGCTGCAGGCAATGCTTGCGCAGACTCCCCCGGGCCGTGCGGGCGGCGTGATCGAACTGGCGACGGCATTTCTTGCGGAAAGCCTCGCGCCCTTCGAAATGACCCATCGCGGGTACCGGGATTCGGTGGTCGCCTGGCGACACATCAACGAAACTCTCGAGGAGGAGCTGAAGCGGATTGCGCACACGCTGCACGACGAGTCGGGGCAGCTGTTGGTGTCGGTGCATCTGCAACTCGAGGAATTAGCGCGCGAGCTGCCGGCCGCGGAGCAGAAGGTTCGCAAGTGCCAGGCCCTGCTCGAGCAGGCCGAGCAGCAGCTGCGGCGCCTGTCGCACGAGCTGCGTCCGACGCTGCTCGATGATCTGGGCTGGCTTGCGGCGCTTGAATTTCTGGCCAGCGCCGTCTCGAGCCGCACGCACGTGCCGGTGGAGGTGCGCTCCACCGTGACGCACCGCCTGCCTGCGCCTGTCGAAGTCGCTCTCTACCGGGTAGTCCAGGAAGCGCTCACCAACGCCTCCCGTCACGCGCGCGCGACGCGCGTCCGGGTCGAGATCGATCAAGGCCGGGACGCCCTTCAGGGCCTGATCATCGACGACGGTGTGGGTTTTGAGGTCGCCGCGTGCGTGCGCAACGGCGGCCTCGGCCTGCGGGGCATGCGCGAGCGCCTCGGCGCACTCGGTGGATCGCTGCAGATCGTTTCTGCGCCTGGACGGGGTGCACAGATTCGCTTTCAGCTGCCAATGGACGTCAGCAGTGCCGCTACGACTCGTTCTCGCTGATGATCATATTCTCGTCCGACAGGGACTCAGGTCCCTGCTGGAGAGCGAGGGCTTCGTCGTCGCCGGCGAGGCGGCCGACGGTCTGGAAGTCACACGGCTGGTTCGCAGCGAGAATCCGGACGCGGTCGTGCTCGACATCGGCATGCCGCACATCAACGGGCTGAATGCGGCACTCGAGCTGGCTCGCACCCACCCGCGCGTCCGGGTGATCGTGCTGACGCAGCACGATGAGCAGCAGTACGTCGCCGAGGCTTTGCGCTGCGGCGTCAGAGGCTACGTGCTCAAGAATCAGGCGGCGCGTGAACTGGTGCAGGCGATCCGGCGCGTGTGCCGCGGCGAGGTGTACTTGAGCCCGGGAGTCTCCGGCGCGATTGCCGAAGCTTATTCTGCGCCGAGCAGTGTGAGTGAGGTGCTCACCGTGCGCGAGCGGCAGGTCCTGCAACTGATCGCCGAAGGCGATTCGACCCGGGAAATCGCCCAACGGCTCGGTATCAGCCCCAAGACCGTCGAGACGCATCGCTCGAAGCTCATGGAAAAACTCGACATCCACGATACTGCCGGGCTGGTGCGCTACGCAATCCGCAGCGGTGTGACGCGCGCCTAGTCGATCGTGCCACCGGCAGGCGAGCGTCAGTGCAGTCGCCGGCGGGCATACAGGGATACCGTGGGAGACGCCAAGTAGAAGAAAACTTTTCCACGCGCCGGTCGTCCCCCGCTTGGAACCATCCAGCGAGCGATGGAGCGCAATCCCGTCATCTGTGATGATTGCATTAGATCGAGACGGTCATAGACCTCGAGATTCATCTCGCGAAGTACACGCGACAGCTGCGGATAGGAGAACCAGTGCACCGCCGGGTAGTCTGTGTAGTTCACCAGGTCACGCCGATGTTTCATGATCCAAGACAGTGCGCTGTCGCGGATCGGTTTCGGTAGCCAGGGATAGAAGGGAAAATGATTCACCTCGCCTTGGAATGGGTGATGACGATTTGTCGTGTGGAGCAACAGGACGCCACCAGGAGCTAGCGCGCGCACCGCTTCAGTCACGGCCGCCCGCCAGTCAGGCACATGCTCGAGCAACGAATTGAGCGAGACCACATCGAACTCACCGATATTCCGCGGTAGTCTCGTCGCATCTGCCACGATCCCCTGGAACCTGCGGTCTGTCAGTCCCTCTCGGCTGCGTGCGCGCTCGATGAACTCTTCATCGAAGTCAACACCGGTGACTTTGCAGCCCTGGGCAGCCCAGTGCACGCTCCAAGCGCCGGTTCCACATCCGATATCAAGGACGCGCAGCGGGCTCCTCGTCGGCAATAGCCGTCCGAAGCGCTCGTACTCGCGACGAAACTCAGCCAGATCGCCTGGTGGCCCTGTTGCGATTCGATTCTTTGCAAGATAAGTGGCGCGTATTCCCTGAGCCGTGGTGGATTGAGCGCACGAGGACAAGTTCTTCATAGGCCCTCCCGCTTTTGTGCATGCTAGAAGGAGCACGAGGCGGTAAGTGTGCTCCACCGTAGTCCATTCGGCTCATGACTATCGAGGAAATCGAGCGAGGCAGGTCAGTGGCTGCTGTTGGGCCGCGAGCGGACTCGATGTGCAACGATCCGACGAGTGCCCGTGGCTAAAATTCGCCTCACCTAAGGTAATCACCCGACACGTTTTGTAGCCGTTTTACTATTCTCGGCAGTGTGATGCGGCTGGGACAATGCTCATGCGCGCGGCAAAAGCGATGAACTCGACCCATCATCATGCGGGCATCCTGGCTGTCGACGATGACGCACGAAGTCTGTTGGCGCTGCGCGAGCTGCTGAGTGATGAGTCCGTCAAAGTTGTCACCGCCACTTCAGCAGACGAGGCGCTGCGCTGCGCCCAGCGGGAGGACTTGGCCGTCATCCTGATGGACGCCCGCATGCCGGGCGTCGACGGCTTCGAGACCGCGCGCCTGATGCGCGAGCGCGAGTGCTCACGGCACACACCGATCATATTTCTCACCGGCGCGTATGAGGACGCAACTTCCATGATTCGCGGCTATGAGGCGGGTGCTGTGGACTACATCGTCAAGCCGCTCGTGCCGGCGATTCTGAAGTCCAAGGTCGCGGTCTTCGTGGAATTGTATCGCAAGAACGCCGCGCTCAGGGCGTCGCAGCAGAACCTGCGCGCGCTGGCGTCCCACCTGCAATCGGTGCGTGAGGAGGAAAGGATCCGCATCGCGCGCGAGATCCACGATGAGCTCGGTCAGGCGCTGACCGGGCTGAAGATGGACCTCACGTGGATCGTCAATCGACTTCCCCAAAGCTCCATTCCGCTGCGAGAGAAGGCGCAGTCGATGGCGGCTTTGATTGATGCAACGCTGGGGTCAGTTCGGCAACTCGCTTCCCGGCTGCGGCCGGAGGTTCTTGACCGGCTCGGCCTCGCAGCCGCGATCGACTGGCAGGCGGGTGAGTTTCAGCGCCGCAGCGGAATCCGCTGCAACGTCTCGCTCCCGGCCAAGGCATTGCAGCTCGACGAGGACCGCTCCACGGCCGCGTTCCGGATCTTTCAGGAGCTATTGACCAACGTTGCGCGCCACGCCGACGCCACGCGTGTCGATGTCGCGGTTCGGATCGAGTCCGACCAGCTGGTACTCAGTGTCGAGGACGATGGCCGCGGCATCAACGGCAAGGCCGCGGGCAGTGCCAAGTCTCTCGGGCTGCTGGGAATCCATGAGCGCGTGCTTCCGTTCCGCGGCCGCGTGGATATCAGTGGTGCGCACGGCAGAGGCACTGCCGTGAAAGTGACGTTGCCGAACAGGCCCGAGGAGGATAAGGACAGATGGAGCCCACGACGAGAATCCTCATAGCGGACGACCATCCCGTCGTTCGCCGCGGGCTCAAGGACATCGTCGCCTCGGAGCGCGACATGGTGGTGGTGGGCGAGGCGAGCAGCGGCGACGAAGCGCTCGACATGGCGGGCAAGCTCGAGTGGGACCTGGCCCTGCTCGATTACTCGATGCCGGGCCGCAGTGGCGTCGACCTGGTGAGGGAAGTGAAGCGCCAGTACCCGGAGCGCCCCGTTCTGGTGTTGAGCATCATGCCCGAGGAGTCGCATGCCGGCCAGGTATTCAAGGCCGGCGGTTCGGGTTACATCAACAAGTCGAGCGCCAGCGAGGAGTTGACCGGTGCGATCCGCAAAGTGGTCAGTGGCGGAAAGTACGTGAGCCCGGCGTACGCCGAGACACTGGTGTCGGAGCTCGCCCTGAGCAGGGAAAAGCCTCCGCACGAGTTGCTTTCCGACCGCGAATACCGGGTGATGTGGCTGCTGGCATCAGGCCGACCGATCAGCGAGATCGCGGGGCAGATGTGCCTCAGCCCGAGCACCATCAGCACCTATAGGGCACGGATTCTCAAGAAGCTGAGCCTGGGAAACAACGCCGAGCTGATCCGCTACTGCGACAAACATCGATTGATCCGGACGTAGGTACACGATGAACTCACGACTCACGACCGGCGCGATTCTCATCGTGGAAGACGAACTGGTCACGCAGCGGCTGATCGCGGCGAGCCTGGAGCGCGCCGGATACCAGGTGATCCGTGCGGGCAGCGTCCCCGAGGCCGAGGCGGCCATGCGCGAGATGCTGCCGACCCTGATCCTGCTCGACTGGATGCTCCCAAACACCTCGGGAGTGAGCTTCCTCAGGAAGCTGCACACCGACCGGCGCACCAGCAAAGTCCCGGTCATCATGCTCACCGGGCGTTCGGAGGAAATGGACAAGGTGACCGGACTTGAGGCCGGCGCGGATGATTATCTCACCAAACCCTTTTCGCATCGGGAACTGCTCGCGCGCGTCAAGGCCGTCGCCCGTCGCCGCGCACCGCTGCTCGGCGACGAGCTGATCGAGTGCGGTGAGCTGAAGCTCGATCCCGCGGCGCATCAAATCACCGCCGGCGGACGCAAGCTCGAGCTCTGGGCGACCGAGTTTCGGCTGCTCCATTTTCTAATGACCCACCCGAACCGAGTGTACAGCCGCGGGCAGCTTCTCGATGAGGTCTGGGGTGACCACGTCTCAGTCGGAGACCGCACCGTCGATGTGCACGTTCGCCATCTGCGGCAAGCGCTGAAGCCGAGCGGCCTCGAACACCTGATTGAGACGGTGCGTGGTGCCGGCTATTGCTTTCGCGAGCCCCCGGGCTGAATGCGCCGCGCAAGCTGCCTCAGTACGCATTCGGGTCACGCAAAATGATAAGAATCGTCTTCAGAACGATCCACAGGTCCAGCCCCAGAGACCAGCGGCGCAGATAAGCAAGGTCATACGCGATCCGCTGTTCCATTCTGTCGAGTGTGTTGGTCTCGCCGCGCAGCCCATTGACCTGCGCCCAGCCGGTGATACCGGGCTTGACCTTGTGGCGAATCATGTACCCCCTGATCAACTTCCGGTACATCTCGGTGTGCACCACTGCGTGAGGGCGCGGGCCAACGATGCTCATGCGCCCCTGGAGCACGTTGATGAACTGAGGCAACTCATCCAGCGAGTAGCGCCGCAGGAGGGCTCCGAAGCGCGTCACGCGCCCGTCTGCGCGGGTCGCCTGTCTGACGACGGCGCCATCCTCGGTGACGGTCATGGAGCGGAATTTGTAAACCACGATCTCCTGCCCATCGAGCCCATAACGGCGCTGACGAAAGATGACCGGGCCCGGGGAGCTCAGCTTGACGCCGACCGCAATGCCGAAGAGCACCGGCAGGATGAGCGCGCAGATCGCCAGGGACAGGACGATATCGCTGGTCCGCTTCAGGACGCCGTTGAACCCGGCGAACGGCGTTTCGCACACCGACATCACCGGCAGGGCGCCGATCGTGGTGACGCGTGCCTGGATGAGGTCGCAGAGGAAGATGTCCGGGGCGAAGTAGATCGAGGCGGTGGTGTCCTGCAGATCGTTGAGCAACTGCACGATGCGCTGCTGCGACGCCATCGGCAGGGTGATGTAGATGATGTCGACGCGGTGCGCCTTGGCGTAGGCGGCCAGCTGGTCGAGCTTCCCGAGCATCGCGCCGGATCGGATGCCGGCGGAGCGGTCGGCGCTACGGTCGTCGAAGAATCCGGCGACGCGCACACCGAGAAGCGGGTTCGCGCGGATCTGTCCGGCGAGCGTCCAACCGAGCTCGCCCGCACCGGCAATGACCGCGACACGCTGCTTGCGCTCGTCGGCTAGCAGCCGTAGCAGCAACTGCGGGATTGTCACATGCGCGCCGACTCGAGCCACGGGCGTGACCAGCAGCCACGCGGCCAGCACACGCTGATCGAATGCTTCCACCGTCCGCGTTACCCAGCCGATGAGCAACAGCAGCGCAACGGTCGCGCACCAGCTCCCTGCCACCCCGCGCGCAATGGTGCCGACACTCGCCGTGTTCAGCGTGCTGCCCGGAAACGTCAACGAGAAAACCAGGAGCGCCAAGATCATATAGGCGCTGTCGAGGCGTGCCCCGAACATAGCGGCGCACAGCAATAGCACACCGATGGTCACAAGCGGATCGATCGACGTCAGCACCTGCGCCGCCGGCGCGGGGCTGGGGCCGAGGAATTGCTGTCGCAGTGGCGGATGGGCTGACAAGGTACGTGGACAGTAGTGAGCGCAACGCGCTCGCCGATGAATCCTGCATCGATTTTCATGGGCCGAATGGCCCCCGGTCCGTGGACCGAACGGACTACCTGGCAGAACTGGCAAGTGCCCGCTGCCCGGAGCGATTCAGGAGGTATCAGTGGCCGGGCAACGGTGGCTGCGGCGCCGGCGAATTCGCCAGCCGGGTATCGAGCACGCAGCGCGGTCCTCGGACGAGCATTTCATCATTGCTAAACAAGCGCCTCCCATAGTCCAAAGCACGATGAAACGAGCGTGTTTCAAACAGGGCTCCGAACGATCATGCAGCAGGACAACAGCCAGCCGGCGTCGTACGCGCTGACCGCGGCACCGGGTCCAAGGTCGCGACCGGCGGGGTCGGGGCTCAGGCACGGCAAGAGCCGCAGCGCGACGTTGCTCGATTCCGTGGAGGTCGAATCTCTGCTGCTCAACATCGACCTTTCCCTCAGGGTGCACTCGCGCCACCAGCTGTTCCGTTGGAGCCAGGGAATGCTGCAGAACCTCGTCAAGCACGATCTGCTGGTGTGCGGACTGTGCGGCGCGCGACCGGCCAGTTACGAGGTCGACTGCTTTGCGAGCCCGTGGATCGATCCGCAACAGATGGCAGCGCTGTTTCAGCGGGATGCTGAGCTGGTAGAGCAGCTCATTGCTGAGTGGGTCAAGAATGACTTCCATCCGGTCGTCTATGACGCCGGAGGCGCAGGCGCGCACACGCGCGGCGCATTTGCGGCGGAGCTGCAACGCATCGGAGCGCAGCGGGTCGTCGTGCACGGAACATACAACGCACTCGGCAAGCCCGTCAGCCTGTTCGCCCTGGCCGGCGCGCCCCGCGCTCCCGGCCGCGAGCAGCTGTTGATACTCGAGCTGATCGTTCCGTTCCTGCACCTCGCCTGGATGCGCTCGCAGCTCAAACGCCCGGTCGAGGGCGCGGCTGCGACACCCAAGAGTGCGTCCCCGCTCACGGAGCGCGAAGCGGAGATCCTGCACTGGGTTCACCTCGGCAAGAGCAACTTCGAAATCGGCGCCATCCTCAACATCAGCCCCTTCACGGTCAAGAATCACCTGCATAAGATCCTGCGAAAATTGAACGCGCAGAATCGCGCGCACGCGGTCAGCAAGGCGCTCGCGCTGCACATCCTCGACGTTTGAGGTCCGAGGCAGTGCAGCGCATGACATCTGTGATCTGCACGATCCTGGCGGCATCGCTCGTGATTGCCGCGGCGTTCGAGCAGCGGACACTGGCAGCCCTCGCGGCGGCGGATCCGGGCAGTTGGGCTGCGGTCGTCGGCGGCCTGATTGCCGCTTGCGTCATTGCGCGGCGGCGCTCGGCAGCCCTGACTTACCGTGATCTCGCCCTGACGCGGCTGCCGTCGCCGCAGCGCGCCGGGCGGCCTCCGACCCCGAGACAGCGGGTTGGGTCAACGGGTCGAGCAAGGCGCCGGCGCGCGAAACAATGCGTCGCCTCGGTTGTGGTGTTGCTGGCGGCGCCGGCGCGGGCGCTCGATCAAGGCACGCTGGTGCCGTTCGTCGAGGAAAGAATCACAACCGATGACAATGTTTTCCGCTTATCGAGCGAGCTCAATCCGCTTCAGACGATTGGCTCGGCATCGACCGGCGATACTTACCGCAGTACCGCGGCCGGATTGACCGTCGATCTGCCGCTCAGCCGCCAGCGCCTGACCGCGAGCCTGCGGTTCGACCAGACGCGCTACAACCGCTTCTCGGATCTCGACTTCAACGGTCGCGACCTGCGCGGCAGCTGGCTTTGGCAGGCCGGCGACAAACTTGGCGGCGAGCTGGGCGCCTCGGACACCTATTCGTTGGGCTCGTTCGCGGAGGTACGCGGGACAACTCCGGATCGACTCCAGGTGCGCCAGGAGTTTGCCCGCGTCAGCTACATGCTGACGCCGTTCTGGCGGCTGCGCGCCGCGGCGGATCGGATCGATCAGTACAACAGCGACCCTGCGCTGCAGTTCAACGACGTGAGGGTCGACGCGGCCGAGGCGTCGCTGGCGTTCGTCAGCCGCGCGGGCAACAGCATCGGCTTGCGCACGCGCGTCGAGAACGGACAGTTTCCGTACCTGCAGCAGGTCGGCACAGCACTGATCGACAACGCGTACCGGCAATCCAGCACCGGCCTGACGCTCGACTGGACCATCTCACCCGCATCGCACCTGGTTGCACGCGCCGATCAGGTGAGCCGCGATTACGAGCAACTACCCCAGCGGGACTTCCACGGTCCGGTCGGGCGCGTGGAATTCGTCTGGACCCCACCGTTCAACCTGTCGCTGACGGCAGTCGCGCAGCGGGACATCAGCCCGTACGAATTGATTCGCTCGAGTATGGTGCTGGTCAGGGGGCTCGGGCTGCTGCCGTCCTGGAAAGTAACCCCCAGGCTGGAGGCGACGGCCGACCTGGAGTGGGCCAACCGGCGCTACCTCGGCGATCCTGCACAGGCGCTCGGCCTCACGGGCGTCCGCGACGACCGGGTTCGGACGCTCTCCGCGTTGCTCTCCTACCACGCGACCTCGTGGGCCACCTTGCAGACGAGTCTGCTGCAGGAGCAGCGCTCGTCGAACATCCAGTTCGGCGACTACAGGGTGCGGGTCTTCTGGTTGAGCGCGCGGTTCACCTTCTGACAGGAACTGCCCGCCCTCCCGGCGGGCGCCGGCCGGCGCCTGCGGAGAGCGAGCCGTGTAGAAGTCTCGCGCCTAAACCTGCCGTGATGGAGATGAGAGTCAGGAGATCAAGCGCACCGGCACCACCCGCGGACCCGCTCATCGCTCCGGGCCCGCCAGCGCCTCCGGTCCCGCCGCCGCCGCCCGTGCCGGCGCTGACGGCGAAAGTCGCTTTGGCCGACATATTTCCGTTCGCGGTGAGCTGGCACATGGGCTGCGATCCGCTGCATGCGCCCGACCATCCGGAGAAAACACTGTTGGTCGATACTTGAGCGGTGAGCGTGAGGGGCGTGCCGTCCGCCAGCATATCGACGCATGTGCCGGGGCAATTCAACCGACGGTCGCTCGAGGTGACCGACCCCTGTCCGGATCCGCCGACACTCACCGTCAGCACCGGATTGAGCGCGAGGCTGATCGTCGCGGCAGTGTCGGTGCTCATGATCACCGCGCACGTGCTGGCGTTGCCCTGGCAGCCCGGCAAGCCCCAGCTGGAAACATAGCTGCTGGTTGCTGGCACCGCCGCGAGTGTCACAGTCGACCCGGTCGGAAAACCTGCGCTGCACGCTGGCGGGCAATTGAGGCCGGCGGGGTTCGACGTGACGCTCGCGCTGCCTGGGCCAGCGAACGCCAGGCTCAATGTACGAACGTTGCTGCCCGCCGCCGGGATTTCCACGTCGGCCTGGGTGGCGCCGCGAACGATGCGGTCGTGGATCACCGACACCGCAACACCGAGCGGCGTGTGATAGTTGGCGAGCTTCAGGTAGCAGCTCTCACCGACATAGAGCGTGGGGCCGCTGAAATTCAGCACGAGCTGGCCATTGATCCACGCCTGGAAGAAGCCATCGCTCCCCGATGACCATTTCACATGATAGACGAAGTCATACCATTGGTTCTTGACGACGGTGCCGATCGCCAGACTGTAGAAGCCGGGGTCGCTCGTTCCGGTGACCACGGTCGGGCCGCCGGCGATCCAGAACTCCAGGCCCGTCGGCAGGGAGACGATCTGGAAATTGGCTTGCCCGGTCGGTCCGGTGTGGTGAAAGTCAAAAACCACGCCCCAGTTCCAGATCGCCCCGGCGGGAGGAACGACATAACTGTCGGGGAACAGCAGCGAGTGAGCCCACCACTCTTCCTGGCCCTGGTTGCAGTAGCTGGACGACGGCCCGAGCTCGAGGTCGGCGCGCTCGGAGGTACCGCTGCCGAAGAGGTTACTGTCACCTGGCTGCGTCGTGAGCTCGAGCGCGTTGTTGCCATCGCGCGCCTGCGTGACGAGCGTGGCACGATTGGACGCCGCGGCCTGCAGAGAGAAACCGCAGTCCGTCGGCGTACTGGCAAACATGCAAGACCACGCAGCGTTCGGTGAGACCGCCTGCGCTACCGCCGGAGACGATGCGCACGACAGAGCAATCACCGTCGCCGCGGCGGCGAGGCGCACGCGAGTCATAGCCCCCCTCCCCATATAACAAAATGCGACAGACGCGTCGCGCGATGGCGACATGCTCGTAGCGACCAACACGAGCTGCACGTAGAGTAATGACGACATCCAACACAACACAATAGGGCGATCGGACTACCGCGCGGGAGCGAGGCAGATAAACTGCGGCGGCTAACGTCTCGGCTCATGGAGCGCGAGAGACGCACGCGAATTCGGCACGGCGGTCTGGGCACTCTGATGATTGCCGCCGTGCTGGTATCGTCCCTCGCCTTCGGCGAGTCACACGACGTGCTCGGTGAAGGCGACATGGTGCGCATCACCGTGTTCGAGAACCCGGACCTCACCACCGAGGCGCGCATCTCCGAACAGGGCGCGATCAACTTTCCACTGATCGGCCAAGTCGTCATCGGCGGCCTCACGCCCCCGTACGCCGAAGCGCGCATCGCGCAGCGGCTCGTCAGCGGGAAGTTCGTGATCAAGCCGCAGGTGAATCTGACGGTGCTGACCGTGCGCAGCCGGCAGGTGTCGGTGCTGGGGCAGGTGGCGCGGCCCGGCCGCTACCCGCTCGACGACACCAGCAACCGCCTGAGTGACGTACTGGCGGCGGCCGGCGGCATTAGCGCAACCGGAGACAACAACGTCGTCGTAATGCTCAATCGCAACGGCAGGAGGACGCGGACCAGGATCGACGTTTCCAGCATGTACCGCAGCGGCGACCTGTCGCAGGACATCCGGCTGGCGAATGGTGATGTCGTCTATGTCGAGCGCGCGGCGCAGTTCTACGTGTACGGCGAAGTGCAGCGCGGCGGCGCATACCGGCTCGAGCCGGACATGACGGTGATGCAGGCGGTCTCGATCGGCGGCGGACTCACGCCGCGCGGCACTCTGCGGGGGCTCGAGATCCAACGCCGGTCGGTGGAGGGCGAGGTGCAAAACATCGACGTGCGACCAACCGACATCGTTCAGGCGGACGACGTGATCCGGGTGCGAGCCTCTCTGTTCTAGAGGAACGGCGCCGTGAGTTTTCTACAGTTCCTGCGCGCCTTACGCGCGCGGCTCAAGGTCTTCGTCGTAGCAGTCTCGACGGTCGTGCTCGGCGCGCTGATCGCGAGTGTGCTGATGCCGAAGGCTTACCGCGCCACGGTCGCGCTGCTCGTGGACACGAGCGACGAGCAGTCGCTCGGTGAGGCGGCGCGGCCCTTGATGCTGCCACAGGAGCGCCTCAGCTACCTGCAGACCCAGGTCGACATACTGACCAGCCGCACGGTCGCACGCAAGGTGGTGCGGGACCTGAACCTGCTGCAGAGTCCCGCCGCGCTGGCCGCGCTCGGCGTCCAGGTGTCCGGCGCCGGGCCGCTCGAAGAGCGGCTCGTCGAGCAACTGCTCAAGCAGCTCAAGGCCGAAACTTCGCAGAGCAGCGTCATTCAAGCGCGTTTCTCGTGCGCCGATCCGCTCCTGTCGGCGACTATCGCCAACGCTTTCGCCAAGGCGTACATCGACACGGTGCTCGAATTGCGGGTCGCGCCAACGCGCGAAGCAGCCGCGTGGTTCGATGAGCAGCTCAAGAGCCTGCGCGCCAATCTCGAGGAGGCGCAGGCCAGGCTCGCCGCCTTTCAGCAGCAGGCAGTGAGCCGCTACGTCGCTCACGGCGGCTCGCCCGACAGTCTGCCGGAGGTCGCGAATAACACGGTCATCCAGCAGCTGAAAGCCGACGTATTGCGCGGCGAAGCCAAGCTCAAGGAGTTGGCGACGCGCTATGGTGTCAACCATCCGCAATACCAGCGCGTCGCCTCCGAGAACGGTGCGCTGCGCGCCAGGCTGGATGCCGAGATCCGCAAAGTGCTGGCCGGCATCGTGGCGGCGGCGCGCCAGGGTCAGCCGCGCGATACCGAGCCGCGCAGTGGACTCTATCTGCAACGCAGCGAGCTGGGCGCACGCACCGCCGGCAGCGATCGCGCCGCGCTCAACGATCCGGCGCTGAGACGCAACGAGTTCATCGTGCTCAAGCTCAACGTCGAGTCCGCCGAGCGCGCCTACGACACCGCCATGCAGCGTCACGTCGTCAGTCAGATCGACAGTCGAGCGAGTGCCACCAACGTCGCGGTACTGAGTCCGGCAGCGGCGCCGTGGACCCCTTACCAACCAAAGATCGTACTCAACGTTGCGCTGTCGATCGTCACCGGCACCCTGCTGGGAGCGGTTCTGGTGGCGTTGCTCGAGGCATGGGACCGGCGGGTGCGCTCCGGTGAAGACCTGCTGCTTGCGAGTGAGCGGCCATTACTGGCGGTTCTCGGCGGCGAGGGCAGGCCCGCGACGCTGCTGCTGTCCGGGCCATCTTTCAGGCAGGTCCCCGCACTGCCGAAGCTCAGGTGACCGTGGGTGCGACGCCGCCAAACGACTTGTACGGGGCCGCCGGCGGGCAGTACGCGCGACACGCGACCAGCGGCCACGAGCGCCTCAATGGATGGGCGCCGCAAACCAACGCCTGCAACGCGGATCTGATCGCCTCCTGGGGTCCCTTCGCGCGACGCACCGAGCAGCTGCGGGCGTTGCGGACGCAGCTGTTGATGCGCTGGTCGCACCTCGGTGCTGCGCGGCGGGCGCTGGCGATCGTCAGTCCCAACTCGGGCGAGGGACGCAGCTACGTCGCCGCCAACCTCGCAGTACTGTTCGCCCAGCTCGGTCAGCGAACCCTGCTGATCGACGCCGATCTGCGCGCGCCGCGGCAATCCGAGCTGTTCAATGTTCAGAACCGCATGGGACTTGCGGCCGTGCTTGCCGGCCGCCTGGGCCGCGAGGCCGCGGTGGCACTGCCGGCGTTTGGTCCGCTGTTCCTCGTGCCGGCCGGCGCCGTTCCGCCCAATCTGCAGGAGCTGCTGCTGCGACCCACGCTGTCGGCCTTCCTCGGATTCATGGAGGGTCTGTACGACGTCGTGCTGCTCGACACCCCGCCGGCGGGCGCCAACCCCGACGCCCAGGGCGTCGCTTTCTCCGCCGGTAACGCGCTGCTACTGGCGCACGCTGGCCACACGCGCGTCGACGAGACCGCCGCGCTGGCGAGCGACCTCGATGTGGCCGGTGTGCGCGTTCTGGGAACCGTGCTCAACGTGTTCTGACATGAGCCCCGGGGTGATGTTCCAGGCCGTGAGCGCGCGCTCGACGCTGCCAGTGGTCGGGCTCGTCGGGGCACTGCTCGGCATCGCGCTGGCGGCCGGCGGATTAACTTCTTTCTATCTGCTCACCTCGCTCCTCGCCTGCGCATTCATCGTGGCCGATTTCCGTGTCGGTGTCGTGGCGCTCATCCTCCTCATGCCGCTCGCGGGCAGCAGCACCATGTTTCCCCACGACATGTTCGGTATGAAAGGCCTCAACCCGCTGAACCTGCTGCTGGCCGGCACCCTGGCCTCATACCTGATCCACGCGCTCGCCGACGGCAGCCTGCGGCGATTTCTGCCCCGTCCGCTGCTGTGGTTGTACGTCGTTCCGATTCTGATCGCCGGGGTGATCGGTGCACGGCACGTCGGCGAGATCGCACCGGCACTCCCCATCATGTACCCGGATCTCGAGTTTCCTGATGCCGTGAGTTACTTCCGCGACGTCGTATTGAAGCCGATGCTGACGGTCCTGTTTGCCGTGCTGGTCGCTGCCGCGGTGGCGAAATCGGAGAAACCGGAGAGATTCCTGCTGCCCGCCGTAGCTGCGATCTGCGCCATGGCGGCGATAGAGTTGATCTACGTGGTGCACTCGGGTGCCGCGCTGAGTCAGCTCGCCAGCAGCGACTCACGAGAGTTCCTCTCGACTCTCGGCATGCACGCCAACGATCTCGGACGGCTGTATGCGTTCGCATTTGCACTCGCGCTCTTCACCTGGGCCGACGCCGAGGAGCGCAGGCTCAAGCTGATACTGCTCGCAGCGATTGCACTGACGGTGTCAGCCCTCATCCTGACCTTCTCCCGAGGTGCGTACGTCGCGATGGTAGTGGCGAGCGCACTGTACGTGCTGTGGCGCCTCAACACGCGGACATTGATCGTCGCCGGGCTCGTGGCGGCTGCCGCCCTGGTGCTTCTCCCGGAAGCGGTGTACACCCGCCTGGACACCGGACAAGGTGAAGGCCTCGACGCAATCAGCGCCGGGCGAGTGAATAGGCTGTGGTTGCCGTTGCTCCCGGAAGTCCTGCATCACCCCTTGTTCGGTAACGGCATAGGTTCGATTCTCTGGTCCGAACCGATGCGCACGGGTGCCGGCGAGACCGTTCTCGCGGTGACGCATCCGCACAACGCCTACTTGCAGGCGGCGCTCGACATGGGAGTCGTCGGGCTGGTTCTGCTGTGCGCCTACTTCGCGCATGTGTGGAACGGGCTGCGCACGCTGGCAAGGGATTCGACCCTCTTGCCGGCCCTGCGCGGATTCCATCAGGGAGCCGCGGCCGGACTGCTGGGCATGCTGGTTGCGAACCTCACAGACAGCAGCCTGGCTCCGCGACCTGAGCAGGTGTTTCTGTGGCTGGCGATCGGCATGATGTACGGTGAGCGGGTGCGGCGCGCCGCCGCTGCGCCCGCGATGAGTCCGCCGGCTGAAACGGGCAGCTCGTGAGCCGCGGCGCCGACGAGCCGCTGGCGCGGCGGGCGCTGTCGCTCGCCGCTGCCAACGCCCTCGACTACGCGTTGCAGCTCCTGCTGCCGGTCGTGCTGGTGCGTCAGTTGACGCCTGCGGATGTCGGCGGATACCGCCTGCTCTGGCTGGTCGCGGGCACCGTCATGGCCGTGGTGACTGAGACGATGGCGGGGAGTCTCTATTACTTCCTGCCGCGCTCGGAGCGCACGGCAAAACGCCTGTACATCAACCAGACACTCCTGTATCTGACCGCGGCGGGCCTGCTCGCAGCCTGGGCGGTCAGTGGTTTTGATCCCTGGCTTCCCGGTACCGTACGCGCTCTCTCGCACCCCGAGGGGCTCCTGCCCGCCTTTGTACTGCTCTGGGTCATCGGGTCTCTGCTCGATCTCATCGGCAGCGCCGAAGAGCGCATCGCGTGGCAGGCGAAGACGACCATCGGGCTGTCGCTGCTGCGTGCGGTAACCCTTTCCATGGTGGCGCTCCTGACACGGCGACTCGAGCCGGTGCTGCTGGCGCTGCTCGGCTTCGTGGCGTTCAAGGTGGTGGTGCTGCTCGGCTATGTGGCGCGATACCACGGCCTGCGGGGGCCATTTCTGCGCAAGGAGACTTTTGCCGAGCAACTGCGCCAGTCGGCGCCGTTCGGATTGGCTGGTGCGCTGTACGGCTTGCGGGCGCAGTCGGATCAGTGGGTGGCGACCGCGCTGTTCTCGATGGGGTCATTCGCCTCGCTGTCGATCGCGGCCTTGCTCGCTCCAGTTGTGCACGTTTGCCGCAAATCGGTCCTGCAGGTCTTCCTGCCTGGCGTCAGCCGCCTGCAGGCGGCCGGCGACCTGGCGGGCATGCTCGAACTCAACAGCCAGGGGAATGTCATGGTCGCGGCGCTGGTCTATCCGGTGCTCGTGTTCGCGTTTACCTTCAGCGATGACCTCGTGACCATCGTATTTACGGCGACCTACGCCAACGCCGCGCCGGTAATGCGCGTCTATATCGTTGGCATGTTCGCACTTGTCGTTGAAGTGGCGACGCTCAGGCTGCTGCTTCGGCAGGGCGGCTTCAGCGTGGCGCTGTCGGTGGTCGCGCTGGTCTTTTCCGTGGCGATCAGCTGGTGGTCGGCGCACGCCTTCGGGCTCGCGGGGGCGGCGCTCGGTAGCGTCAGCGCGATCTATCTCGAACTCCTCGGGACGCTCTGGCGGATCTCGCACCTGACCGGAATCCCGATGCGCAAGCTGCAAAATTGGAAGTCGCTCGCGCTGCTGTCGCTGTGCGCTGTGCTCGCCGGGTCGGTCGCCTGGGCGGTGGTACGAGAGGTGCTCGAGTCGTCCGCGCCGCTGGTGCGCGCCACCACGGGCGCCGCAGTGCTCGGGCTCGCATACATCGCGATGCTCGCACTGTCGCGCATGGGTCGCAGCTGGCGACCCGTCCTCGAGGGAGTGCGCGGGGTTCTGATGCGGAGCGCG
>Ga0307477_10001248_pt1 | contig 22160 bp, 22 predicted proteins | sample atmos_gasesECM2C_FD_203316 | JGI IMG/M metagenome (GOLD analysis project Ga0307477, IMG submission 203316) | Hardwood forest soil microbial communities from Morgan-Monroe State Forest, Indiana, United States - atmos_gasesECM2C_515 | ecosystem: Environmental > Terrestrial > Soil > Temperate...
GGCAACAAAGAGTGCTACCGGATGTCAGTATTACGCTGCACTCGATGAAGTTCTGCAGCTCTCGGATATTTCCCGGCCACGAATAGGAGGTAAGGGTGTCCATCACTTCCGCTCGAATCCCTTCGATCGTTTTCTGCATTCGTGCAGCATACTTGGCGACAAAGTGTGTCACCAGCATAGGGATGTCTTCTGCGCGGTCTCGTAGTGGCGGCACCGATATCGGAAATACGTTGAGGCGGTAGTAGAGATCGCTGCGGAACAACTTTTCTGAAATCAGCCTTCCCAGGTCCCCATTGGTCGCCGCCACCAAACGCACGTTTACGCGCTGCGTCTGCGTACTTCCCAACCTCTCGAATTCTCCCTCTTGCAATACGCGCAGCAGTTTCGGCTGCAGTTCCAGCGGGAGATCACCAATCTCGTCGAGAAAAAGTGTGCCCCCGTGAGCGGCCTCGAAGCGACCGATCTTTCGTGCTACGGCGCCGGTAAAAGCCCCCTTTTCATGACCGAAGAGTTCACTTTCCAGAAGTCCCACCGGAATCGCGGTGCAGTTCAATTTTACGAAGGCCCGATCTCGGCGTTTACTGCAAGCATGAATGGCGCTCGCGATGACTTCCTTGCCTGTTCCTGTTTCGCCTTCGATGAGAACCGTGGAATCCGTGGGCGCCACCGTGCGAACCAGGTCCAGCGTTTCTATCAGCGCCGTACTGCACCCGACGATTCCCTCAAATGCCTGTTGCTCCGAGAGGTTTTTGCTGGCAAACATCATGCTTGCGAAGCTTTTCGCATCCGGAAAAGCGATATTTGGGCTTCCCATACTTCATCCTCCTAGGCCTCGCAAAGCCGGATAAGCGCTATCAGCCCACCAGGGTTGATCCATACCGGTCATTCATACGCCGCCATAATGTGGCAATAGAGTCGGCGGGGCAATCCTGCGGGTCTCCTTTTGTTCGCTCTTTTTCCTATCTCGGGCAGAGCCGGCGGAGTGATCGGTCCGCCGAATAGGTGATACACTCCCACTCCGAAGGGTCTATATGACCGTTCCGGAACCGCTCCCAAGAACAATCCGGTTTGATGTTTTTGAACTCGATGCCCACGCCGGTGAACTGCGCAAGGATGGAGCCAGGATCAAGCTTCAGGACCAACCTTTGCACGTCCTGGAGATGCTGCTGGAGCGCCGGGGCGATGTAGTCACTCGGGACGAAATGCAACGACGGCTCTGGCCGTCAGACACTTTTGTCGATTTTGAACACGGCCTGTACAACGCCATCAAACGCGTGCGGGAAGCGTTAGGGGATTCGGCCGAGAATCCCCGGTTCATCGAAACCCTTTCGAAACGGGGCTACCGATTCATCGGCACGATTGATCTCTCCGAATCTGCTCCGGCCGCGCGGGTGGCAACAGTTGAGTCGATCGCTGTTCTCCCGTTTATCAACATGAGTTCAGATCGTGAGGACGAGTACTTTGCAGATGGCATCTCCGAAGAGATCATCAATGCACTTGCGCAGATCCAGCAGCTTCGTGTGGTAGCGCGAAGTTCGGCTTTTTCCTTCAAGGGAAAGCATGTGGACCCGCGGTCGACGGGGCAGCAGTTGAATGTGACAAGGATTCTCGAAGGAAGTGTTCGCAGGGCCGAGAACCATCTGCGAATTACGGCCCAGCTTATTGACGTGCAGAACGGCTATCATCTGTGGTCCGAGCGATATGACAGGGACCTGAAGGACATTTTTGAGATCCAGGATGAAATCGCCCGAGCGATTGCCGAGCGATTGAAGATTACGCTCAGCGGTGCCGGGAAGAAACCACTGGTTAAGGCGGGAACCGAAAACGTTGACGCATACAAGTTGTATGCGAAGGGGCGGGCGTTGCTGTACCGTCGCGGAGGCGGGATTCGGACCGCAGTTGAGTGTTTCGAGCGAGCGGTTGCGATCGACTCCGACTACGCACTGGCCTGGGCTGGCCTGGCGGATTCCTACACAACGCTCGGCTATTATGGCCTAGCTCGACCTGAAGCCAGCATGCCGAAAGGGATGGAGGCTGCCCGACGCGCCGTTGCGCTTGGTCCATCCCTCGCCGAAGCCCATAATTCATTGGCAATGGCCGCGCTGATGGGGGCCTGGGACCTGGCAGAAGCCGAGCGGGAATTTCTCCTGGCGATAAAACTGAATCCAACCTATGTCCAGGCGCGCGGTTGGTATGGACTTTTCTACCTGCAGTTTGCCCAGGGAAGGCTCAGTGAAGGCGCTGAGCAAGCGAAGCTGGCTTTGGCATCGGATCCCCTCTCAAGTTACGCACACGCGATCTACGGCATGACCTGCATGTTGGCGGGCAGGCGGGCGGAAGGTATCGAGATCTCGCGCCGTGCTGTCGAACTCGATCCTGACTCCTATCTGGCTCGTGCCATCCTGCAGTTTGTTCTGCATGCAGGTGGGGAACTTGAAGAGTCAGTCGCGGTTGGGGAGTCGGCATTAGCAATGTCCGGGCGACACTCGTGGTCGATGGCCACACTTGCGGTGTGCCTTGCAGACCTGAACAAGCCTGCGGATGCTGATGCAATCTATCAGGAGATGCTGGCCCGTGGTCGACACCAGTACATGCCCCCCGCCATGCTGGCTCTGGCAGCTTCGGGCGCAGGCCGGGCCGACGAGGCCATTGCGCATGCTCGAGAGGCATATCAGATCCGCGATCCACACTGCGAGTTTTTCCTGTCAAGGTATTTCGATTTTCCCCGCAGACTCTACGGGGACCCGAGGTTTCGCGAGATCGTGGACCTGATGGCTCCATGGGGTACCGCCCTACCGGGCCGCTCACGGCAATAAGGCAAAGGGAAAGAGCGCGAGACAAATGGGGCACCCGTACTCACTATTGGAAACAATGCACCCAGCCGACAACTCTGGAGTTCGGGTTGCCGATCATGTTTTTGAAGTCTGGCATTGGATTACAACTCGTTGACTCCCATAGAAATGGGGTTTTGTTAGGCGCTCTAAAGGCGATGGACCTGTTTGGCTTTTCGGACCAGGGACAATTCAGCGTGAATGGACAACGCGCCGATGTCAACTCATCCAGGATGAGATAAGTTGCAAACGTCTTCTTTTTTCGTCACGACGCGTCGTCCAGCAGCGAGGCGATCTTTGTTGCGTTTCGTTATTCATCAGGCTATTCCTCATTCACTCGTTACAACTCTTCGATCTTGCAAGACTTGTTTCACGCGGTTTCACCGTGCGTGGGTCGCCGCATCTTCGATGAGAGCTGCAACCTCCTTTGGTCTGGAGGCGTATACGGAATGACTGGCTCCCTCGATTTCCACCATGCGGCTATTCGCACGCTTCGCGTACCACCGTTCGAGATCGGGATTGATGGTTCTGTCCTTCGTCGCCACCGCCATCCAACTCGGTTTGCTTCTCCAGGCAGCCGTGGTGATCGTCGCTGAGAAATTGTCCGCATAGTTGAGGACCTGCGAGCGCGCCATGAACGCGGCCCGGTCGGCGGGGAGGTCGGCTGCGAACAATGCATGAAATTGTGTCGGGTCGATGTATGTGAAACCGTCCGGTGTTTTCTTTATGGCGCCTGACTTGGCCAGGTCGCTCGGAAAGCGATTTCCGTCCTCGGACTCTTTCTCACCGGAATCCGGCATGTGGGCCGCGATATACACCAAGCCAACGACCGATGGATCGTTGCCCGCTTCGGTAATGACAGATCCTCCATAGCTGTGAGCGACGAGAATGCAGGGTCCATCCCGCAGGGCTAAGACGCGCTTCGTCGCAGCCACATCGTCCTTAAAGGACGTTTCCGGCTCTTGCACGATGATGACGTTGTAGCCGTCCTTGACAAGAATGTCGTAAACGCCCCGCCAGCCAGAACCATCCGCCCACGCTCCGTGTACCAGCACGATGTTCTTGATCGGAGTGCCCGATGTTTGGGCAACTGAGTTGTTGTACATTCCGAGGGCGCACAGACATATGAGCCCTGCCTTTAAGTAGTTCGCGATCATAAGCCTCCTTAACAGTCGTCTCTTCCTGAAGCACTTCGCTTGCCAGTCAATTGGGCGAAAGCCAACGCATCCGAAGGCTGATACAGAGAATTGAATACAAAGAGAATAGGCTGGGCGTACTTAGGGCTTGCTTAGAGATGACATGTGAGGCGACCGTCGGCATGTCGACGGATCGTCCGGGATTGGTCGTTTCAATCAGCTAGCCGCGTAGCGGATGCGACCAATGGCACTCGTTTCCTATTGTGTGATCTGCCGGTTGGGATCGACTGCCCACGCAGTTGCTGCCAGGACAAACAGTAAATCAAAACCACGCGACAGTGAAAGGTTCAACAGCCGGACATTGTGAATTGCCTTAGGAGGAAGCACGCAATCCCTCGTTTGGGAATTGTAGTAGCTGTTCGGACCCTAGCCAAGGGTCCGGATCCAAGGACGGAATTCATTGTTCCTTGGCCAACTGCACCGGCATCAAGGCTTCAGCGAACGCTCCGAAGGAATAGGCCAGGGCGGCTTGGCACGCTTCTTCGTCGACGTTCAGGATCGATGCTACATACGACAAGGAGTAACCTTCGAGAACTCGCAGCACATATACGAACCTCGGAAACAGCGGGAGGAGCAGAAGTGCCCGTCTCAGCCCCTCCGTTGAAAGCGGGGCTTGCTGCAATTCGATGGTTGATCCTTCGGCCGCTTTCGCACGCCAATATTCCCTAGAGCCCTCTTCTTTCCTCAGTTCATCTGTGTGGAGCGCCACACAGGCCTTGATGACAACATCAATTCCCCAGGCGCACATCCACTCCCCAAACACCTTGCCTGAATCAGCGACGCCATGTATGCCGGAGGAGATAGTTCTCGCTGCCGTATCTTCATCGCCCGTTAGGACGAGAGCGATCCAATACGACTTCGCCGCGCAGGTCGTGAACTCGCCAATGACTTCGAGCGCTGGCTGGTCCTCGCGAGTGTTGTGATCGTTCAAGATCCTCCCTTGAAATAGTGCTGTGATTGCATCGCATCATCGTGAAGCACTCCGCGTGCCACTCAATTGGGTGAAAGCCAACACCTCCGAAGCCTGATGCAGAGGGTTGAATACTAAGAGAACGAAGCTGGGCGTACTTAGGGCTCGCTAAGCGCTGATGGGTGAGCGACCGTCGGCATGTCGACGGATCGTCCGGGGTTTGGTCGTACTCAATCGGCTCGCCACGTAGCGCCAGCGACCAGTTCACGGCACTTGCTTCCTATCTGAAATGAATTTTGCTACGCGGTATTCAGAGGTTTTGTTGGAGCGCGAGATCCCAAGTTTCCGCATGCGGGCATATAAGGTAGTGCGCTTGATTCCCAAGCGAGCTGCGGCGCCGTTCGGACCCATGATTACGCCGCCTGTCTGTTGCAGTGTCCTGCAAATGTGCTCACGATTCAAATCCTCAAGAGTGACGGGCTCTGCCTCCGAGTGGACGATCGCGCCCGATCTCAGTCTGGCCAGGGGGCAACGGAGAGTGCTACCAGGTGTCAGTATTACGCTGCACTCGATGAAGTTCTGCAACTCTCTGATGTTTCCCGGCCACGAATAGGAGGTGAGGGAGTTCATTACCCCCGCGGGAATCCTTTCGATTACTTTCTGCATCCGTGCAGAATATTTGGCCACAAAGTGGCACACCAGCAAAGGGATGTCTTCTGCGCGGTCTCGTAGCGGCGGCACCCATATCGGAAATACATTGAGGCGGTAGTAGAGATCGCTGCGAAACCGCTTTTCTGAAATCAGCCTTCCCAGGTCCCCATTGGTCGCCGCCACCAGGCGCACGTTTACGCGCTGCGTCTGCGTACTGCCTAACCTCTCGAACTCTCCCTCTTGCAATACGCGCAACAGTTTCGGCTGCAGTTCCAGCGGGATATCACCAATCTCGTCGAGAAAAAGTGTGCCCCCGTGAGCGGCCTCGAAGCGACCGATCTTTTGTGCTACAGCGCCGGTAAAAGCCCCCTTTTCATGGCCGAAGAGTTCGCTCTCCAGAAGTCCCACCGGAATCGCAGCGCAGTTCAGTTTGATGAGAGGGCGAGTCGCGCGTCCGCTACGGAGGTGAATGGCCGCGGCGATCAATTCTTTGCCAGTACCTGTCTCGCCTTCGACCAAGACCGTCGAATTCGTCGGAGCAACTGTCTGGATCAGTTCCAAGACTTCCAGCAAGCCTGCGCTATTTCCTACGATTGCCTTAAAACCATCGATCTCACGGTCGGAGGTCTCGCGCTTGAATTGTTCGAACGTGCGAATATCCGAAATCGTTACTACATGACTAGCCATAAAACACTTGACCTTTGACGAGCCTTCTCCTTTCGTGATTCCAAGTCAGACCTGTGCGCCGACGGAGCGACGCCATCGTCGAAATCGATATCTGAGTCAAGCATGTACTTCCGCCGAGCGGCCATACCGATCAGCTTTCGTCCCGGGGTGAACTGTCCGCGCTTCAAGGAAGGGATCGATTTCTGCGATTTCTGGGGAGCGGTTACAGCTCCTTCAATTGTTCTCAACTGAGCCACAATAGGAGCCACCCATGGGCCGCGTCCAATACAATGAACTCATCACACCGTTGCGTCACACGCAACGAATGTGAGATGCGGAGACTATTTATGGAACTGCAACAGTTGAGGTATTTTCGCGAAGTGGCCGAGCGGGAGCATGTAACACGCGCTGCCGAGAACCTGTTCGTCTCGCAGTCCGCGATCAGTCGTGCCGTTACTCAATTAGAGGAAGAACTAGGAGTCCCTCTCTTCTATCGTCAAGGGCGCGCTGTGGTGCTGTCGCCCTACGGGCGCGAATTCTTGGAGTATGTAACTCGGGCACTTAGTATTCTTGAAAGCGGGAAGCGGGTGCTCAACGAACAGACCGGGGAAGAATCCGGAACCGTATCGCTCGGTTTTCTGCATTCACTCGGAATCGAAATGGTTCCGCGGCTGATCAAAGAGTTTCGTCGGAAACATCCAAGGATTCAATTCACGCTGCTCGTCCAGCGCTCAGGAGAGATGCTGATGGAAGAGCTTGTCGTAGGTAGTATCGATCTATGCTTGTCCGTTCCGGGAATGTTTGAGCAAAGCGATGTCCGCTGGAGCCATCTTCTGGACGAAGAATTGTTGATCGCTATGCCACAGACGCATCGATTGGCGGCGAAGCGTACCCTTAACATTACGGAATTGTCATCCGAGCCATTCCTCGCTCTCAGCCCAGAACATACCCTGCGCATCATCTTCGACAGGGTGTGTGCTGATGCATCTTTCTTGCCAAAGATCGCATTTGAGGGGATGGATATCGCAACGCTGCGTGGATTGATTGCTGCAGGACTCGGTATAGGGCTCCTCCCTTCCGCAGCCGTTCGATTTCGCGGAGTTGTAGAAATCAAACTGTCGCAGCGTCCCATTCGACCACTAGGAATAGGATGGATCGACAATCGATACCTTTCGCCCTGTGCGGTCAAATTCCGCGATTTCGCTGCGTCTAACTTCCACGGGAATTAGAAGTTTCTCCCCGCGGCTGACGGATGATTGGTCCCAACATACTTCCTCCAAAACACGATTCATCCCCGCGTTCGAGCTGGCACTGACTTCCGCTGGTTGGTGCTCCACATCTAACGACCACGTCAAGCGAGCGACAACTGGCCGTCGCAGCGTCCAAATAGCAACGTGAATTCTGCCCCTCCGGTCTACACGGGCGATCCCTATTCCGCAAAACCCAAACACTGTCTTCACCCCTGAGCAGTTCGGTCGATTGGCACGACTCGTGCATTGTGGTTAAGCGGTCAAGATTAACTAGCGCGGAGGGATCGCAATGAAACGTAAGATTCGTAAGTGGAAACGCAATGTACTTTTGTGCACAGGCTCGGCACTTCTGCTTGCTGCACTAGCGTTCGCCGCAGCGCACGAAACACGTCAGCTCGCAGCAGGTGATAAGGCGACAGTCACGGGAGCGATTCTGTCTCGCGACGGAGACCTGATTCGGATTCTGGATAAAAAGTCCAACGACTTTGTTGTAGTCAACATCAACGACGACACTAAGATTGAGCGCAAGCAACACCGCGTTGTGTTTCTTCGCCATACCGACATGGACGCCACCGCCATGGTCCCAGGATTGACCATCCACGCGGAAGGTGTGGGAAATTCGAAAGGGCAGCTTGATGCGGCCAAGATCGTATTCACTCCCGACTCATTCGCCGTTGAAGTAGCTCAAGAGCAACAAGTCCTCGAAAACAAAACGGCCGTGCAGAACGCACAATCGACTGCGGATCTGGGTTTCGCAGCTGCCAGCCTGGCTCAAGCCTCGGCGGCACAAGCCCAGGACTCAGCGAATCAGGCCAGCCTGCACGCACAAGCTGCCGACGAACTGGCGAACGAGGATGCGGCGGCTGCCGCCATGTTGAATCGGCTCGTCTCGGACTTGGATGACTACAAGAACGAGTTTGAGGTGGATGTCTTCTTTCCCAAAGGTTCAGCTGATCTAGACGAGGCGGCGATACGCGACCTTGCCAATCTTGCTGATATTGCGAAATCGCTTACCGGTTACATGATCGAGATCGCAGGCTACTCTTCCAACACCATCAACACGGAGGCGGATCGAAAGCTGAGCGAAGAACGCGCGGCTACCGTCGCCCGCTATTTCCGCGACAAAAACATCCCGCTACGGCGCATCCTCGTGCCGGTTGGCTTCGGCAGCACGCAGCCGGTCGCTAGTAACCGCGATCCACAGGGCCGCGAGCTCAACCGGCGCGTTGACATCAAGGTACTTGTGAACAAAAGGCAAGGGCAGGGTTCGTAATCCCAGATGTGATGAATGTTTCGAACTTGAAGTACGTTTTCGATTTTAAGAAAAGGAGATTTGTCCAGATGAAAGCTACAACTCGAGTAACGATTTACGGTGCGTTCTTAATGGTGCTGTTGGGATCTGCATTTGGCCAGCACATCCAAACGGACTTTGATCACCAAGCCAACTTCTCTCAATACAAGACCTACTCGTGGCAGGAAATTAAACCGGCTAACTCGCTGTGGGACTCCCGCATAAAGAATGCAGTCGATGCCCAATTATCGGCGAAGGGTTGGACACAAGTCGACAACGGTGGCGATGTTGCCATCGTGGCGATCAAGATGACTACAACGCAAAGGACACTCCAAACGTACTACGACAATTTCGGCTTCGGTGGCGGTTGGGGATGGCGAAGGTTTGGCGGTTACGGCGACAGCTTCGGCGACGCAACCACAACCGAGCAGGACTACAAAGAGGGAACACTGGTTGTCGACATATTCGACGCGAAATCGAAACAGGTAATTTGGCGGGGTAGCGCCGAAGGCACGCTCTCGGATAGTGCGGCGAAGAATGAAAAGAACCTCGATAAGGGCGTGGCAAAAATGTTCAAAGAGTTTCCACCTGGGTCGGGAAAACGCTAGTAAGAGACCCCTCGGCAAGCGCGAATAAGAAAGATGCAGCCGACAGTTTAGTGCGGCAAGGAAAACCAACGTGCTCAATCGCCACGGACTTGAAATTCGCGTTGACGCTTGCCGTCGCGTCTTTCGTGTCGCGACTAGACGCATCGAATGAGACGGAACTCTGGCGAGCGCTAGGAGAATTTCAACTCTGGCCGAAGGTTCTCGATCAGAGCTCGCCAGTTGTCGTGAATTCACCGCCTGGAACACTTGAATGATGAAGTCACGATTCTCAAGATTTCTGTTGCGGAGCCAGAGAGCGGCAATAAGTGAAACGGAATTGATCCACTTTTTTAAGGCCGAGCGGTGCGGTGCCCTTGGTGTCGGACCGGCGCCTTCGCTGGGTGCGGGCCATTCGTTGTTGAGTAGGCAATAATCAAGAAAGGAAACATTATGACCGTTGAAGTCAGCCGGCGCAGCGTATTGATCGGCGGGATGGCAGCGCTAGCAACGGCGCTTCCGGTGCCAGTAATGGCTCTCAGGCTCCATGCTCTTGATTCGAAATCTGACAAATTGAACGAAGGAGAAAAATCCATGGCAACAATCACGACCAAAGACGGAACGCAGATTTTCTACAAGGACTGGGGTCCTAAGGACTCACAGCCCATCGTGTTTCACCACGGCTGGCCTCTGTCGTCGGACGACTGGGACACGCAGATGCTCTTTTTCTTTGCCAACGGCTATCGCGTTGTCGCGCATGACAGGCGCGGTCACGGTCGCTCCTCGCAGGGGGGCACTGGCCACGACATGGACCATTACGCGTCCGACGCATCGGCTGTGGCCGAGCATCTCGACCTGAAGAATGCGATCCACGTCGGACATTCCACAGGCGGCGGCGAGGTGGCACGCTATGTCGCGAAGTACGGCGAGCCCCAGCGGCGCGTAGCTAAGGCCGTTCTTATCTCCGCCGTTCCCCCACTCATGGTCAAGACCGAGAAGAACCCAGGCGGCACTCCGATCGAAGTGTTCGATGGCTTCCGAAAGGCGCTGGCTGACAACCGGGCGCAGTTTTATATCGATGTTCCTTCCGGGCCGTTTTACGGCTTCAACAGGACCGGCGCAAAGGTCTCGCAGGGAGTCATCCAGAATTGGTGGCGACAGGGGATGATGGGCGGCGCGCTCGCCGAATACGAAGGCATCAAGGCTTTCTCGGAGACGGACCAAACGGACGATCTGAAAGCGATTACGGTGCCGACCCTCGTGATGCAGGGCGACGACGACCAGATTGTTCCCTACAAAGACGCTTCATTGCTGCAGGCTAAGTTGCTGAAGCATGGCACGCTGAAGATTTACCCTGGCTTCCCCCACGGGATGATGACCACCCATGCCGATGTGATCAATGCGGACCTTCTGGCATTCATCCGAAGCTGAACCCCGTTTGGAAGTTATCGTCGAGTAGAGGTGAGTCATGCTTCAGTACCGGCTACAGCCCGTTGGAAACTTCCGTTGCGACTATGCAACTGGCGCCGATTCGCAAAAGCGAAGCCGAATTCCTGCCCTTTCATGCTCATCGATCATAATCGACAACCGCCACAGCACCGAAATCCGTAGCGGACCCGTTTCAATTTCCGCAGCGGGAAGAGGGACGGGACGGCGAAGAGGGTTGGTTCGGGTCTGGCAGACAGAACCTGTACTGATCTGAATTCGCTCTGCTACAATTCAATCACAGAGCAGGGACAGATGTTCTGGATCGCGGCTGAAACCGTGGCGGTATGGAAGCAAGTTTGACGTGCTGTCCATGCTGTCCATTTCTCCCGGAATTTCGATAGATCCGGTGGAAACAGTTGAAAGCGGCGAAACGGTTGACGGCAAGAATAGACAGCAAACATGCGGGTTTGGCCCTAACCGTATGAAAAGCAAGTGGGGACGTAGTTCAGTTGGTTAGAACGCTGCCCTGTCACCGACTCCCAAGACAATCGGTCGGGTATCCGCTGTTTCCTCGCAGGGAACACTTAATCCGCTAATTCTCTCTCACATTCGCGGGCTGCTCAGGATTGGATGGGCTCCCTTGGTGAGCGATTACACCAACTAGGAGGCGCCCTCGAAATCACTTCCGGCGACAACGGAACACAGGTGCGTGCAACTGTGCCGTCCATATGAACCCCGCAACCCACACGGGCTGGAGATCAAGCATACTGCTTCGCATAGATGCCGAATTTCTTCATTCGAGAAAGGAAAGTCGTGCGGTTCACTCCCAGACTTGCGGCAGCACCATCGGCACCGCCGACGCGCCCCCTGCATGCAGTGAGTGCTCGTATGATCTCATCGCTCTGCCTTCTTTCATATTCGTCAGCAACGCTGGTTTGGTGCGTTTGCGAATCTGTTCTTTCTTCAACGACACGCTCGAGTTTACGGTCGTGGGCGCGTTGTAACTCTGCCGTATTCGTTTTCCGGAGTTCTCCGAGCGGCGCGTCAAGTGACTTGCCTCGCGTCACGATGATCGCTCGCTCAACAAAGTTCTCCAGTTCACGAATGTTGCCAGGCCATTCCCATGCTGTAAGTCCCCGCATGATAGACGGCGAAATAGAGTCAATCTTCTTCTGCATTTGCTTGGCAAACTTCTGCACAAAATAACTCACCAGTTGTGGAATGTCTTCCTTACGTTCCCGCAGAGGCGGTATCCGGATCGGAAATACGTGCAAGCGGTAGTACAGATCACTTCGGAATTCGCGGGCTGCAATCATCTGTTCGAGGTCGCGATTGGTCGCAGCGACGAGCCGAATATTGACTCTTCGCGTGTGAGTGCTCCCCAGTCGTTCAAATTCGCGCTCTTGTAATACGCGCAAAAGTTTCGGCTGAATCTCAATCGGAATGTCTCCCACTTCGTCGAGGAACAAAGTGCCTTGATCCGCGAGTTCCATTCGGCCGATTTTCTGAATAATCGCGCCGGTGAAAGCTCCCTTTTCATGTCCAAACAGTTCGCTCTCCAGCAAACCGGTAGGAATGGCAGCACAGTTCAGCTTCACAAACGTGCGATCTTTGCGTCGGCTGCGGTCGTGAATGGCGCGGGCTATCAACTCCTTGCCTGTACCTGTCTCTCCAAGCAGCAGGACTGTAGAGTCGCTGGTAGCGACCGTTTCAACAAGTTCCAGAACATGTTTCAGCGCTGGGCTGTTCCCCACGATGTTCTCAAAGTTCATCTCGCTGCGAATTTCCTCCTCGAGGTACAACTTCTCTTGGACGAGCTTGTCTTTCAGCTGCGAAATCTCGTGATATGCGTTCGCGTTTTCGATCGCGATTGCGATCTGCCCTGCAGCTTGGGCAAGGAATTCGACGTCCTCTGGTGCGAAATTAGCCTCGCTCTTTCGCGCAATGCTCAAGATTCCGAGTGCTCGACCTCGATTAACGAGAGGAATCAGACAAGTCCTCTTCAAGCCCTCCGCGAGGACTTCCTCGTAGATTTCTGGAAGGATATCGGCAGGGTCGAACCTCTCCACGATGACTGGCTTCAATGTCTCAAGCACCCGCTTGCTCGGCCCAGTTATTGTGTGGACGTGTTCTTCTCTGATGAAGCCTTTTCCCTGTGGAAAATCTAGGGCGTAAAGCCTCGATTTCCAGGATTCCGGGTCCAACAGCGAAACAGCAACGACGTCACAGTGCATGACCTCGCGAATGCTGGCTGCAATCTCGCGCAACAGTTCCCGAGGTTGCAGATTTGATGTAATTCGATTCGTCAGATTCAGAAGCAACTTCAGCCGCTCATTTTGTTGTCGCGCACATCTGAGATTTAAACCATCATCCAGCGCGAAGGCGACGACACGCCCGATCAGCCACAGGAAGCTTATTTCTTCTTCGCTGAATGGATTCACCGTGTCGCGGTTGATTCCGAAAACACCCAATCGACGATGCGGCGTAGTCAAGGGTATGCGGACTCCGGAACCGAGGCCAATTGTTTTTGCCCATTCCTTGAATCGCGGATAGCGCTCTTCCGACTCCCAATCGCCAGTATGTTGTGGATCCCTACTGCCCACAGCATCCCACAAAGGCAACTCTTCCACAGGCAGGCCCGGGGAGGGTAGTGGGCCTTTGCCCCAAACCATATATTCGATTTCTTTGGAGTTCTGCTTCACCACAACGAAGTAAAGGTGATCAAAGTGCAGGAGCTTGCCGATTTCATCCGCAAGGGTCCTAGCCAGTTCCTCCGGTTCGCGGCACGCGGCGATCGCCTCGCTGATGCGCAGCACGGTCTCATAGCGGTGGCTATCGACTTGAGACGCAATAATCGAGTCCGTACCCATAGCTTTTACTCGGCGCAGAACCTCGGGCTTTCATTCACCCCAATCTCCAAAATAGATGATGACTCTCTTTGTCGCACCCGTTCAAATCTGGGCATTTTTCTAGCATATGCTTCCCGCGCCATGTCGACCATCTCGGTCCCCTCCTGACTAATCGGCCGCGAGATTCCCAGCTTTTTCATTTTGGCGAGCAATGTGGTTCGTTTCAGTCCGAGTTTGGCCGCTGCACCGCGCGGTCCGCCCACCACCCAGCCAGCTTCCTCAAGCGTTTCCAAGATCAGAGCGGGATTTGAGTCTTCCCACGCAGAATCGGTCCGCTGGTTGCGCAACGGATTGTGGAGCATACCATCCTGTGAAAGGATCACTGCGCGTTCAACCATATTCTGCAACTCGCGTATATTTCCAGGCCAGGAATGCCACCGGAAAGCCGACATGGTGTCCGGAGGAATCGATTCGACTCGCTTTTTCATTCGGTGACTAAATATCTTGACGAAATGCGAGACCAGCGCGGGAATGTCTTCCCGGCGCTCTCGAAGCGCCGGCAATAAGATCGGGAAGACGTTCAGACGATAGTACAAATCACCGCGAAATTGACCTCGCGCTACCATCTTGCCGAGATTCCGATTGGTCGCCGCGACCAGCCGGACATCTACCTTGTGGGTTCGACCGCATCCCAATCGTTCGAACTCCTGTTCTTGCAGCACACGTAACAACTTGGGTTGAAATGCAGGAGGAATGTCGCCCACTTCGTCCAAGAACAGCGTGCCTTTGTCTGCCATTTCGAACCGCCCGATCTTCTGCGCGATCGCTCCGGTAAAGGCGCCTTTCTCATGGCCGAATAATTCGCTTTCCAGGAGATCCAGCGGGATAGCCGCGCAATTCAGTTTTATAAAGGCACGTCCATAGCGTTCACTTGAGCTGTGGATCGCTTGTGCGATGAGTTCCTTTCCTGTGCCGGTCTCCCCTTCGATGAGGACGGTCGAATCGGTGGAAGCCACCTGTTCTACCTGGCCGAGAACAGATTCTAGGGCAGCGCTATTGCCGATGATCCGCTTGAATCTTCGATCGGGCGGGTCTGCCTCTAGGTACGTGACGGTTTCATATTCTGGCACTCGAAATCTCCTATCACACGATGCGATTGTTGTAGCCGTGTCGCTCACAGATCAATTCAGTCAATCGATTCGAGGCGAGCTGCATCGATTGTCAGCGACGGACGCTCCACTGACTCTAATGAAAGCGGCAGCCTGCGTGCGGCCAGAATCAGCACCGAATGAAAACCACAAAGCAAGGCAAAACTCATCGTGAAAGCGCTAGATGTGCCCGTTGAGTGAACAACGGCCATGCGCCAGCCCAGGAACGTCGCACAAACCGTCGTTAGTGTCGGCCCACCAAGACGCTGCACGATGTTCAGCGACGTTGTCGCCATCGGCAATTCCTCCTTCCGTACTGACGCATATGCGGCAGAAATGGATGGAATCCCGACGGCACTCATCCCCATGCCCCTAACAAAAAGGGTAGCTGCCAAAATGCCCAGACTGAAGTGTTTGGCACTCAAATAGAGAAAGGGAAGTGTGCCCAGAAACGCGATCAGCGCACCTCTAAGAGATGTTCCCCTAATGCCAAAACGCTGAGTAAGTCTTGCAACCCAGGGATAGGTAAACACCATTCCTAGCCCCATTGGGGCCATTAGCCAACCCGCAGCACTCGGCGACATGCCTACGTCGAGAATCAAATATATGGGAATCAGCATCTGCCCCGCGAATGACAGACCGTTCACCGTGAACTGCGTAAAAGCCGATGCAGAGAAGACCTCGCCGCGGAAAATCTGAAGGTCAATCAGCGCTCTCGGGCCATCTTTCAATGCCTTGCGGAAGAAAGTCGCAAGCAGAATAAGCGATAGCAGGAGGATGACCAAGCCTTCGCGCTTGTTCAGATGGTCCGAGCCGTACAGAAAGAGCACCAGACCCGGCGATAGAGTCAGAAAACCCACCAGATCAAAACTTCTTTGAGATCGTGTTCCGTTGTCATCCGCAGGAAGAAAAAAGGAGGCGAGTACAATCGCCAGCACACCGATCGGCAGGTTGATAAGGAAAAGCCGACGCCAGGACGCATGCTGCAGAATCGCACCCGCGACAACTGGGCCCACGATGGGTCCTAGCAGCACAGGTACTGCTACGTAGCCCATCACCCGCACCATGTGTTTTCCCGCGGCGCGCGCTATCATGAGCTGCGTCAACGGCGCCATTAGTCCTCCACTGATGCCCTGCAGAATGCGAAAGCCAATCAAGGAATCCGCAGACCAGCTCAAGGCGCACAGAACGGAGGACAGTGTGAACGAGGAAAAGCAAATAAGGTAGAGCCTCTTGGTTCCAAGGCGCTCGACTAGCCAGCCGTTGAGCGGAAGCATCAGAGCGAGTGCCAGCAAGTATCCGCTGGTAACCCATTGAATCGCTTGCAGGCTGCTATGCAGCTCTGCGGCAAGGCTCCCAAGCGAAACGTTGACAACGGTGGCATCCAGTTGTGAAAGGAACGAACCCAGCCCCGCGACTGAGACTGCCTTCCATACTCCTGGGTTGAGCCGGGCGAAATGGTCAGCATCTTCAGGCAAGCGCTTTTAAAACCTCATCGACCGACCGCACCCTTGCAAGACGCGGGAAAATGTTTTGGAACGCAAACCAATGCTCGTCGGCATCCCGGCCGGAGCAGGCGTCTTCGGCGACAATGAAAGCAAAGGCCAAGCCCGCCCCTTGTCGCAGTGTCGATTCGACCCCCATGTTGGTCGAGATTCCAGTGAGGATGATGGTGTCGATGTCGCGAGCCCTCAGTTGCTGCTCAAGCGGCGTTCCAGCGAACCCGCCCCAGTGATATTTCGTGATCAAAAGATCCCCACCTTGAAACCCGGCCGTGGGCGCAATCTCCATCAATTCACTGGGCAGATGCTTGCCCTCAAACGGCATCGGAACGTCAACCGGGAGCCTAATAGCTTGATTGATGTCCACCCGCACCCATACGACCAGCCCTCCCTTCGCCCGCAATGCATCGGAGATTCGCCGATTATTCGACACCACTTCCGCAGCGGCATGCGGGGCCGCGTTCATCTGCAGAACAGCGTTCTGTAGATCGATAGCAACCAGCGCGGTTTTACGAGAATCGATTACAAGCTGAGACATGGTTCCTCCCCAAAGTCGAGGGCATCCTCGACTTTCTACTGATATAATATGAGGATGCCCTCGAATTTGTCAAGCTCTATCCGCGTGGCTCCTCAGCAGGATCGCTCGGCGCGCAGGTTGGCAGGCTTTCTTCAGGCGGCCGCCGAACTATTTGCGGCGGTCGGATATGAAGCCACCACGATGCAAGCGATCGCCGATCGTAGTGATTCGTCGATTGGAGCGCTGTACAACTATTTCCCCGACAAAGAATCCGTCGCCGCCACGCTGCGCCAGCAATACTCTGAAGATTTGCAGTCGAGGGTTAAGTCACTCATGGTGGAGTCGAACAACCTGTCGGCTGTTCGCTTTGCTGAGTCGTTCATCGACTGCATCACAGATTTTGTGCAGGATCGGCCAGCTTGGCTGAACCTGGTTGCTGCACCCATTTCCTTACATCGTGCAAAGTCCGCTAGGGACGCTCTGCGCTCGACCATTGCCGATGCATTTCGAAGCAAGAACCCGTTCCTTTCGCCAGAACGGGCCTTACTCGCCGCCAACGTTGCGGTTCAGATCGTAAAAGGCATGAGGACACTTTGGCGGGAGACAGAGGCGAAATCACGAGATCTCGTTGCAGCAGAGTTTCGAAATGTGCTCACTTCGTATTTACAAGGGGTCTTATGCGAAAGAGAGCGGGCTAAATCTTGATCCATTCATGATCCACGAAACGTTTCTATAGCTTACTGAAACTGCTTTCGGAAGCCATCCGTGTCGCGTAGTTTCAGCAACTTACCGTACACTGCGGCCCTTTCACGGCGGTAACACGGGTTCAAATCCCGTCGGGGACGCCAAATCTAATCAATGAGTTACCGGAATTTCCTCAGAAACTCGCGGTACAACGACGGTACAACTTGGGTTTGGCCTGATCATGCTTACCACTTTGCTCTGCGCCGCACGCTTCTGCGGACTGAGAGCCTGCGTGTAGGTGTCCAGGGTCATCTTGGCCGTTGAGTGCCTCAATAATTCCTGTACAACTTTGACGTCTTCCCCATTGCCCTTGAGCAATGTCGAGAACGTGTGACGAAACGTATGCCACGACATCTTCTTGATAATCCCCACTTTTCGAGCAGCGGGTTGGATGTAGTCGCGCATTACCGTGCTCAGCCAGACTGGCTGTTTCCCGCGCTTAGCCCCAGCTCGGTTGGCATCGGTGGCCCACACATAATCGGACGGATTCTTGTATGGGGTCACCGCATACCAGGCCAAGAGGTCATGAGCCACATACTCGTCGATCGGCATCAGCTTTCTTGATGCCTCGGTTTTGACCGGGCCTACGTGCTGGTCAACGAGTGACCGAGTCACACTTACATGGAGATTCTTGAAATCGAAATCCTCCCATTTCAGCCCAGCCAGTTCGCCACGGCGTAGTCCCGACGGCATGTCGAGAAACACCATGGCCTTTTCCCGAATTCCCAGTACCTCAAAGAGCAAATGCATCTCTGGGACTTCGAGAATGTCAGGTGTCCGTTCACGCTTTGCTGAGACGCGAACGCCTGAGCCCTTACCGGGGCCCGTGATCGGATTGCGGTCTGTGAACTCCCACCGAATTGCATGATTGAAAACGCTGCTCATCGCGTCCCGGATCTTCTCTCTCGTGCCGCCTGCAAGAGGCTTCGGCTTACCAAACTTGCTCGTGACAAGCGTCTTAAGCCATTGCTCGACTGCAACGGTTCTGATGGCTCGGAGATCAAGTTTTCCCCAATGAGGGAGAACCCAGCGGTTCAGAACTAGCGTCTTCCGGTTGCGGGTCGAATATGCCTTGCCGTCCCGGCCGCAATCAGCAAGCTCATTGATTTTGTAGTGCTCCACAGCCTCGGTCATAGTCACAGAGGTCAACTCTGTCGGGCCATCAGTGTTGATGTTTAGCCGCAGTCCAGCAAGTAAATCCTGCAGCTTCTTACTGTTTTCGGGATAATCCTTGACCAGTCCGATGGTTTTCTTGCGCTCGCGTGAAATGCCGTCCGCGCCTTTGTGCAACCAGCGAAACTGCCATCTTTCTAGCCCGTCTTTGCGAATTATTGTTTGGAGACTGCCATTCTGATAACGCGCCAGCATTCATTTGCTCCTTGAATTCTGGCAGCAGTCGCATTTTCGACTCTACTCCACGTCGCACCGAGGGGTCTAGCTTCTCGGCGAGTACCGTTTTCGCTTCGTCTCCGACCGTGCCTTTCGCGTTTAACCCAACACACAGGTGCGTAGACCGAGGCGCCTCAACCGTGAGCGATTATTTTCTCTATCCATGCGTTTAATTCCGATCTTCGAAAGCGCCAAAGCTTGCCGATTTGTACACCGGGAACTTTCCCTCGCCGCGCCAGGCGCTGTAAGGTTTTGGGATGGATTTTGAGTAATTGAGCGGCTTCATCGGACTCCAGCAACGGTTCAAACAATGCATCGAACTCGATTGCACCGCGGTTCTGCGTTTGGGGAATCTCAGACATGTTCGGGTGACCTCCAGTGGTTCAAATGGGCCTATGCAGGCCAATAAAAAACATTCGTTTCATAATTGGCGAGGGAAGGAGCGTAGGGAGGCGCTGTCAATCCCCGGAGCGGAGCGGAGCCGAAGGGCCGGCTAGCCCTTCATCTATCAACGGTCAGCAAACCGTGTTCGCTATCTATTCGCTACCGGCGCATTGGCGTGACATGAATCGAAGTCGATGGCACAATTGACTAGGTGAAACCGAGATGAGTTCGCAAATCACAAGCCCCAATACCGAAGCGGCGATTCTCTCCCGCGTGATTCAGGTCGGGGAAGGGGACTTGTCGCGTGGCGCAGCCGAGTATTTGTTGTCCGTTCGCTTTGGCGAACGCGATGTTGAACGCATGAACGAGTTGTCTGAGTTGGCTCGGCAAGGCAAACTGACCACCGAAGAACAAGCTGAGCTCGATAGTTACCTCCACGTGAGCAATCTGCTAGCTGTCATGCAATCTAAAGGACGCCGCGCTTTGCAGCGCGCCACTCAGTAATCAGACATCTTGAACGCTGATCTCATCCGCCGGGTTTGGGAGCGCGCCGGGGATCGCTGTGAATACTGTCAGTTGCCCTCAGCTTTTCATGCGGCGCCCTTCCAGATCGATCACATCATTGCAAGACAACATGGTGGCAAGACTGAACTTGAAAATCTCGCCCTCGCCTGTATCCATTGCAATCGCTTTAAGGGGCCGAACGTGGCCGGGCTTGATCCTGAGAGCAGAGAGATTGTTCGCCTTTTCCATCCTCGACGCGACAGCTGGGCGGACCACTTCGTCTGGGACGGGCCTGAGTTGAAGGCCCGAACACAGATGGGACGGGTAACGATCGCTGTGCTGGTGATTAACGATCCAGAGGTCGTTGCTGTGCGGAGAGCGTTACAAGACGAGGGAGTTTTGTGGCGCTAGCGACCCGAACCGAGCCTCAGTTCCCAAGTGCTTACTCTGGTGGCGCGGGGAGCCGAGTCGCAGCGATCATGAGGAGGGGAGCTGACCTGCCGACCTGCCATTGCCTGCTGCTGGATAGGCGAGATCGCCGGGCATACGTTTCCGAATGTGACTAGGCAACGATCCTGTTCGCGGTCATGGAGCCAGAAGACGGTGACGTCCATAACGTCTTTATGGATGGAATGCTAATGAGCCCAGGCAGTGAGGGCCGCCTGCCCCAGAGCTCGTAGACCAATTCTGCCTGTTCCTTGGAAGCCAAGTTCAGGTTTCCGAAGGCGGCTGATTAAGGTTGCTGGCGTTCCAAGCGGACGGCGTCCCAAGTTTGTTCGAAACGCTGCTTCGCAGCGGCTGAAGGGTGACAGGTCACCCCAGAATGGGTGCTGCAGGTAGACCGCAGGTAGCTGTGCGTAGACTTGTTGAAAACAAACCAAATAGAGGCCGTAGAGCACCGGCCAAGTCTACGTGCGTAAACCTGTTGATTCTTTTGGGGGTTCGTGTGGAACCGCTGTCCCGTTCTTTCCATAGCGACCGGCCAGCCTGGGGAGGTGAAGCGTGGTAAAGCCGCCTTTTCGGACCAAGACCCTGAGCACGAAGGTGAGCAACGAGGAGTTCACGCAATTGGAGGCGGCAGCCAGTAAGAGCGGACTGACTCTAAGCGAGTGGTGTCGGGAAGCCGTACTGGCGGGAGTGAACGGCCAGGAGCCTAAGTCTGCCACCGATTCCGCCGGCCCTGGTCAGCTGACACTCCTGGCGGAGTTGGTGGCGCTGCGAGCGATCCTGCTCAATGTGCTCTTCAGGCAAGCGAACGGCCAAACCGTCACGGCTGATGAGATGCAAGGACTGATCGACCGCGCAGACTCGGACAAGGTCCGGAAGGCGCGCGAGCGTTTGGAACAGGCATTGGATTCGAAACAAACGTGAACGCTATGGGTTCGGCTTCAGAGCGGGGTGAGCTGTGACTAGAACGCCAGATCGTACCGGCCCTCAGGGCTGGCAAGCGAAGTGGCCGTTATCCAAGGTCGCGGTTGTCCTCATCGCGTTCGTGCTCGGAGTCGGGACCTTCACATGCCAGGAGTTCTACATTTGGACTCCCCTGCAACGATGGTACTTCAATGAGTATTCGTTGAGCCACGACTTTCCCACCACGCGCTTCAACTATTGGCTGTTAATGAAGACTGACCGGAATGGTTATCACAGTGTTGCCGGCAATAGCGACGTGGTTCCCGACTTTCGAGGTCGGCATTATCTATTCCCGTTCGAGCTCTCCGATCAGGCACGGCAGCAAGGTGCCGTTCAGCTGAATCTTGAAACAGTTCATTACAACAGTGCAGAGATGGAGCGGATTTTGCGTGGGGAGATTTTCGCCGGCCGGTCAGTCGGCGAGTTGATTTTCCCGTCCTGCGCCGCTTCTTTCGGGTTTCTCGTCATTGGTTTAGCCTTTGCAATTCCTCGGGACCGAGCCCGACGGCGCCAAGAAATGAAGGAACAAGGCTCAAAGGACCACAGTTGGTTACAGTTGAAGAATTCAACCGATGGAAGTTTTGTTCTTCTCTTGAACACTCGCTATTTACCTACGGACTCCTACAAGCACCACAGCCACTATCCTGGACTCATCCTCGTGGAGGACAATCCCCGCCTCGGCACCCGTGAGCGTCGCCTACAACCGAATTGCAGGGCAAAGCGCAGAGCGCCTCGCTGTGCTTGATCAGTAGGTCTATTACGCCATTTCGCCGCGAATGGGGCGAGTCCGTGCGTCAGAGTAAGCGGCTACTTCGCCACTGACGCGCCGTGACTCGCGACCTGCTTCCATTCGCCGCCCATCTTGACGAAAGTGTCCGTGGCGATGATGGTGTGCGAGCGATGTTC